>Ga0070684_100001876_pt1 | contig 15383 bp, 15 predicted proteins | sample KBSC723LmetaG_FD_65653 | JGI IMG/M metagenome (GOLD analysis project Ga0070684, IMG submission 65653) | Corn rhizosphere microbial communities from Kellogg Biological Station, Michigan, USA - KBS C7.2-3L metaG | ecosystem: Host-associated > Plants > Roots > Rhizosphere ...
GGCGCTACGGGCCTCGCTGCATCCGATTTTGTGCGATCTGTGGAAGCAGACTTGCTTGTCGTACCGCTCTTAAAACGTCGCGAAAGTGTTCAGCAACTGCCGAGCAATATTGCTTGGGTTAGCGATGTGATTCCTTGTAATCTTTGGGTCGTCCGCTGAAGGCCCGGCGTGTTATTCCGAGCGAAGTCGAGAATGGGAGCGGCTGGGGAAGCCGCGACATGGACCGGGAGGCCGGAGGCTGAACGAACGGAAGTGAGTGAATCAAATCCGGTGGCGAAACCTAAAAATGACTCCGCGAGATCCTTCGACTCCGCTTCGCTTCCCTCAGGATGACTGGTGCAAGTAAATCGAATGACGATCCTACATGAACGACGCGCCTGAATTTCAACCGTACGGTTTGCCGCATCTCACGGTGATTGTAATCACCATCGCACTTCCGTTCGCACTTGCTGCACTGGTACGCCGCACACAATCGCAGCGGATGGAGAAGTTGATTATCACTGCGCTCTCGGTGGTGTTGATTTTAAACTATCTGGCTTATCTAATCTTCATCCGAAGCCAGGGCGTCGTGGATTGGCGGCAGATGTTGCCGATGCAAATGTGCGACTGGGGCATGTTCGTGGTGATCGTGGCGATGTGGACAGGACACCAGCGCTGGTTCGAAGTGGCGTATTTCTGGGGGATTGGCGGCACGTTGCAAGCCGTCCTTACGCCGAACCTGCGCTATGGTTTTCCAGACTGGCGGTTCATCAGTTTTTTCACGTCGCACTGCGGCATCATTATCGGCGTGGTGTTCCTAATGCTGACCCGTCGTTATCGGCCCTATCCGATGTCCATTGTCCGCGTATGGTTGTGGTCGGAGTTCTATTTCGTCGTCACGTTGATCGTTGATAAGCTTACTGGTTTTAACTATGGATTTCTCCTGCATAAACCTGAGGCATTTTCGATTTTGAGTTTCCTCTCCGATTCGTGGCCGCTGTATCTTTTGCAATTGCACGGAGTGGCCCTGTTATTTTTTCTCGTGCTCTACGCGCCCTTCGCCGTTTTTGACGCCACAAAAAGAGGATTGATCGGGAAACCAGGAAAACAGGAAGCGCCCCTTTAAAATTACTGCGTTCCTGCTTTCCTTAGCAATTCATGGCCAAGCCAAAACCGTTGCGTGTTGGGACAGTGTCAATTGGCGACAAAACGCCGGCGTTCATTCTCGGCCCATGCATGATTGAGTCGGAGAAATTTGTCCGGCGAATGGCGAAGAAGATTGCTGAAGTGTGCGCTTCTGAAAACGTTGATTTCATTTTCAAGGCCTCTTACGACAAGGCAAACCGAACTTCTGTCCGCTCGTTTCGCGGAATCGGCGTGCGCGAAGGTTGCGAGATTCTTTCGGAAATTGGCCGCGAACTGAAGATTCCGGTGACGACCGATGTCCATTCGGTGGCTGAAGCCGGAATAGCCGGTGAGAAAATCGATATGTTGCAGATCCCGGCGTTCCTCTGCCGGCAAACGGATCTGCTGCGCGCCGCTGCGGAAACGGGTCGTGCGATTAACGTAAAAAAAGGCCAATTCCTCGCGCCGTGGGATGTGCGAAACATCGCCGAAAAACTGATCGCCTTCGGAAACGCGCAATTCTGCTTTACCGAGCGAGGTACCACCTTTGGGTATAACAACCTGGTCGCCGACATGCGCTCACTCTACTGGATGCGTGAGGCAGGTTATCGCGTCATTTTCGATGCGACACATTCCGTGCAGCGGCCCGGCGGGGCAGGGGATTCGACGTCCGGCGACGGTATATTAGCCCCGGTCTTAGCGAGGGCCGCAATGGCCGCTGGATGTGATGGAATCTTTATGGAGGTCCACGAAAATCCGGCACGCGCTTTCTCCGATGGACCGAACCAGGTGCGGCTAAACGATTTGCCGAAGCACCTTCGCATGTTAAAGGCTATTCATGCTGTGGTTTCAGGTAGGGGCGATTGACCCGCCTTCGCTGCGCTACGGCGCGGCAGGCCTCAATCGCCCGGGCACGAAGCTTAGATCGAGGAAGCGGGTGGTTTGGGTGAACCGCCCACGCTGGACAATATCAATCTGGTTATTGTCTGCCGTGCTATCAATCTTAATAGGCTTGCCCTCCGCGTCGGCTCAATCAAAGGGTCGCAAAGGAAGGGCTCGCGCGAAGGCGGCGCCGAGTGCGTCTCCCACAGAGCAGAGCCTTACGAACATTCCATTGCCGATTGGCCACGAAGCCAAAGGCCTCGTATTGCCGGATTTCGACGCCGAAGGACATCTGCGGGGAAAATTCGAAGCGGGCACGGCGCATCGAATCGACCAGGAACACGTCGGTTTTGAACAGCTCAAAATTACAACCTACACGCCGGAGGATCAGCAGGACTTAAGAATCGACATGAGCACGTCCGTACTTGATTTGAAAACCCGCGTTTTGAGCTCGAAAGCACGCACCACGATCCAGCGAGCAGATTTCAACATCGCTGGCGATTCAGTGGAGTTCGATACGAACAGCAGAACCGGTCGCTTGATCGGGAATGTAAAAATGGTGATCACCGACAAGTCGCATCTGACGGCGAAACCCGACACGAATTAATGAAGAAATTAACAGCGCTGGTTCTGGTTATCGCCTGCGCTTCCGGTGCACGCGTCCTCGGGCAGACTGCTACTGCGACACCCAAAGCAGTGGCCGCCGCACCGAAAGCAGTCGGAGCGGCGCCTAAAGCGGTCGCGGCCGCCTCGCCGAAAAAGCCAAAGACGCAACCAGCGGAGAAAGAAAACAAATCGCCTGCCAACTCGTTGCTTGGCCAAAGCGCCTTGGGCTTAAACACCAACGAACCGACGACGACGGAAATCTACGCTGATGAAGCGTTTTTTGATTCGACCAAGAACATGGGCATCTTTAGCGGCCGGGTGAAAGTGACCGATCCACGTTTCAATCTTCAGTCTGATAAATTGACGGTATTTATTACAAAGGGAGAAAACCAGGGCTTGGAGAAAGCGATTGCCGAAGGGCATGTCGGGTTAGTTCGCGAGCGACCCGATCCAAGCGGTGGTCCGCCAACGCGCGCAGTTGGGCGCGCGGACAAAGCGACTTACACGGCCGCAACCGGGGACGTCGAATTGCGAGGCACGCCCCGAGTCCAGGAAGGACCCAACATGCATGTGGCAACGAGCCCTGATACTGTAATGATCATTAACCAGAACAGCCAGCTGACAACTCACGGCCCGAGCCGGACAGAAATTCGTCAGGAACCGAATGACGATGAGGCCAAGCAGAAGAAACGCGAAGCAAAGAAGGCCGGAGCTCAAGCCACGCCGTCTCAGTCCGCGCCTGCAGCAGCCTCGCCGACGCCATGAACATTCAGACTGCGTCAGTTGCAATTCCGAAACGAGCTCAGGCGGTCGCGCCGAAACCGGAGACTGTCCTTGCGACCGACCAACTGGTGAAGATTTACGGTGGCAGGGCAGTGGTGGACGGAGTGAACATGAACGTACGCGCAGGCGAGATCGTTGGACTTCTCGGGCCGAATGGCGCTGGCAAGACCACCAGTTTTTACATGATCGTTGGATTGGTTAGACCAAACAGCGGGCGTGTGATTTTCTGCGGCACGGACGTGACGGATTACCCGATGTACAAGCGCGCCCGGCTCGGCATGGGTTATCTGCCGCAAGAAGAATCGATCTTTCGCAAAATGACGGTGGAACAAAACATCATGGCCATTTTGGAGACGCTTGCGCTGAGCAAAGCCGAGCGACGGAACCGTTGCGATCAGTTGCTGCACCAGTTCGGGATTGAGCGAATCGCGAAAAACACTGCGCTGACGTTAAGCGGCGGCGAAAAACGGCGTTTGACCATCGCCCGTTCGCTCGTCACGCAGCCGAAGTTGTTGATGCTTGACGAGCCGTTCAGCGGCGTCGATCCCATTGCGGTTTACGACGTGCAACAGATCATCGTTAATCTCCGCAAATCGGGGTTGGCCATCATGATCACTGACCACAACGTGCGCGAGACTCTCTCCATCGTGGACCGCGCTTATTTGATCTACGATGGACGGGTCGAGAGCGAAGGCACTAAAGATTTCCTCATCAACGATCCCATCAGTCGCCAGCTTTATTTGGGCGAACGCTTCAAGATGTGACGGTGCGCAGCACCGTCATCCTGAGCGGATCGAAGCGGAGTCGAAGGATCCCGTGAAGCTACGGTAACGTGATGCAACAGGATGTCTCCAGCCTTCGTCCCGCATCGCGGGACTACGGCTTGGCAGGCGACTTCGCTCGACATGACGAGCAGTTGCGCTAGACTGTTCTCAAGGCAATGGAGTTTGCCCTTTCCCGCGGGTGCGGGAGAAAACCGCGTGAGCTGATGACTCCTTCCAACCACGAAGGAGTTTTTTTATGCTCGGTTATGTTTTGGTAATGCTCGGCGGCGCACTTGGGACTGGAGCGCGATTCTGGTTGTCGGGATTGATTGCTGAACGCGCGGGTGAATTTTTTCCTCTCGGCACCCTTCTCGTGAACATTAGCGGTTCGTTCGCGGTAGGGTTTTTCGCTGGGTTTACCGATTCTGAAGGTCCCGTTCTTGTGTCGCCGCGATTTCGGCAATTTTTCATGATCGGCGTGTGCGGCGGTTACACAACATTTTCGTCGTTCAGCTTACAAACACTCGACCTTGCTCGTGATGGAGATTGGATGAAAGCGTTGCTCAACACAGTGTTGTCGTTTGCTTGTTGCCTCGCAGCCGTATGGCTCGGGTGTGTTCTCGCTCTTACGCTTCTGCCAAAATAGAAACAGCATATGCAAATTCCCGAAGACGCAGTTCTGCTCCGGATTTTCATTGGTGAAAGCGATCGGTACCGCCATCAACCGCTGTACGAGTCTATCGTTTTGAAAGCGCGCGAGATGCACATGGCCGGCGCAACAGTGCTGCGTGGGCCAATGGGATTCGGAAAATCAAGCCATTTGCACACCGCAAAAATACTGCGCCTGTCCATGGATCTCCCAATCGTGATTGAGATTGTGGACTCCGAAGAGAAAGTGAACGCGTTCCTGCCTGTGCTTGATGAAATCATGGGCGGCGGTTTGGTCACCCTCGAAAGAGCCAAGGTGATTCGCTACCAGGACCGGGAAAAAAAGTAGCCAATCGAACAGCGATTTCAGGTGGTCGCTTGCTGCAAAGCGCCAGCTATAAGATGGGATGCAGATTGGAAATTGCGGGTATTCACGCTAGAAGTTACGTCTAATGGCGGAAGAACCCGGGACGCAAACGATTACATCCTCAAGTGATCGGCAGAAGAGCGTTCCGATTGTCACAGTCGAGAGCTTCTACAATTCGCATGCCGAAAAGCTGCATATGAAGCTCGAGGGCCCGCGTGTGGGGTTTCATCGAAAAATTCGGGAGCCGACTATCAACAGGCCTGGACTCGCGCTGTCGGGGTTCTACACATATTTCGCCGAGAAGCGCGTACAAGTGCTGGGCGCTGCAGAACATTCTTATCTAAAAAGTTTGCCTGCCAGACTGCGCGTCGAGCGGTTTCGCAACTTATGCGAACACAGGATTCCGTGTCTTGTGATGTCGCGCGGGTTTCATCTCGCCCCGGAGTTGCTGGGTGTCACCGGCGAGGCAAAAATTGCGGTGTTCCGAACTCCGATGATCACGATGAAGTTCATTAACGCCGCAACGATCGCTCTTGAGATGGATTTCTCGCCGACGGTGACGGAATTCGGAAGCATGGTGGATATTTTGGGTGTCGGTGTGTTGATCCGCGGCGTAAGCGGCATTGGGAAGAGCGAATGTGTGCTTGGGTTGATTGAGCGCGGTTATAGTCTTGTGGCTGACGACGTGACGCGCATCACGATGCTGGAGGGACGTGAGCTCATGGCCACAGCGCCCGAAATGACGCGCAATCACATGGAGGTGCGCGGGATCGGTATCATTGATGTGGCAAAGGTCTTCGGCATCGGAAGTATTCGAGTGGAAAAACGCCTCGACCTTGTTGTCACGTTAAAGGAGTGGGGAGACGTGGAAGAGGTCGACCGGATCGGGCTGGACCGGGAATTTTATGAAATTCTCGGCCTCAAAGTACCGCACGTGACTATTCCGGTGCGACCCGGGCGCGACATGGCGCGGTTGATCGAGGTCGCTGCGATGGACGAAAAATTAAAGGGCTTGGGACAGAACGCAGCCGTTGACTTCAATACAAGGTTACTTCGGTTGATGGAGGAGAAGAGGGCGACGTAATGGGATTGTTGTATCGGAAAGGCAGTCGCGCCGCACAGCCTCAGAAGATCGAAAAAGAGCTGGCAATCGTGAACCGGCTTGGACTGCATGCTCGCCCGGCTGCGATGTTTGTGCGCATTGCCAGCCGGCATCGCGCGGAAATTTGGGTATCGAAGGAAGGCGAAGAGGTAAACGGCAAAAGCATCATGGGCCTGATGATGCTCGCTGCCGGTCAGGGCTCAAAGCTGCGTATCCGCTGCGACGGCCCAGACGCCGACAAGGCGATGGAGGAGCTGGAGGAACTTATTAAGGCGGGATTCAACGAAGAGTGATTCGCCCGGCCACGGTGTCACACAACTGACACCGCGAAAGACTTTCGTGAGTTTGACATTGGCCTTACTCTCGGAAGCCGATGAGCGATAACGCGGAAATCCGGTTTGAAGGAATTGGCGTTTCGCCCGGAATCGCCTTCGGCAGGATTCACGTCGTCCGCGAAGACTTGGACGAAGTGGTGCGGTACCAGATTGCGCCATCGCAAGTTACGGATGAAATCGGGCGGTTCGAGGCAGGGCTCATCCAAACGAGGATGCAGATCCTTGAGATGCAGCAGCGGATTGCCGAATCCATAGGCGCGAAAGACGCGGCGATTTTCGATGCGCACCTGCTCGTCGTCGAGGACCGCACGTTGATCGATGAAGTTCTGCGAAAACTCAGGACCGATCTTTGCAATGTGGAGTGGGCGTTCCAGGAAGTCGCCACGCGTTACGCTGAGACCTTGAGCAAAATCGATGATCCGTATCTGCGCGAACGCGCACTAGACATTCAGGATGTCACCAAGCGAGTAATTCGCAATCTGCAGGGGAAAGCTCCCAAGGCATTTCTTTCCCTGAGCCAGCCCCACATTCTGGTTGCGCATAATCTTACTCCTTCGGATACGGCAAGCATGAACCGCGACAACGTTCTCGGGGTCGCCACCGACGTCGGCAGCCGCACTTCGCACGCCGCGATTCTGTCGCGTTCTCTCAATATTCCGGCGGTCCTCGGTTTGCACGATATCACAGCAAAGGTCGAAACCGGTCAGCACGTTCTTGTCGATGGGAGCGAAGGCTGGTTGATCGTCAATCCGACGCCGGAAACGCTGGAGTACTACAAGCAAATTGAATCACGAAGGGCTAAAGTCACGGCGCAACTGAAGCAACTGCGCGAGACCACCTCCATCACGCGCGATGGACGTCACATTGTTCTTTCGGCAAATATCGAACTTCCGGAAGACGTCGATGCAGTTATAGCCAACGGAGCGGAGGGAATCGGACTTTATCGTACCGAGTTTCTTTATTTGAACCGCGAAACCCTGCCAAGCGAGGACGAGCAATACGAAACCTACCGAAAGGTTGCCGAGCGCGTACGTCCGAATCCGCTGATCATTCGAACTTTTGATTTGGGCGGCGATAAATTGGCTGCCGGTGCAGCGGACATCGGCGATGAGTTGAACCCTTTCCTTGGCTGGCGCGCGATCCGGTTTTGTCTTGAGAATCAGGACATTTTCAAAACGCAACTGCGCGCCATTCTCCGCGCCAGTACTGTGGGCAATGTAAAGGTAATGTTTCCAATGATCTCTGGGTTGGAAGAATTGCGCCGCGCCATGGCCGTGCTCAAGGAATGTAAACAACAGTTGCGCAGCTCAAAAATCGAGATGGCTGAAAAAGTCGAAGTTGGCGCGATGGTGGAGATCCCAAGCGCTGCCATCTGTGCAAGCGCGCTTGCACGCGAGGTCGACTTTTTCAGTATCGGAACAAACGACCTTATTCAGTATGCGCTTGCAGTAGACCGGGTAAATGAAAAGGTCGCGTATCTGTACGAGCCGACCCATCCGGCAATACTGCGTTTGCTCAAGATGGTTGCCGACGCGGCGCACGCGAACCACATCTGGGTTGGCGTTTGCGGAGAGATGGCGGGCGATGTCGCGCTGCTGCCGCTTTTGTTAGGCCTCGGAATGGATGAACTCAGCGCATCAGCGACCCTGGTGCCGCGAGTCAAGCGCGCGGTGCAAAGCCTGACCATTCCTGAATGCCGCGAGTTGGTCGAGCAGACATTGAAGCTCAACACTGCGTCGGAAATTCTAGAGCGTTGCCTGCAACTGGCAGACAGTCGTTATGGCGATCTTTTGGGCTGAACTGTAGCGGCGGTCTATGACCGCCGGCGTCGCTGAATCTAGGCGGTCGCAGACCACCGCTACAAAATCACTCCTCCGCTTCCGGATCAGCCTTGAGTCCCTCTTCCTCCATTTTTCGCAGGACATCGCTCATATCGTCCACTTCATCCCACACATCCTGGCTCACGTAAATTGGCGCCTTCTGCTGGGTGGCCATCGCGATGCAATCGCTCGGTCGTCCATCCAACTCGATGATCTTTTTTTGCTGCAACTCGTTTTCGACCTGAATGATGACGCGCGCGTAGTAAGTGGCGTTTTTCAGGTCGTTAATGATTACGCGTTCGACTTTCGCGCCGAGTGCCGCGAGCAAATGCGCCATCAAATCATGAGTGAGAGGACGCTCTTTGGTGATTTGACGCATGAACATCGTGATGGCGCTGCCGACGGTTTGATCGACGTAGATGATGAAAACCTTCTCATTGTTGCCAAGGAAAACCGCGCATCCGCCGCTCGTCGGTAAAACTGCCCGCACCTGCACCTCGATCACCGTCTTGTTCATCGCGCAAACAGTACGTGGGCGAACAGGAAAAACAAGCTGTGCACACAGCGGCCCCCCATACATCCCCTGCGTCATCCGTGCCAGACGAAGATTTTCGCGCTACAAGCTTGAATGTTCTGCACGCTGATTAATATGCGCATTACGGCTAATGCCGTGGTGCGCAACGCGAATGAAAAATGACTGGGATATCGAATCTGCCATAGCCACATACAACGTGGAGGGATGGGGCGAGGGCTATTTTACGGTCAATGGCTCCGGCAACGTGGAAGCGCAGCCGTTGAAGAATGATGGCGGTTCTATCGATCTGCTGGAAGTCGTCAATGAGGCGCGTGCAAGAAACCTCAGTTTTCCGTTATTGATTCGGTTCCAGGATTTGCTCCGTCACCGGGTGGAATCAATTAATCGCGCATTTCAGACCGCGATCTCTGAGTTCGGCTATCAAAATGACTATCGCGGCGTTTTCCCGATCAAGGTCAACCAGCTGCGCGAAGTCGTCGAAGAAATCGTCGATGCAGGCGAACAATTTCATTTTGGCCTCGAAGCAGGGAGTAAGCCGGAGCTCGTGGCCGCGCTTGCGATGCAGAAAGACCCCGAGACTTTAATCATCTGCAATGGCTACAAGGATCCTGCTTTCATTCGCCTCGCGTTGCTCGGTCGCAAACTAGGCAAACGGGTCGTCATCGTGGGAGAAAAGCTGGAAGAGGTTGAGCAAATCATCCGTGCGTCTAAGGAAGTCGGCGTCGAACCTTGGATTGGAATTCGTGCTCGCTTACACAGCAAAGGTTCCGGGAAATGGTCGCCGAGCGGCGGCGAGAACGCCAAGTTCGGCCTCGACACGACCAATCTGGTCGCTGCGAGTCAGATGTTAAAGGATGCCGGGCTGGCGCACTGCCTGAAACTTGTCCATTTCCACGTCGGATCGCAGGTACCTGACATTTCGGTGATCAAACGCGCAGTGCGCGAAGGCGCGCGATATTACGCAAAGCTGTCGAAACTCGGACACGAACTTGGTTATCTCGACGTCGGCGGCGGGCTCGGTGTCGATTACGATGGATCGCGCAGCGATTTCGACAGTTCGACCAATTATTCGCTCCAGGAATACGCGAACGACGTCGTCTGGAACATCATAGACGTTTGCGACTCCGAAGGCGTCGCGCATCCGGCGATTGTGAGTGAGAGCGGGCGCGCCACTGTCGCGCATCATTCTGTGCTGGTGGTCGAAGCGTTTAGTTCGATCGAAAAGACAGCACCAAAGCTCAAGGTCGAAGCGAGCGAGAACGACCACAAACTGGTAGCGGATATCCTTGACATAAAACAGCGGTTGAAACGCGGAAATCGTCTTGAGAGTCTGCACGACATCCAGCAAATCAAAGAAGAGTCGCAGCAAACATTCGATCTCGGTCTGCTCGATCTCGAATCGAAAGCGAAGATCGACACGGTTTACTGGCAGGTCGCGCATCAGATCGTTAACATGCATCGCGGCTTACGTTATGTGCCGGACGAAGTGAAGCAGCTGGAAACGACGCTCGCCGACCAGTACATCTGCAATTTCTCCGTGTTCCAGTCGCTGCTCGATCATTGGGCACTAGGACAACTGTTCCCGATCATGCCGATCCATCGGCTCACCACGCCGCCTGATCGCAACGGCACCATAGTGGATATTACCTGCGATTCAGACGGAAGAGTCTGCAAGTTTGTCGACTTGCAGGACGTGAAAGAAACACTGCCGCTACATCGGATTCATCCCGGCGAAATTTATTATCTCGGCCTCTTCATGGTGGGCGCTTACCAGGACATCATGGGTGATCTGCATAATCTGTTTGGCCGGGTGACCGAAGTACACGTTTTTCTCGATCCAGATGAAGAATCGGGCTGGTACATTGAGGAAGTGATCGAGGGCAGCACAATCGGGGAAGTACTCGCAATGACGCAGTGGGACAAACTTGAGCTGATGCGCTTGCTCAAAGCGCAGGTAGATGAGGCGATTAAAACCGATCGCCTCAAGCCTAACGACGCGATGCGACTGCTCGATGACTACGAGCGTTTCCTGCAGGAATACACCTACCTCAGTTTCAATGGCGTGAAGGCGCCGCAGCAACCGGGTAGTTGGCTGCCGCTCAGTTGAACGCTTCCAGATCTCACATCGCCTGTCATTCCGAGCGAAGTCGAGGAATGGAGCGAGCGGGACGAGCGACATAGATGGTTGCGCCGCGAGGGTAGCGGCGAGAGAGTCGGGAGACGAACGAGTCAATCTCTTGATCTTCCATGACGCAACTTTCTCCAACTGCGATTAGAGATGCACTGCAAAGCACCGAGCCGATCGACTCGGTTCGTGTGCAAGGGTGGACCCGCACGCGGCGAGATTCGAAAGACTTTTCGTTTATCGAGCTGAATGACGGCTCCTCCCTGCGCAATCTTCAGATCATCGCGAAGAATGATGCGCTGCCGAATTACGCAGACATCCAACGGCTAAACACTGGTGCTTCGATTGTTGTGGAGGGCGCGCTGGTCCCGTCGCAGGGCAAAGGACAGAAATGGGAACTCGTTGCGCGAGATATCGAAATTGTCGGTGGCGCCGACGAAAGTTATCCGCTCCAAAAAAAGGGGCACACGCCGGAATTTTTGCGCGAAATCGCGCACCTACGGCCACGGTCGAATCTTTTTGGTTGCGTGTTCCGTGTGCGTAGCCGGCTCGCGTTCGCCGTTCACCAGTTTTTTCAGGATCGCGGTTTCGTTTACGTTCATACACCCATCATCACGGGAAGCGATTGCGAAGGCGCCGGTGAATTGTTCCGGGTTTCAACAATCGACGTCAAAAATCCGCCGCGGAAGAATGGCGACATCGATTACGCGCAGGATTTTTTTGCCCGCCAAACTTATCTCACCGTCAGTGGACAGCTGGAAGCGGAGGCGTTCGCCTGCGCGCTGACCAAGGTTTACACCTTCGGCCCGACATTTCGCGCGGAGAACTCAAACACATCGCGGCATGCCAGCGAGTTCTGGATGATCGAACCGGAAATGGCGTTTTGCGATCTAACCGGTAACATGGATCTCGCTGAAGAGTTGGTGAAGTATTTGATCGGCGACGCCAGAAAGCAGTGCGCCGAAGAATTGGAATTGTTCGCGAAATTCGTGGACAAGGAGTTGCTCGCCCGACTCGATTTCGTCATTGAAAGGCCGTTTCAGCGGATCACCTACACAGAGGCCGTCGAGCTTTTGAAAAAGAGCGGCGAAAAATTCGAGTTTCCGATTGAGTACGGCTCAAACCTGCAATCGGAGCATGAGCGCTGGCTCACCGAGAAACATTTCAAATGTCCGGTCACGGTTTTTAATTTCCCAAAGGAAATCAAGCCGTTTTACATGCGTTCCAACGATGATGGCAAAACCGTGGCGGCCATAGATTTGCTGGTGCCAGGCATCGGCGAGATCGTCGGCGGCAGCCAGCGTGAAGAACGACTGGAAATGCTCGAGGACAACATGCGGCGTCACAACATGGATCCCGCCGATTACAAATGGTACCTTGATCTGCGTCGCTACGGAACTGTGCCACATTCCGGCTTCGGCCTGGGCTTCGAACGCATGCTGATGTTCATCACAGGCATTTCGAACATTCGCGATGTGATTCCCTTCGCGCGCACACCCGGCAGCGCCGAATTCTGAAAGTAACTCAGGCATCCCTGCCTGAATCGTCGTGCGGACATGTTTGTCCGCGCGTTCACGCAAGATGCCTGAATTACATCACCGTTGCCCCTCCTGTACCCTTGTGAACTCGAGCTTTGCACCCCCGAGGTCCTCGAGCACGAGTTGATCGCTCGAAAGGTTTACCACATAAACTGTCGTTGCGAACGGCGTCTCGATTTTGATCCGGTCCTGATCGCCGAGCTTATATCTGCCACGAACTTCTCCAACGGTCACGGAACCGTTACTCAAAAATTCCCAAACTGTTTGATTTTCAGCTCCCGATAACCGCCATTTGCCAACGATGCTGGAATTCCCGCAGCCAGCCATTACAAAAAGCACAACGGACGAGGCCAGTGCTAACAGCAGACGCGCGCATCGATAAAAACGAAATCGCATCAGGCCCAGTTATAATCACGCGCGATTGTAAGGTCGAGCCAAAGCGAAACGTTATTTCTGGGTCGCCTGTCCTTGGGATGGCGTAAGCACGTACGTGTAGAACAAGTGCTTGCCCCGCCAGGTTGTTACGTCGCCGTGCTTGCCAGCGGGAAAAAGTTCATATGTCGCTTGCTGATATTGTTCGTTTCCTGGAAAAAAAAGAAATGCCATTCCTTTGGTGTCCCGGGTTATGGACGTGAGTTCCGTGGCCGGATTGGTCAGCAGCGTCCACTTCTGGTCTCCGACGAGGTATCGCGTAGTTACAGGATCATACGGCCACGGACTCCGGCCTACTGTGAAAACTTCATAGTTGCGGCCGAGTGATGCCGAATAGCGGCTCTGGGCAGTTTGCACCTCGTAGTTCCGTTGGCCAGACCTGTATGCTTCGCTCTTCAGGCTCTCAGGGTCAGCGTAATAACGATGGAAATAAAAATTCAGATTGCACCAGCCAAGCACGAGGAGTGCAATTCCGACTGTTGCCGGCAAGATCCAGCGTAACTGGGGTTCTAATTCCGATTTACCAACCGTTGCCAACGCGCCTACGGGCAATGCCAACGCAACATAGAAGGCCGGAAAGGCAGGAGTCCAATGATTGATCAGAGGTGGCACACTGTTCGGATACGCCACGAGCGTTCCGCCGACGACCAAGACGCCCAACCCGGAGACGAGTATGAGAAATGCGGCTGGATGACGCCAGTGCCACAAAAGCAGAGCAAGGCCCAGGACCAGGAGAGCGCTTTCGGCAGGTAACAATAGGGGCCCGTAGAATATGATGTCCTGTGAAGTGTGAGTGCTGATTCCAAGCAAGTTCTCGGACAACGCTAGCCAAATCGTTTTCCAGGCGCGGTGGAAATCGGCGAAACTGATCGGAATATGGGGTGACCAAATGAGGAGGCTTGCTCCTCGCCCGAGGTAAAGGTTCGGATTCCGAATGAAGTAAATTAACAGCGGTCCAAATCCGACGAGATAGCTTCCCGCCAGCAGGAGGAAACCGCCCGCGCGCTCGCGTGCTTGTTTCCAATGGAGCGCAAAGAGGAACACGACAAACACTGCCAGGATGAACGGCAGAAGCCGTGTTCCATAATAGAAGTACTCGCTTAACCCGGCGGACAGACCTGCCAGAACCCAATCAGACGGCCGACGCGACCGCAACGCGCGCAACAAGAAAAAGAAACAACTGGCCCAGAAGAACTGCGTCACGATGTTGTTAAGCGCCAGGCGGCTGTAATGAATATTCGAAATGCTGAAAGCCATGATTATGCTTCCAGATATCGCCGCGTATCTGCCCCATGTTCCGCGTAACAATCCGTAAAGCGGGACAACCGTAGCCGCGCCGAACAAAGCGGCAGGCAGCCTTAACATTGCAAGCGAGGTCCCGCCCAGTTTAAGAAATACGGCCACGAACCAGAACCAAAGAGCGGGCAGATCGATCCCGCTCCACAACGTGCTGAAAACAGACGGCGGCGGAGTTGTCGGACTTATATAACTCTCGGTGGCGACCGTGCCGGTCATGATTTCGTCCGGGTAGATGTTATCGGGAAAATTCGTTAGGTTCCAAACTCGACTGAGCAACGCCAGGACAACGAGGCCGGCGAGCAAGACGACCTCCCAAGTCGTCCATGGGATGGGGTGCGGATCCGCGCTAGACTGTTGAAAAAGCGGCGGCACTTCGTTTGGAGTTCCGCCTTTAGGCGGTTCCGTCTCGGAGCCGCGTAAACGCGGTACTCCGAAGGCAGAGCAAAGCAGCAATGCTATGCCTGCGATCCACAAGATACCTGCGAGCCCGAACGTCTCACTTGGCGCTGCGGCATAGCGAAGGTCCGCCGCAAGCACAAGTAGCACCGCGATGGTAACTCCAAACAAGTAGAACAAGCGGCCTCGGTTTACGTGCGTCCGAGTAGCATCAGATGAAAACGCGGGTACCCAATTTTGGCGGCGCCACAGCATCACCGCCAGCACTGCGGAGACAATTAATAGTAAGACAGCCCAACGCCGAGCGCTCTCGTTTGCTAACAGCCAAGTGCCAAGCAGCGCGATTAGATAGACGACCGGTCCGGCCCAAACTCTGGAGCCGTATGGGGCACGCATTTGTTGCCCGAGTACCGCTGAACAGCTACTACAAAGCCAGAACTATTTCTTGTTCTGTTCCTTTTTCGATTCGCCGTCCGAGTCGCTCGACTCTTTTGTGACACGCTTGGATTCGCCCGGGCGATATTCTTCCTGTTCGGCTGCGGCGAAAGCTTTTTCCAACCCGACCATATCTTCGCCCGGACGAAGTGTATCAAAGGACTCGACTTCCTTGCGCAGTTGTTCTTCGGAATAATTGGCTGCCTTGATCG
>Ga0070684_100001877_pt1 | contig 15383 bp, 11 predicted proteins | sample KBSC723LmetaG_FD_65653 | JGI IMG/M metagenome (GOLD analysis project Ga0070684, IMG submission 65653) | Corn rhizosphere microbial communities from Kellogg Biological Station, Michigan, USA - KBS C7.2-3L metaG | ecosystem: Host-associated > Plants > Roots > Rhizosphere ...
CAGTACTGTTAGATGCTCACGAAGCGCGGAAGTCCAGACTCCGAGGAACTACCGACGCAATCCCCGCGCGATCCACCTGGCGAGCGCCATGATCGTCACCATTGGGTTCACCCCCGACGAAGCCGGAAAAAGACTGCCGTCCGCGACATAAGCTCCTTCCAGCCCGAAAACAGCTCCACGCTCATCACAGACCGCTTCGCGCGGCGTCGTTCCCATCCGGCACGTTCCCATCTGATGCGCGCTGAACAGTGGCAATCGATTTGGCGCGGTCGACGCCCGCTCGATCTCCTGACAGTAATCTCCGATCGGCTTGCCACTCTCTCGCTCCCATAACATTCGCTGAGCGTGAAGGGTGAGAATGCGGTCGGCACCCGCGGCGTGATGAATTCTCGACACCACCGTCATGCCGTGCCGCAGGAGTCGCTTCTCCTGGCGGCCGAGCCTGTAGTCGAAGTACGGCTCGCCTTTCTTGTTGACCCGCACCCGGCCGGAGCTGAAGTCGCGGGTCAGCACGATGAACGGCGCGAATCTCCGAGCGCCCTGCATCTCGCGCCGATGCTCGCGCGCGCCCGGCCAGGGAATGCCGACCGCCAGCAGCCCGGGATGGGTTGGCGCCGCCTCGATCCTGTAACCGTAATTGCCAACCAGATGGCTGAACTGGTCGCAGACGATCGTCTGCGGCGGCCCCTTCCACGGCTCGACATCGTCGCCGTACACGCCGAGCACCGCCACCGTCGGATGCAGAAAGAGGTGCGCGCCCAGATGCGGTGACCGATGTCCCGATCGCATCAGCAGCATCGGTGTCTCGAGCGCGCCCGCTGCCAACACGACCCTCGCGGCGCGCACCGTCACGTTCCGCGCTCCGGCTGCTGAATCGGTGTAGATCCCTTCGACACCCGTGACCTTGCCGTTGCTCTGAGCCAATTTTTTGACCGCAAAACCCGCGATCACCCGCGCTCCCGATCGCAGCGCGTCGGAAAGAAACGTCGCAGCGGCGCTCTGCTTTCCGCCGACGCGGCACCCGAACATGCAATTGCCGCACTGCGACATGTCGCAGCCGAGTGCGTTGCGCGAGATGACGCTCCAGCGGTAGCCGAGTGCCTGCGCACCGCGGCTGATCGCGGAGTTGTTGGGATTGACCTCGCTCTCGTCCGTCGACGCGGCGATCCGGCGCCACACCGCGTCGAGTGATTCCGTGAACGCATCGGCCGTGAAGAAATCACAGCCCGAGCGCTCTGCCCACTCGGCGCGAACTTCGTCCGGCGTGCGGAAGCAGGATTGCCAGTTGACCGTCGTTCCCCCGCCGATCGCCGAGCCCGCCAGCAGCGACATGCTCAGGTCGCGGGTGCCCGCGAGGCCACCTTCGCGAAAGAGCTGGCGCATTCCCACGAGCTCGTGCTGATCGAAATCATCACCACTCCAGCCGCTGCCGGACTCCAGCACCACTACGTCCTGTCCGTCAGCCGCGAGCTCCGCGGCGACGACGCTCCCTGCCGCGCCAGAGCCGACGACGCACACGTCGCACTCGATTCGCGCCGCGACGTCGCTGACACGCGCCACGGGAATCCGCGGCGCGGTTGCTTTCGGATTGAGGTTGGCGTCGTAGCCGATCGAGCGAAGCAGCGCGTCCGATTCGGGCGTCCCGTCCGCCGCATAGGTGTGCAGCATCACCAGGCTCCGCGCACCCTGATACGCGGTGCGCAGCTGCGGAAGGGCGCTCTTTGCGAGACGGAGCAACACCCGCTCGCGAGCCGGTAGCGGGAGCCGCGAGAACGGCATCGCCTTCGCCGACACGGAAACGATGAAAACGGGGTTCTCCAGCATTGCCAGAAAAAGTCGGAAGGCCGACCGTTTGCCGGAGTCGATTCGATCGAGGGCTTCGGCGACTTTTTGGGCGACTCCCATGTCGCGCGCCGACATGCTGAAGAGGGCGGGATCTTCGTCCGGCTCGAACGCGAGCGATGGAACGAAGGTGTCACACAGCGCCTCGAGTGCGTCGGTCTCGCTTTTGGTGAGCTTCATCCAGCTGCCGTCCCGCGTTTGGTGAGCTTCATCCGGCTCCCGTCGTCCAGGCTGCCCTCAAGCTATCCATCCGGGGCAGACTTGCTATCCCGGCGCTGAAGCCGACATTTTCCTGCCACGACGAGGAGGTTTTTCTGGCTGGGTATGACTTCACGACCAGGGTGCGCGGTGCCCTGATCAAGGCGCGGGATGAGGCGCATCGGCGCAATCACGAATACGTTGGCACCGAGCATCTGCTGCTCGGTCTCCTCGCCGAGGACGATGCCCTCGTCATGGATGTCTTCGACAACCTCGGCGTCCGGCCAATCGACATCCAGACGACAGTCGCCGGCTATCTGACCGATGGGCCCGCGCCCACGAGATCCAGAATCCACGATTTGCCATATACGCCGCGGGCGCGAGTGGTGCTCGATCAGGCAATCGCCGCCGCCCACGAATTCGGCGATGGCTACGTCGGCACCCAGCATCTGCTCCTTGGATTGATCCGCGAACGGACGGGTCTCGCCGCTACGGCGCTCACCGCCGCTGGACTTACGGAGCCGATTCTGCGGCGCGAGATAGTTCGCCTGTTGCAGGGCGAAGGCGTGGCTGCCGCCCTCGACATCGACGGCAGCGATCAGCGTCGCGAGACCCAGGTGCCGCTCAGCATCGCCGTCGAGGTTCGCTATGAAGACGGCACTCTGGCGAAGAAGATTTTTACGTCACCCGACGAAGCGATCGGATTTCTTCGCGACAAGTCAGCGACCGACTAGCGCTCGAGCTCCTTCATTCGCTGCACCGCGATCTTGATCGGCACGAAGGTCGCTGCCAGACAAATCAGAGTCGCGCCGCCGAATCCGAGCCACATCTCGACCGGGTCACCCTCGATCTTCATGTACCGCGCGCCGACGTACTGATAGACAGGCCGGGCCTCCATCACGATCACCAGTCCGATCAGCACCACCGACGCCATCATCAGCACCAAGCCCCCGAACGACGTCGGAATCTGTGCCGCGTTCTCGGTGTTGAACTTCGGGAACAGCGCACCGAAGCCGAGCGCCAGACCAGCGATCGCGAAGGTCATCATCGTGATGGTGAAGATCGACACCAGCATCATGAAGTCGCTGACCTGGAGCAGCACGTCGGTGGCGAACACGAGAATGAGTGCCAGGGCCAGCAGCGGAATCGTCCCGACCCAGAACTTGGACCATAGCAGCTGGCGCATCTCCAGCGGACTCGATCGCAGCAGCCACAGCGTTCGCCCCTCGAGGCTGATTCCCGGGAAGATGAAGCGCGCCGCGATCGAGGCGAGCACGAATCCGGCGAGAATCAGGTTGACGAACGGGATGACGTTGGCGAGGAAGAAGGTCACGCCCTCGCCCCGCAGCGGCAAAAACTTGATGTTGAACACATACACCACGACCAGCACCGTCAGCAGGATCAGCTGAGACCACTGCGTCGTGTCGCGGAAGAACAGCCGCATCTCTTTGAGCACCAGCTCGCGGCGCATGACACCCCACGGCGTGAGCACTTTTGCCACCAGGCGGCCGAGCGATCCCTGCCTCACCCAACGCTCGCCACTTTCCTGTGATTTGCTGAAGCCGCGCGCGTAGAGCCAGCGATGGAGCATCGCACCGAGCACGACGACGAATGCCGCGGTCGACCACAAGAGATAGAACGAGAGAATCTCCGGATCCTTCCGCAGCCACGTCATGATACTCTGCGCTGCCCACTCGCTCGGAATCCACGGCGAAGTCGGAGTGCGCAGCAGCGAAATGAACTCCACCAGCGAGCGGAAGCCTTCCGGCCGCGCCAGTCGCTCCGGTCTCACCAGCCGGAAGATGAGGACGATGCCTGCGGCGGCGAGGATGGCGATCACGCTCAGGATGTCACGCGTTCTGCGCGCCGGGAAAATGTTCACCAGCATGAGGGTTACCGCGCTTCCGATCGCCGCCGGAATAATCAGGAACGGAATGATCGCGCCAGCCGCTACCAGCGGATACAGGATTCCGCCTTCGTAGATGACGCCGTAGGCGGTAAGAACGGGTGTCGCCACGAGCACCACCATCCAGCTCGAATGGGCGGTGGTCTCCAGCAGCTTGGCGCCGTAGAGTCGCAGCCAATCGACGGGCGCCGCGACGAGCAGGTCGAGATCCTTCGCGAGAAAGAAACTCGACAGCGCGGTCACGACGTTCGACAGAATGAGAATTCCGAACAGGCTGATGAACATCAGCCCCAGCAGCTTGGCCGCCAGCAGCGCTCCGATTTCGGGAATGCCGCGGAAGTACTTGAGCAGCCGATACAGGAGCCCAAACACGAATACCCAGAAGACCGCGCCGATCAGGGCGAACAGGACCAGCCTGCCGGATTTGTTATCCGTCTTGCCCAGCGGCCGCGCCTTCGCCGCGAGGAACTTCGGCGACAGTACGTGAAACAGCCCCGGCGACGGCGCCACTTCTCGCGGCGGAAGAACCTCGGCCGGGATGGCCAGCTCGCTAGTCATTCAGCTCTCCGCTTCCCGCTTCCGGCGTCCGCCTAAGCATCCAGCACCTCCATCGCATCCCGCGCCGCGCGCTCCCCGGTCAGCTTGAGGAAAATCTCCTCCAGCCCTCCACCACCGGTCGCTTCAGCGCGCAGATCCTGGATCGTTCCAACCGAGCGAATCTTCCCATGCTGGATGATCGCGATCCTGTCACACAGCGTCTCGGCAACCTCCAGGGTATGCGTCGACATCATGATGGTGTGTCCACGCCGCACGTACTCGCGGAAAAGATCCTTCAGAATTCGCGCTGCTTTGGGATCGAGTCCCACCATCGGCTCGTCGACCACGATTACCTGCGGTCGGTGAATGAAGGCGCTGGAGATGATGAGCTTCTGACGCATGCCGTGACTGTAGCTCTCCACCAGCTCGTCGCCCCATTCCTCGAGATCGAAGAGCGCCATCAGCTCGCGTCCGCGATGCTCGACTTTGTCCCCGTCCTGGCCGTACAGTCCCGCGACGAACCGCAGGAACTCGCTGCCGGTCAGCTTCTCGTAGATGAAAGGCCGATCGGGAATGAACCCGAGCTGCGACTTTGCCGCGAGCGGATCACTGGCGAGATCGATTCCCGCCAGGTGGATGCTGCCCGCCGTCGGCTGGAGAATGCCCGCGATCATCCGCAGCGTCGTCGTCTTGCCGGCGCCGTTGGGGCCGAGGAATCCAAACAGCTCACCGTCGGGAACCGACAGATCGATGTTATCGACCGCGGTGAAGGAGCCGTATTTCTTGGTCAGATTCTTGAGCTCGATCATTTATTTGGCTTTGACGTTCTTGAAGGCGATCTCGAATGCGGTGCGAATTGCCGATAACCCGCCGGCGTGACCGGCGACGAGCCGGCCCTCGGCGTCGAACCATCCAGTAGCTCCGTTGGGCGCGCCATCGATGCGCCATGCTCGCACGGTGTCGCGATGCGCTTCGGCCCATACGCCGTCGGGGCCCGGCGCCGCGCTATCCACCACCGTGAACAGCGACTCGGCGCGAATCTGCAGCTCGGGTCTGATCACGAGGCGCGTGGTTGGGTCGAACACCGACATCGTCTGCTTCCGTCCAATGGTGTGAGGGCCGCTGAGCATGAATGCGACCGGCGCCAGCGCCGGTGTGAAAAGCGGCGCGACGAAGCTGTAGCGAGCTGGCGGATGCCGGGTCTTCTTTCTGCCCGCGATGAACAACACCGTGTCTTCCTGAACTGCGGCGTTGACGGAAAACGGACGGGTCGGCCGGGCGATACCGATAGTCAGGTCGGCGAGCCGGAACCCACGGGTGAGCCTGGTCTGCCAGCGCGCCGATGTTCGTTCCAGCGTTTTTCCGACTGGAAGATCGCCGACGAAGTATTCCTCGCTGACGAGGGTGTTGGAGGTCGTGTCTACAGCGGACGACGCGCCGCCGACCTGCTCGCCGTCGCGCTCGATGCTGTAGTAGAAGGTCGCCGGCTGGAGTCGCAACGCGACTTCGGAGAGCTGTTGCGCCTCGCTGCGATTCTGATTGCGGCGCACCATCATCGTCATTCCGCCCACCCACAGTGCGACGACGATCACGGCCAGCGCGCCACGACTGGAATTCCTGATCGATTGTGCGAGCGAATCGGGGCGGGAGTTCACCCCAATAAGACGATTTAGACGATCGTTAGACTCGTCTCGGCGTTGATCCAGCCAAGGTACCGGTCGAGACCGCCGGTTACCGGTACGGCGAGCAGCTCGGGCACCTTATAGGGGTGGAGCTCCTTGAAGGCGCGCTCGAGACCATGGAACGCGCCCGACCGCGTTTTGAGCATCACGACGACCTCGGATTCGTCCGCCAGCTTGTCTTCCCAGCGGTACAGCGACCGGGTGCCCGGGAGAATCGTCCCGCAGGCGACTAAACGTCGCTCCAGCAACGCCTTGACGAACTTCACGGCTTCGTCCGTGGTGGCAAGGGTTGTGAGTACTACTACCGCGTCGGTGTGGCCCATTTGTCGGCGAAAGTGTCGGTTTGCACGAATCTAATCAGACATTCTTAACAACACTCCGGTAACAACACATCTTTGGGTCCGGGGTACAACCATAGGCATGACGCTAGATCCTTCGCTCTACATCAATCGCGAGCTCAGTTGGCTGGAGTTCAACGCGCGGGTCCTTCACGAGGCCTTCGACGCGCGCAACAAGCTGCTCGAGCGTCTCAAATTCCTTTCGATCTTCAGCACCAACCTCGACGAGTTCTACATGGTTCGCGTCGCGGGCATCAGACGGCAAATTGCCGCCGGCGTCCAGCACAACGCCCCCGACGGCGTCGCGCCCGCGCAGCAGCTGGCGATGATCTCGGAGCGCGTCGCCGAGCTGATGGAGCTCCAGCGGAAATGCTTCTACGACGTGCTGCTGCCGGAGATGGAGAAGAACGGAATCCGGCTTGTGAGCATGAGCGAGCTAACGCCGCAGGAATGGCTGCGCCTCGACCAGTTCTTCGAGTCGCAGGTTTTTCCGGTGCTGACGCCGCTCGCTGTCGATCCCGGACATCCATTCCCGTACATCTCCAATCTCTCGCTGTCGCTGGCGGTTCAGATCCACGATCCTGCAAGCGGCGCGTCGCGCTTTGCGCGCGTCAAAGTTCCGAAGAGCCTGCCGCGCTGGATTCCGTTCGGCCGCCCCAATCAGTTCGTGCCCCTCGAGCAGGTGATAGGCGCCAACCTCGGTGCGCTGTTTCCCGGGATGGAGATCAAGGGTTACAACACCTTTCGTGTCACGCGCTACTCCGATCTCGAGCTCGCCAACGCCGACGATGACGACGATCTGCTCACCATGATCGAGGAGCAGGTCTTCCAGCGCCGCTTCGCCGAAGTCGTTCGGGTGGAAGTCGAGAGGGGAACGCCGCCGGAGCTGCGGGCGCTCCTTCTCGCCGAGCTGCTTGAAGACCAGCCGCCCGAGATGCCCGCGCTCACCGAGTCGGATCTCATCGAGACAGGTCCGCTCCTCGATCTCGGCGACCTGATGTCGCTGGCGACGATGGACCTCGCCCCGCTTCGCGATCCGCCGTTCATCCCCGTCACGCCGCCGGAGTTCCGCGATCCGACGCGCTCCATCTTCGATGTGATTCGGGAGCACGACATCCTCGTCCACCATCCGTACGACTCGTTCACCGCTACCGTCGAGCACTTCCTGACTTCGGCGGCGGTCGATCCCAACGTGCTGGCGATCAAGATGACGCTGTACCGCACTTCAGGCGACACGGCTATCGTTCGCGCGCTCACCGAAGCCGCGCAGCGCGGTAAGCAGGTCGCGGTTCTGATCGAGCTCCAGGCCCGCTTCGACGAGGTGAACAACATCACCTGGGCTCGCACGCTCGAGAACTTCGGCGTCCACGTCGCCTATGGGCTGCCGGGTCTCAAGACCCACACCAAGACGGTGCTCGTCGTTCGGCGCGAGCCGGATGGCAGCATCCGACGCTACTCCCACGTCGGCTCGGGCAACTACAACTCCAAGACGGCGCGCATCTACACCGATGTCGGCCTTCTTACCAGCAGCGCGAACATCGGCGCCGACCTCACCGATCTCTTCAACGCCCTCACCGGCTTCTCGCGGCAGAGCAGCTACCGGAATCTTCTCGTCGCGCCGAGCAACATGCGCAGCCGCTTTCTGGAGATGATCGATCGCGAGTCGGCCAATGCGAGGGAGGGGAGGCCGGCGCACATCATCGCCAAGATGAACGCGCTCGTCGATCCCGAGATCATCGAGCACCTCTACGCGGCGTCGCAAGCCGGCGTCAAAATCGATCTCATCGTGCGCGGCATTTGCTGCCTGCGCCCTGGAGTTCCGGGCGTCAGCGATCGCATCAAGGTCATCAGCATCGTCGGTCGTTTCCTCGAGCACTCACGCATCTTCTACTTCGCCAACAACGGCGACGAAGAGCTGTACTTCGGATCTGCCGATTGGATGCCGCGCAATCTGGACCGACGGGTGGAAGTCGTCGCGCCAATCGAGGATCGGTCACTGCACCCTCGCGTCTGCTCGCTGCTGGAGACGAGCCTTGCAGACAATCGGACCGCCTGGGATCTCCACCCCGACGGCTCCTACGTGCAACGCAAGCCGGGCGCGAATCCGGTGATATCGGTGCACGAGCGATTTCTCGTCAACTCATGGGGTCTCGAGCCGCTGCCGCCGGGAAAAGAGAACGGCCAGACTACGGGCGAGCACCCCATTCCGACTCAATCGGCGGTGCCGACCTCGTCGTCGTAGGTCATCACCGAGCCGTCGGGCGCGACGATCTCCACCGGGACGCCCGCGACTTCGGCAAGCAGATTCGATTTTCTGCTCGCCCCCCACAGCTCGAGTCGCAGATTGTCGTTCGCCCGGGCCGGCACCGCCGTCAATCGCAGCGCGCGCTCCATCCACCGAACCTTGATCTCGCCAACCGCGCAGGCGTGCCCGCGGTCGAAGCCATCGGCGACCCGCAGCAATGCCGACAGCCTCTTGATCGTCTGCCGCACCGGCCGCTCCAGCGCGCCGTAATTCTCGTGCTTCTTCCGCGGCTCCGCGCCGCGATGATAGCGCGCGACGTTCGCAACGATGATCTGCTCGGCCGGCGTCATGCCCAGCAGCTCGGCGTGCTCGATCAGGTGATACGAATGCTTGTTGTGCTTCTCGTAGCTGATGTGATATCCGATGTCGTGCAGCAGCGCAGCGTCGGCGAGTAGCCGCCGGTCCTCGGGATCGCATCCCAGACGCTGCCCGAGTGAATCGAACAGCTGTAGCGCGAGCTTTTGCACGTGGCGCGAGTGCGGCGCTTCGAAGTGCGACCGCTCCGCGAGCTCGCGCACCGACCTCTCGCGCGCTTCGCCCGGATCCGCCGGGAAGGGAATCACCTGCGCGGTCTCCAGCAGCAGGCCCTCTCTGATTCCGTAGCTCGAGACAACGAGCTCGCGCGCTTCGACACGCGCGGCGACTTCTGCCGCTACCGCCAATCCACCGACGATGATGTCGCTGCGTGCTGGATTGAGCCCGGGAACCGCCTGCCGCTCCTCTGGCGACATGTTGTGCAGCAGATCCACTAGGTGCTCGAGATCGATACGCGGGATCACCGTCCCGTGCACGGTCTTCGCGATCTCCATCCCACTGCGCGCGAGATGAATTGCAGCGAGGCTGGTGAAGGTGCCTCCCGAGCAGATGATACGCGCGGCATGCCAGTGGCGCGCGGGCAGATGCTCGCGGAGCTCTTCGCGGACATGCTTCCTGAGCTTGCGCAACGCCTTCTTCTTTTGCCCCGCGCCTTCCAGATAGCGCTCTGTCATGCGGATCGCACCGAGTCGCAGCGAGATCACCCGTTCGACGAGCCCATCGGCGCTGAGTGTCAGCTCGAGCGAGCCGCCGCCAATGTCCATCACTACCGCGCGTCCGGCAGCGAGATCGAAGTGCGCCAGTGCGCTCCGGAAAGCGAGCCGCGCTTCGTCTTCGCCGTTGAGGACCCTGACGCTCAGCCCCGTCTCGCCTCTCACCAGCTGCAGGAACTGCTCGCCGTTCTCGGCGTCGCGCACCGCACTCGTCGCGACCGCCTCCGAGCGCTTGACACCCAGCTGCTTGGCGAGCGTCGCCATGCGGGTCAGTGCGACGAGCGCGCCTTGCACCGCGAGCTCGCCCAGTCGCCCGCGCTCGTACAAGCCCGCGCCGAGTCGCGGTGCTGCTTTCATCTCGTCGACAACCCGGATCGCCCCGCTCGGCGACACGTCGGCGATGGTCTGCCGGATCGAGTTCGATCCGATGTCGATCGCCGAGATCCGAATGTCGCTTTCGGTCTTCGGCGACGCGCTGCTGCTCAGTGTGAGATGCGAGTTCGATGAGGCCATGACTCGAAACTTGTACGCCCCCGCGTCGGAGCGATACCTCGTCAGTTATGGATCTAGTGGCACTTCCTCGTTCCGGAATCCCAGATGTGGCCGTCGACCCCGATGAAAGTGTAGCTGTACTCATCGGCGCCCAGAGCCAGCTTCAGAACTCCGAAACGTCCCTGTACCTGGACGACGGAGTTGGTCGAGTGAGGGTAACGGATTCCGCGCAGCTCACCGCCGCCGGTCCCGGCGACGATCTCCTGCATTCCCGACACCGAGTCCGCGCCACCGGTGGCGTTCTGCGGCGCGAACCGCTCGTAGTCGTGTTCATGCCCTGCGAGCACGAGATCCGCCCCGCCCTCGTAGAGAATCGTCCATAACGGACGGACTTCCGGCGTCCCGCCGTACTCACCGGAGCTGAACGGCGGCCGGTGGAAGTACGCGAGAGTGCACTTCGCCGGGTGCGCGGCGAGATCACGCCGCAGCCAATCCTCCTGGGCGCGCGCGGCGGCGGTATTGCCGGCCTCGAAGTACAGCTCGCTGTCGAGAGAGATCGCATGCCAGTCGCCGACATCGTAGCTGTAGTAGCCTCGCCCCGCCGGACCGGCGCGATCGCCAAAGAAGGCGAAGTAGGGAGCGCCGCTCCCACTGTCGTAGTCGTGATTTCCGGGCGAGGGATGGATCACTCGCATCACTCGCGGTGATCCCCACGAAGGGGCGAAGCACCGCGAAAAGTCCCTGTCGACTCCACCATCACCCGAGGGATAGGCGTTGTCGCCGATGGTGAAAACTTCGGTGCGAATGTTCGCGATGCTGTCGGCGATCAGGAGGCTGTCGATGAGTCTGCCGGTTGCTTCATCGCCATTGGTTCCGCAGACACCAATGTCGCCCGCGCCAATCATCACCACCGCCCCGGGCAGAGTGATCTCCCGCAGCGGCGGTCCGGCCGGAACTTTAGTGGGCGAGCTGTCGCCCGAGCACGACCCGAGCAGTGAGACCAGACCTGCTGCGATCAGCGGCGCTCGGGCTCGGAGAACGAACGCCGGTCGACGGATCGAAGCCAGCCGACTCACCGCGCTCCGCTCAGAACGCGAAGCCGACGTTCGTGACGACTCGGTGCTTGCTGCGATCGGTGAAGAGAATGTTCACGCTGGTGCCCGGATTCAGGAATCCGACCCAGAATCCGCCGCCGGCAGCGGTGTGCACGCCACCCGGAGATTCACCGTTCAGGTAGACTTTTCCGGCGTCGAAGAACCCAATGGCGCCGACGTCGAGAGGCAGGATCAGCGGAAACTTCGCGATCGGCACTCGCAGCTCCGTCGTTCCGTAAAGCGACGCGTCGCCTGCGAAGCGCTGCTTCTCCTCGGTGCGGAACGTTTCGGATCCGCCGAGGAACGCGGCGTCGAAGTAGGGGAAAGGGCCCCACAGTTTCTTGCCGCCGACACGCAGAGCCAGCACCGGCTTCTTCGGAATGTTGAATGTCACGTAGCTGGCCGCCCACGCGTCGAGCGACTCGTAAGGCTTGCCGACATCCCACATCCCCGGATATCCGCTGCCGGTGACGTCGAGCAGGAGCCGCGGCCGCAGGGTGTCCGGATAATCCCGGCTCTCGAGATGTGCTTTCAATTGCAGGCCGGCCTGGCCGAATCTGGTGAAGCCGTAGGGCTGGAGCTGCGCGATGAACCGATTGGCGACGCTGTCGGTCGTCGTGAGCTTCACGATCGGCCCGATCGACACATCGCTCACCGCGTTGAGCGAGCGGCCGATTGCCGGACGCAGCAGCCATTGCCGCATCCGCACATCGTACTGCCGGCCGCGCAGATCGGGCACGTCGTTGCCGAAGCCGTGGAACTCCACCACCTCGAACTGCGACATGCTCGCCGTCACCGGAACGTGCACATCGGACTCCTCGAACCGCTTGTCGAACGCGGTGCGGATGCGCATGCGGTTGCTGCTGACAGAGTACGCGAGTCTCGCCTCCTTCATCGACGCGTACGGAACATCGCGGAATCCATAGTCGTACTTCTTGACTCCGATCTCCGGAAAAATTCCGAGCCCGCGCTGCGAGTGCAGGCTCGCCACCGGCTTGAACGACGAGCCGCGATCCTTCTGCGGCGGAATCAGCTTCCCATAGGCGCGCAGCCACGGCCGGCGGTTGAACGAGTGGTTGAAGGCCATGTCGACGTTCGCCTTTTCGTCGACAGTGTCCTTTGCATACTTCACGTTCGTCACCGTCCCGGCGTCGTAGAACCGGGTTTGATTGCGGCGGCCACCGACCGTCGACAGATCGGTGAAAGTGTTAGTGCCGTTCCCGCCGATGATGCGCAGCGGAATACTCCGCGCCGTCGCGCCCTGTACCGTTGCACGATCGTTCCCGCCGTGGAGGTAGATCCTGATCTCCTTCGTATCACGCAGGTCGAATCGTCTCGAGAAGTACGGCGCTGCATTTCCGGAGCGAATCACCACGTCCACCAGTCCGTTACCCGATCTCGTCACCGTAAGCTGATCGTCTGCATCCGTGCCGTGAACGTCCGCCACCCGCCAGAGCTCCGTGTAATACTTGTCGGCCGCTGCGCGGAGTCCGTTGCGTCTCGATTTGAGGGTCGACGCGATCTCGTTCAGCCGGTCGCCGTACTCGGTCGGCATTCTTTCAACCGCGTCGTCGATGACGCGGTCGGTGATGCGTTGCATCAGGCTGTTCGCCGTCGAATCCCACACGGTCCTGTCCAGACTCTGCAGCAGCCGCCGGTCGAACTCGCCTGCATTCGCAAACAGTGCCGACGGATCCGGATACGACGCGCGGAACGTCACCAGGCTCGGCACCGCGAAACGCGCGATGCTCAGCAACAACCCTTCGTACGACACGAACGCCTTGTCGCGGTCGCGGCCGATTGGCTCGTAGGGATCGGTGTCGTCCTTGCCCAGGCGCGCCCAGTCCCATTGGTCGGGGTGGCGATCGTTGTCCCCGATCAGCATGTCCACCAGGCGCGCGGTGAGCAGCGCGTGCGCATCGATCCTGGTCGTATCGCTGGCGTTGATCTTCTCCAGCAGGTCATCGCTGCCAATGATCTTGTCGGCGTTGGCAAAAGCGTGGCCTTGCTTGGGCACGTTCGGAAATTCCTCGATGGTGCCCAGTACTCCCGCGAAATCCTTTCTGAACTCGCCCAGCGCCGGATCGTCGGGCATGAAGTAAAGCTGCGGCGTGGCGTGCAACAAATTTGCGGCCGACATCAGCGCCGGAACAGCCAGTCCACCCATTGGGTGCGACGCGCTTCCCTCGTCGCGAACGATGTACCAGATCAGGGTGTGCTCGTACTCGGGACCGAGAATCAGATCGGTCTTCTTCACCTGCCGGAACACGTACTCGGCGCTGTCCGACGTCACGAAGTGGAGATTCTTCGCCTGCATTCCGCCGCCTTCCTTGGTCGGCGTCAATCCGCCCCGAAATGTCCGCAGGTCGAGAACGGGAACGGTGATTGGCATCGTCCACTCGTCTCGATAATTGTCGCCGAGCAGCGCCCGATGCAGACCGCCGGCCCGGTAGATCTCGCCCGGAATCACCAGCACACTGTCAGCGCCGATCTTGCGGACCACCTTCGTTTGAGCGCTCGCCGCCGTCGTCACCAGTGACAATGTCAAAAGCAGTTCAAGACCAGACGCTGAAACGATCCTGCCCCAGTGCGCAAACCTGAGCCTTCGCTGAATCACGGATGCCACCTGTAAAGCGTAATTGCCGCCGGTTTCACGTTTGCCTCGTCACTCACCATCAGGATGCTGTCCTTCGAGATCGTCACGCCCTCGGCTTGGCGATGGTCACCCGGCAATGGCTCTGATCGGAGCACGTCACCGTCCGGCGTCATCACTACGAGACCTTTCTCCCGCGATGCGATGATCACGTAGTTGCCGGTGCTGGGGTCGATGGCGATGTCGGACGGCCGGAAATTCTTCCACTTGTTGCTGCCCTCGACTTCCTGGATCGGAATCCGCAATGGCGATATCGACATCGGGCTGCTGAGCGGCAATGCGATTCGGTACAGCAGGACTCCCTTTGCCTCGTTCTTGTCGAGGATCCGCTTGCAGACCATCACCAGCCGCGAGCTGTCGGGCTCGTACGTAAGGCCCTCGAACTCGCACTCCTTCCCGAGGTGGGTGTCCGCCCGCACGTAAGGAACCTGCTGGCCGTCGGCGCCTTCGGCGAAACGATAAAGCTTGCCGTTGCTGGTCATCAGATAGATGTCGTTGCCGGCGATGGCGATCGCCTCGAAATCCTCTTTCGGATTCCCGGTCAGCGAAAACGCCTTGAGCAGAATTCCCGTTTTGGGATTGATCTCGTACACCCTGCCGACGTTGTCGTCGTGGGTGAGGATCGTTCCCCTCGTGGTCAGCGCCAGCCCGGAGATCTCGTGCAGCTCCGGGGGCATCAGCCACATCGCCAGCGGCACGACCTTGGTCGGATTCGCGTCTGCCTGTGCGATGCGCTGTGCGACCGCCTGGGTCCGCTTCGCCTCGGCCGCGCGCGCCTGCTCCGCCTTTGCTTCGGGCGTCTGCCTGCAAGCCGTCGCCGATAGTGCGAGGCTGACGGCGACCGCCAGTGTCGCGCCGCGGATCATGCAGTCACGCCGTCTTTCTTGCCGTCGACGGGGTTCGCGGTCTCGATGTTGGCGGAGTCGATGATGCCGTTCGATCCCTCGTGCAGCGCGGTGAGCAGGTCGTCACGAGGTACCGTCTTCTTCAGCTTGATCAGGTAGTAGATCTCCGACGGCTTGCCGGTATTCGTCACCACCTCATCGAGCTTCCAGCGCTTGGCCAGTTTCTCCAGCATTGGCTCGACATGCGCCTGAACTTCGGGGACCTGATAAGTCGTGAGACTCAGGACCGAGTTGAAGCGCGGTTTTTTCTTCTTCTTCCCGAGAATCTTCTCCACGCGCGAGAAACGGTCGGCGAGCGCTTCGGCGTTTTGCGGCGTCAGTGACAACACCAGATCGCGGTCGGGGATCTCGTGATCGCCGGTCGGGCTCGCCAGCGTCTGCAACGGCGCCGCCCACTGCGACG
>Ga0070684_100001878_pt1 | contig 15380 bp, 10 predicted proteins | sample KBSC723LmetaG_FD_65653 | JGI IMG/M metagenome (GOLD analysis project Ga0070684, IMG submission 65653) | Corn rhizosphere microbial communities from Kellogg Biological Station, Michigan, USA - KBS C7.2-3L metaG | ecosystem: Host-associated > Plants > Roots > Rhizosphere ...
GGAGATCAAGATCGTCCGCGACAACATGCCGTTCGGCCGCGTCGCCGAAAAGGAATTCGGCACCTATTTCATCGGCTATGCGCGTTCGCCGCAAACGATCGAGCAGATGCTGGAGAACATGTTCGTCGGCAAGCCGCCCGGCAATTACGATCGCCTGCTCGATTTCAGCGTCGCGAAGACCGGCAATCTGTTCTTCGTGCCATCGGCGACATTCCTCGAAAATATCCCAACCGATGCACCGGCCGCCGCAGTTCCCGACCAGCCCGCCGCACCGGCGCCCACGCCCGCACCGCGGCGCAAAGGCTCGCTCGACATTGGTTCGCTCAAAGGAGATCCCGCCTCATGAACAACCTTCACCGCGAGCTTGCCCCGATATCGGATGCGGCCTGGGCTCAGATCGAAGAGGAGGCCTCGCGCACCCTCAAGCGCCACTTGGCCGGCCGCCGCGTCGTCGACGTGCAGGGACCGGGTGGGATTGATCTCTCCGCCATCGGCACCGGCCATTTGCGCAATGTCACCGCGCCGGCGGACGGAATCCTGGCGCGGCAGCGCGAGGTCAAGCCGCTGGTCGAACTGCGCGTTCCCTTCGAGCTCGACCGCCAGCAGATCGATGACGTGGAGCGCGGCGCCAACGATTCCGACTGGCAGCCCGCGAAGGATGCGGCGCGGATCCTGGCTTTTGCCGAGGATCGCGCGATCTTCGAAGGCTATGCGGCCGCCGGCATCGGCGGCATCGGCGAGGGCACCAGCAACCCGGTGCTGACCTTGCCCGCCGATGTGCGCGCCTATCCCGACGTCTTCGCGCAGGCGCTGAGCCAGCTCAGGCTCGAAGGCGTCAACGGTCCCTATTCGGTGCTGCTCGGCGCCGACGCCTACACCAGGTTGAGCGAAAGCACCGATCAAGGCTATCCATTGATCGAGCACATCAAGCATCTCGTCGATGGCGAGATCATCTGGGCGCCGGCGATCACAGGCGCCTTCGTGCTGACGACGCGCGGCGGCGATTTCGGTCTCTATCTCGGCGAGGACGTGTCGATCGGCTATCTCAGCCATGACGACAAGAAGGTCCGGCTCTATCTGCAGGAGACGTTCACCTTCATCCTGCTGACGACGGAGGCTGTCGTTGCGATAAGGCAGGGTAAGGCCAAGGGCTGACGCCGGCAATCCATGTCGGATACGGGAGAGGCAAAGATGTCCGACGTGTTTTCACTTCCGCTGGCCGAGATTGCGAGATCGCTCGGGGAGGGCAAGCTTGGGGCTCGCGACCTTGCCGAACAGGCGATCGCCAACCATGAGCGCTTCGGCGCCAGGCTCATGGCCTACTCGCAATGGGCACCTGAGCATGCGCGCAAATGCGCCGATGCCGCCGACGCCGCGTTTGCCGCCGGCTCACGAGCAGGTCCGCTGCAGGGTATTCCGACCTCGATCAAGGATCTTTACGCCGTCGCGGGCTTTCCGACCTACGCGGGCTCGCCCAGGCGCTTGCCGCCGAAATTCGAAATCGACGGCCCGGTCGTAGCCACTCTGCGCCGCCAGCTGGTAACCGTGATGGGCAAGACGCATATGGTGGAATTCGCCTTCGGCGGCACCGGCCAGAACGCGCATTATGGCAGCCCGCGCAATCCCTGGGACGGGACGGCGCATCGCTCACCCGGCGGCTCGTCGAGCGGGGCCGGCGTCTCGCTTTGCGAAGGCTCGGCGCTGCTGGCCTTCGGCACCGATACCGCGGCCTCGGTCCGCCTGCCGGCCGCGGCGACCGGCAATGCGGGCTTGAAACTCACCAAGAATCGCTGGTCGACCGAGGGCATCGTGCAACTCAGCTTCACCCTGGATACGCCCGGCATCCTGACGCGTAGCATGGCGGATGCAGCTTTCGCCTTTGCCGCGCTCGATCCTGCTCTCGGCGACGGATTCGCTTTCCTCCGCGATGTGCCTGACGGCGTCGACGGCATCCGCATCGGCGTCGCCGATTCCTTTTTTTGGGAAGGCTGCGAGAACGGCATCGGTGGCATCGTCCGGGCGGCGATCGATAACCTCGCCTGCGCGGGAGCGATCGTGAAGGAAGCGCCGCTGCCGGAAGCGCGCGATGTTTTCGCACTCTATCTGGAAGGCGGTCTCTCGGCGATCGAGTTGCGCACTTTCCTCGATCGCGAACTGCCGGACTGGCTTGCGGCAATCGATCCCGTCAATGGTCCCGCACTGAGGAATGCCGAGAACCTCTCCGCGCGGGAATATCTGACCCGTCGCCTGCGCGTCATCGAGGCGGCGAACAGCGCCGCTGCGCGCTTCGACCATGTGGACGTCATTGCGGCCCCGACCGTGATGTACTCGCCGCAAGTGCTGGCCGACGATGACGGTCCGGAGCAATTCTGGGCGCACAATCTCAGGATCGTGCACAACCTGATGCCCGCGAATTATCTGGCGTTGTGCGCGGCGACGCTCCCTGTGGGTCTGGATCGCCTGGGCATGCCGGTCGGCTTGCAATTGATCGCGAGGGGCGGCGATGATGAGCGGCTGGTGGCGATTGCCTGCGCGGCCGAGCGCGTATTGGGCGCCTCGCGTGACATTCTGGGTGCGCCGCCGATGTGCAAGGGCTAGCAATTCGCCCATAGCCGCCAGGCACAAACAAATTGTCTGGTCGTGTTGCTTTGCCGCAGCCTCCAGTTGTTGCTGAAAAACAAAAAATAACTTCCATGTCAGCAACCATCCGGTCGCGGATAGCGCAGCAAAATCATCATCTTCCTGTTACCCGGCGGAACGGTCCGGTCCGCAGCCGCGTTCTATTCTCAGGCGATTTCCAGGCGTTGCCTTTGGAAATCGCAAGAGGAGCCTTTGGATGGAATACGGAGCGCTTCGCGCGTTGCGGAGTGCACCTCACGTCATCGTCGTCGGTGGCGGGAAGGGAGGCTCGGGTAAGACGACGCTCGCGATGCACGTGGTGGTCTACCTCCTGAAAGCCGGGCAAAGAATCGGGACGCTCGATCTTGATTCGGACCAAGGCGGCTTGACGCGCTATATCGAGAATCGCGAACGATGGGCGAACCATCGTCATATCGATCTCGCCCTGCCGTGGCACAATCGCATCTCCTCGGCGCGAGGCGAAAGGACGGACGAGATCGAGAGCAGGGAGCTCGCGCAACTGCAAGAAGCGATTGCGCCGATGGAGACTTCCTGTGATTTCCTTGTGATCGACGCCCCCTCGCATGACAACTATCTGATGAGCGTCGCCCATCTCATTGCCGATACCGTCTTGACGCCGCTGCAGGACAGTTTCCTCGACCTGGGCGCACTTGGCCTCGTCGATCCTCTGACCCATGAAGTCACTCATACCGGTCACTATGCCGCAACGGTTTGCGCGGCACGCAAGCTGCGCCGGCAGTTCGATCCGGCCTTTGTCGACTGGGTTGTGATCGTCAATCGGCCTTGCGACCCTCCGCTGGTAAAGCCCTGTCTCGGCAAGCTCGCGCTGCGAATTGGTTTCAAGGACGCCGCGGGATGCGCCGAGCGAGCCGCCTATCGGCAACTGTTTTCCCTGGGCCTGACCGCGTTCGATGCCCTGGACGAGGCGACGCTCGGTGCATGCCCGACCGAGTCGCATTTGGCGGCGCAAAGGGAGATGCGCGCGTTGATGGAGAGCCTGCGGCTGCCCGTCAGCCCGCGGGGCCTTCGTCAGGTGGCGGCACGTTCCGAATGGTTGATGCGGCGGGAGATGCCATTGGAGCTGGACGATATTGTCGCCCAGCCGGAGCCGGCCGAAGCCGGACCGTAAGGCCAGCTGATTTGCCCGACGAGCTGATTTTCAGAAATCGTGTCAAGCCCTCTCAGCAAAAAGAATTCGTATTTACAGAAGATAAAATCAGGTGTATGTTCCGCCCGTCCCGTACCCTCCAGGAGGGCGGATCGCGATCGTCACGAAACGTGGGCGCGGGATGCGATGGACGTGTCGGTGTCGCCGGACGAGCGAGGTCGATGCGGACGGCGAAATCGTGTGGTCCTGACACCCCGACGCTGGTGTCAAGCTTGCGAGATGATCACGCAGGCGACGGTGGCTAAAAAGCCCGGCACACCGGGGAGAGCACGTATAAACCGTAAACCATTGCGCGGGGGATGCCGGAGTGTGTTCGGTTGTACCTGTGGACTGCTCGTGTGCGTTTTGCGCATTTGCTGCACACGAGACGCGCGGGTGCAACGGCACCCGGCATTCCCTGCGCCCTCCGTTTTTGAAGAGGGCGGTGATTGGCAAAACTCGGGCACATCCTGCCGCGAGAAGATAGCGTCCTGTCTTTACGCCGTCATTGCGAGGAGCGTACGCGACGAAGCAATCCAGACTGTTTCCGCGGAGGCATTCTGGATTGCTTCGCTCCGCTCGCGATGACGATTGAACTCTCTTCCCCCTTACTCCCGGCGGCACTAGGATCACCTCAAAATCCGCCTTTTCGGGAGACAACGCCATGCAACAGCAGACACCGGAACAATTCGACCTCGCCGGCATGGTCGCCGATCTCAACACGCTGTTGCGGCTGAAGACGACGGTCGCGGGCATCAAGATGTTTTCCCGTATTGAGGACATGGAGGCGATTCCGAAAATCCGTCGGCCGAACGCGGCGCATACCACCGACCAGATCGTCAGCATGGCCTCTCGCCTCGGCTGGACCGTGGGCATCACTGCCGATGATCTCGTGGGCGCGCAGTGTCGCGCCGTGATCGGGCTCGCGCCCCAGGAGGAGAAATGGCTCGAGGGCGCCAATTATGTCGGCGTCTGGCACGGCACCGCCGAGGATGCGCGCAAGCGCCAGCAGGCGCTCGATGTCGTGCCGTTCGGGCAATATCAGGCGATGGCGGTGAGCCCGCTCACATCAGGCCGGCTCAATCCGCCCGACATATGCCTCGTCTATGCGACGCCGGGCCAGATGATCATCCTGATCAACGGCCTGCAATATACCGGCTACAAGAAGTTCGAATGGGGCGTGGTCGGCGAGACCGCGTGCGCGGATTCGTGGGGCAGGGCGCTGAAAACCGGCGAGCCGAGCCTGTCGCTGCCCTGTTTTGCCGAACGGCGCTATGGTGGCGTCCCCGATGAAGAGATGCTAATGGCGCTCAAGCCTGCACACCTCGCAAAGGCCATCGTGGGCATGAAGCAGCTCGCCAGGAACGGCCTGCGCTATCCGATCGCGCCGTACGGCATCCAGAGCGACGTCCGTGCCGGCATGGGCGTGAGTTACGGGAAGAAATAGACGCAAGAGCAACCGCATCACCAACCGTCATTGCGAGGAGCGAAGCGACGAAGCAATCCATGCTTCAGCAAACGGAGAAATGGATTGCTTCGCTTGGCTCGCAATGACGACGATAATCTCAGGAACTAAGGATGAAGTCTGCGAAAAAATTCGATATCGTGGTCTATGGCGCGACCGGTTTCACCGGACAGCTTGTCGCCGAATATCTCGTCACGCACTACAGGAACGACAAGCAGCTGAAATGGGCGATGGCGGGGCGCAGCCTCGACAAGCTCAAAGCGGTCCGTGATGCGATCGGTGCGCCCGCTGACACGCCGCTGATCGCGGCTGACTCCGCCGATGTCGGCGCGCTGAAGGCGGTGGTCGATCAGACCAAGTCGGTGCTGACGACGGTGGGCCCGTATCAGTGGTACGGCAACGAGTTGATCGCGGCCTGCGCCGCATCTGGCACGGACTATCTCGATCTCTGCGGCGAGCCGGTCTGGATGCGGCAGATGATCGACAAGCACGAGGCCGAGGCGAAGGCGAGTGGCGCGCGAATCGTGTTCTCCTGCGGCTTCGACTCCGTGCCATTCGAGCTCGGGGCATTTTACGTCCAGGAAGAGGCCAAGCGCGCCTTCGGCACGCCGGCTCCGCGCGTCAAGGGCCGCGTGCGGGACATGCGCGGCACATTTTCGGGCGGCACCGCCGCGAGCGGGCGCGCGACGTTCGAAGCCATCTCCAAGGATCTCAGCCTGGTTGCGATTCTGAACGATCCCTTTGCGCTGACGCCAGGCTTCAAGGGCGCAAAACAGCCGAAGGGCAACAAGCCGGTCTACGAAGAAGAGATGCAATCGTGGACCGCGCCGTTCACGATGGCGCTCATCAACACCCGCAACGTTCATCGCTCCAACATGCTGATGGGTTTTCCCTACGGCAAGGAGTTCGTCTACGACGAGATGGTGCTCACAGGCCCCGGCGAAAAGGGCGAGGCCAACGCGAAGAAGGTGATGGCCGCCAATGCCGCGAAGACGGGTCCGAACGCACGCAAGCCAGGCGAGGGGCCATCGAAGGAGGAGCAGGAGAGCGGGCTCTACGATCTGCTCTATGTCGCCGTTGAGCCCGATGGCCGCGAGGTCCGCACCTCCGTCAAGGGCGACCGCGATCCCGGCTATGGCTCGACCTCGAAGATCATCTCCGAATGCGCGATCTGTCTATTGCGCGATACGCCCGACGTGCCGGCGGGAATCTGGACGCCGGGCGCAGCGATGCAGCACAAGCTGATCAAGCGGCTAGTCGATAACGCTGGCTTGACGTTTGCGGTGGAGCCCTGACATCGCGCAGTCCTGGAAGGCGGGGCGGGCTACGAAGCCTCGGCGGGGATCGTGAGCGGAGATTGGGCGACGGGCTTATAGGGCTGCGCGGCGGCGAACATGCCCCACATCGCCCCCAGCATCATCCAGAAGTGCCGCCAGTGGTCGGTGTCGATGACAAAGCTTTCGCCGACGGTGCCGAGGAAGGCGGCGAAGATCGCCAGATACGCTGGCTGCCAAGGCACGCGGACGAAGATGTGCCTGAAGCCGAGGATCACCGTGGTGAAGACCAGCGCGGGATAGCAGACGCCGGAGATCCAGCCGCCCGACATGAAGGCGTTCAGATAGGAGTTATGGGTGTCTTCCGGGAAATAGTGGTGGAACTGCAGCGGCCCGATGCCGAACGGCAGATCGAGCGCCATTTGGGCGCCGAGGATGTGGCGGCCGAAGCGGCCGAAGCGGCCTTCGTCGTAGCTCTGCTCGAAGCTCGCGCGCTGGCGGAACATGTCGGCGACGGAGTCGAACGACAACAGCACGGCGAGCAGCAGCACGGCGGCGAGCACGGCGATAATGGTAATGATCACGATGCGCGAGCGCTCGCCGCGCGACTGGCTGGTCAACACCATCAGCGCCAGCATGAACGCCGACGTCAGGATCAATCCGCCCCAGGCCGCACGGGAAAAGGCAAGCAGGATCGCGAGCGACATGATGGCAAAGCCGATCGCGCTGCGGAATGCCTTGCCGAAGCGGGCAGTAACGACGTTCTGCAACAGAAACAGCGCCGGCAGGATCAGGAACGCGCCAAACACGTTCGGGTCCTTGAAGGTGCCGCGGGCGCGCTCATAAAGCGTCAGCAGGTCATGGCCGCCGGGGACCAGGTTGAAATAGCCGGCGATGCCGGCGAGCGACGCCACCATCGCGCCGACCGTGAGACCGCGCCTGAGCATGTCGAACCGCGCCGCGGTGTCTTCCGAGATCACCATCGCGAAAAACATCACCGTGACCGCCATGTACCAGGAGGTCGCGATCCAGCTGAAGACGTCGGATTCCTCCAGCAGCGGAATGGCGCCGATGCTGTAGCCGATATTGAGCGAAACGAGCAGCAGCAGCAGCGGCATGAAGACGAGCCGCAGCCGCAGGCCCGTGGCAAAGAACAGGACCGCGGCAATCAGCGTGACCAGCTCATACGGGCTCGGCTCGATGAAGACGACGGCGCCGGACGCGCCGACCAGCCACACCAGCGCCCGCTGCAGCGCCAGCACGCCGGGCGCGGCTATCGGCGGGAAGGAATGATCGGCTGTCGCCGCAAAGGACATCGGCTACTCACACGCAACTCGTACACACAATCATCGCTGTCATCGCCCGGCTTGACCGGGCGATCCAGTAACCCGAGCTCTCTCCGTCCCATGCCGGCGCCTCGGCGTACTGGATGCCCCGCTGGAGCCTGTCATCGGGCGGCGCTGCGCGCCGACCCGTTGGCGGGGCATGACGGCAGAGTTGTTCAAATCAACTCAATACGCGTTCTCGTTCTTGGTCAGAAGGGCCAGCGGCGTCTTCAGGAGAATGTAGGTGTCGAACAGCGCTGACCAGTTCTCGATGTAATAGAGGTCGAACTCGACGCGCTTCTGGATCTTCTCTTCATTATCGATCTCGCCGCGCCAGCCGTTAATCTGCGCCCAGCCGGTAATGCCGGGCTTGACGCGATGGCGGGCGAAATAGCCATCGACGGCCTCGTCGAACAGCCGGCTCTGCAGCTTGCCCTGCACCGCGTGCGGGCGCGGGCCGACGAGGGAGAGATTGCTCTTGAACACGACGTTGAAGAGCTGCGGCAGCTCGTCCAGACTGGTCTTTCGGATGAAGCGGCCGACGCGGGTGACGCGCGGATCATCCTTGGTCACGACCTTGGAGGCGGTCGGATCGGCCTGGTGGTGATAGAGCGAGCGGAACTTGTAGACGTCGATGCGCTCATTGTTGAAGCCGAACCGCTTCTGGCGGAACAGCACCGGGCCCGGGCTGTCGAGCTTGATTGCAATCGCCACCAGCGCCATCACCGGCAGCGCCGCCAGCAGCACGAGCGAGCCGACGACGTGGTCGAACAGCCATTTCATCACCAGATCCCAGTCGGTGATCGGCGCCTCGAACACGTCCAGCGTCGGCACCTTGCCGAGATAGGAATAGGAGCGCGGGCGGAAGCGCAGCTTGTTGGTGTGGGCGGAAAGGCGGATATCGACCGGCAGCACCCACAGCTTCTTCAACATCTCGAGGATCCGCGTCTCCGCCGAGATCGGCAACGCGAACAGCACGAGATCGACACGGGTACGGCGGGCGAATTCGACGATGTCGTCGACCTTGCCGAGCTTGGGACTGCCGGCGCAGGTGTCGAGGGCTCGGCTGTCGTTGCGGTCGTCGAACACGCCGAGCACGTCGATGTCGTTGTCATACTCTTTCTTCAGGGCTTCGACGAGTTGCTCGCCGTTCTGGTCGGAGCCGACGATCACGGTGCGGCGGTCGAGCCGGCCCTGGCGGGCCCAGCGGCGCACCAGCGCGCGCAGCATCAGACGCTCGGCGATCAGCACCGCGAGGCCGATGAAGAAGAAGGCGGACAGCCAAAGCCGCGAAATCTCGCTGCCGAGCTTGGCGAAGAACGAGACGCCGATGAACAGCAGGAACACGAAGGCCCAGGACGAGATCATCCGCGTCATCTGCCTGAGCTGGCCGCGGAAGACCTGGACCTGGTAGATGTCGGCAGCCTGAAAGCAGATCACGGTGCTCACGGTCATCGCGATGATGGCCGCGACATATTCCCAGCGGAAGCCGTTCAACGGCATCACGTAATAGAGATAGATCCCGACGCCGACGAGGCTCAGCAGCACGAAATCGATCAAGCGCACCACGCCCGCGATCACGATCGGCGAATAGGCGGGGCGCACCTTCTGATTGGTGACGTTAAGTGCGGCCTGCGACAGCCGCCGCCGGCGTTCGACCGGCGGGTGTCCCTCGGCCACGGCCGTCGCCGCGGAAGTCGCGGCATTCAGCATCGAGCGTGCGTTGATCGGTTCCACTGTCGTCTACGTCCGTATCTGCTCAGCGCACATAGGTGCGCGTGCATCGAGGCGGAATCCCCCTCGTCACGGCTTAGAGGACAAATCGGAAGAAACGGTTAGCTTGGTAAATGATGGTTAATGACTAGCGAAAGCATCGCGATAGCCGGAGAGCACGCCCTCGACCATCGCCTTCTGCGAGAAGTGCTGGAAGATGCGCTCGCGGAGCGCCTTCGCTCGCGCCTGCGCCGCGTCCGGATCTTCCATCGCGATCTCGATGGCATCCGCGATCGCGCCGGGGATGTTGGGGGCGAACAGCGCGTCATTGTAGGTCCCGAAAATCTCGGGAATGCCGCCGACATTGGCTGCAACCATGGGGATGCCCGCCGCACCGGCCTCGATCACGACATAGGGCATGGAGTCGCCGCGCGAGGGCACGATCAAAAGGCGGCCTTTGGAGAAGCCGTAGCGCGCCTTGACGTGGCCGATGAAGCGCACGGAATTAGAGAGCCCGAGCCTTTCGACCTGCGCTTTCAGCGCATTCATCTCCTCGCCGTCGCCGGCGAGCGTCAGCGTGACCGGCTTGCCGTCGGCGTGCAGCCGCGCCACTGCATCGACCAGGAGGTCCGCGCCCTTGATGCGGCGGAACTCACCGACATAGACGATGTCGGTGGCGTCGTCGGCCAGACGCACGGGGTCGAATTCCTCCGCGGTGACGCCGTTGAACACGCAGCGCACCAGGCCCTTGGGCTTACCGATCATGCGTTGATAGGTGTCGCGCGCAAAGGCGCTTTCGAACAGGAACAGATCGGTGCTGTCCATCAGCGTGCGCTCGAGACGGCTGTAGATCGCGCCCTTGAACGTGTTGAGGGGATAGTGCAACGAGCCGCCATGCGGCGTGTAGATGCGGATATTGTCGCCGCCGCGCGACCGCAGACGGAGAAAGACGCCGGCCTTGGCACCGTGTCCGTGCAGCACATCCGGCTTCAACTGCCGGATCAGGCTGCGAACGCGCAGCCACACGAGCAAATCGGTCGGCCGCGGCTCGCGATGGATCGCCATGCGGTGCACGCCGAGCTTGAGGCGCGGGGCGATCTCGGCAAGCGCCTTGTCGGCCCGCTCGCCGCCGGTGAGGCTGTCGGCGATGATGCCGACCTCATGGCCGCGATCGGCCTGGCCATTGGCGAGGTCGATGATGTGACGGAAGATGCCGCCGACGGGTGCTCGCGTCGCGTGCAGTATCCGCAGCGGTCTGTCTGGCGCGTGCATGGCCATTACCTGCCGTCGCCGACAGAGCAAGCCTTCGGCATGGATCCCGGCAGAGGAAGGGCAGCAATGAGGCGACAGACGGCGGCGCGCGCGCCGGGCATGGGACGACCTTCAGGGAAATCTTGATTCCGATTAAGGGCTTTCATGGTTAACAAAACATGACCGTCGCCATTTTGCGAGTAGCATTGTCGGCCCCAAATTCGCCAGATTAACCCAGCGGCAACCTTAATGGACTGTAATCGGAACAGTCAGGTGGAGTCGTGGCGTCCGCGGGAGTGTGCGATGCGTTTTGCGTTGTGGCGTAAGGCTGGGGAGAAGGCGCAGGCGGAGCAGCCTGTCGCAAAGCCTGCGCCGACTCCAGCCAAGCCGGCGGCTGTGTCGCAATCCGGCGATCTCGATGTGCGAGCCTTGGGTGATGCGCTCCGGCGCAAGCGGGGCTGGATCATCGTCCCCGCGCTGCTGGCGCTGGTTTTCTCGGTCGCAATCGTCAACGTGATCACCCCGCACTACAAGTCCGAAGCGCGCATCCTGATCGACGGGCGCGAGAACGTGTTCCTTCGCCCGAACGGCGAGCGCAACGAGGAGCGCACCGCACTCGACGCCGAGGCCGTCACCAGCCAGGTGCAGCTCGTGCTGTCGCGCGATCTCGCGCGCGAGATCATCAAGAAGAACAAGCTCGCCGAACGACCGGAATTCGATCCGGCGCTCGGCAGCATCTCGCCATTGAAATCGTTGCTCGCGCTGTTCGGGATCGGCCGCGACCCGTTCTCGATGACGCCCGAGGAGCGGGTGCTGGACGCCTATTTCGAGCGGCTGACTGCCTATGCCGTCGACAAGTCCCGCGTCATCGTCGTCGAATTCCAGTCGCGCGATCCTGATCTTGCCGCCAAGGTCGCCAATTCCATCGCCGACGGTTATCTGGTGCTGCAGCAGGATGCCCGCCAGGACCAGGCGAAGGTCGCGAGTCAGTGGCTGTCAAGCAAGATCGATGAGTTGCGCAAGACGGTGGCAGAGGACGAGGCCAAGGTCGAGGATTTCCGATCGAAATCGAACCTGTTCGTCGGTACTAACAATACCACTCTCTCAAACCAGCAGCTGGGCGAGCTCAATACGCAGCTCAACAATGCGCGTGGGCTGAAATCAGATGCCGACGCCAAGGCGCGGTTGATCCGCGAGCTGCTCCAGAGCGGCAAGCCGATCGAGGCCTCGGAAATTCTCAATTCCGAATTGATGCGCCGCCTGTTCGAACAGCGGGTGACCCTGCGGGCCCAGCTTGCCGAGCAGTCGTCGACCTTGCTGGACAATCATCCGCGCATCAAGGAGTTGAAGGCTCAGATCGCCGATCTCGACCATCAGATTCGCGACGAGGCCGCCAAGATTGCACGCTCGCTGGAAAACGATGCGCGGCTGGCCGGCGGGCGGGTCGAAGAACTGACAGCGAGCCTTGATCGGCTCAAGAAGCAGGCGACCTCGACGAACGGCCAGGACGTTCAGCTTCGCGCGCTGGAGCGCGAAGCCAAGGCGCAACGTGACCTGCTCGAGACGTATCTGGCAAGATATCGCGAGGCCACGACCCGCGAGAATATCGATACCGCGCCGGCAGAAGGTCGCGTTATTTCCCGTGCCATCGTCTCGAACACGCCGGCCTATCCGAAGAAGCTGCCGATCGTGCTGATTGCAACGTTGGCGATGCTGTTGCTCTCGTCCGGCCTGATCGTGACCGGTGAGTTGTTGGCGATGACGGCGCCGCGGGCGGTTGCAGCTTTCGCTTCACCGATGGCCGCGGTTAAAGCCAAGACGGAAACTTCCGCCGAGCCCGTTCCCGCATTCAGCGAGGCACGCCAGGAGATCGGTGCGCGAATAAATGAGATCGATCAACTCGCGGCAAAACTCCGCAGCGCGGGCCCGGCCGCGCACAAGGTGACGATCATGGGGACGGCTGCGGGCGAAAGCATTACGCTGACCGCTCTGACGTTGGCCCGACAGCTTGCTCGCGACGCCCGCGTCGTGGTGGTTGATCTCGCGGCATCCTTACCGACGATCTCGGCGATCTCCACCGATCCGGCGTCGCCGGGACTGGCGGAATTGATGAAGGGCGAGGCGTCGTTCTCGCAGATCATCACCAAGGACCGGCTGTCGCGCGTTCACCTCGTCAGCGCGGGACGCCCTGGTTTCGACCGCGCGCAATTGCAGTCGCCGCGCATGATGCTGGCGATCGATGCGCTGCTTCGGGTCTATGACCACGTGCTGCTCGATGCCGGTGGGGCTTCCGACCTGCAGGCCGAGTTGCTGACGGCACAAGCCCGGGCGGTCGTGGTGCCGGACGCCGCTATGCCGCAGGATGCCCGCGCGCTGATGTGCGAGCAGCTCAAGTCGGTCGGTTTCTCCGACGTGACCATGCTGGACCGGCCGGCGCTTCCCAACGACGTGGCGGAAGGCCCGCGCGTCGTGGCGGCTTGAGGCTGTGAGGTTCAGCGAAAGACGCGACGCAGCCGCTGCGCCAACCGCAGCAGCACCTGGTTGTGCTTCACCAGGCGCTTGGCGCGATTAAGACCTGACATCGCCAATGCGGCGATCCTGCCGCGGAAGGTGAGGGGAATGAAACTGTCGAAGATTGACTCGTCCCCCTTGCAGAACAGCCGCTTGTACTCGTCGGCGCCGATCCCCAGATCAATCGCGCGATAGCGGCGCTCGGCATGGTAGTCGATGATGTGCCGCATCAGGATCATGCCGGGACTGTAACGCGAGCGGGCCGACATCGTGTAGGTATTGAACATCATCGAGAAACGATGGCCGTCGGCGACACCGGCGTAGATCGCGATGACCTCGTCGTCGCATTCCAGGGCGTGAATGTCGATTACGTGGCCGCCGCCGGTGATTGGCGCGCGACAGGCCTTGCGGATAAACGCCTCGACACCGGGTTCCGCGAAGACGTCGGGCAATTTCTGCTCGGCCATGCGCATCGGCTTGACGCGGAAGAACCAGTTCAAGAGGCGCTCGATGTCAGCGTCGCTGTCCGCGAGATGATAGCGATAGCCCTCCGATTGCAGCTTGCGTTCCTTGCTCTTCAGCCTGCGGCGGAAAGAATTGCTGATCCGGTTTGTCGGGGGATCTCCGGGCACGATGGTCAGGACCGGGCAATCGTTGACCGAGCGTTGCCTTGGCAGCATCGCAAGCGGATTCAGGTAATCCTGCCAGTGTCGCGGCTGCTGGGTCAGCGCCAACATGTCGACGGCGTCTTTCGCGCGCAGGCCCCTCAGCAGCGCCGCGAGATCGGCGGCGCTGGCGTCGCGGGCGAAGTCCTTGTCCCACAGCACCATGTTGAAAGTCGCGTGCTTGCCGCCCATGAAGGTAGCGGTGCGAACGCCGTGTTGGTGCCGCAGCGCGAGCGGCAGCAGAGCGAGCGGCCGGCGGTCGTTATCGGTTGCGATGACGATAAAGGGCTTAGCGCCTTCGCGGGGGCCGACCTCCTGCTGCCAGGCCGAGAGCAGATCGAAGCGCTGATAGGGAGTGGCCAACTGCCGCGTTTCGAGCTCGCGCCAGATCGCCTCGGCCTCAGTGAGATCGCTGATGATGTCGACGCGCGCGATGCGGCTGGTTTTCGACCGCGCTGGCGCTCCTGCCTTCCGGCTGTCGATCGCCGCAGCAATGGTCATCGCAAAACCTGCTCGATAACGAAAAAATTTACGCTTTTCGACGTCAGCCGACCTTTGCAAAGAAGTGTCAACAAAGGGTAATGACAGTCCGGTCGCAGAGGGCGAGAACTTGGCGTCTGAAAATCCACTGTTGACCAGCCTCAAGCTGGAACTCGCCTATTTCTCAGGGCGTGCCTGGCAGAGCCGCGAAGTCGGCGGTGCCGGCGTGATCCTGCGCTTCGAGCGGGTGCGGCCGCGGAGCCACGGGCGTTTCCAGCCGCTGAAATCGGGCGAGATCACGCCGAAATTTCTGGATCGCACCGTCCGCGCGCTCAAGCGCTGGAAATATGATTTCGTGAGCATGGACGAGGCGTGCCGGCGCGCCGTGATCCTGGCGCAGCGGCGGCGCTTCGTCTGCCTCACTTTCGATGGCGTCTATAAGGATGTGGCGCGAGCGGCCTATCCGATCCTGGTGCACCATCGCGTGCCGTTCACGGTCTATGTGCCGACCGCTTTTCCCGACGGCGTCGGCACGGCGTGGTGGCTCGCGCTCGAGAGGATCATCGCGCGCGAAAACCGCGTCAGTCTCATGATCGACCGGACCGAGCGGCATTACTCGATCCGGACACTGACCGAGAAGTACGAACTCTTCGAATATCTCTCGAGCTGGTTGCGTCAGCTGCCGCCGCCGGAACTGGCGACCGCCGTCAACGACCTCTGCAGGCGTTATACGGTCGATCTCGCAGCCCTCGCGGGGGACGCCATGATGGAATGGAGCGATCTCGAAAGGCTCGCCGCCGATCCGCTGGTGACGATCGGAAATGGCACCGTCAACTATCCTGTTCTGTCCAACCTTCGTGAAGCGGATGCCGTCCGCGAGATGACCATGGGCAAGGCGGTCACGGAGAC
>Ga0070684_100001879_pt1 | contig 15380 bp, 13 predicted proteins | sample KBSC723LmetaG_FD_65653 | JGI IMG/M metagenome (GOLD analysis project Ga0070684, IMG submission 65653) | Corn rhizosphere microbial communities from Kellogg Biological Station, Michigan, USA - KBS C7.2-3L metaG | ecosystem: Host-associated > Plants > Roots > Rhizosphere ...
GAATGCTCCTGTTAAAACCCGTTCTTTTATTACTAAAAGAAACGAACAGGAGGACTAACCATATGGGAAGTCGCAAACCAATTAACGAGGGCGTGAGCATAACGGCCTGGTACTTTAGAAACAAACGGAGCCTCAGCACATATCCAAAGCGCATGGATTGGGCAGGCCGCAGCTACACATTCAGCGAGGGGTTACAATATTGCATAACCAAAGCTGGTAGCATGACCCGTATATTTGACATGACGGATGGCTCAAGCAGCTACCGCCTACAATGCACGGGTGCCGACGAATCAAACTGGACGCTGGTGGCGATTACCGAGCATGCGTAAATCACCACCACGCGAACATGCGCTATAAAACTACCCTAACCATGGGTAGTTTTTAGTGTGAACTAAAATCAGCTCTAAGGTTATCTCGTAAAGCGCGCATTCTTTCGCTAAAATCTGCGTGGTCGTTACGCGGAAAATCAGCAGGCAGATATATACGAGACTCGCGCGGGTCACTAACCTCGCGGCGCACAACCTGCCGAATCCACATACGAGCAATGACCGTTCTTGCCCGAGCAATATCTTCGGGGCGAATATGCATCCCTGGCGTTAACATGTGTCGTGCGAGTTGCCCAACAAGCACGCCCTCATCCCGGGCAACAGCCCACGATAATCTGTCTAAGGCTGTTCTGCCCTGTGCTAATTCAACTGCGTTAAAAGCCAAATCAAAGCGGGGAGGTGGCGATTCAAACCGTGTACCATGGCCTTTTACGACAGTCTCATGCAGCTTAACCGTCGTTGACGTATCGGTGCGATAATCGAAATTAAGCGTGCGATACCGCGTGGGTTCAGCAAGACCAGTCGGCGTCCCTACGGCATACGCGTTGTCATCATCATACCTGGCAATTTCGGCCCTTCTAGTGGGCGCGAATTCGATAATTTGCTCTGTAGCAGGCTGCTCGCCACCCTCAACATATGTATAAAGCGCGGTTTCGTACCCTTCGCCGCTGCGGCGCCATCGGTGGACGCCTCCATGCTTAAGCTGAGCAAGCACAGTGACGCACTCAAGAATTCGTGGTAGCATTTCCTCGAACGCAGCTGGTTCGGGCGAAAGTGGGTAAAGCTCTAAAAGAAAACTGTGCAGTTCGGCCGCTGTAAACGAACGGCTGCAAGCAAAATCGTAAGCATGGCTAAATAGCATGTCGAGAGGCTCGGCTTCAGGCGGCTGTGCGGCCGGGTCGTAATTAGGCGCCATCTCAGCTGAAACGGAAAGACGAACCATACTAAAAGAATATCTGGCCGCGCCGTGAACAACAAGCGTTATTATTCCGTTTTAGAATCACAGGCTTCAGCGCAACCGGCAAGATGGCTAAAATATATGTTGCCGTATTTATGAATAGCGCGGAGCACCGGTTCCATGGCCTTGCCTTTTTCGGTTACACAATAACTCACCGAAAGCTGATCTTCGGCACGAATGATTCGAGAGATAACTCCTATTTGTTCGAGCTTTTTAAGCCGATTAGTAAGCGTCACAGGGGAAATACCACACACCTTGCGCTGCAGTTCATTAAATCGACATGTCCCGTTTAGCAACTCACTTACGATAATAAGCATCCAGGCGTCACCAAAAACCTTCAGTTGGTTATGAAAGATGTCGCTATCTTGTACTGATTTTGTCGTGCTATCCATATTGCTAGACCATGGTATGTAGAGTACTATAATTTATGTAGCACTACATATTATGTAGTGATTATAACAGAACTGTCTTCTTCTCGCAACATCTAACGAAAGGCCTCATATGCAAGACACCATCATTAAAGCTCTCACGGAGCGCCGAGCAATCGCCGAATTCGACCCCGACAAAAAAATGAGCGAAGAAACACTCAACATCCTCCTCGATGCAGGCCGGCTTGCCCCTAGTTCCGATGGTTATGAGCCCTGGAAGTTTATCGTCGTCGAAAACGCTGAGCTGCGTCAAAAAATTCGCGATGTCGGCTACGGACAACCAAAGATAACCGAAGCGCCGTACCTCGTTGCAATCGCGTATAGGACCGACGCTGATGGGGCAGTCAAAGATATCCTTGAGCGCAACGCCAAGGCGCAAAACAAAAATATTGAAGAACTTATCGCGCTGCGCGCCTACTACGAAGGTGGCATGGCAAACAAAAAAGCTGCGGGACAGGTAGAAGAATGGTTCCGACGCCAAACTTACATTGCACTTGGTTTTATGATTGAAACAGCCGCGCTATTAAATGTCGACGCCGGCCCAATGGAGGGCTTTGATGCCGAAAAAGTCACCGAAATCCTTAATCTCAAGACTAAAAACCTCAAAGTCACCAGCCTGATTGCATTTGGATATCGCAAAGCTGACGCACCGCGGCCAAAGGTGCGTCAGACACTCGACGAAGTTGTCATCCGTATCAAATAATCACCTTTGCCAATTTTCATGGCATCCCAGGTTGCGCGTGGACATATGCGTCGCCAAGTTTGCCAATGCGTACGATAGCGCTCAAACTCAGCTGGCTCAACCCAATGGAGCTTTGTGCTATCGGTGATGCGATCAGGAAAACGGATACCATCAAGGTGATCGATTTCATGCTGCGCGATACGCGCCACAAAATCGGTAAAGAGTATGTTCACCGATTTACCGGCGGTGTCGAGCGCTTCGATTCGTACTTTTTGCGCGCGTTCCACCGCACCACAAATATTACCGCAAGACCAACAACCTTCGCGCCCAAGCACGGTTTCTTTAGATTTCCAGACAATCGTTGGATTAACCAAAATTTTGAGCGTCTGTTTTTGCTTGGTGCCAGTTGCAGTGACGTCAATTGCTATAATCCGCTTACTCACACCGAGCTGCGGTGCAGCAAGACCTACCATCTGCCGCGAGTCTTTTACATCGTGGCCCTTGCCGGCGGCGAGCTCAAGCATGCGATCAGCGATAAAACGTAGGTGGGGCGAGGTAAATTCGGGCGGAGCAACTGGCGAGGCAATCTGGTTTAAAATCTGGTCGGTGGGTTCGACCAAGCTCATTCCTTGTTTTTGTGGCTCGCGGCAAATTAAATCGAATAATGCAACCCATTGCTTGAGTGTTAAACTCGACGGCGCAGCCACTGGGCTCAAACCGATATCTCTTAGAGGTGAGCGGAATAATTTACGCGGATCAGCAAAACAACCAGCTACAAACTGCTTAAACATCGGCAGATTAGTCTTTTTTATAAGTGGATCAGTGCGTTTTACAATCTCAAGCAATACGGTCGGTACGTTAGGGCGAGGGTAAAAATCGGTTGGTTTTAAGCGGCGACGCACTCGCGCAGCAAACTCTGCGCCAAGCATGATCGCTAATTGGTTAGTGTAACCTTTATTATCAGGCAGCAACTTACGAGCAAATTGCTCCTGCACAATCAAATATATGGCACTTGGTGGATACGGCGCATCAGTAAGTCGGTGCACAATCTGCGCACTCAGACTAAAGGGAATATTGGCAAATACTTTATAGGGCGTATGTGAGAGCGGCAGAGTCATAAAATCTGCGTTATTCACTACAACATTATCAAGATGGGCGAGGTTACTGCGGAGTTTCTCGGCCAGGCGTGGGTCGATTTCTACCGCTACGACCGAGCGTACGCGTGGCGCAAGGGCAGACGCAACAACACCAGAACCAGCGCCGATATCGTACACAATGTCGCCGTGCGTAATATTTGTGTGCCCGAGTAGCTCTTTAACAAGTTGCGGACTGCGCAAAAAATTCTGAGAAAGTGCGGCAAGTCGTTTCATGGTTCTATTAAACCACACTCAGCACTCGTGTGAGGCTTGGGTAGAAGCAACTTGCATCTCCCGACGCCTCTGGCCCAAACCAGTCTAGGGCCATAAGTCTATTCCGAAACTTTTACTCGCGTCGCTGCGCCATAAATAAGTAAAGCGGTTATAAACCCGATTGCCATCAACATCGAGAATGCGTCATCCTGCAGCGACACAAAGCTCTCGCCGCCTAAAAATGCTGCAAGTACCGCTACAAACCCACTAATTGCATATGGGCGTAGTTGTGCCTGTTTCTTTTTAAGCGTAATTACCAGGTAACCTAAAGAACCAAATAAAATTGCTATGCCGAGGATAATATGCCCGAGCACCGGCAAAGACGTACTGGCAAACTCCCAATGTGCATTCGCATCACCACCTTCGGGGAATGTAACATACATATTTACGTATACACCCAACACAAATTGGATTGCCAGCACAATCGCGACTCTCATCGGAAATTGTTTAAGAAATTTCATGACGTCCCCCTATCGATTATCTATCTTTATCTTACTCTTCATTTACCTTAAGTGGCTTTTTACTTTTTATCTCGTAACGTTGGCCAGTGAGGTTAGACTCTAAATAATCGTCGTTAAGTAAATTTACAAATTTAGATAGATCAGCGTTATTCATAATAATAATCGCGCCTGCGTCGTCAATCATCATCTCAATACCCATTTCTTCGGCATGATTAAGCAAATCCTCTTGTTTAATAGCGCCAGGATCAAGTTTTTGCAGTTTATTGACGAGCGTTTTACTCTCTTTAATCATCGCCTGCAACGTCATTTCGTCGGCAAAGCTAAGTTGAAAGCTAGCCTCAATTTGTTTTACCTTTTTATCGGCAATTGCATTCTTTTTGGCATTGTAACCAAACAAGCGCTCTAATTTACTTTGGTTAAATACGTACAAATCGTCGCCGACAATCATCAGTTGCGAGTCAGCCGGAATACGCAGGGCTGCCGCATTCTCTATCGCGTCAAATTTGTTACCGCTGATAAGCCACGCACCAACGCCCTTTAAAATATTTGAGCTCGAGATAGATTTGATGATGTAAAACGGCTTAAGCTCGGGGTCGGGCGATGTTATGCGCACAATCATACCGCGAATACGCTTTAAATCGTGATCTTCTTCGCTAAATGCTTCCATCTCGCGTTCTTGTTCGCCGAGCCATGTCATGGCCTCAACTAGCTTTTCGACATTATCTACTTTTGTGCGTTGCAAAACGTTTTCTTCGCTTTCGGCTTCCTCAAACCCGCGCACAACAAGGCCGGCACCAGCACCAGTTATAATGTACTCCAAAATGCTATCTATAAGCAGTGGGTGCGTCTGACGACCCAACGTGTCGGCGTATTTTGTACGATACAAAACATTTGTTTTGCTAAGCAAAAAAATCTCAAACTGAAGTTTATCTTTATATAAAAAGAGATTATTTGCCCAAGCAAAAATATCAATATCGGTGTCGTGCATGTGGCGGTACTCCTATAAAAACTCGCCGTTAGAGCCGGCGAGCACTAATAACCATGAGGATTATTCTAACATGCTTATGGCAGGCCTGTCGCAAAAAATTAATCTGTATTATGCTAATGGTAAGATGCGGTTGACGCCACATAACGATCGGGACGTGCCACGGCTTATTGTCATCGGGCTGCTCACGGTAATAACACTTGTAAGTATTATTACCGCGTTTGCGTTTGGTGATAACGAACAAACGGTGATCACCAAAAACCTCCGCGATCGGGCTAAAACCATCGCCGCAGCACTTGGTGCCGCCGAAATTGCAAAGCTTAAAGGCGACGAAACCGACGCAAGCACAAGCACGTACCAGGCGCTTAAAACTAAGCTTGCCGAAATAAAATCTGCTAACCCTGACACGCGTAGTATGTATTTGATAGGTAAAAAAGAAGGTCACCTGTTCTTTTATGTCGACTCTGAGCCGCCCGAGGGCAAAAATTTCTCATCGGCCGGTGAGATACGCGCCAGCAGCACCCCTGCCGATAGCGCTCTTTTTGATAATCACACTGCATTTGTAGAAGGACCAACTACTGACACATACGGCACATTTGTGTCTGGGCTGGCTCCAATTTTCGCGTCTGACTCGAATAACGTTGTGGCGGCGCTTGGTATTGACATGAACGCCAACTCATACACGCGCGATATTATTATCGCAGCAGGCAGGCCGGCAATCATTGGCGCTATGCTCATTTTGATTATCATGATCTTTGAGCGAATTCGACGGCATAACATGCAACTCCTCGCTCTGCGATCCGAGCTTGTGTCCGTTGCTTCGCACGAACTGCGTAATCCAATCACCGGTATTCGCTGGGCGGCAGAAAGCCTGCAAAAGATATCAACAGATCAGAGAGTACTCAAAATCGGCAAGGCGATCTTGGATAGTGCGCTTCACTTACAGGCGAGCACCAACGATATTCTTGAGCTTTCGCACGCTACAAATGGCCGCGCACTAAATATCCAATCGACCGACTTAATCAAATTAATGCAAGAAATAATTGATACTCAGGCACTAAGCGCGCAGCAAAAAGGCGTTAAACTCGGCGTTGATCAGTACTGGCCAAAAACACTTAACATATCATGCGACCCCGATCAAATGCGACGCGCCCTGCACAATGTTATATCTAATGCAATTAAATATACCCGGCCAAATACCAGTGTCACTATTTCGTACCAGCAAGATCTCAAGGCACATAAAATTCTTGTGAGCGACCAAGGTATCGGCATCCCGGCGGCCGAACAAAATAAAGTTTGGCGGGGGTTCTACCGCGCGAGTAATGCTGTCCGCAGCGACGCACCCGGCACCGGGCTCGGCCTTTATCTTGTTAAAACTGTCATAGAACGACATAACGGCACCGTAAGCTTCGTATCCGAAGAAAATAAAGGCACGACATTTACCATTAGCCTACCAAAGACAAAATAACACAAGTGTCGTGCGTGTTGATGGCGGGCATAGTACACGCCCGCCATCAACGTAAACCTCCTCCTACAGCCCGCTGACATCTACGCGCGGCGGAAAGTCTCGCAGCGTTCCGGGGCTTCCCGGTACTGTATCGAGTTCGAGACTACCGCCATTCTCCACACGTAATTGTTGTACGATGCCCCAAACGTCAACCGCATCATATGCAACCGTCGCAGTAACAGAAGCCCACTGCTCCGCGCCAAGACGCTGAAATAAAATGAGCCTGCTGCCCGAATCAATCCGCAGAACGACACCACCAATTTCTACTTTGGCAAGGTCGAACCACTCGTAGCAGTTATTTGAGAACCTGGTGTCTGTTACGACAGCCTCTAGTTCTGGCAGATTGCCATCTATCGGCACTATGGCGTACGAATCGATTGCGGCCGGCGCCCAGGTTCTGGTAAAACCGATCGGCTGCTTACCAGCGTGCCGTGCGCTGCGACGGAAAAACGCTGCAACACGTGATGTTTCCTGTAAGCCATGACGTTCATCTGAGCCCAGAAGACTGACAACCACGAGCGTTGGCACATGATCGTTCGCGGTGCGCGGCGTGGCATCCAACAGCGTGCGAATCACCAAAATCGCACGATTACAGCCGGGCCGTGGGTCGCGGCAAACCCCAAATCCACGTGAGATTGCAATCGATAAACTCTCGATTGCAGATGGGTGATCCATTTCTGGCATGGCAGCAAGAATGCGCTCTGCCAACATTTTTGATATACCCATAAACTTCCCTGGGATTAGGAGGATATCAGCGGTCGCTGACTCAAAAATAATATAATTATATTAAGCATTCGTAAATATGCGTGACTCACTGGGCGGGCATGGCTCAAAAAAACTGGGTTGCTAGCGCCACAGATGAGCTTTAGCTCAATCTGTAGAGCGCACAGTTTCTTTGAGCCATGCCCACCCGATGAGCAGACGATGTAGTATACTAACACTCATGAATACAACTATTTCTTACAAAGAAAACGGCGGCAAATCTAAAAAAGAAATCCGCAAAAAGAAAAAGGGCGCATAGCTCAGCCTTCTTTTACACATGGCCTAAGTATGTTATACTTCTTGACGTCTCCACATTTTGTGGACTTGTAAAACATAGAATATCGCAGGTATATGAGTACTCTTACCGAAAATCACGACATAGGTTATCGCCCTCGCGATCCCGCGATGGATCTTGTTCCGAGTGCAGAAGAACTCGCCGAGCGCCGTATTCGAGCACGAGAGGCGCTGGCTATAGTTGAGAGCGTTGTTGCTGCCGGCGCCCGCCGAGCAGACAGAGTAATACAGTTTAATGTGGTACGCGCAAAAATAGCACGCGCCGCTCTAGCAATCCGGTATCCTCGCCCGGAGTCCATTGCTACGATTCGAAGTGGGCCCGAAGTCACACCGGCTGCTGCAGCCGTATATGATCTCGCTGTCGACAATACAGCAAGCGCCGACCAAGCGGTCGCATCAGATTACGAGCAGCTCACTATTCCTAAAGTTGACAAGTTTTTGCGCAGGCATCAAAAAACCGTCCGAACGCCTGTGAGCAGCTTCAATCCAGAAGAAGAGTTGCCGCATGGCGATATTTACTCTAGCCAACCTCGCCTTGACGGTTTTACAGAATTAGTCACTGCCTATGCACTCGACGACACACTCGCAACTGCTCCAATAGAGGTGCCTACATTTAATCCTGAGCTTTCTAAAGGCCCGTCAACTAACCTGCCGCAAAGAGCCCAGCCACCTCAAGAGCATACACATGAGAATGCGGCAATGGATGCGCTTCCCTCCCTAGAAGAGGAGTCGGATAGCAAACCGAGCAGATGGAGACGTCTACGAGAATCACGACGAATTGCTCGCATCAATCGTCGCGAAGCCCGAATGACAAGAGCCGAACGTAGGCTTAGCGACCTATAACAACCGCTCGTTTATCAGCGAGCAGATTAGTTATTGCGCCAACCACCATCGCTGCTTCGGCGCCTCGAGTTAAACTAGCAATGTGCGGCGTAATAATAACGTCCTCGTTATTAAGCAAACCTGGATTAACGCTTGGCTCGCCCTCAACAGTGTCAGCGATATAGGTAAACTGTTTTGTTTGCAGCGCCTCGATCACTGCATCTTCGTCGACAATGCCGCCGCGTGACGCATTAAGCAAAATCGCACCTTCTTTGAGCGTGCCTATGTTTTGGATGCCGATGCAATGTTTAGTTTGTGGCAAAAGGGGAACGTGCAACGAGATAATATCACTTTTTTTAACAAGCTCATCGAGCGACATAAGCTGCGCATACTCTGGCGCTTGTTTTATAAACGGATCGTACACCAAAAAATCTCGACAGCCCAGACCACGGAATTTTTTGTATAAAATGTTGCCAATATTACCAAACCCAACAATACCAACAGTGCGAGTCGCAATATCGTAGCCAGTAAATTTGAAACGATTCCAACTCGCTACGTCGGCGGGTTGCAAAAGATGGAGTTTACGTAGTGCCATCATTGTTACTGCAATGGCGTAGTCGGCTACAGCTTCGGCGTTGGCGCCCGGAGCGTTATAAACAGCGATATTCTCTTTGGCGCAAAAGTCGAGGTCCACATTGTCTAGTCCTGTACCAACCCGTGCTACGCGCGCAAGGTGTGGCATTTTTTGTTTTATCGTGGCATCAACCTGGGCGACGGAACGAATAATAAGCGTGTCGCAGGTGGCGGCGTCACCCTTGGAAAAGTCAGGACTTCCCTCGATAAGATGATAATTTGCATCTTTTAATATTTCTTTTATTAAATCGATTTCGATCGTATCCGGTTCGGCAACATAGATAGTGAATTTTTGCATATCTTTTTATAATCGTCAAAAATAAGCTGATTGTCAAAAAATGTAGTCACAGAGGAGCAACGACTTGCTTTTTTCCTCATCAAATGACTACTCTAAAGATGCAAAACTTGCAACAAAGCGTCAACTGACGCGTCTAACGTAAAACTATCTTTTGCGTGGTCGCGCTCTTTTTTAGTAGCCTGCCCAAGTGCCACTGCTTGCTCGATACCAATAACCAGTGCTCGTGGGTTGCGCGGCTCAACAAGTGTTAGTAAACCGCAATTTGTCTCTGGCAATCCGCCAATATTACTTGCCACAACCCGGCAGCCGGCATGTTGTGCTTCAATAGAGAGCATACCAAATGGTTCGGCACATACAGACGGCATAAGGAGTATGTCGCTCTGCCCAAGCAGGTGCGCCATAGACGTAACTGTTTTTGCTGGCGCGACAAGTTTTGCATACGGATAGCCTTTAAGCATCCTCGCGATTGTCTGACCGCTCTCGACATGCTGCCCGGCAGTAACAAGGCTCATTACGTAACCGTTGTGACGCATTTCTTTTTCGTGCATCATCTCAAGCACGGTGTAAATACCTTTTTCTGGATGGAGTCGCCCGGCATATAAAATACGCGTTTTTTTAGCAGGCTTTGAACGTTTAGCGTTGCCAAAAATAGGATCAGCAAAAGGTAAAACAATGTTGAGCGAACTATATGGCATGTCCAAAAACAACGCCCACTGCTGGCCGCTATAAATACTAGTGGCAATAATTATCTTACCTTTAACTTCGGCCTGAAGTGCTTTGCGCTCGATAACCTCTGGAGTTATGCAGTGTAATATAACCGCCGATTTGTTTTTGGTGGGCACGTCGTATACCCGGTTTACAAAAACGACAGTGCCTACGAGCCCACTAATACCGCTTGGATCGGGGAGTGATAAAAACGGCACGTCGATAAAGTCTTTGCGTCCGTCGTTAGTGCCGTGGCCAATAGTAACCACCTGGGCCTTTACGCCGCGTCTGATTAATTCGCGAACATGACCCGCCGTGAATGTTTCGGAACCGCCTGTGCCAGCGAACATAGCTACGCCTGGCGGCCAGATAAATGAAATCATGAGGATGCTCCTTTTTACATTAACCCTAAAGGATTAAGATGGGCGCGTCGCTACGGAGCATCTCTCAAAAAATTAGTTAACACAATTATATAACTATTTCTGTAAAAATGCAATATTAAGTATCCCACCGTAGCGGGGCATAGCTTAAGCTAGTTGTTCATTTTTACGCCCAACTACTCTACTATTAAAGGCGATGATCAAAAAAATATTCAGCCTTTTCCTGTTACTCAGTATCACAACGCTATCCGTACCTTCGGCTGGCATAGCTGCAACGTGCGATCCGCTCCCGGCCATGGGGCAATCTCTTCAAAAAATCACCCTCACCGAAGATGGCACGTACGCAATTAAAATACGTATGTACGCACCGGGCACCGATAAAGATAGCTTGTACTTAAAAATAGATGATCAATGCCAAATTGTCATACGAAGCACGCAAGTTGGGCCAGGCTTTACGTGGGTCAATTATCAAACTGGCGACACAAACAAAATTTTATCGTTCGACTTAAAAGTTGGCAATCACACTATAATACTTGCCGGCCTCAAACCTGGCACCGGTGCCGACGCCTTAAGTATAGATAAGCAAGAATCATGCGGTAGTAATTGCCAAGCACCTGCAAGTAGCACAGACAACAACTCTCAACCAGCCAGCAAAAATGTCGCCGTCACCAAACAACCAAATTTTATTCTCATTGGACTGGCCGCAGCAGGCGTCTTTGGAGCATTGGGGTTCTTGATATGGAAATATTGGCGATTCACGAAGCATGGAGCGCAGCAACTTCCAGAAGACATACTTCCAGCTAGCACCAAGTTGTTCGATAAGCTTGTCCACTTTTTTCGTCACCACCTAGTTACGTCTCTTGTTTGCGGCGGCGTGCTTGTGGCTTCGATTGTTGTGTTTGCGGTGGGCGCTGCGAGTTTTAGCTCGACGCTCGAAGTCGAAAGCGGCCAATTATCGGGCGCGACAGCAACCGTTAAAGACAGCTCTGCGTCAGGCGGTTCGTATGCGGTATTCAATAATAACCAAACAACTACCACTGGCGGCACTAACGGTTCGACCAGCCAAAACGGTGGTTCAACAACCAATAACAACTCGGGCGGGGGAGGCAACAACACACCACCTCCTGATAACACGCCTGGCAATCAAGAAGCCGTATGCCCGGCATACCCAAGCTTCCCAACGGCAAGCTGCACCGGATGGCAGCACACCGGCGTGACACTCACAACCGTAAACGGTATTTACTACGCAACAACGCCTGGGCAGGTGCTAGATTCTAAGGATTTCCAAGATGGTGTTGTAGTAGAAGCCGACAATGTAACAATAAAACGCTCAAAAGTAGAGGGCAAAGGCTCTGGACCTGGGGCCGGCATTTGGGTTAATCAAGGAGTTTCTGGCACATTAATTGAAGACGTAGAGGTAACCTCGCAAACTGGTTTCGATGCGGCCAACGAAAATACTATCGTTGACCGAGCCATCACCGGCTTTAAAACAAACGGCCTAACGATGCGCCGTGTTTACGCCCACAAAATGATCCGCGGACTACAATACGGGTGCAACACGCTCATCGAAGATTCTTACGTTGACGACGAGATCAACCCAACCGGTGCTCACATGTCGGCTATCGGCGGCGAAACATGCAGCGACTTTACGCTAACCGTACGCCATAACAGGGTCGGCTTGGCGCCAAATGTTAACGACTCAGCAGCGCTTTTGTTTTATCCGCCTCAAGTAGGAGCCTATGGCACGCAGAATCTGCATGTATCATATGTGAACAATCTGATTTTTGGCGGCACATATTGCATGTGGCTTTCGTCTGACCCACAGTTTATAGGTGCTGTTAGCGTCACAGATAATCAATTTGGCTCACAGTATTACAGTGGTTGCGGACTGTACGGTACACACTTTAAAGACAACTGGGGTAGCGAGGGTAGTGCCACCATGACCTGGACTGGCAATAAATGGCAGGATAGCGGCGCGGCTATTTCATTTTGATAGGTTTTGATCTCAAAGCGCCGCTATGTTGAAAAACTGGGTTGCTAGCGCCACAGATGAATCCTAGATTCAATATGTAGAGCGCACAGTTTTTCAACATAGCGGCGCTTTGAGATTAAAACGCTTGCATATTTTAATGTAATCTGGTATTATATGCCAAATCTATTCATAATTACCTTGCGAAGGGTGTAATCACTTAATGTTATTCAAAAGAGACAAGAACCAATCTGCCAGAAAACGCCAATGGGGCGCCGAACGACGCACTCAACCGTTGCCGATTGTTCATGATAAGCCAACTACCCGCACGATTGCATTTAGCCGCCTCGCAATTATATTTACCATCTGTCTCTGGGCTGCTTACTTTGTTTCGACAATTATTCGGCAATTTTTTGAGGGCCAGCAGAGTTTCGAATTTACCCTGCAAGCAATTGGCTATCTGGTAGTCGTGACCTTCCTTACGTTCTCGGCACTGATGTACCTGGTTGCTCGGCAGGGCGCTTTACAGCGCTTTAGCAAGCACGTGCGCGTACCGCGCGCTGAACTTGATAGGCACTTTGCCGAAAGCCAACCGTCGATTACAGTACTCATACCTTCTGCTAAAGAAGAACCACAAGTTGTCCGCAAAACACTACTATCTGCAGCTTTGCAGGAATATCCTAAAATGCGCATCGTGCTGTTGATTGATGACAACCCGAACCCGACGGATAAGCAGGAGCTAGCTCAACTTAATAAAACTCGCGCCCTTGGCAGCGATATTATGAGACTCTTCGCCGTGCCGCACAAACGTTTTACTGAAGCTCTCAATCAATTTGAAAGCAAGCATGCAAAAACACCGTTTGCCCGCCCGGCCACTATCAAAGAGCTAGCCGGACACTACATGTGGGCCGCAGCCTGGCTCAACAAGCTTGCCGATAGTGAAGAAGCAGACGATCACGTTGACGAATTCTTTGCAGAGCAAGTACTGCGTGGTCTTGCAAAAGAACTTAAGCTAGCAGGTGAAGCATTGTCTGCATCGTATAGCGAAGGCGCACTCCTTTCGAGCGCTCGCATAAATCAACTATACCGCCGCTTAGCTTGGATTTTTAGCGCCGAGCTAGATACCTTTGAGCGTAAAAAATACGCCTCACTCTCTCACGAAGTCAACAAAGCGATGAACCTCAACTCGTACATCGGGCTCATGGGTGGCAGATACGAGCAAGTTCAGACGCCTGACGGCCCGATTCTCATTCCGTCTGTTACAAAACGCGCAAGCGATATTACTATTGCCGACAGCGATTTTATCCTTACTCTCGATGCCGATTCGATTCTTTTACGCGACTACTGTTTGCGCCTGGTTTACTTTTTGCAACAGCCAGACAACTCGCGCGTTGCCGTTACGCAAACGCCGTATTCGTCCTTCCGCGGTGCCGCAACCCGTATAGAACGTTTGGCCGGAGCTACCACCGACATCCAACATATTCTGCACCAAGGCATGAGCCAATACGGTGCGACCTTCTGGGTTGGAGCAAATGCTGTTATTCGCAAACGTGCCCTCGAAGATATCGGAGAAACAGAGTGGATCGGTGGCTTTGAGATCCATCGCTACATTCAGGACCGCACGGTTATCGAAGATACTGAATCAAGCATCGACCTCTCAAAACATGGCTGGACACTAGTTAACTATCCCGAACGCCTCAGCTACAGCGCAACGCCGCCAGACTTTGGCTCGCTTATTGTACAGCGACGCCGCTGGGCAAATGGCGGGCTATTGATCCTCCCAAAGTTATGGTCTCAAACGCGCGAACGCAAGCACCGCGGTGAGATGGTAACGCGGGCAGAAATTCTGTTACGCATTAACTACATGGCTTCAATTACCTGGGCAAGCTTTGGTTTGATATTCCTGCTGGCGTATCCGTATGATGGCCGCTTATTAAGCCCGCTGGTTGTTCTTGCCGCTTTGCCGTACTTCCTAGCTATGGCGAGCGATCTTAAAAAGTGTGGCTACAAACGCAGTGATGTGTTCCGAATTTACGGATTCAATCTCATTCTTTTGCCTGTCAACTTAGCCGGCGTGCTTAAATCACTCCAACAAGCGCTTACTGGTAAAAAAATCCCATTTGCGCGTACACCAAAAGTAAAAAACCGCACCGTTGCGCCGTTGCTTTATGTTATTGCGCCGCCACTCATTGTTGCATTCTCTGTCTTTACGCTCTGGCGCGATATCGTCGGGCACAACTGGGCAAACGCAACGTTTGCTGGCTTTAACGCATTTGTTGCGACTTGGGCGATTTTTGCCTACATCGGCATTGGTAATACCCTTATTGATACGTGGCGCGGTCTTACTAACTGGTTATATGTCGAACCAAAAACGAAGAGCCCTGTAGCTATCAGTAAAAATGAATCGGCTCCAGACTGGCGAGTCGTGCTATATCACGGCGACATCAAAGGTGCCGTGCCACACAGCGCACAAGTACAAACCATCAAACGCCCACGCGCAGTAAAGGTTATGTCATGAACAAATCACAAAGACGATTATCACCGTGGCGAGTTTCGCTCGCAATCATAATTCTCGCCGCAATTAGTTTTGGTGGTGTAATTGGCGTGCAGCAATGGCAAGCCGCCCAAGCTAACGCCGCGAGTAAGCCCTGGTTTGCGAGTTATGTAGACGTAACGTCAACTCCAACGTTTGCATTCGAACAAATGTACGCGACTTCCAAACACGATGCAGTACTCTCGTTTATTGTATCTCTTCCAGCTG
>Ga0070684_100001883_pt1 | contig 15371 bp, 6 predicted proteins | sample KBSC723LmetaG_FD_65653 | JGI IMG/M metagenome (GOLD analysis project Ga0070684, IMG submission 65653) | Corn rhizosphere microbial communities from Kellogg Biological Station, Michigan, USA - KBS C7.2-3L metaG | ecosystem: Host-associated > Plants > Roots > Rhizosphere ...
GACTGCGCTACGCGCAGTTGAATGAGGGGATGATAGGGAAAACAATCATCCGCGCGCTCCAATCGGTGATTGTTTTCCCTATCATCCCCTCATTCAGACGGCGGCCTTCGGCCGCCGTCCGGCCAGCGACTCGTGCCAACCGAAATCTCCGTACCTCCGCGCCTCCGTGTTGATCTCGTTCCGTGTCCTCCGTACCCTCCGGGCAATTTTCGGGAATACTATCCACGTATGCGCTTTGCTCGCCTTCTGATACCTACACTCGTTTTCCTGCTTCTTACCTCCTCTCTCCACGGCCAGCTCAGGGTCAAACCCGTCGGTGAGCTGCCTGCCGACGTGACGCTGCGGTTGATGCTTCGCAAACTGGCGTCCATCGGCACCTTCATGGAAACGACGGCGCATCCCGACGATGAGGACAACGCGCTGCTGGCGATGATGAGCCACGGCCGCGGGATGAGGACGACGCTCGTGTCCGCGACGCGAGGCGATGGTGGTCAGAACGAGATCGGCCCGGAGATTTTCCAGGCGCTGGGCGTGCTGCGGACGGAGGAGCTGCTCGCGGTTCACCGATTTGATGGCGCGGAGCAGTACTTCACCCGCGCGGTGGATTTCGGCTTCTCGTTCAGCCTTGAAGAGTCCATCGAAAAGTGGGGCCACGACGAGATCGTGGGGGATTACGTGCGGCACATCCGGACGATTCGCCCGGATGTGATCGTCGGATTCCTCTGCGGCGGCGGCGGCGGCGGTCAACATCACCAGGCATCGACGCGGCTGACGCTCGAAGCCTTCCGCGCCGCGGCAGATCCGTCGCGGTATCCGGAACAGATTCGCGAAGGTCTGCGGCCGTGGCAGGCCAAGCGCGTCTTCTGCACCGAGTTCCAGCAAGGGCAAATCGCGGCTACACCGGATCTCTTGCGCACCGCGCCGAACCAGTTCGACCCGTTGCTCGGGCGGACGTACGCCGAGCTGGGGCTTGAGGCGCGCAGCATGCACAAGTGTCAGGGAACATCGCAGCTGCTGATGCTGCCCGGCACCGCACCGTCGCGTACTTATCGGTTGAAAGACAGCGTGATTGGTGCTGCGGGCATCGCGCCGAAGGACATGTTCGACGGCATCGACACGAGCCTCGGCGGTCTCGCCCAGTACGCGGGCGCGCAGCCTCCGGCAACTCTGGTGACCGGGCTTCAATCGATCGCCGGCAGCGTCGATGCAGCCACACAGGCGGTCGAGACCCGTGGACCTGCGGCCGCCGCGGCGCCGCTGATTCAAGGGCTCGCGGCGGTACGAAGTCTGCGCGCCTCCTTATCCGCATCCGGCATCCAGGCAGATGCGCGATACGAGATCGACCTCCGCCTTGGGTTGAAGGAATCACAGTTCCAGGAGGCGCTCCTGCTGACCCACGGCATCCGTCTCGAGGCGCTGGCCGATGACGGGACGGTGGTGGCCGGCCAGCAACTGAAGGTTTCGACCGTTGCCGGCAACAACGGGCCCGCTGACGTCGTGCTCAAGTCGGTCAGCCTCTCAGGCTTCGACGCGTCCGGCGACAACGGATCGAGCGGCGCATCTTCGACCGGGACCGTCTGTGTGCCAACGACTGGCGCGGTTCAGACCGGGGCTGCGGCTTCGTGCGCCACATCTCTTCGAGTCGGGAACGTCCCTCTGTCGACACCCTACTGGACGCCTCGTCGAGACGCAGCGCGGTATGACTTCGAGCCGGACGTGCCGTTCGGCTTGCCCTTCAGGCCGACGCCATTTCGCGCGACGTTCTCGCTCACGATTGGCGGCGCCGATGTTCGCGTCGAGCGGAACGTCGAATTCCGCTACAGCGACCTGTTCGCGGGCGAGAAGCGGATGGAGCTGCAGGTGGTTCCCCCGTTCGACGTCCGGATGACGCCGGAGATCGCCGTGGTGCCGATTGCCGCCGTGGCGCGACCGACCGCGCCAAAGCGCACCGAGCTGCAGGCGCAGGCAGAGAAAGAAGAACGAGGTGTACGCCCGACGCCAGCCGCTCCGGTCGTTCGTGCTCGGCCGCGGACGGTGACCGTTACGGTGGCGAACAACCTGGTCGGCGCCGTCAACGCGACCGCATCGATCGAGGCTCCTGCGGGGTGGACGGTTGCGCCCGCCTCCGCCCCGGTGAAATTCGAACGCACCGATGAGGAAGCCACCGTTTCGTTCAAGGTGACGCCGAAGACGGACGTGCGCGAAGGGGACTACGCGCTCCATGCCGTCGTTTCCGCGCAAGGCGCCACGTCGCGCAGCGGATATGAAGTGGTCGAGTACCCGCACATCCATCGCCGACACGTCGTCGACTCCGCCGAGACGCGGGTCAAGGCGATCGATGTCAAGATCGCGCCCGCGCTCCGAGTGGGTTACGTGATGGGCGTTGGCGATGAGATGCCGACCGCGATTCAGCAGCTCGGGGCGGAGGTCCACCTGATCGACGCGACCGAGCTGGCTTCCGGCGATCTGTCGCGCTACAACGTCATCGTCACCGGCGTGCGCGCCTACGAGCGCCGGCCCGATCTGCGGGCCAACAACAGCCGCTTGCTGTCGTACGTGCAGAATGGCGGCGTCATGCTCGTCAACTACAACAAGCAGGAATTCAATCAGGCCCAGTACGGGCCCTTCCCGGTGAAGGTCGGACAGGATCGTGTCACGGATGAAAACGCACCGATTGAGGTGCTCGTACCCAATGATCCGGTGTTCACCGTGCCGAACCAGATCCGCGAGGATGCCTGGAAGGGTTGGGTGCAGGAGCGCGGCACATATTTTCTCGCTGAGCGTGATCCTCGATATGTCGATCTCGTTCGGCTGGCCGACCCGTTTCCTTTGAACCCTGGAGCCAAGACGGGAGCGCTGGTCGAGGCCAAGTACGGGAAGGGTCGTTGGATTTACATCGGCCTTGGTCTCTGGCGTCAACTGCCAGCCGGCACAGACGGAGCCTACGAACTGCTGGCGAACCTTCTCAGCCTGGGAAAGAAGTAACGATGCGGTTCTCGCCGGAGTACGTGGCGTGCGTTCTCAACACCAATTTCGAGGACGCGAAATCGATGTTTCTTGCTCCGCTGATGCGCATTCACTACGCGCACCTGGTGATGCTCGCCGAGCGCGGGATCGTGCCGGCTGATCAGGCCCGGGCCGTTCGGGATGCGCTTGACGGCATTTCTACCGCGGAAGTCCGGGAAACCGCCTACGACGGCAGCTGCGAGGATCTGTTCTTTTATCTCGAGCGCCTGATTGTTGGCGGGTGTGGCGAGGAAGCGGCCGGCCGGCTGCACACGGCGCGCTCGCGCAACGACATCGACATGACGATGTATCGCATGCAGCAGCGGGGGATGATCCTGTCGCTGTATGACGCGGCCATCAGATTGCGCGAAGTGCTGATTGAGCAGGCTGACGCGCACCGCGAGGATGTGTTTGCGGCTCACACGCACACGCAGCCGGCGCAACCGACGACGATGGCGCACTATCTCCATGCCGTCATCGAACAGTTCGAGCGAGACGCCGCACGTTTGCGGGCCGCCTACGCCAGCACGAATCGAAATCCGCTCGGCGCGTGCGCGATCACCGGGACAGGATTCCCGATCGATCGCTCGCGCACGAGCGAGCTACTCGGTTTCGATGGTCCCACGGGAAACACCTACGGCAGCATCGCGACGGTGGACTATCTGCTCGAGAGCGTCTCGGCGGCGTCGGTGTTGCTCGCCGGCCTCGGACGCGTCGTCCAGGATTTGCTGCTGTGGTGTACGAGCGAGTTCGGGTATCTGCGTCTGGCGGATGATTTCGTGCAGACGAGCAGCATTATGCCGCAGAAGCGCAACCCCGTCGCGCTCGAACATGCACGCGCGATTGGCAGCAAGGCCCTCGGTCAGGCGAGCGGCGTGCTGATGGCGGTCCACAACACACCGTTCGGCGACATTGTCGACACCGAAGATGACTTGCAACCGTTGGTGTTCGCGATGTTCAGCGACGCCGAGCGCGCCGTGCGGCTGGTCGCTGCGGCGATGGCGTCCGCGCAGTTCAATCGCGAGCGGCTGGCCGAACGGGCCGAGCAGGGGTGGATCACGTTGACCGAGTTGGCGGACACGCTCGTGCGCGATGAGGGTGTGCCATTCAGGACGAGCCACACGATTGCCGCGCGCTTGATCGCCGAAACCGCGCGCCGTCCATCCGAGCCTCGCTCTCGCTTGCTTCGTGAGATATCCGAGTCGGTTGCCGGGCGTGCGATCGATTTCGACGAAGCACGGCTGACGACGGTGCTGAGCGCTCGCCACTTCGTCGAGATTCGGAAGACGCCTGGCGGGCCTGCGCCTTCTGAGATCGTGAAGGCCCTCGCCGCGTCGCGGTCACTGGTGGCGGATGATGCGAAATGGTTGCGCGACAGTCGCGACAAACTGAAGTGTGCGGATGAGCGGCTGACTGAAGCCGCGAGAGCCCTCTAGGGACAGGCGTCACCGTCGAACTGCACACCCCGCTACAACGTCACGACCCAGTGCTTCCCTAATTCAAGCGGCAACGTTCGCAGCAGCGTATCCACCAATCCCGGGCCATACCGATTGATGAAGTAGACGAGCGTGAGCGTCCGCTCCTGCGGATGGCCAAGCGGGAAGATCTGGGCCTGGGCGCGCGTGAATTGACGGCGCAGCGTTTCATCGCGTCGTTTCGCCGCCTGGATGACCTTCCCCTGCAGCGACTTGAGATCGTGCTCCATCTTGCCCATCGTCGTCTTCGCCGCGCCGGCGAGCGTTGGGTCGAGAGCAGGCATCGCCTCGATCACGCGCTGCAATGCGGACTGAAGCGTCTCTTCGGCGTTCTTGAGGGCGTGCTCGATTTCGGGTGGCAGCTGCGCCTGGAGCAGATGATTCAGTGCGGACTCGTTGCGCGAGCGCAGTTCATCGAGGTGAACGTTGTAACGCGCGAGAAAGCGCGCCGCCGCACCATCGATGAGCGTGGCGCTCACGCGCGGATAGATCAGCGGCATCGGAATGCCGAAATGATCGTAGACGTCGCGAAGTTGACCGAGATAGGCAAGCTCGCTTGGCCCGGACACGTAACAGACCGTAGGGAAGAGCGTGTCCTGGACGATCGGTCGCACGACCACGTTCGGGCTGAAGCGTTCCGGGTTCGTCCTGGCCTGCTCCACGAGCGATTCCATCGTGACGCGGGTTTCGCCGATCATGCAATGGTCGCCGTCGCGCTTGATCGGCTGGCGTGCGCCGTTCAGATGAAACAGCGAGATGGAATCTGCCTGTGGTGCGACCTGCGGCTGGTGTGCGAGCGCGGCGAGTTTTTCACCGCCAGACGTCGCGAGAGCAGCCGTGCGGCCGGGTGACTCGAGCTCTCGCAGAAACACTGGAGCCGCGAGGGGTTTCGCTGCCGGATCGGCCGCCTCGAACACGACGAGTCCATACGGGCCAAGCAGTGTTTCAATCCACCGCGAAAACGCTTCCGCCATTCCGGCGCCAGGCCGGTAGGCATCGCGAATCCCGGCGACGACTGATTCTGTAAAATCCGTCGCTGAAAGAGCCTGGCTCAGTTCATCGACTGAGTCAGTAACCCGCGCATCCAGTTTCAGCTGCGCGATGGGCAGTTCGCCGGCTCCTTCCGGGCTGGCGAGTTTGATCGTTCGTGGCTGAAAGTCACCGTCGAGCACGGTGCTGACGCGAACTTCCTCCCAGTCGTGATCCTCGGCATCGACCCAGAAAACCGGGATGGCCGGAATGCCATGATCCCGCGTGACCTTGGCCGCCAGTTGAATCGCCGAGACGGCCTTCAAGAGCGTGAACAATGGACCGCCGAACGCTCCGGCCTGTTGACCCGTGGCGATGACGACCGCCCTGGGATCGGCGAGAGAGGCGGCTCGCTCTCGCGCTTGAGGTGGAGCGTCGCGGCGCGCCTGTTGGGCCGCAATCACTGCCGCGATGGCTGGGTCGCGGCGGCGTGCCTGCGCTCGCGCGATCGCATCGGTCCAGGCCTGCTCGGACGCGGGATTGCCGGTGTAAAGCGCGGATACCTTCTGGAAGTTGTAGGCGTACTCGCCGAGCAGCGGGCGCATCCACTCGAGCGATCGCACGTCCAGTCCGGTCGCGCGCGACTCGTCCACAGCCGCTGCTGCGGGCGAGCCTTGGGCTTGTGATGTGGATGGCTCGGCTGACACCGCTCCGTACTCTGTCAAAGTTCGGAAATAAGTCAAGGACGGCACCCTCTAGTTCCTGCGATCAGAGTCCTTTTTACACGCCCGACGCGAACGCCGCGTTGAACAGCACTCTCGCTGTCGCCGGTCGACTCGTGCTGCGAACGACGCGACACGATCTCCGGAGCAATTCGACGCGTCGGTACCCAAACTGGATCCCGCGCTTCAGCTTCGAGTGTGGAACGATCTGTGCTACATTTTTTGAATCCCTGCGTTGGAATGACCAGAGACGATCCGGCTGCATTCGCTCCACCGCCCGCGTTCGGACCGTTTCGGGTCCTGCATCAAATCGGTATTGGCGCGCTTGGTCCCGTCTTTCGCACCTACGAACCCACGCGTGATCGTCTCGTTGCGGTAAAAGTCTTCCGTCTCGATGTGACGCCCGAGACGGCACAGTCGCTGGCTGACGAGCTGGCCCGGGCAGCCGATGCAGGCCTGTTCCACCCGTCAATCGTCGAACCAGTCGCCGCCGGCGTCGAAGGTTCGGTGGCCTACCGGGCCGAGGAATATGTCGCGGCCGAGTCGCTCGACGTTGCGATGCGGCACTATGCGCCGGCAACGCTGGATCGTGCGCTGCCGTTCCTCACGCAGCTGGCCGGCGCGATCGACTTTGCCCGGACGGCCGGTGTGGGACACGGCGCCCTGCACCTGCGTGACGTTTTCGTGACGCCGGACGAGGCCCGCGCCAGCGGCTTCGGCATCGTCGAAGCGCTGGAACGTGTCGGCGTCCGCGCCCCTGTCAGGCGGCCGTATACCGCGCCCGAACGAATAGCGGGCGCTGCGTGGAGCACGCCGGCGGACGTGTTTTCGCTGGCGGCGATTGCTTACGAGCTCCTCACCGGTCGAAGGCCATCCGGCACCGGTGACCAGATCGGCGATCTGTCTGGCGAGAACCTGGGCGACCGCGCATCCTCCATTCGATCCGTGCTCGCTCGGGCCATGCACGACGATCCAGCGCGCCGCTATGCAACGGCCCTGGCATTTGCCTCAGCGCTCGAGTCAGCTGCGCACGCGGCGACGACGGACCCCGCGCGTCTCGCAGCGCCCCCGCTCGCAGCCGAACCACCGCGTCCGCCAGCGCCGCCAGCCAAATCGGGTGACGCACCACCGAGTCCCCCAACGCCAACGCCGGCACCGCCGCCGATCATCGCAGCTGCTCCGCCGAAACCACCCGCGCCTCCAATCACCGCCGCTGTTCCAGTTGCGGATGTTGCTGAAGCGAAGGTTCACGAGGAGGACGAGGACGTCATCGAGGACGATGTGGCGGCGGAGCGCGAGGCTGATGCCGCTCATCATCTTCTGATGAGGGATGTCGACGACGAGGCCACGCCGACGCTGTTCGACGAAGCGGAAGAGGAATCGGTCGCGGACCTGGCCCTCGACCAAGAAGCGGCGGCTGCCGAGGATTCAAGCCGATGGAAACATGACGCTCGGGAGGCGAGCAGACCGGCACCGTTCGGTGACCTGCGTGGACCTCGCGAAGAACCAGTCGAATCGCCCGCATTCTGGAGCGGGCGGCACATCGACGATGTTCCGCCAGCGCCGCCCGATCGGTCGCGTCCGGCAATCCTGCCGATGACGTTGATGCTGATTCTGGGCCTGCTGCTCGGCTTTGCCATCGACCGTTTCGCGCTCGGCGGATTCGAACGGACTGCCCCGCCGGCGCAGGCTGTCGTCCCGGAATCGAAACCCACGCCCCCGCCAGCGGCGACGACCGGAAACGCTCAATCGGGGCGTGCATACAGCGAGCAAACGGTTGCACCACAGCCTGCGGCTGGTGCGCCGAAGAGCGGCGATGCGCCGCCGGTTCCAGGCGACCTTCCTGACGCCGAGCCAGCAAGTCCTGGCCGACCAGCAGCTCCGGCCACGTCAGCGGCGAATGAATCCGCGCGCCTGACGGTGTTCTCGACACCGACCCACGCCGCTGTGATGGTGAATGGACGCTGGCGGGGACGCACGCCGTTGACGCTCGACACGCTGCGATTTGGCTCTTATAGCGTCCGCCTCATGCAGCCGGGATTTAGCGCCCCCTCCGAAGAAGTCGTCCTCAGCGCGCGTCAGCCGATGCGCACGTTGTCGATCCACCTGCAACCCGTCAACGCGCGCGGCGCGGCGGCACCATCGTCGAGCACCGCGGGGCATGCCCCGACCGCGCCTGCACACCAGGCCGCCGCCAGTTATGCGGGTACGATTTACGTCGATTCACGCCCGCGCGGTGCGAAAGTGCTGATTGATGGGAAAATGATGGGTACGACGCCGGCAAGCATTCCCGACATCCCGATCGGTTCACACGTGGTCCGGCTGGAGCTGGAAGACCACCGCGCATGGACCACCAGCACGCGCGTGTCCGCAGGAGAGCAGTCACGCGTGACCGGTTCGCTCGAACGCATACGATGAAAGCCACACTCGCACTTGAAAACGGTCTCTGGTACGAAGGAGAAGCGGTCGGCGCTCACGGTGAAACCGGGGGCGAGGTCGTCTTCAACACCAGCCTGACGGGCTACCAGGAAATCCTCACCGATCCGTCCTACGCGGGCCAGATCGTCACGATGACGGCCCCTGAAATCGGCAACTACGGGGTCGCTCCCGACGATGCTGAATCGAGGGCGCCGCAGGTGGCGGGCTTCATCACTCGCAGTGAGTCTCCGGTCGCCAGCAACTGGCGGTCCGACAGCACGCTGCGCGACTACCTCGTTCGCCATAACGTCGTCGCCATTTCGGACATCGACACGCGCGCGTTGACGCGCGTGTTGCGTTCGGCCGGCGTCATGCGCGGCGTGATCGCGACCGGTGAGGCCGATCCCCGCGTGCTCGTCGAGAAGGCGCGCGCGCTGCCGTCGATGGAAGGCTCCGATCTCGTCCGTGGCGTCACCTGCGAGGCCGCTTTCGATTGGAAACCTTCGCCCTCGGACGAGTTCGCCCCGCCGCCCGGACGCCAGTCACGCCGCCCGCTCCGAATTGCGGCGTACGACTACGGCATGAAATTGAATATTCTGCGGCGGTTTGCGGCGCACGGGTGCGACGTGCGCGTCTATCCGGCAACGACGCCGGCGTCGGATCTGCTCGCGACAAACCCTGACGGTGTCTTTCTGAGCAACGGTCCCGGAGACCCGGCGGTGCTCGACTACGCGGTCCAGAACGCGCGCGACCTGGTGAAGTCAGACGTGCCGGTGTTTGGCATTTGTCTCGGTCACCAGGTGCTGTCGCTGGCGATGGGCGGATCAACCTACAAGCTGAAATTCGGGCATCGCGGCGCCAATCATCCGGTGAAGGAGCTCGAAAGCGGGAAGGTCGAGATCACTTCCCAGAATCACGGGTTCGCGGTGGATCCGGAGTCGCTTCCGAAAGACGTCAAGGTGACGCACGTCAATCTTTACGACGGCACGGTTGAAGGACTGCGCCACGAAACCAAGCCGGTGTTCTGCGTGCAGTACCATCCGGAAGCGGCGCCCGGCCCGCACGATGCCGATTACCTGTTCCGTCAGTTTCTCGACGAGATGGAAAAGCGAGCGTAATGCCCAAGCGGACTGACATCAAACGTGTGCTCGTGATTGGCTCGGGGCCGATTGTGATCGGACAGGCCTGCGAGTTCGACTATTCGGGAACCCAGGCGTGCAAAGCGCTCCGCGCCGAAGGGCTCGAAGTCATCCTCGTCAACAGCAATCCGGCGACGATCATGACCGATCCGGAGATTGCGGATCGGACCTACGTCGAGCCGCTGACGCCGGACATGCTCGAGAAAATCATCGAGCGCGAGCGCCCGGATGCCGTGCTGCCGACCGTCGGCGGCCAGACCGCGCTGAACCTCGCGGTTGCGCTGGCGAAGCTGGGCACGCTGGAGAAGTACGGCGTCGAGCTGATTGGCGCCTCGGTCGAGGCGATCACGCTCGCCGAAGACCGCTTGAAGTTCCGCGACGCGATGAAGGAAATCGGCGCCGACGTGCCGGAAAGCCGCTACGTGCGGAACATGGAGGAAGCACTCGCGGCAGTCGACGCGCTCGGCTTTCCGATCATCATCCGTCCGTCTTTTACCCTGGGTGGCGTCGGCGGCGGCATCGCCTACAACATCGAGGAATTCCGCGAGCTTGCCAGCCGCGGCATCGATCTCAGCCCCGTTCACGAAGTGCTCCTCGAGGAATCGGTGATCGGCTGGAAAGAGTTCGAGCTCGAGGTGATGCGCGACTGCGCCGACAACTTTGTCGTCATCTGCTCGATCGAGAACGTCGACCCGATGGGCGTGCACACGGGCGACAGCATCACCGTCGCGCCGGCCCTGACGCTGACAGACAAGGAATACCAGCGGATGCGCGATCTCGGCCGCCGGATCATCCGGCGGGTCGGCGTCGAGACGGGCGGATCGAACATCCAGTTCGCCATCAATCCCGAAAACGGGCGAATCATCGTCATCGAAATGAACCCCCGCGTGTCGCGATCGTCGGCGCTCGCGTCCAAGGCGACCGGGTTTCCGATCGCGAAGATCGCCGCCAAGCTCGCGCTCGGATATCACCTCGACGAAATCCCGAACGACATCACGCGCCTGACCCCCGCCTCGTTCGAGCCGACGATCGACTATGTGGTCGTCAAGGTTCCCCGGTGGACGTTCGAGAAGTTTCCACGGGCCGATCGCACCCTGACGACGCAGATGAAGTCGGTGGGGGAGGTGATGGCGATCGGGCGGACGTTCAAGGAATCGTTCATGAAGGCGTTTGCCTCGCTGGAACTCGGGGCGAGCGGCCTGCTGTTTGGCGATAACACGAAACGAACCCAGTCCGGCCTGACCGCCGAGGAAGAGGAAGGCGCGCTGCAGCGGGAGCTCAGCGTGCCAAACGACCGCCGCATGTGGGCGGTGTTCCGCGCGTTCGAGCGTGGCTGGAGCGTCGACGAGGTTCACGAGCTGACGAAGATCGATCGCTGGTTCCTCGTTCAGTTCTCGCAGCTCGTCGAGCTGCAGCGGTCCGCAAGCCTGGTCGGGCTGCGGGGCATCTCCGCCGACATGCTTCGAACCCTCAAGCGATCCGGTTTCAGCGATCGCGAGTTGGGCCCGATTCTCGGCGCCGACGAGGACGCGGTGCGCGGCGTGCGTGTCGAGCACGGGCTTCGAGCGGCCTACAAGCGCATCGATACGTGTGCGGCGGAATTCGAATCGTTCACGCCCTATCTCTACGGCACCTACGAGAACGAATGCGAAGCCGAGCCGACACCGAGGCAGAAGGTCGTCATTCTCGGGAGCGGTCCGAACCGGATTGGTCAGGGCATCGAGTTCGACTACTGCTGCTGTCACGCGGCGTTTGCGCTGCGTGAGGAGGGGTTCGAGACCGTCATGGTCAATTGCAACCCCGAAACGGTGTCGACGGACTACGACACCGTCGATCGGCTGTACTTCGAGCCGCTGACCTTCGAACATGTGTCGTCCATCATCGCGCGCGAACAGGAGGCCGGCGCCGAGGTGTCGTGCGTCGTGCAGTACGGCGGACAAACGCCGCTGAAGCTCGCGCTTCCGCTGCAAGCGGCCGGCATCAAGATCATCGGCACGTCGCCAGATTCGATTGACCTGGCCGAGGATCGTGAACGGTTTGCGCATCTGCTCTGGGACCTGGGCATTCCGCAGGCGCCAAGCGGCACCGCGATGACGCCGGAGGAGGCGCGCGACGTGGCCGAAAAGATCGGCTTCCCGCTCGTCGTCCGTCCGTCGTACGTCCTTGGCGGACGGGCGATGGCGATCGTCTACGACATGGCCGCCCTCGATCGCTACATGATTACCGCGGTGTCGGTTTCACCCGGTCATCCAATCCTGATCGACAAGTTCCTCGAAGACGCCGTCGAGCTCGACGTCGATGCCGTTGCCGACGCCACCGGCGCGGTCGTCATCGGCGGAATCATGGAGCACATCGAGGAAGCCGGGATTCATTCCGGCGACAGCTCCTGCGTGATTCCACCGCACAAGGTCATCGATCGTCACGTCGCGTTGATTCGCGACTACACGCGCCGCATCGCGCGCGCGCTGAAAGTCGTGGGCCTGATGAACACGCAGTTCGCGATCAAGGAGGACGTGATTTACGTGCTCGAGGTGAACCCACGCGCCTCGCGCACGGTGCCGTACTTGTCGAAGGCGACCGGCGTGCCGCTCGCGAAAGTCGCCGCACGAGTCATGATCGGCCGGACGCTCGAACAGCTTGGCCTGACCGAAGACCTCGAGGTTTCAGGGTTCTTCGTCAAGACGCCCGTGTTTCCCTTCGTCCGCTTCCCTGGTGTCGATACGATCCTTGGTCCTGAGATGAAATCGACCGGCGAGGTGATGGGCGGGGCGCCCACGTTTGGCACCGCGTTCGCGAAGGCACAAATTGGCGCCGGCATGCAGCTGCCGCTCGAAGGCACGGCTTTCATCAGCGTCAACAATCACGACAAGCCGGCGGTGGTGCAGATCGCCAGGGACCTGAGGGACCTTGGCTTCCGCCTCGTTGCCACGCGCGGCACCGCCAGTTACCTGCGTGCCCACGGGCTGAACGCGGAGATTGTGTTCAAGGTCAACGAGGGACGTCCGCACGTCGGTGACGAGATTCTGAACGACAAGATTCAGCTCGTCATCAATACTCCACTCGGCCGCGAGTCGTTCTTCGACGATCGGACCGTGCGGCGGATCGCGATGATGCACGGAGTGCCGTCCATCACCACGCTCACCGGCGCGGCGGCAACCGTCAACGCAATCAAGGCGCTACGGTCCGAAGGACTGAGCGTTCGCGCACTGCAGGAGTACCACGCAGAAACTGCGACACAGTAGGACGAACCGTCGGGCAAATCCTGCCCGGCGGTGACGACCCTGACCGAAAAGTCCACTCAACCAACCATGTAGCCGAGGGACGCCTCGCTTGCAGTGCGAGTGAGCGTGCGCGTCCCAGCGTCGCTCATCGCAATTCCACTGTTCGCCGGGTGCTTCGCCGGCGTTCTCCTCACCGATACAGCCGGCCCGCTCCTTGCGCTTTGCGCCGCAGCGGCGGCCGCGATGTCGCTGGTCGCGACGACTGGATTCTTCTTGGACGACTCCGCGAACGGCGTGGCGGTAGCAGTCGCCGCCGGGTGTTGTCTCAGCGGCCTCTCGCTGGCCCTCGTCGCGACCTCGAGCGCCTACCGTCCAGATCTGCTTGCCTGGTTCGACGATGTCGACCGCGATATCCGCGAGAGTCCGGTCCAGATCGAGGGCGTGTTGCGCGAAGACGCGTCGCTGTCCGCAACCGGCATATCGCTGGTGGTCGATATCGTGGCAGTTGTCGGTAATGGAAATTTCCAGCGACACTCGACGGCCGGCGGTGTCCGCCTGACGGTTGGCGGAGCAGCGGCCAGCGATCGCCTCAGCGCGTGGAGGGCCGGACGCACGGTCCGCATGCCCGCCGTGCTTCGTAAGCCGACGGCCTATCGCGATCCAGGCGTCGAGGACGATGTGCGCGGGTTGGCGCGGCGTGGAATCGTGCTGCTCGGGACGGTCAAGAGCGGTTCGCTCGTCGAGACTGTGCGCGCCGGCAGCCTCGCGAGCGAGGCCGCGGCGGCGGCGCGTGCATGGACGCGGAAGACGATCAATCGTCACGTCGGTCGTTGGAGCACTCAATCCGCTGCGGTCGCGATTGCGATTCTGATCGGCGATCGCTCGGGGCTATCGGACGACGATGAGCGGAGACTGCAGGAGGCAGGAACCTATCACGTGATTGCCATCTCGGGAGGAAACATTGCCATCCTCGCGGCGATGCTGCTCTTCTTCCTGCGGCTGATTCAGGTTCCACCCGCCGCATCGTCTGGTCTCACGATCGTTGCGCTCATTTGTTACGGGCAGATTGCGAGCGGCGGTGCGTCGGTATCGAGAGCTGTCACTGCGGCCACCATCTTTCTGGGTGGTCGGATGCTCGATCATCGCGGACCGCCGCTGAACACGTTGGCGGTCGCGGCGGCCGGAGGGCTCGCGGCGTCGCCGCTCGCGGCGCTCGACGGCGGGTTCATCCTGTCGTTTGGTGCAACGTTGGGCATCCTGCTCGGCGTCCCGCGACTAGGTCAGCTGTTCGATCCGCAGCACCCGAACCGCGCCGAGCGCGCACGTCGTCATGCGACTCCGATGCTGATGCGGTTGACGATGGGCAGCGTCGCAGCCGCGAGGGCCCTCCTTGCCGCGACCCTCTCCGCCGAAATCGCGCTGATACCGCCGAGTGCGCTGTTCTTTTCGCGAATCACGATTGCCGGTCTGGCGCTGAACTTTGCCGCGATTCCGATGATGGCGGCGTTGCAGGCAGCGGCGATGTGCACGCTGGCGGCCGACGGCGCGCATTTGTTTCAGATTGCCGATGCCTCGGGATACGTGGTGCACGTTGCGACGCTCGGGCTGCTTCGCTCAGCGGCACTTGTGGATCTTGCACAGTGGACGTCCCAGCTGGTGGTCCCACCTGCCTGGTGGGTGATCGTTCTCTACTACGCCTGTTGCGGGTTGCTGCTCATCGATCGCCTGTGGCGTCTGGGTGCCGCAGGCCTTGTTGGTACGACGGGGCTGATGCTGGCGTCTCTGCCGATCGCCTCGAGCGTCCGTGTGCCGTCGCAGCCGGCCGGTTTCCTGCGCGTCGTCTTTCTGGATGTCGGCCAGGGAGACTCCACGCTTGTGCGGTTCCCGGACAGGCGAACGCTTCTTGTGGATGCCGGCGGCCTTCCGGGTGCGTCGTTCGACATCGGGGAACGCGTCATTGCGCCAGCGATTCGCGCGTTCGGCATTCGATCGGTTGAGACGATGGTCCTCACGCACGGAGATCCCGATCACATCGGTGGTGTCCCGGCGATCCTCCGTCGCTTCTCACCGCGGGAGATCTGGGAAGGAGTACCAGTTCCTCCTCACCTCGCGCTTCGGCAATTGTCATCATCGGCGAGACGCGCCGGGATGACCTGGCGGGCCGTTCAATCTGGTGACCGCGAGACCTCGGGCGGCGTCGAGATTCGAGTGCTGCACCCGCCGCCTCCGGAGTGGGAGCGACAGCGCGTGCGAAACGAGGATTCCGTCGTCATCGAGCTGCGTCTGGGCTCGGTGTCGGTCGTTCTGCCGGGCGACATCGGCCGCGAAGCCGAGCAGCTGTTGACACCTCGGCTTTCGACCGCCGCCATCACGATCGTCAAAGCGCCACACCACGGCAGCGCCACGTCGAGCACTGAGCCG
>Ga0070684_100001885_pt1 | contig 15363 bp, 15 predicted proteins | sample KBSC723LmetaG_FD_65653 | JGI IMG/M metagenome (GOLD analysis project Ga0070684, IMG submission 65653) | Corn rhizosphere microbial communities from Kellogg Biological Station, Michigan, USA - KBS C7.2-3L metaG | ecosystem: Host-associated > Plants > Roots > Rhizosphere ...
CGAATCAATTCGGCGGTGATGCGACTCAGACGGTGAAAATATCAAAGCCGCTCCTGATCGATCTGGCGTTGCCGCGCTTTTTGCGCGAGGGCGATGACGTCGAATTGCGCGCCGTTGTTCGGCAAAACTTCGCCGACAGCGACGGCGTCACGACGCGGTGTGTAACGGATGGAAACCTCAAGTTACTCGGTAGCAACGTTGCCAGCCAGCCGACGCAACGCGACGCGCCGACGGTGTTCCGTTTCAAGGCGAAAGTCACCGACCCAAATCTCGCGCCGACAAAGGTTCGTTTCGAAGCGGTCTCGAACTCGAACAAACAAATGTCCGACGCGGTAGAGATCACTATTCCGGTGCAAGCGCCGACGATTGTGCGCAAGGAAAGCGTGGCCGCTTCATTCAATCCCGACAAGTCGGGATTCGATGCTCGCCACGCAATGCCCGAGGTGTGGAAGCGCAGCCGCGGCCATTTCACCACAACGATTTCAACGTCGCCGTGGCTGCCACAGATGTCGGGGCTTCCGGTCATTCTGGAATATCCGCACGGTTGCTTTGAACAAATTTCGACCAAGCTGCTGGGGTACAGTTTGCTGGCCAACGTTCTTGCTTACCTGCCGGATTTTCAGCAACGCGATGCTGAGTATCGCGCCACTCTCGAGCGCGGCATGAAACAGTACGCGGACTCGATCCGGGAGGATGGCATGCTGCCCTACTGGCCCGGCGGCAACACTGGAAATGGTTTTGTCACATGCCAGGGACTTTGGTCCGTCAACAAATCGGTCGACGCCGGTCTTAAGTCGCCCTCGGATTTGCAAGAGAAGCTCGCAGGCGCTGTAAAGAAAATGGTCAAAGGCCAGCTGCCTGCGTCGCGATTTGAAAAATCCTTCGCGCTTTTCGTGCTGACCCAAACTGAAAGCGGCGACGATTACAAAAACGAATCGCAAGAGTTGTATCTCCACCGAAACGAAGGCAGCGACGAAGAACGCGCGTTGCTCGCAATCGCGTTGCATCAGCAAAACATCATGGCGCACGAGCAACAGCAACTTCTTCGCGAGATTGATAAGCCCGTCAAAGAGCGCGCCTTTAATCCCGCCACGTTTACATCAATGACGCGCGCCGAGGCAATGCGCGCGTTCGCGTTTAACACAATCGCGCCACCGACATGGACAAAGCAACGGAAACAACAGGCTCGCGAACGCATGTCGAAATTGATGGAAGACGCCGGTTCACTTTCAACTCAGGAAAACCTATGGCTCCTGCTGGCGTTCACATCAATGATCGCCGCCGAAACAACGCCGGAACTGCACGCGGCACAACCGGCGGCGACCGTGGTTTCAAAGAATGGCCGTTCGGCCGCGTGGGTCGATCACAAACTGGAAAATGATCTTGTAATCAAGGGCCTGAATAAGAGCGCGCTTACTTTTCTGATGCAGGCGGAATATTCCACCAATGAAGTTGACACCAATCGCGTGGATCGCGGATTCCGAATAGAGCGTGTCGTGAAGAATCTCACTGATGCAACGCGCGTGGGCACCCCAAATGCGCCGTTAAGATTGGGAGATCAACTTCTCGTTACGTATCGGCTGAACACACGAAAGCTTCAGAATTTCGTCGCGCTGGAAGATTCGTTGCCAGCGGGCGTGGAAGTGGTGAATCCGAATCTTGCGCTCGTTGGTAAATTCTACCAGTTGCCGCCGCCCGATCCGCAGGATCGTCTGCTCGGATTGTCGTACTCCGAGATGCGCGATCGCTCGGCGCTTCTTTATTTTGACACTGTCGATCCCGGCTCAGGCACCTACTCGATTCTGGCCCGCGCAACAGCCGCGGGGACCTTCCGCTGGCCAGCCACTCAAGTCGCGCCCATGTACGACAGCCGTTTCTCCGGCCTGTCGCCCTCTAGCGTATGCGTCGTCTCCGCCGATTAATTCCGGGGAGCGCACGCGTCTCGCGTGCCTGGTTTCGGCGTCCCGCCGAAACGAACTTTCCTTCCAACGCGAATTCCAGCGTTGAGCAGAACCTACAAGAAAAGTTCGCGATCGCGGGACGCGCTCGCCAGCACGCGAGGGCGCATGCGCTCCCCGGAGTATTGCTCGCTGCTGTTCTTGCAGTCTTTGTAATCGCCATTGCCTTTGCGTGGTGGTTACCGATCCCTCACGACCTGCAAAGATCACCCAGTGGGACTTTGACGCTGCTGGATTGTCGCGGCCGCGGAATTGCCGAACTCGCGTCGCCGGAAGCGCGCACCCAGTTCCCAGTCGCGCTCGAGCAAATGGGACCGTGGCTGCCACGCATAACCGTGGCGCTGGAAGATAGGCGATTTTACGAACACCGCGGCGTTGACTGGCGGGCGACCGTTGCGGCGTGCGCACGAAATCTACGATCCCGGCAAATTGTTTCGGGCGCATCCACGATCACCCAGCAACTCGTGAAACTCGCCAGAAGCCGTGACCGACGCAGCTGGAGCGGCAAGCTCTACGAGGCAATCGTCGCCTGGAAATTGGAACGGCACTGGAGCAAGCAGCGAATTCTGTCGGAATATTTGAATCGCAGCAGCTATGGAAACCGGCGACTCGGGCCGGAGGCCGCTGCTCACGCGTATTTCGGCAAGCCGGCTCGCGATCTCACCTTGAGCGAAGCAATTTTCCTGGCCGGCCTGCCGCAGGCACCAACCCGCTTCAATCCCTGGCGTCATCCGGAGGAAGCAAATCGTAAGTACGCGCGATCGCTGGGACGCCTTGCTGATTTGGGCGTTATCGCGCGCGACCAGCAATCGCTGCTTGCAGCGCCACCAAAAATTCTGCGCAACGATCCACCGCGTTTTGCGCCACATTTTGTGGATGCAGTCGTGGCGCAGAACCCGGGACTTCGCGGCACAATCAAGACGACACTTGATCTTGATCTGCAGGCGACGGTCGAACGTTTGGCGCGCTCACATTTGTCAGCGCTAAACCGTCATGATATTACGCAGGCCGCTGTCGTGGTGATCGAAAACGCGACGGGCGCAATCCGCGCCATGGTTGGATCGGAAAATTATGCTGTGTCGCAGATCAACGGAGCGACGCAACCGCGCAGTTGTGGATCGACGCTGAAACCGTTCGTTTACCTCGAAGCGATCGATAAACGGTTGTTCACCGCGGCAAGCTTATTGCCTGACACGCCGGATGCAATTCGCAACGAGTACGCCGATTACGATCCGCAAAATTACAGTCATCGTTATCTCGGGCCGGTGCGCTTGCGCGAAGCGCTCGGTTGTTCGTTGAATGTGCCGGCGGTGTTTGTGCTGAGCCAGCTCGGCGCACGGCCAACGTTCTATCAGTTGCAGAAGTGGGGTTTCAATTTTCCACAGGGCCTCGATGAGTACGGAGCGGGTTTCGTTCTAGGAAATGCTGAGACGCGCCTCATTGATCTCGCCGCTGCGTATGCCGGGCTCGCTCGCGGCGGGACAGCCATGCGCGCGAAATTTTTGGGGTCAGAACACCAGCCGCTTATGCGCATTGCTTCGCGAGCGGCGACAGCGATTGTCACCGATATTTTGTGCGATAACGAGGCGCGCCAGAAAAGTTTTGGGCTGCGTTCACCGCTCGCCTTCGAACAACGCGTAGCGGCAAAGACTGGAACCAGCAGCGGCTTCCGCGACACCTGGACGGTTGGCTTCGACAAAGAACACACCGTCGCCGTTTGGGCTGGCAACTTCGATGGACGACCAATGCGCGACACGTTTGCCGTCCGGGCGGCTACACCGCTCTGGGCAACCATTATGCAGGAATTGCTCAGGCGAGATCATCCGGTCGATCCGCCGGTAGAAAATGAGAAATTCGCCACGGCGAATTCGTCCTCAGGCGGACTCCTGCGCCGGGAGATTTGCAAAACGACTGGACTCCTGCCGTCTCGTTTCAGCACCGCAAGCATGAACGAGCTGTTTCTTGCGGGAACGGAGCCGCGCGCTGATTCGGCAAATTACTTTGCGAACGACGGAAAATTAATCTTGCCCGACGCATACGCTCGCTGGTGCGCAAGCCGCGATAACACGATCGGCGCGCATGTCCGATCCGATTTCAGGATCACGAGTCCGCCACAGAACGCGCACTATCAGATCGATCCCGTCCTGCCACCGTCACAGCAGATGATTGAACTCACTGCAGCATGCGCAAGCGACGTGGAATGGTTCGTGAATGGAGAGCGAGTGACGCCAGAGCGCGACGGCCGAGTTTTCTGGCAACTCGCCGCTGGTGAGTGGGACGTGCGCGCCATTAGTGGCGGCAAACTCGCCGACGCAAAAATTATCGTGGATGGCATGAGCAATTAGCGCCTCATGTTTTCTGCTCGACCCGACACGGGAAATTTCATAATGCTTCGGCCGATCCCCAACCCCAGATGCGCGGCAGAGTCACGCGAAAGTATTTTGCGACCCTCATTAGGTTAGCTGTGGCAATCCTATTGCCGCTATTCTTAACTGCTTGCAGCAAGAAAGGTCAGGCCGGCGAGAAAGAAACCGTTCAAAAAAGCGAGGATGACTTTTTGGACAAAGACGCCAAAGGAGATGAACGCAAATATCTATTGGCGGCAAAACCCTTCTTGATCGCCATCGCCAACCGAAAATATGCAGATGCTTACGCGCTGCTCTCCAGGTATGCCAAAGCGCGCATGTCCTTTAACCAGTTTACGCCTGCTGAGGACGATGCCACTTACCAGCAATACGAACAGAGTCCGTATGACAATGTGACGGCGGAACAATTCGCCTATTTGATGCAATACGTCGAAGCAGCGCGCGGCGCACCGCGCGCGCCCAAGATGTTGCACGTGTATTCCACTGATCCCGACGTCTTGAACCGGCGCAGCAAGGAGCAATTCGGGGCGGTGGACTCCATGTTTGCCATCGGCGCAATGCCCGAGTGGATTCCCGCTGATATCCGGAAGGCAAGTTTACGCGGGCAAATCGCCACTGAACTCTCACCGCAGGAACTTCAAAATGTGGCGCAAAGAGAGGGGATCAGCGTAGAAGAGTTGAAGAAGGACGAAGACTTCGATCCATATCTCAATGTCAAACTCGTTCTCGTCGAAGAAGGCGGCCAACTTAGCGTCGGCTACTTCGAATTCCTGCCGCCGTCCATCTGGGACTGACGCCTCGATGCAGCCTCAACTGCGGACGGACACCGCGGCTCTTTGATAAATCTCTTGCGGCATGATCTTACGACGAGTTTTTTATTGCGATGGAAGTCTCACGTGACCCTGCAGCTTCACGTTACGAACATGTCGGGAAAGGTCTGCGCCGAAGCAATCTAAGTCGCGATCCGATCAAACAATTTGGAAACTGGTTCACCGCCGCGATTGAGGCGGGCATTCGCGACGTGAACGCAATGAGCCTCGCCACCGCCGGGCGAGATGGCAGACCGTCCGTGCGAATTGTTCTGCTGAAAAGTTTCGATCAAGACGGCTTCGTGTTCTTTACAAATTACGAGAGCACGAAGGGCAAACAGCTCAAGGCGAACCCGTACGCCGCGCTTGGGTTTTACTGGATCGAGCTCGACCGGCAAATTCGTATCAGTGGAAAAGCGGAGAAGACCTCGCGCGAAGAATCGCAAGCTTATTTTCATTCGCGTCCTGTTGGCAGCCAGTTGAGCGCGTGGGCTTCGCGCCAAAGCGAGGTCCTCGATGCGCGGCGTGTGCTCGATGCGCGCATGGCGGAGATGACCGAGCGCTTCGCCGACAAGCCAATTCCATTGCCGCCGAACTGGGGCGGTTATCGGCTCAGGCCGGATAAAATGGAATTTTGGCAGGGCCGCCCCAACCGTTTGCACGACCGGTTTCGGTACACGCGGCAGGCCGACGGATCGTGGCAAATTGATCGGCTCGCACCGTGACCAGAGGAAGAAATGACGTGCTGGAGTAACGGAGTATTGATTTTTCTTTTCAACAATACTCCAACACTCCATCACTCCAGTTTTGCGTTGCAGCGCAACAGCACGCCAGCCAGAACTCAATATGGGAAAGATCGAAATCCTCCGCGGGGACATTACTAAGTTCGAGGTCGATGCGATTGTGAACGCAGCAAACACGACGCTCCTCGGCGGTGGCGGAGTCGATGGCGCGATTCATCGCGCGGCAGGCCCCGAATTGCTCGCTGAATGTCGCACGCTAGGCGAGTGTCGCCCAGGCGAAGCGAAGATTACGCGCGCCTATCGCTTGCCTGCTCGATTCGTCATTCACACAGTTGGCCCGGTTTGGCACGGCGGAAAACATGGAGAAGCGCAGAAGCTCGCAGATTGCTACCGCAATTCGCTGCACCTCGCGGTGGAAAATGAAATCAAAACAATCGCATTTCCGGCGATCAGTTGTGGCGCTTACGGTTATCCCATTGAGGAAGCCGCGCGCATTGCGTTCAAAACGACGCACGAATTTCTCTCGGCGAGCGATGAGATCCAGAAAGTGATTTTCGTTGTTTGGGGCGAAGACGTTTACGACGCGTATCGCCAAAATCTGTAGCCGATTCCCTGTCACAACAATAACGGTTACATTAAAGAGACGCAATCGCACCTCGGCATACGATAGAATTTTGTATGAATCCGAACGAAAACGATCTTACGAGGGACGAACCGTTTCCGGGGCAGCAGTTTCAGCCACACGAAGAAGGCATTAGCTCAACTGGGCGTGAACAGTTTCGTCGAGTAACACAAAAAGCCTCCACGGAAATAAGCCATACGTGGGACCAAACGAAGGAAAAGGCGAGCCAGGCACTCGAGCGTACCGAGCATTTCGTGCGCGAAAATCCTGTGCCAACGATTCTCAGCGCACTCGGCATCGGAATTGCCATTGGCCTGGCCATCCGCTACGCCGCTCCCAGCGAACGCAAACGGGAAATCGTGTTGGAGTCGCCTTGGGGGAAATTCAATTGGAGCGTTCTTTCGCTGCCATTTCTCTGGCCGCTGTTCAAGTCGGCCCGGGAAAAATCGGAGGATGTTATGCGAAACGGCGTTAAACGGTTGAAAAAAATGGATGTGGAACGCTACGCAAAACCGATCCGCAAACGCTGGAGAGCTTGGACGCGCTAAGCGCTGTCCGAATCCGTAAAGCCGCATCTGGGACTGCCGGCTACAAGGTCGGAACGCCGAGCAAACTTTCAAAGTTAGCAAGCTGATGTGAGCGCAGAAATTGTCGTGCTCACGCTATGGTAGCTGGATAATTTGCCGGCAAATCTCAGGCGCGGCATGATCGTCCAAATCTACGAAGTTACGAGCCCTGCAGAGGCTCGTGCGCTCTGGACAATGGGCGTCGATCACATCGGTGTTTTGGTGGGCGATGGCTCCTTTCCTCGCGAGCAGACGATCGAGAAGGCGCGCGAAATTTTTGCGGCGATCCCCGCAGGATCAAAGACCTCCGCGTTGTCGCTTTCTCACGATGTGGACCTCATCGCGCGCATCTCTGCAGCGCTCCTGCCTGACATCCTGCATCTCGGCGCGGCGCCAGAGTACTTTTCACCAGCTGAATTGCGGACACTCAAAGTCGAGTTTCCGAAAGTCTCGTTGATGCGCAGCATTCCTGTCGTTGACGAAAACAGCATTAGCCTTGCCCGCTCCTATGACGAGATCGCCGATTGGCTCCTTCTCGATAGCTACGAACCCGGCGATCACCAGATTGGAGCGCTGGGCGTAACACATAGTTGGGAGCTGGACCGGCGCATCATCGAAAGCGTGCGCATTCCGGTGATCATTGCCGGAGGATTAGGACCGGAGAACGTTAAGGACGCTATTTGCGTCGCGCGCCCGGCAGGCGTCGACTCCAAGACCAAAACCGATAGCAACGACGGCACTCATACCAAAGATCTGCAAAAAGTGTCGGCGTTCGTAACGGCAGCGCGTAACCCGAAAAACAGACTCATCTAACCATTTCAATGTTTGCTCACATATGTGAGCAAACATTGAAACGCGATCCGGTCATTCATGCGCCAAAGGCGGCGCGATTATCCGCCGATACTGGATGATTGTTTTCGAGAAAAGGCTTGTCTTCATGCGACCGACCCGGCCTCACCAGTCGTCAGAAAGGTGTTGATTAGATCGGCGAGCGCCCGTGGATACTGCGCGATGAAGGCATGGCCACCGTGAGGAAACTGAGCAAGCCAGGCGCCAGGAATTGTGTTTACGAGTTTGAGGGCATTCGAAGTAGGAATCACGATGTCCTGCATTCCGGTAGCAATTAGGACCGGCACGCGCAAATGTCTCAGTTGGCTCGTTAGGCCATTGCGATGCCATGTCTCCATCGCCGCTGCCTGACGATTCAAGAGCTCAGCGGATAATTTCGCGCGCGCCGCCGCTACGATGTCTCCGAATTGACGATAAAAAGATTCAGCGACGTCGTTTGGAAAAAGCACGAACAACATGCGCATCGCTTGCTCGTTAGGCGTGCCGGACGCGTCAAGCAGTGTGGACCACACGTCGGGTGAGGCAAGATCCGCCTCGATTCCTCCTGGGTCGGTCGACAGCAGCACGAGTTTGTCAACGCGATCCGCGTACTTCACCGAGAATGCCTGCGCGATGAATCCACCCATTGACCAGCCCATCACACTCGCGTGTTCGATGCCGAGAGTCTCGATTACATGCGCGGCATCAGCAGCGAGTTTCTCGATGTCGAATGACTGTCCATCATCTGTCGAGCCGCCGATGCCTCGGTTGTTCAGCAGGATGAGTTCGTTCGACGACGCGAGTCGATCAATGAAAGAAGGATCCCAGTCTGCACTTGTCGCGCCGAAGCCATTTAAAACCAGAAGCGGTCGCCCTTTTCCGATTCGCCGATAAACAATTTGAACGCCGTCAACCGCGACTGTTGCTAACGACTCAATCTCCATCAGTGGCCAAACTCAACGATTTCAAGCGTCGCGTCACGCCATGAAAAGTGTCAATCGAAAACGACCCGGATTTGTGAGGCGCGCATCGATCAGGCATCAACCTGACAGTTGAATCTTGAACGTTGAGCGATGAACGTTCCAGTTCATGGGAAACGCAAAGGCAATTCAATTGTTCGCGCTCATTACTCTGTTCGCGAGCGCTTTCGCTGGGTGCGCTTCAAGCAACAGCGCGGATGCCCAGCCCGGGACCGATCAAACGATTCCGGGGGCAACCAAATGGGGGCATTACAACGGCGAACCAGTGACGAAATGGAATCCGGACGGGCGAACGATGACGCTGCTAACTGAGTTGCGCTACACTGATCCGCACGGGGAAGTCTGGGTGGCCCCGATCGGTTCGGTCGTCGATGGCGCATCGATTCCACGTTATCTCTGGTCGATTATGGGTGGACCGTTTGAAGGCAGATATCGCAACGCTTCCGTTCTGCACGATGTTGCGTACGGCGAACGCAAGCGGCCGTGGCAGGATTGCGACCGGATGTTTTATTACGCCATGCGTTGCAGCGGGGTTGGCGCGACCGAATCCAAAACCATGTACTATGCTCTCTATAAATTCGGGCATCATTGGAAGTTCCCCATTAAACGCGGCAAACCGGTAAAATACGAAGGCGGCCTGGTCGCAAGAGGCGAAGAAATTCCGCGCGCGATTCCAGTGAATCCAACGGAGATCAATCAGGCGCGGAATTGGATCAGCAACACTGATCCCAGTCTGGAGCAGATCGAGCAGCGAGCGCAAACCGAAGCGTGGTAACGCCTGTGCTGAGCCGGCTTTGCGACCTGCCGTCAGGCAGCATCTGTCGCGTCGCGTCCGGCGGGCGACATTTGAATTAATGTTGCCAGCCAACCAGGTGGTTGAACCTTCAGGTGTGGCTTCAGGGGACCACCAGTGAAGCGCGAAAATCGCCACCGCAGCCCGCGCAGAGTTTCTCTGTCGCGACTTGACTCCTCGGCAACTTTGATTCGTCGCGAAACGCGGTATATGTCTGTGTTCATCCTGCGCCCGTAGCTCAGCTGGACAGAGCAACGGATTTCTAATCCGTGGGTCGGGTGTTCGAGTCACCCCGGGCGCGCAGCTCTTTTTACCGTCGAAAATGCTACTTTGCTATGGAAAGCGGTTTGGCGAGGCAGTCTTAGCAAATACGAACAGTCGCCCATCAAAACGCAGTAAATAACCGTCTATTTATCAACTATTCGTCAAATGCACTACGCTTTACCAATGGCGCGTTTGATAAAAGTGACAGTATGCTACGCGCCGTTCTCGCGCGTTGACTGTCGGTCACGTAGCTTCGCCGCGATCGCATCGAGTTTGGCGTCGATGCTTCGCATCTCTTCACGCTCTTCTTCGGTGGGCAATGGGATATTGGCGATGTTTACGTTGACACCAGCTGGTTGGTTCCATCCATGCAGTTGCGCCGCGCTGCTTACCACGTCTTTCAGTCTGGACGAGACGTTCACTACATCATCGCCATCGCGTTCTGCAAGGCTAACGCTGGCTTTCCGTCGCAGTGGCTAGTCCCACCCGCGTGGCTTCGGCGTCGTGTTTCAGACGTTCCTCGAGCGACTCAGCAGGAGTGACAACACCGACAACGGGCGACAACATTTCACGGGGATGGGGCGCTTCGATGCGTTTCGGGAGTTTCCAGCCGTAGCGCACCACCCAGTTAAGTACGCGTCCTTCAGACAAACCGCACTGCCGGGCGGCTTCGCGCCAGTTGCCAAGGGCGATGCCCAGCATCCGGACTTGTTCGCGCTGGGCGAGAATCTCGGCTTTGGTCCGCGGCCGCGGTGCCAATTGGTTTCGACCGTTACCTGGCTCACTCATGTTCAAGGGAACATATAAGCTACCGCGGCAGAAAACGCAAAACTCAGTTGCCGATGACAATCATCGAAATCAGACCATTTTGAAATATTAGGGCATCAGCAACGAGCAAAAGGTCGCGAGCGTTTGAACCGAAACCGTGATGTGTGTTCGAATAAATTGCGCCGGATCACGGCTGGGCGAACGCTGTATCTATAAGGTAGGCCTACCGCGTCGCATATAAAGCAACCGCTGTGAATAAACTGATGGTGAAGACTGCCGCACAAACCAAGAACCATCGATGAAGTCTCAACCCTCGCTCGGTGAGAATTTCGGTCGCTACATGGCCTTTGAGGTAGTGTCCACCAGTGGGCGTAGCCTTGAACAGCGCAACCTTCCCATGGTCGATCTCACGCAGCATCACGGTTTGAAGAATAAAGCCGATGCATATGGCCAGGCGCGCGCGGAAGTGTCGGTTTCAGGGCGTTCTTATTTCAACTTTTCTTCTTGACACGGCATCTGGGTTTTTGGCAGAATCGCTTTTGGGTAAGGTTTTTGCTTAGGGCCAGGCAAAGCGAAACGTCATGAAATGGCCAGAAATGAATTCTCCAGCGGGAGAAGGCCAAAACAATGAAAGGAAAATCAAGCTAATGAAAACTCACCTCAAAATATTTACAACGGTTCTATTCGTGCTTGCCTGCTGTGCATTTTTGCCACAAGTGCAGGCAGCCACAGACACACCAGATCCAGGGGCTGTCGGCTTCTTCAACACGGCGGACGGGTTTAACGCTCTTAGTTTCAACGCCAGCGGCAGCGGTTTTGGAAACTCAGCATTTGGTTGGTTTTCGGGCTGGGCCAACCAAGATGGTAACTTCAATACGTCTGTCGGCGCTGCATCGCTGGACCTCAACAACGGATTTAGTAATAATACGGCCCTTGGCGCGGCGGCACTGTTATTGAGCCAGGGCGACGATAACACCGCCGTTGGGGCGGCTGCGCTTGAGAACAACAATGCCAACGGCAACACAGCCGTGGGCTCTTTTGCACTCTTCGCCAACATGACCGGAAACCACAACGCTGCTGCTGGCTTTGAGGCGCTTGCGTTCAATATGGATGCCTTTAATAACACCGCCATGGGTGCCGAGGCGCTCTTGTTTAATGACGTCTCCGGAGCCGTCACTGCCAACAACAACACGGCAGTTGGCTGGCGGGCGCTCAGAAACAACACTGATGCGGCTAGTAACACCGCCGTGGGGTCACTTGCGCTCCTGAATAATGACATCTCCCTCCTCGGCTTAGCCGACTCAAACACGGCGGTTGGCTTTGGGGCGCTCCTGAATAACGTTGACGGCGACAGCAACACCGCCGTGGGTTCCGGCGCCCTCTTCAATGAAAACGCTGCTGGTGGTTTCCCCGACGGCGTTTCAAACAACGCCGTCGGCCGTCAAGCGCTCTTCAGCCTGACAACTGGTAGTTTTAACGAAGCCTTTGGTGTTAATGCGCTAAGTGCTAACACGACCAGCTCTGCAAACATAGCGATCGGTGACGATGCAATGTTTGCCTACACGGGCGATGGCACCGCTGCCGGTGGTAATACAGCCGTGGGCTTCCTCGCGCTCAACGCCCTACTTACCGGCACCCTCGACACCGCCTTGGGCTTTAACGCCGGCAGCGTCCCCGCAGCCGGAGAAACTAACAATATGTGGATCGGTGACACGGGCTTCACTGGCGACACCAACGTGATTGCGATCGGTGCGCTCGCTGCTACTGGAATCCCTTACGATAATTGCTTTATCGGTGGTGTCGGCAACTTCGGCCAGGCCTGGGACGGCGCCACCGTTTGTACGGTTACTGTGAGACTTGCAGACGGCCGGCTTGGCTTCGATTGTGTGGCCCCCCCGCACCCGGGTAGCGCACCTCAGGGCGCACCTCGTGGTAATAGCGCCGCACCTGTGCCTGGTAGCGCACCGCCGCAACCTTTTGTGCGCCCCCAATTCCAAGCCATGAATGACAAAGTCGAGAAGTTGGAAGCAACGGTCGCGCAACTAAAGGCTGCCGCTACTAAACAAGAAGCAATAAACGCAGCTCTCACGGCTCAGCTCAAAGAGCAGGCCGCGCAAATCCAAAAAGTGAGCGCCCAGCTCGAAGTGAATAAACCTGCGCCGCAAGTGGTCGCAAACAAGCCGTAAACCCGCGAGAGTCCCTTGGTGTGTTAAACACCAAGGCGAAATGGAAACGCGTTCGTCCTCCCGGGCGAACGCCTTTACGGTTTCGGCTCCTCGATGCGAATCGGCGCGCCAGATGTCAGAGGCTTGGAACAGCCTTCATTACTCTTTGGTCTTTGCGGTCGATTATTTTAACTTATGGATACGGTTAAAAAGCGTGGCCGGCGGCGAATACGCACGGCTGAATACTGGCGGGAGTATTACACGCGGAAACAGCGGGAGTGGCGCGCTGCCCACCCTCAATGGAAAAAAAGCCGGAAACAAAAACATCGCGCAGAATGACCGTGCTTCTATTGGATTGCTGTGCTCGTGCCTCTCGATCATGTTGCCAGCATCATCGTAAACGCGAATCACAGCATCATGCGAGCGGCTGCTGTGCATTGCGTATCCGATTGCATTGCTGGCCGCATTCGGTCCGTCATACCAAAGCCGACTGAATGACAGAGCATCGGAGATTAGATCGACACCGCGTTTGTCTTTTCGTGGTCTGACTTCGTAGACATGCCCAGCAGTTGGCGAGAGCGGTTGGCTAAATCTCATGGTGCATACTCACGAACACTGTTGTCCGTGAATACAAGCTTCGACACAACCAACGTGGCTTTGACGTCTTCTTTCTTCATCTGCGCGAGACGGGCCTGCTCTGGTACTAACTGGTTGATAGGATACTGACCAGCGGCCGCGACGCTCTGTCCGGCCGGGATAAGATGATCTGGATTGACCTTAATGTCGTAGATGTGCGAGCCGACTAAGTCTGCGAACTGGACTGTGGCGTCGATAGACTTGACGTCTTTGTCTGAGTTGTTCTTTAGCGTCAGAGAAATCTCGTACTTGTAATAGGAGTCTTCTGCGCGAACGAGACGAGCGTCCCACGCTACAAGTTCAACGGCCGATTTGGTCGCTAAGGATGGCGTTGGTGACGCGGCGTTCAGAGGCGATGAAAGCGGCGAAGCCCTCTCAAGTGTGGTTACGCGCTTTTCGAGATCGCTGAGCCGCTTCTCGACGCTTTCGTCTTGCTGCTGGCCACACACTGTTGTGCAGAGTGCTAGAATAGCGCTGGATGCAGGAAGCGGGGATTTCATGAACGCGAGCATGACGCCGAATCGTGATCGGACAAATCTTCGTAAGATCACGAAGGTTTCTTCGCGGCCCCGGACTTCGTAAACGTGTTGTGAGCTAGTCATCGCACCGGCCAGCGGTTGGCTGGAACGATTGGTTAGGTGCGCGGTCCGGGAACAACCTCATTGCGATCTAAATCTGTTGGTGACCTTCGGTAGAAGCCGATAATGTAGACATGATCATCGAAGAAGCGGTAAAGCGGCTGCTGCGAGTAAGGGAATGACAGCTCGAGACGCTCGATGCGTGGAACGTAGTCCTCGCTCATCACGTAGCGGGTGAAGGTAACCCGGCAGCCGTCCGGTACACGCCGAACCACAGCAGAGATGAAGTCGTAAGTGGGATTGTAGCGGCTCCAGTTCTGGATAACCGGACGGCTGTGCGGCGCCATCGCTACGATGACGTCCCCAGACGGACGTCCTTTGATCGCGATGAAGAGCTGCTTGCCGCGATTCGGCACAGGCAACTGCTGCGCCGACAGCAGCGGCACTGATACGACGAGCACCAGAAATAACGCGCGTGTCCTCACATCTAACGAGAAAGAGATAAGCCACGGCAGAGTGTCGTGGCAAGCTCGCTGGACTTATCTCCGAATGGGGCGGTTGGCTTCATCGTTTGGTTAGATCGAACGCCGGGCCTCGCTTAGGGCGCGAGCGGAAGTGTCTTAGCTAGGTCGGGGTACTCCCGCCGGATGAGATTGTTGATCGCCGCCTTGGACGGCCTCCCCCGTGGCGCCGAGAGTGGGCCCAAACGGCGTATCGGATCGGGAATGTCGCCGGTGAAGCGAGCCAGCCGAAATTCCTGGCGGTGCGCGGCAAAATCCAAGAGCAAATCCCCAGCCATAACGCGCAAGGCAAGGGGCAACAAATAAGCGGCGTCGTAGCGAAAGGCTCCAAAGGTCGCTCGGATCGAGGAGTCCGTTATGCGTGACGCGACGGCGGCGTGCAGCCGAACCTGTTGATCCCCGTTTGACGAGCGAAAGTAGATGCGCCGCAGCGGTATTTCGCTTTTGTCCTGCACTAGAGCGGTGACAACCAGTATTGCATAACCGTTGAGCGCCGCAGCCTCAACTGAGTCACGCGGACAGGCGATATCGAAAAACGCGTAGCGTGGGACCGGCGCGTTAGCGCGGTATCGAACCGCAGCTTCCCGTAAACTGGCGTCGAGGGCTGAGTTCGACACTGGCCCGCTACTCCACCCGAGGCTCTCTTCTCGGTGGGACTCCCGGCCCTGCGCAGGTGTTATTACAAACACGAGGAGCGAGGCGCTCAATGTCCAGCAAAGCTTGGTTATCATGGCGCACGCTGGTTCGCGATACCACTGGCGACAAA
>Ga0070684_100001886_pt1 | contig 15362 bp, 9 predicted proteins | sample KBSC723LmetaG_FD_65653 | JGI IMG/M metagenome (GOLD analysis project Ga0070684, IMG submission 65653) | Corn rhizosphere microbial communities from Kellogg Biological Station, Michigan, USA - KBS C7.2-3L metaG | ecosystem: Host-associated > Plants > Roots > Rhizosphere ...
TCTTCCAATTCCGCTGCACCGCGATTTCGAAGAAGTAAATCTGCGTTTTTATGTCCGGCGAAAATGCGCGGATACATGGCGGCGCGGCGTGGTTTTCATCCGGGAACTTGTGCCGCGTCGCGCAATCGCTGTCGTAGCGCGGACGTTTTACGGAGAAAATTACGTTGCCGTCCCAATGAAGCATGAAATCGAACATCTCGATGAGAATCTGAAGGTGGAATACTCGTGGCGCCGCGGCCGCAAATGGGAATCACTCAAAATGACCGCCACTGGCGTGGCGCAACCTACTCCAGTAGGATCTCACGCCGAATTTATCACCGAGCATTACTGGGGTTATACGGCGCTACGCAACGGCTGCAGCGAGTATCAAGTAGAACATCCCCGATGGAAAATTTGGAATGCGAGTGAGTTCGAACTTAATGCAGACATTGCAACTCTCTACGGCGAGCAATTCGCTGAAACGCTAAGTCAACCTCCGCGCTCAGCAATCATTGCTGACGGCTCGCCGATTACCGTTCGAAAGCGCGAAATATTGTAAGGCGAACCTCCCTGCGTGGTGTAGACGTCTCCAAATTTTATTTTGCCTTGCTGGGTGACCAGTTTCCTGGCGGCGATGTCCGCCTTCGCCAACGCAACCACAAAAGCCGCAACGCCGTTACCACTTGATGAGATTTAGCATGGATGTGGAGCCGCCACATGCGGCCCCGCATCGCTCAGGGTCAGTGGGACCTCCGGAAGAAGTGTCTCGTGGCGAAGTGGGAGACCTGCTTGCCAATGATCGCCCCTTTGTGAGTTGAGTTCCGGAAGTGCATGCCGCCGTAGACGCGGGCATCGAGGGCATCTTGAAGCGCCTGCGAGAAGCTAGTGTAGTTGCGCACTGGTTGTAGCAGTCCGGGGACGAGGCTGTTCATGGTGAAGTTGAAGTTGTCGGTCCCGAAGAAGTACGTCAGCGTCTCGCATGATGCACCGCTAAAGCAGCCGTGCGCGGCTGGATATTCGGGGTGATTCGGCGTGACCACTACTCCTATCCAATTGGGATCAGGCTCCGTTTGCGGGTTGCCGTCGGTATCTCCAGCGCGGATCGCAGTCACCGGCCGCCAGAAGTTGTAAAAGAACTTCGAGTCCCAGCAGGCAATCAAAGAATCGCTACTGGCGGTTGTAAGTAGTGCGAAGAACCGAGCATTGTTCAAAAGGTTCAATCCCTGGCTGACGGAGATGCCGCGCCAGGTGCGGTTCCACAGCAGCATGGGTTGATCGGAGACGAAACGCGCTAGATCGGTTTGTTCGGGCGTGCGCGTGCTACCGGTCGCCGCTCCAAGACTTTTGGTCTCGTTGTAATCGCGAACCCAGGTGTCGCTCGAAAAATCGGGCGGCTCCTCTGCCCTGAACTGCGACGGGCTGTTCAGCGTAAACGGCCGCACGTAAGCGACCTCAGGGGCCTGCGCGGCTAGGAAGCCCGGCGGTGTAGGGATCCAGACGCCGGGTCCACTGCCGGGTACGTATGGCACTAGGGCATCGCGCCCATCATTGGCGCGGAATAAGAGAATTCCGGCGGCCGCTTGTTGGCCGACAGAGATGCCGTTGGTCTTAGCTGGGCCGTCGGGGATCAGCGCTAGCGATGCCGCGTACTCGGCATCCAGATCCACCTGCTGACCAGGGAACAGCGCGACTAACATGTCATGTGCTGCCGCCGCAGTCGCCGCTTCCGGCGATGCAGGAGTGATTACGTTTGGCCTGACTGCGTACGAGGTGAACGGATACCCTTCTATTGCATTGACAGCGTCGTAAATCGCCACGTGAACCATTGCGAGGCGGATGAGCCCGCGCGGAGGTGGCATGGCGGCGACGGCAACGATGGCGTTAGCCGCGTGGTCGTTCCAATCAAGAACGGCGTCCGCGCGCGCGATCATGGGAGCAGTGGCGACGGCAAGCGTCAGCACGAAAAGTGGCAGAATTCTTGTTTTTCTAAACTGAGTCAGTGGATTCATTGTTGTTCCTTTCTTTCTGGTTAATGATTCGCGCTGGCAATTACGGGCAAGTAATCACTGGGCAATTGCCTGGGGCCGGTTCGTCGACCCTTCGAGGCTGGCCCGCCGGAACAATCTGGACCACGACCGTCACTGCATTGACGCTACCCTCGTTACGAATCAGGTGTACGTCTCCGCAGCCTATGTCGGTGAAGCTCTGGCCTGCCGTGTAGATTATGGGCGTACAGGTGGGGTCCGAGGCCTCGTAGACTGTGAGCGTTCCAGATGTGACGGTGATCAGGCTGGGACCCGGATGCGTGTGCCACCCACTGTGAGCCCCGGGCGGAAACGTGTTTTGGATGACATAGACGTCCGAATCTCCATGCACTGTCGTGTGGAGCAACCACGTCGGGAGATCCCTGCACTTCAAGTCGAGCACGCGATCCGGAAAGTGAGCGGCGTGCGCAGTGTCTACAGGTTGTCCAGGGTATAAAAGGTTGCTGGTTGTAACTCCGCAGTTGGGCGTTGCCAGGGCCGGTGCGGCCGTCAACGCGGTTAGCGTGAGCAGCACCAGTGCGATGAGAAGTGGTGGAATTAGTACTCTTTTAAACTGAGTCAGTAGATTCATTGTTGTTCTTTTCTTTTTGGGTTTTGTTATTGCCTTTCATCGCCATGAACGAAAAAGAGTCATCAAAGTGCTCATCTCATTTGAGATTTCTTCGGAGACGCTTTCGAGACACGAATTTGAAACTCGTTTCCTGCCATGCTCGCTCGCCGCTGCCCTCGGGGCTTTGGCCTTCTATCTCGCTGGATCCCTTCAGCTCGGTTCACGAATTCACACCCATTGATTTGATGAGGTTCGTGAGAAGACGCTTCTGCGCGCAGAAAGACTTCTGGCGCACGCGCTGGTCAACAAGTCATTAAGTCCCGCTGTCGCCGAGAGCTTACTAGCGAAAAAATTTGCGGAATTTCTTGCCTGTAAGCGTCTTCAAGCGATTCAATGCCGCGTCTGTCGCGCGAGTAACCGCGTCCGGCGAAAATCCTGCGGAATCTCGCCCTGACCGCGTCCACGTGCTTCGCCGTAATGGACAAAGTCGTACCGTAGCTTTGTGGCAATCACGATTTCGTCGCGCTGATTCGGGAACGCTTTGGCGATTAGCTTTTCGCTGAATCTATTTCCGTAAGTGTCAGCTGCATCGAAGAGCACAAATCGAAGGAGCGTTACTTATGTTTTGAAAAGACTGGCGCTCCCTTGGAAAAAGTGAATGTCAAATGTTGAGATTTGGGATTGCCCTGATTGTACGGACAGTTGGTTAAGGGTGATTGTGGTTTAGTTGGGATTCAAAGTTGATTGGGGTTTGGTAGGCAAGGCTGGAGTGGAGTCTGGTGCGATTATAGAAGGTTTCGATGTAGTCGAAGATGGCAGTGCGAGCTTGGGCGAGAGTGGCGAAGCGGTGATGATAGACCAGTTCGTATTTGAGGCTGCTAAAGAAGCTTTCGATAAAGGCATTATCGTAGCAATTGCCTTTTCGACTCATGGAAGCGGTTAGGCCGTGTTGTCCGAGCAGTCGCCGGTAAGCGGCGCTGGCGAACTGGGCTCCGCGATCAGAGTGGAGGATAAGGTTTTGAGAGTAGTGACGCTGGTTGATAGCCATGCGCAAGGCGGCGCTGACCAAAAATGTGTCGAGAAGTTGGCCCATGGCCCAACCGATGACGCGTCTGCTAAAGATATCCAGAACAGCGACCAGGTATAACCAGCCTTGAGCGGTGAGTACGCAAGTGACGTCAGTGACCCAGACCTGGTTAGGCCGTCGCACCACAAGAGCACGCAGTCGGTTGGGAGCGATCGGTCCGCCGTGTCGACTGTCGGTGGTCATGGGACGATACTTGGAGCGTTGTCGGGCAAAAATTCGCTCCAGGCGCATCAGCCGTGCGATGCGATTACGCCGACCGGGACAGCCTAACACCTGAGCCAGTCGCGGACTTCCGTAGGTTTGGCGACGGCGCATAAACTCCTCACGAATGCGCCGACGCAAGCGCATGTTCTCCAATTGGCGCGGTCCCGGGAATCGACGGCGTTTGATCCAAGCGTAATAACCACTGCGCGAGACCAGGAGCGTTTCGCACAACCAGGCTGTTTTATATTGGCCGATCATTTGTTCGATTCGGGCATACCTCTCGGCGACGCTTCGGAGAGGATGCCCAGTGATTTTTTTAAAACTTCACGCTGCTCTAGGAGTTTTGCGTTCTCAGCGCGCAATCGACGGATCTCCGCTTCGAGTTCTTCTACGCTGCGCCCTGACTTGGACTCATTGCCTGAGAGATTGACTTGGCGCCTGGGCCGAGCCCAGCGATAGAGCAGCGGTGCTCGAATACCCAGCTCGGCCGCTACCTTGGCCGCGCTGCGACCGCTGTTGCGCCACAACTCCAGCGCTTCGTTTTTGTACTCTTCAGTGTATCTCGCCTTGTGGCGAGCCGGCTTACTTAACTGTGTCTTCATGTGGGCTTGCTTTCGGGTTTTTGACCCTTTGCCCACTGTCCGTCAATTCAATGCAACCCTAATTTGACCCCATCTTTTCCCCCGGAATTTTCGCCGGCGACGATCAAAAAGTCGAGAATCGCTTGAGGCGAAGTCTGGCGCGTCCGTGCGCTAGAGTTCTGTGCTAAACGAGTCGCATTCTACGGAATCAGCAATGCAATCGGCTACGCAAGGTTTTTCAGCCGGTCACAGGATGCAGTGATTCGTGTTTCCCACGTCGATCCGATCGCACAATGCAACATCAAATCTCTTGCTCATCTTCGGCCGTTATTGACCAGAGACCGGGTCGGTTTCTCTGGCGCAGGGCCGCGGAGTTTGCAGCCAAGCAGAGGCTAAAACGATGCCACCAAGAAACTAAGTTTTCGCAACAATCTTCACAGATAATTCGTTAGTCTTTGGAGCGAATCCTCCGTGCGTGCCGCTGATCTTCTCGATCTTCCATGTTACTTGAGCATCTGGATTGTGCGGTGGCTGTGCGGCCCGACTAATCGCGTTTCCAAGCGCTTCGCTAAGCGCCTGTGTTAGGTCAGTGTTGCTGGATGTCCCTGTAAACGTTTTCATAATGTCATAAATAGTGTTCGAATTGCATGATTCTTCCTTTTTCCCCGGCGATTAGCCGAATTTCTTAACTGAAATTTCTTTTGGGTTTTGTTATTTGGCTTTCATCGGGATAAAACGAGAAAGATCGATCAAAGTGATCATCTGAATTGAGATTTTTTCGGAGACGCTTTCGAGACACGAATTTGAAACTCGCTTCCTGCCATGCTCGCTCGCCGCTACCCTCGCGGCTTTGGCCTTCTATCTCGCTGGGTCCCATCAGCTCGGTTCACGAATTCACGCCAATTGATTTGATGAGGTTCGTGAGAAGACGCTTCTGCGCGCAGAAAGACTTCTGGCGCACGCGCTGGTCAACAAGTCATTAAGTCCCGCTGTCGCCGAGAGCTTACTAGCGAAAAAATTGGCGGAATTTCGCGCTAACCGCGCCCGCGTGCTTCCCCGTGATGCACAAAATCGTAGCCGACCTTGGTCCCGACCACGATTTCATCTCACTGGTTGGGCAACGCTTTGGCGATCAGCTCTTCGCTTAAACCATTCCCGTAGGTATCAGCGGCATCGAACAACGTGATACCGAGATCGAATGCCTTGTGCATAAGAGCGATCGCTTCGCCCTCGGTAAAATTGCCCCACCAGGCGGTGGAAATCGTCCAAAGGCCGAAGCCACCTTCGCTGACAGTGAGGTCCGTATTTTTGTAAGTCCTAAAGCGCATGAACGACTACCAAAGTATGAGCAAACGCCCAACGCAACCATTTGCTTTCAATGGCGAAAAACAACTTGTGGAGCCCGGCTCCGCCCGCTTCCCAGCTCGTGATGATTGTATTCACCTTATCGACGGTCAGCTGCGCATTGATGTATCCCTTGATCAAGTCGCTGCGTTCCGCTGCCGGGGTAAAGTTCAGTTGTTCCTCCAGACCGTCCAGCTTCGTTTTCAAGTCGGTCGTGAGCCATTGAACGAGCTCAACTTCCTTCTCCAGCTGAGTGAGATCGGGTGGAATTCTGTAGATGTTGAAGCCCATTCCCCAGAAGCAATACAGGTAGTCGTTACCCTCAGGGAATCGCGTCAATTGTTGAGCGGTGAGATTTGTCTCCTGCGCAAGTGGCGCAGCTTGTCAGCAATCGCCTTCGGCACATCATCTTTTTCAAGCGTGTGTACTGCGCGCTCCGAGCCAGACCTTCGTGAAAATCACGCGCGGGGCAACGTCAACCACCACCGATGACCCTATCCGGTTAAGCCACACTTTGGGAGCACATGACCTTCGCAGCTCTACAAACCCGAGGCGGCGAGCCGGTGCTTTGATTGCAGCAAGGCTTCTGCGTGGACTATATCGCCGGCGCGCAACTCCGCGACGTGCCGCTGATTTGCGCAAGTTGAATTGCGCCATCGACAGTCCGAAAAGCGGGGCGCTGCTCAGACCAAGGCCGTACCCTGGGCTACGGCGCAGTGTCCTCGCAGGTCCAGGCGCCGCCGACCAGTTCGGCGCGATGGATGGTGCCGTCGATGGCGCGGTAGGTGACCGCCACATTCCCGCCGTCGACATAGGCCGTGGGATCCGCGGCCGCGCGCACGTCGCACGGCACCTCTTGCGAATCGAAGCCGGTGGCGGTCGCGAAGAGGTCGATGATCCGGCCGTCCTTGGTGCGGTGGAGCGTGTGCATCGCGCCGCCAACGAAGACTGCCGAGGGGCTGCCCGCCGCCTTCGGTGCGCCTGCGGCCGTGGTCAGGTTCCGGGCGACGAGGGTGTCGCGCTCGATCTCCCAGAGCTCGCCGCGCAGGGCTCGGAAGACGATGCGGGGCGCGCCGCCGCCCGGCGTGTAGACCGATGGCCGGTAGGTGGCGGCCGGCGGGTGCGCGCCGCCGCCGTCGGTGCTGGCATTCGTGAGATCAGTGCCGAGCGGGGCCGAGCCGTCGCGCGAAAACTCCAGGAGGTGACCGTCCTCCCCGGCACGCCCGACCACGCGGGTCACGTTCTGGTGCCGGTAGATGGCGGCGCTGCCGGAGACGGCAGGCGCTGCCGGGTCCGAGCTCAGATGCGCGCCGTGCCACGCGCCCGCGGCGTCGGTCCGCAGATGGCTGTGGTGGTCGCCGCTCCCCCAGTGCACGGCCTCGACGGTGCCCGATACCACCAACATCAGCGGATCATCGAGTGCCGCCACGCCTGCGCCCTCCGCGGTCGCATCAACGAAAGTCCAGGCGCTGCTGGTGGACACGTCGCGGGAGAGTGCGATCACGTGGTTGTTCACGCGGCTGCGATAGAGCAGCACCTGCTGATTGCCGTTGCCGATCGCAGCGACGTCGCCCATCGCCAGCGGCGTGCTGGTTGCGAGCGTGACATCCTCTTCGGTCCAGGCGGTGCCGTGGGTGCGGACGAGCACGCGGCCGTCGTTGTCGACATGGGCGATGAAGCTCTGGCTTCCCACAATGTGCGGAGCGGTGTGGCCGAGGTCGGCCAGGCCGCGCAGCGCATAGATGCCTTCATGCGTGATATTCCAGTCGGTGGTGGCGGCGAAATTCAAACTCGTCATCGTCGACGGGCAATTGTCGCCGAGGTATTGCAGAATTGCCCAGTCGTCATTCCACATCGACGGGACCCAGTCTCTCGGGTAGGCCGGTTTGGTGGGCTTGATGTTGGTGGGGTCGATCGTTGTACGGTTTGCGTATGCCCCATCCGCGGTGGCATACGGGTACACCTTGAGCCAAAGCGGATACTCGGCAAGATGCGCAAAATCCGCGGCCACGAAGTCGGTCTGGCTCGCGATGTGGTCATGGATCGGGAAGTATGCCGTGTAGACCCATGGCGTCCGGCCGAGGCGCGTCTCGACGCCGTCAAGGAACAGGTCGATGTCGTCGCGCAGATCGACCGCACCCGGCGGCGTGGCCGCGAGCGCCGCGACCAGATACTTGCCCTCGAAGTCGAGGGCCGGCGCCAGGTCTCCGGGCAGGAGCCGGCTCACCATAGAGGCCACCATCTCCGCCTGATCATCGCCGTTTTGCGGGGCCGACGTGCCCACGTTGTAGCGGTAGAAGTGATACGCGCCGCGGATGAGGAAGTTCGCGCCGGTGGCAGCCCAACGCTGTGGGAATGAGCTGGTGGCCGGCGAGCCCTTCGCCACGACATGCGCGTCGGTGTCGCCGATGAGGGCGCCCCCTTCCTGCTGCTCCGAGCAGCGGTGGATGATGAACTGGATCTTAGCCTGGTCGAGTTCGTTCCAGCTCGGGATGGCCACCGGGAAGTGCACGTCGATGCCATCGACCTTGTTCATCGCGCGATTGGGCACGGCCTGGCCTTCGCCGGTGATCGCATCCGCAAAGTGAACAATCTGGATGAACAGACTGCCGGGATTGTCCGTCACCATCTGTTCATATACCTTTAGGAAATCGTTGTAGGGTTGCGGTGCGGAGAGGGTGCCCGTTGCCGGGTCGATGAATGTGAAAAAAGTGCCAATCCCGTCCGGTGTTCCTGTTCCCGTGATTTTGACCAGGATACGAGCATGCGGCGAGAAGACACCATCTTGAGCCGATGAATCAGTCGTGATCCAAATCGGGCCATAAGTATTGACCCAGTCGATGTATTTCTGCAGCAGATAGCTGGCAGGTGGCTCTCCGACCATACCAAGTTTGGTAATGAAATCGTCCTTCATACTGGAAGGAAGCGCCTTGCTTTGGGCGAACAACTGCACATACGGGTCGCCGGCAAGGGTCAGAACGTCCTGAACGTTTTGCGCAGTGCCTTTCTTCCAACTCATCATGATGGTCGCTGCGGTGGCCCAGCAGGCGTTGCTGTTTGCCTGCAGCAGATTTTGGATGAATCCTTTGACCTCGGCCAACACGTTCTCGCCCTCGGCGCCCGCGCTGATATCGACGGAAGCCACGTTGCCGGAGGCATCGGCGCTGGTCGCCTTGACCGCCTTCCCTTGATCGGCGGCCTTGACCGCCGCATCGGTCAGCGTCGGCTTGGTGTTCTGCTGCGCTTGCTCGGCCTTCTTGCTCTGACCGCCATCGACCATCTGGCCGAAGTGATCCTTGAGCAGCTGCGCCTTCTCCTGCTGGCTGAGCTCGGGCGAATTGCGGATCGAATCGGCGATCTTGTCCGACTTCTCGGTATTGTGGCCCATCATGAAGATTTCCTTGGCCATCTCACCGAAGGCCTTGGCGTTCTCCTGGTTGGAAAGATAGGTCTGCAGCGCGTTCTTCTGGTTCTGGTCGAGACCGGTGATGTCCTTGAAGAGCCCGCTCTGCCCGAGGAGGGTGGTCGACGCCGCGAGCCCGGCGCCGGGCGCCGGCGTCGCCGGCGCGTTCTGGATGTTGACGATCGGCGTCGCCAGGTCCTTGAAGGCCGCGCGCCAGTCGGTGACCGTCGGCACCGGCACGGTGACCGGGTTGATCGCGGTCGGCTCGTCGGTCTTGAACTTGTCCCAATCCTGCGAGGTGTTGTCCTTGACCTTCTCGCAGGCGTCGCAGGCACCCTGCACGGCTTCGGCAAAGACGCCCTTGCTGGGGATGCTGATGCGGTAGGGCGGGATGGGTGTCAGCGGCTTGTAGTGGTCGAACAGGCTGGTGACGACGGCAGGCCCCTCGATAGGCTGTTCGATCACGTAGCTCCGGTCGACCTTGTAGCCCGGCGCCACCGGCATGATCAGCGCGTTGCCGGAGATCCCCACCAGGTCGTTCTTGACCACCGAGGCGAGCGAACGCTTGCCGATCGGCACCCCGAAATCGTTATAGGTCTCGATGAGGAATCCATCCAGCAGCATTAACCGCCGGTCGGGATCGAGCTTCTGGAACAGTTCCCTGTTGTAATGCTCGAGATTGCTGTTGAGATGCTCGACGAGCCGCGCCGCGATATACGCGTCTTCCTTCTTCGGATTGCGCTTCTCGTTGGCATTCTCCGGCGTGTAGAGCAGGCTGCCGTCCACCAGGTCATCGCCGACATAGCCGCTGTAGATCGCGCCGTTATAGTGCGCGGTCGAATAGCGAATGCTGACGTTCCGCACCGACAAGGTCACCAGGTCATTGCTGAGGCCGGCGGTGTTGGCAAAGGCGAGCTGGAGCTGGCTGATCTCGTTGCGCTTCTTGTTGGAGCCGGTCCCGCGCAGATTGACCTTCATCGTCGCGAAGTTGCCCTTGTATTTCGCCTCCGAAGAGAAATCGAGGGCCGAGAAGCCGCCGAGGCTGATGTTGTTGCAGATCCGTTCGAACAGCAGCGGCGCGATGTCGTTGTAGAAGATGCTGTCCCATTCGGAGATCAGCCGGTCTTTGAAATAGTAGCTGAGCATGTCGAGGACGTTCTTGCCGAGCAGGCTCGCATAGGCCTCCCATTGCGCCTTGTCGAAGCCGCCGGCCTCGAAGAAGTTGGAATCGAACTTGCGGACGCGGATGCACTGCGCCGGCGGCACCGAAGCGTAGTTGGCGTCGACATAGATGTAGTCGTCGATGATCGGGTTGGCCTCGGCCTTCACGCTGCCATCCGCGTTCAAGTAACCGCCGACGATGAAGCCCAGCGGACCGCCTAGGACGCCGCCGATGAGCGCGCCCGGCCATGACCAGTCTGACTTCTTCTCGAGCGGCCAAGACTTGATCCGGTCGTATTTCGATTTCGGCCGGGGCAGGTTGGTGTAGATGTATATCTCGCCGGTGATGAAGTTCATCACCTCGTCGTCATACGCACCCGCGGGGAAGTCGACGTTCTCGTAGTTCGTCTTGATCCGCTCGATGGCGTCGAAGCCCTTAAGCAGCGGATGCTGACGTCCGCCTCTGACCAGGTTGAACGGCTGAAGATAGGTTTCCGACGGCATCGGCAACAGGGCAGCGGCGAGCACGTCGCGCCATTTGAAGATGTTCTCCCGGGTGAAATCCGTCATCAGCAGCGGGACGAACAGGCATTCCTCGACGTGGATCAGCTCCTGGTAGATGGCGTAATGCCGCAACACCTCGAAATACATCATGGTGAGGGAGTGGCAGTGGTTGTGATTGGCGATCACCTCGGCGGTGACCCCGTAGTTCTGCCCCTCCTGAACGGTGGTCACGACCGACGCGTTCAGCTCCCGGTAGCTCTGGGCGTTCTGGTTGATGGCGTTCTTGATCTGCTCATTGAAATGCTGCGACAGTTCCCGCGAGCTGTTCTGCCAAGCGGTCGAATTGGCATTCGAGAAACCACCCGACACGCCGAATACCCCAGCAATGCCTTCCACGATGCCGGCGAGGCCGAGGCCGGCGCTGACGCCGCCGGTATTGGCCGAGCTTCCGCCCTGGGTCGCTTCGGAAAGGTTGCCGGCGAGGGTGTCGGTGATGCTCACGTCGTTGACCAGCGAGGCCGCAAGGGATTCGCTCTGCGACAAACGCTGGGTTTCGCTGCCGGTCAAGGTGTGGGTCTGATCGAAGACGACGATCTGCTTCTTCTGTCCGGGGGCCAGCGGTAGGGAAGCCAGGAGCTCGCCGAGGGAATAGCCATCGGCCTTGGTGGTCACGCTGTAATGCAGGACATGGCCGGTCGCGACCGTCACGGCCTGGTAGAGCGAGAGATTGTTGTGATCGTCCGGGGCATCCTGCCACCGGATTGGATTGCCGAGATCGACCGGCTTGCGGGCGATCTTGCTGAGCCCGCCCTCAAGGACGAAATTGCCTTTGGCGTCCTTGGTCAGGACGTAGTTTGAAACGTCGGGATCCGAGGTTCTGACGACCGCCTGATGCCGGTACTCGCTGAGGGTCCGGTTGGGCACCGAGAGATTGACGCAGGACCCGCCGACATCCTGCGTGTAGGAGTCCGACTGGATGAGATCGGCCTGGCTGGGCAGCCGGTTCGCCTTGTCCGCGTCCTGGCAGGCGCAATCGTCGTCATGCTCGTGGTCGTCGTCCTCGCAGGTGACGTCCTTCAACAGCAGATACAGGAAATCATCGGCGATGGTCTCAAGGGTGGAGAGATGCGCCGCGTCGGTGTTGACAGGGATGTCGACGGGGCTGTCCGGAGTCAGGGAAGTATAGGCCCGCGCCGCTGTGTAGTTTCCGTAGGGATAGGGCATCGAGAAGTTGCCGGAATTGTCGGTGGTCGCCGTGCCCACCACGGACCAGGGTGCGTCCGCCGCCTTCTGCGCCTCGACGACGATGATGATATCCTTCAAGGGGCAGGTCGCCGAGAGCTCGACCACCTTGCCGCTCAGCTTCTTGTGCCCTCCCGTGGATGGCGGCTCGGGATCGGTCAGCACCACGGGTGCGACGAGCGGAACTTCGATGGCGATATGTCCTAGGGCAGCGTCCGTGCTGGCGTATTGCCGTTCCCAAACCACTGACCCGTCATGGGCTTTCACGCGAACGTCGATGTCACTCGAGACAAGGTTGGTGATGACGGTGCCGAACGAGAAGGGAGCGGTGTTGCCGGTCGGCTGCGCCGCTGTACTCCAGTCGAAATGATTCGTGGCCAGGTCCGAAGTGCCGTCGGGCGCGAGGATGCCGTATTCGGTCGTCAGATCGTAGAATCCGAACTCGGCGAGCGAGGTGGAGGTGCTGTCGGTCCGCAACAGCGTGAGCGTACCCTTGATCTCCACGGCCGTGATCTCGGGAACGGTCACGGGGAAGTCGAACAGCGCGTCTTTCAGGACCTTCTGGAGCGTCTTGATGGTCCGGGCTTCGCCGATCCCGAATTGGCTCTTGAGGTAGGCTTTGAACTTATCCAAAGCAATGTTGATCCGCGGTTTCTCGGCAACCTCGGTGACGTGTGAGAGGATCAGCAGGAACGCAAAATCGTTGAATCGCGGTTCGACGGTGCGGAACTGGGCGGCTGCTTCATCAAACCGTTCACGGTTAATTAGAAAAATGTTGGCGCGTAAGTAATCGATCAATTCGTCCGTCAGTTTGTCCGCTTCGCCTTCGTCGAACGCGACTGATGTATTCAATGCCCGCTGGCGTGCCAGGATATCGGCATAGTGTTCGGATGCAGTTGAGAAACTGTACAAAGCATCGAAGGCACTCTCACCGAACCCATTCTCGTGTTCATCTTTGATATGAAGGCGAATGTTGGCTGACAACGAAGCCAGGCGCGCATCGTCTCCCTCGAAATCGATAGCGGCGTAATAGGCGTGAAAGTTCGTCACGGAGAGATCTGTCGATCCAATCAGCAGTTCACTGGCGAATGGTGCAAAGTAATCCGCGCTGTTTAATGCTCGATGCACCTGAAGCGTGTGTGCGCCCAGATGAACTCTTTCGGGAAAGGGCCTCCCATCCCGCAGAACCGTTTCGAATTTATAGGTCGGAATATCGAAAAACAGCAGGACTGATTCGATAGGGGAGTTGGAGGAGTTGCCCTCGTAATGAAACGTGTTCTGCAATGAGGCCATAAGGATCTCCTACTTTAGATAAACAGATTCGTCGGCAGAAGTTGTCATTGCTTCGCAGTGAACGCGAGGCGGATGCTCATGCATGACCGCACTTCCCAGTTGGTGCACGCGATGCTGCTCGTTGCGCTGGTCGAACGCCCGCCTTCTTGAGAGAAAGAGCTGCTCGCATAGCTTGCGCCGTGACCGCCCCCGGCGTGTGTCAGCATATAATTGCTGTTTTCCGAAGCCCGTGGTGTTGGTATATGGTTTCGTAGTTTGCCTTTCATTGCCATAAACGAGAACGGGCGATCAAAGTGATCATCTGAATTGAGTTTTTTTCCGAAACGGCTTCCGCGTGCAGAAAATTTCTGCGGATGATAGGCTGCCACGAGAAGCCTATGGAAAAGTCTTCGGTCTCTCCGCATAGAGTGACGCAGCTCCTGGAGCAATGGAGTCACGGAGACGATGCCGCCCTTACAGAGTTAACTCCGCTGGTCTATGAGGAACTTCGACGCATCGCTCATCATTTCATGGAGGGACAACGTTCCGATCACACACTGCAAACAACGGCGCTGGTCAACGAGGCTTATCTGCGCCTGGCCGACCAAACCAATCCACGCTGGCAAAACCGCGCCCACTTCTTCGCCGTAGCCGCCCGGGCGATGCGCCAAATCGTTGTTGATTACGCCAGAAGTTATCAGAGCCAAAAGCGCGGCGGCGGCGCGCTCAAGGTAGAACTGGACGAAGCAGCGCTGGTCTCACCAGCAGAGTCACAGGAAATTGTTGATCTGCACGAGGCACTGGTGAGACTCGCCACACTCGACTCAAGAAAAGCTCAAGTAGTCGAGCTGAAATATTTCGGCGGGCTCAACTACGACGAGATGGCGGAAGTGCTCAAGATTTCACGGGTAACGGTGAGGCGTGACTGGGAATTTGCCAAGGTTTGGCTGTACACGGAATTGCACGACACGGCTTGACACGAATCTTCAGACACGAATTTCACGAATTTACACCAATGAAGATGGATGAGCTGCTTTACAAGAAGGGGGTTTTCCAACTCGTAGGCATTTTCATGGAGATTCACCGCGAGTTGGGAAAGGGCCACGACGAAATCATCTACAAGGATGCGCTTGTCGTTGAACTAAGTCGCGCTGCGATTCCGTTTTTGCGCGAGAAGAATTACGAAATCACCTACAAGGGAGTCATCCTGCCGCACTATTATTATGCGGACTTCATTGTCTGGGACAAGATTCCCTTTGAAGCCAAAGCCGTCAAAAAACTGACCGATTCGCACATCAAACAAGTGCTAAATTATCTGGCCGCTTCGAAGCTTCGGCTTGGTCTGCTGGTTAATTTCGGTGGCGATTCGTTGGAATGGAAAAGGATTGTCTTATGACACACGAATTTCACGAATTTGCACTAATTGCTTCGAACGCTGAGTCAGAGTGTCTGAACATTGGTGATAATTCGTGTAATTCGTGTCTATGACGCCCGCGCGGTTCCAAACGATTGAGGAAATCTATCGCGAGGCGTTGGAAAAAGAGCCGGATGAGATTAGCGCATTCCTGGACACGGCCTGCGAAGGCGATGCGCTTTTGCGTCGCAAAGTCGAAGCGCTCCTGGCTTCGCGTGAGCGAGCAAGCACCTTCATTGAAACGTCGGCTGTTAGTCTTGCGACGAAAATTATTCAAAATGGCCAAGCTGATTCGCTAGTTGGCCAGACAATCGGCCACTACAAAATTTCTGAATCAATAGGTGCCGGCGGGATGGGTGAGGTCTATCTGGCCACTGACATCACAGCGGGTCGCAAAGCCGCGCTCAAACTTTTGCCATTGCGCTTCACCGGTGACGCTGAGCGGCTGAAGCGGTTTCAACAAGAAGCGCACGCGGTGGTTGGGCTGAATCATCCAAATATCGTGACGGTTTACGAGATTGGCGAGGATCACTCAACTCATTACATAGCCAGCGAACTGATCGAAGGCGAGACGCT
>Ga0070684_100001887_pt1 | contig 15360 bp, 10 predicted proteins | sample KBSC723LmetaG_FD_65653 | JGI IMG/M metagenome (GOLD analysis project Ga0070684, IMG submission 65653) | Corn rhizosphere microbial communities from Kellogg Biological Station, Michigan, USA - KBS C7.2-3L metaG | ecosystem: Host-associated > Plants > Roots > Rhizosphere ...
GAGATGTCGAGAAGGTGGATCTGCAACTGCTCGTCGGTCTCCACGCGGCGAACAAGCATCCACACGGCTCGCCAGAGCGCCTCCAGCGCCTGGAAGCGTGGATGGTGCAACACGGCGCGCATTGCCGCGCTCATGGCTGCATCCGCCTGTGCGAGCCGGTCCGCCTGGCGCGGATCCGCATTGGGGACGAGATGGGGTGCGACGATGTTCCGCACGAGCGACTGGAACTCATCGTCGGCCACGGCGGCCGCCCCAGCGTTGCCACGATCATCCGCCGGGTCATCAAGCGGCTCACCGAGAATGTCCTCGAGCACGCTCCCCGCGCGCCGGCGTGGCGCGGCGGCCGGCGGGGCCTGCACTCCCGCGGCATCGGTCAGTTGCGCACGCGCGGCCCTGAAATGCGGGAGCTGATCGTAGATGGCGTCGGGGTGGAAGTCATCGAGGCTCGTGAAGCGGAGCGCGACGCGGCCGGCGTCATCCAGCACCAGGCGCGGAGCCATGTGCTCGAGTACGTCATTGAAGTCATCGCGATCCACCCGCACGGCGCGGCGCTTCGCGAGCGCGCCACCGGATTCCCCGCTGCTCCGGCTCGCGCGGCCGCTGAAGTCTCCCAGCAGCAGGAGACGGAAGGGCGTATCACGACCGGCAACGGGACTCGCGGCGGTTCGTCCCGCGTTGACGTCCAGAAAAACATCGCTCGACTGTCGCTCACCAGCCACGGCGTCCTCCTCCTGAGTGATTCACATTCTCCGAGCCCGTAAAGGGCGCCCTCCGCCGCGAGTCTGTCAAGATCGCCGGCGCGCGCGACTGGATTTGCGCTCTCCCGGCGCTACTTTAGGGCGCCATGAGACAGATGCAACCAGTACTCTGGACCAAGGGCGTTCTGCTGAGCCCACAACATCTGCAGACGCAGGATCGCTACCTCGAAGACTTGATGCAATTCGAGCTGGCGGGACTCACGTACTGCCCATGGGGCTTCCACCGCCTCGAGATCGATCACGAAGCACTGGCGGGTGGCACGTTCGCTCTGGGCGCAGCCGGGGGGATTCTTCCTGATGGCCTGCTCTTCGACATGCCAGCTCCGGACGCCTTGCCGGCGCCCCGGCTGCTCGAGGGCTGCTGGGAGCCGGATCAGACCGTGCTCGACATGTATCTGGCCGTCCCGGAATATCGCTCGGACGGACACAACGTGACGGCGAACGGGAAGGAGCAGTCCACGCGCTTCGGAGCCGAGGTGCTCATGCGGCGCGACGAGAACACCGGGCTCGCGGAGAAGCCCATTCAGGTCGCGCGCAAGAATTTTCGCTTTCTCACCGGCGGCGAATCCCTCGAGGGAAACTCGGCATTGCGGATCGCGCGCATCCACCGGTCGGCCACCGGCGAGTACTCGCTCGACGCGCAGTTCGTGCCGCCGCTCATCGACATCGCGGCCAGCGACTATCTGCTCGCGATCGCACGGCGACTCATCGAGATTCTCTCGGCGCGGAGCACGACGCTGTCGGGCTCGCGCCGGCAGAAGAACCAGAGCCTGGCCGAGTTCAGCATCTCGGACGTCGCCAGCTTCTGGCTGCTCTACTCCATCAACACGCACTTCCCGCAGATCCGGCATCTCTTCGAGACGCGCCATGGACATCCGGAGGAGCTCTTCCGCGCCATGCTCTCGCTGGCCGGTGCGCTCTCGACCTTCTCGACCACGCTGCATCCGCGCGATCTGCCGGCGTATGACCACGATGACCTGACGCGGTGTTTCACGACGCTGGATGAACAGCTTCGCGAACTGCTCGAAACGGTGGTCCCGGCGAGTTGCGTGTCGCTCCCGTTGCGGCTGGTCCAGCAGTCCATTCATGCCACGGCGCTCGACCAGGATCGCTACTTCGCCGCACCGCAGATGTATCTGGCGCTCGACGCCAGCGTGGGTCGGGCCGAGCTCATCCAGAAGGCACCGCAACTGATCAAGATCGCGGCGGCGGATCGGGTGGACGTGCTCATTCGCCAGGCGTTGCCCGGCGTCTCCCTGACGTACACGCCAAGCCCGCCGCCCGCTGTGCCGGTGAAGGTGAACACGCACTACTTCATGCTCGGCAAGACGGGCGCAGAATGGGATGCAATCGTACGCGCACGCAATCTCGCGGCATACGTGCCGGCGGACTTCCCGAATCCACAGATGGAACTCGTGGTGGTGCTCCCCCCGAAGGCCCGGTGATTCGCCGCGCCGACCACGCGCGCGGTGGCCTATTTCTTCAAGACCAGGTAGAGCACCAGCGCGATCGCGGCGAGCACCACGACATTGAGCACGATGATGAGCGGCAGATTGGACGGCTTTGCCGGTGGCGGCGCCGCGGCTGTGGCGGCCGCTGGGGGCGCGCCCGCCGGTGGCGTGGCGTGCGGAGCCGGCGCGGTTGACACGCCGCCAAGAATGCGCGTGAAGTCGCTGGGGATGTGCGCGGGCGCCGGCGGGGGTGCGGACAGGACCGGCGGTGGCAGCGTCGGCAACACCGGCGCGGGTGGCGGCGCGGAAATGGGCGCCATGGGCGCAATCGGCGCTACCGCTGGCACCGGCATGAAAAAGGGCGGCGGTGTCATGGGAGACGCCGGCGGCGGCGCGAAGACCGGCGACGGCAGCGTGACCGGCGGAACGACGATCGGCACCGCTTCCGCCACAGGCGGTGCACCGCGCGCACGCAGTACGTCTGTGGCACGACCCGAGTTCACCGGCCCGGGCGGAAACGGCAGCGGTGCCGGTTCGGGGATCGGCGGCGGCGCGAACACGGGCATCGAGAAGGGCGATGGCGTGCTCGGTGCAGGGGCCGCCGCACCACTCTGCGACTGGAACAGCCGTGTGAATTCGCCGGGCTGCGCCGCGGCCGCGGGGGGCGCCGGTGGCGGTGCCTGTGGTAGCGCCTGCGCTGGTGCCTGCCTTGGTGCCGGCGGTGGCGCAGCGGCCGAGCCGAAGAGCTGCGTGAACTCGCCCGGCGTGCGTGCGGCCGGCTGCAACGGCGTCGTCACTGGTCGTGGCGCAACGGGCGGCGGCACACTGGGCGCCGCCATCGGCGCGGCCGTTGGAGACGGGGCCGGCGCCGGCCGGTCCTGGTCCGGGATCGAGGCCACCTCCCGCGGCGGCGCGCCGCGCCCGGCGAGCCAGCTGCTCAGCGTCGCGAAGCCCGCGAGCAGTTGCGTCACCACCACTACGTTCCCCTCCACGTCCACGATATCCAGCACCCGTCCCCTGTCGGGGCCGGGGAGCCGGTCGATCTGGTCGCGCACCGTTGCATTCTGAGCGGGCGTGCCAACGAGGTAGTGCACCATGACACTGGTGCCCGACGCGGTGGATAGGGCCTGCAGGGAGCGGACCGACCCGTCCGCGACGGGTTTCACGAGATGGTATCTGGCGCTGAACTCGGCGCTTGTCATTGGCTGGTTGAGGCTCGCATGTTAGGACAGGTCGCGCGCACCGTATTTTCCGACCACCCGGGCCGCGCGGATGTTCGCGTTCCGTGCGATAATAGTCTTTCGTCCATGACGGCCGCAATCTACGGCACCTGCGCGCTGCTCGCCGAGCAGTCACGGCGCGGGTTTACGCACCACACACGCTAAGGCATGACGCAACTCTCCAGAGTGGTATGGCGGGAGGGCATGCACCTCGCCCAGCACCACTTTCAGGCGCAGAGCCGCTTCTTCGAGGACTCGTTCCGTTTTGCCATCGGGCACCTCTTCTTCGCGCCGTATGGTCTGCTGGGCGTCGAGCTTGATGATGCGGCCCTGCACAACGGCACGGTCTCCCTCATCCACGCGCGCGGCATCATGCCGGACGGTCTGCCGTTTCACATTCCTGATGGCGACGCCGCGCCGCCGCCCCTCGAAGTGCGCAACATCTTCTCGCCCACGCAGGACAGTCATCTCGTTCGTCTGACCATCCCGGCCTTTCGCACCAACGCCGCCAACGTGATGGACGCAGTCGGCACGAACGATGTCACGGCCCGCTTTGTCGAGCATGAGGAGCTGGTACTCGACGAAACGACGGGTCGTGACGAGAAAGCAGTGCGCATGGGCCGCAAGCACTTCTCGCTCACGCTCGACGCGGGCGACCCCACCGACGACGTGACGCTGGCGCTCGCCCGCGTGCGGCGCGATGGACGCGGCGGTTTCATGTACGACGCGGCGTACGTGCCGCCGTCGCTCCAGATCGGCGCCAGCGAGCATCTGCTGCAGCTTCTGGCGCGGCTCGTGGACATGCTCGACGCCAGGAGCGATACGCTGGGCGCGGGGCGCGCACGGGGATCGCTGGGCGAGTTTGCCAGCCATGACGTCGCGACCTTCTGGCTGCTCCACGCGATGCATTCCGCACTGGGCCCGCTGCGGCATCATCTGCAGGTCAAGCGGACACACCCCGAGCAGGTCTATCGTGAGCTGGTCCGGCTGGGTGGCGCGCTGTGCACCTTTTCACTCGACGCGCACCCGCGCACCCTCCCCGCGTATGACCAGGAGCACCTGGGTGAGTGCTTCGACGCACTGGAACGGCATATCCGCGCCAATCTCGAAATCATCATCCCGACCAACTGCGTGACGATTCCGCTGCAGCCCGCCGAGCCCTATCTCTACACGGGCCATGTGGTGGACACGCGCTGCTTCGGCCGCTCCCGGTGGATCCTTGGTGTCCGCACCAACGCCGGCGAGGCCGAGACCGTGACGCGCGTGCCACGCTTCGTGAAGGTCTGCTCCGCGAAGTTCGTCCCCGAGCTGGTGCGCCGCGCGTATCCGGGGCTCACGCTCACGCACATTCCCAATCCGCCTGCGGCACTCTCACCGCGCATGGACATGCAGTACTTCAGCATCAGCCAGTCCGGCCCGTGCTGGGAGACGCTCAATCAGACCGCCGAAGTGGGCGTCTACGCGCCCGACGCACTGCCAAACCCGCACCTCGAGTTGCTCGTCCTGCTGGAGGGGTGACTGCCACCTGCCCGTCCGTACCCGGTGAGCCAGGAATGATCTCATGACACTCGCACCACCGCCGGTCGCACCGGCTCCGACGCAAACCCGTCCCGCGACGTCGCTGCGGCGCGGCGCGCTGGCGCTGGCGCTGCAGGAAGCGCTCACCGCCACCGTGCGGCTGCGCGCCAACCGGCAGGTTGCCGCCGACGCCGACTCCTTCCGCCGTCACATCCGGCAGGTACTCGCCACCGCCGAGCAGGACGCGCGCCGCGCCGGCTATGCGGATGAGGACATCCGACTCGCCCTCTACGCCGCCGTTGCGTTCCTCGATGAATCGGTGCTCAACTCCACGCAGCGGATGTTCGCGGAGTGGCCGCGCAAACCGCTGCAGGAAGAACTGTTCGGTGGCCATCTGGGCGGCGAGATGTTCTTCCAGAATCTGCAGCATCTGCTCGCGCGCCCCGACTCGGACGACACCGCGGATGTACTCGAAGTCTATCAGTTGTGCATGCAGCTCGGCTTTCACGGCCGCTACAGCGCCGCCGGTTCGGGTGAGCTGCCCATGATCATGCAGCAGGTCGCGGAGAAGATCCGGCGCGTGCGCGGTGACTTCGGGGAGCTTTCGCCGGCGTGGCGCATCCCGCCGGGTGACATCCCGATCGCCTCCGGTGATCCCTGGCTCAAGCGCCTGAGCTGGGGTGCCATTGGGGCCTTCGTCCTCGCCGTCCTGATCTTCGCGTTCGCGCTCTTCTCGTTGCGCTCCGGCACCGCCGATCTGCATGCGCTCGCGCAGCAGATCGTGCATTGATCCCATAACGTCGCCATCATGACTCCGGCTACTCCCCCGCTTTCCCGGACGCAGAAGATCTGGGCCATCGCGCTCACTGCGTTCGTGGTCTTCGCGTTTCTCGTCTGGCAACTGGCACCCAGGCTCAAGCTGCACGGCAGTGACATCTGGGTGTTCCGCATCGGGCTCTGGGTGCTGGGTCTGATCGCGACCGGTATGGTGGTCTGGCTGCGGCTCCGGAAACTCGCCCCCGCTGCGGCGACACCCGGCGCGGATGACATAGACGTCACGGCCGCGGCGGCGCGCCGGCAGCTATCGGGCTCGCGCAGCGCGCGCAGTGCGGGCACATCGTCGCTCGCGGCGCTTCCCATGATTGTCGTGCTGGGGCCTGAAGGAAGCACCAAGACGACATCCGTCATTCGCTCAGGACTGGATCCGGAGCTGCTGGCCGGCGGTGTCATGCGCGGGGACACCGTGGCGCCCACGTCCGGGATCAACGTCTGGTATTCCCAGGGCACCGTGTTCCTTGAAGCCGGGGGGCCCGCATTCGCCAACTCCGCGCGATTCGCGCGCGTGATCCGTCACGCGCAACCGGGCCGGTTGCGCGCGGTGTTCGGAGGTGGCGCGCAGCCGCCGCGCCTGGCGGTGGCGTGCCTGAGCTGCGAGGAGTTCCTCAAGGCGGGTGCGAGTGAAACCGTAATGGGGCTCGCGCGCGCGATACGCGAGCGACTCTCGCAACTCTCCCGCGCACTCGGTGTGCAGCTTCCAGTGTACGTGATCTTCACCAAGGCGGATCGCATTCCGTATTTCGCGGACTACGTCCAGAATCTGTCGAACGACGAGGCGCGCGACGTGCTGGGCGTCACGCTGCCGCCCGATGAAGGCGCTGCCGGGCTGTATGCCGACCGGCAAACGGCGCGTGTGGGCGGCGCCTTTGATCAGCTCTTCCGCTCGCTGGCGGAAAAGCGGCTGCAGCTGCTCGCGCGCGAGAATGCGACGGAGCGCAAGCCCGGCGCGTACGAGTTTCCGCGCGAGCTGCGGAAGCTCATGCCGCTGGCTCAGGAATTTCTCGTCGAGCTGTGCAAGCCGAGCCAGCTCCAGGTGAGTCCATTCCTGCGAGGATTCTACTTTGCCGGCGTGCGCGCAGTGATCATCACGGAGTCCGCGGTGGCCGCGGCGCCGGCGGCCCAGCGCTCGCGGGGTGGCCCGGTCGGCGCGACCAGCGTGTTCGACGCGCAGGCGCAAGCGGCCGCCCACGCCGGCGCTCCCGCCGCGACCACGGCTCGCAAGGTGCCGCAGTGGCTCTTCCTGGACCGGCTGTTCAGCGATGTCCTGCTCAAGGACCGCGCCGCCATGAAGGCGACATCGGGCGGTACGCGGGTGAACGTGCTGCGCCGCGCGCTGCTCGGCGTGGCCACCGTGGTGGGCGTGCTGCTCGCGGCCGGCGTGGCCTGGAGCTATTCGAACAATCGAGAGCTCGATGAGAGTACCCTGGGCGCGGCGCGGGCCGCGGCGGCATTGCCGGCGGCGTCACAGGATCTCCCGGCCGCGGATGCGCTCGCGCGACTCGACTCGCTGCGCCAGCGACTGGTGGCGCTCGACGCCTACGCGACGAACGGCGCGCCGATGCGGCTTCGCTTCGGATTGTTCACCGGATCGCGCGTGCTGGCGGACGCGAAGCAGCTCTACTTCGCCACGTTCGACCGGGTGATGTTGCAGGACACGCGCCGGAGCATGGCGGCCGCCCTCGCCGCGCTCCCCGCGACGCCGCGCCCCACGGACCAGTACGACTCCACGTACAGTCTGTTCAAGGGCTACCTCATCACGACGCGAAATCCCGAAAAGAGCACGCAGCAGTTTCTCGTGCCGGTGCTGATGTCGGCGTGGCTCCAGGGCCGGCCGCTCGACAGCACGCGCACGCGGCTCGCCGAGCAGCAGTTCGCGTACTATGCGAATCAGTTGATGCACGCCAACCCGTACACGGCAGCAGCGGACGACATGCTCATCACGCATACGCGGGCCTATCTCAATCAGTGGGCCGGCGCGGAGCGCATCTACCAGTTCATGCTGTCCGAGGCAGGCAAGTCGAATCCGGCGGTGCAGTTCAACCGGCAGTACCCGCGCTACACCGCGCTGGTCTCGGATGACTACGAAGTGCCGGGCGCCTTCACCAAGGGCGGCCACGCCTTCATGCAGAACGCCTTCAGGAAGGATGCCGACCGGTATTTCAATGGTGAGACGTGGGTGCTGGGCGACCAGGCGGCGGGGCAGCTCGACAAGAACAAGGTGATCGCGCAACTGGCGGCGCGCTACGACAGCGCCTACCAGGGTCAATGGCGCACGTATCTCCGTCACGCGAGTGTGCGCGGCTTCGGCGGCATTGCGGACGCGGCGAGCAAACTGCAGACGCTGGCGGGGCCGCAGTCTCCACTGCTGGCGGTCATCGCGCTCGCGTCGCAGAACACGCCCGCCGACACGCAGCTCATGCAACCCACGCACGTGGTGGTGCCGGCGAATGTCACGGACAAGCTGATTGGTCCGACGAACCAGGACTACATGAACGCACTCCTGCAAGTGCAGACCGCGCTCGGACAGGTCAACGCGGCGCCTCCCAACGCGCGAGACGCGCTCGTGAGCCAGGCGTCGGGGAGCGTGGCGAATGCCCAGCAGGCGGCACTCAAGCTGGCGCAGGGCTTCAAGGTGGCGGGCGACGGCGCCGTGAGCACCGCCGTGACCGGACTGCTGAATGCCCCGTTGAAGAATCTCGAGCCGTTCCTGCGAAACTATGGCGCGGGCCAGGCGAATGGCGGCGGTGCATCGTTCTGCGCGCAGGTGGCGAGCGTGCTCGGCAAATTCCCGTTTAATTCGGGCGCCACGGCGCAGGCGACGCCGCAGGAGGTGGCCGCCGTCTTCAAGCCCGGCACCGGTACACTCTGGACGTACTACAATGCGTCGCTCGCCTCCGTGCTCACCAGACAGGGGAACGAGTACGCCCCCACGCCGGGCGCATCGATCCAGGTGTCCCCGCAATTCCTGAGCTTCTTCAACCGGGCGGCGAAGGTCTCGGACGCGCTGTTCCCGCAGGGCGCGGCCGAGCCGCGATTCACGTTCAGCCTCACATCCACGCTCACCGAGGGTGTGTCCGGCGCGGTCGTGGCCATTGACGGTGCGCAGAATGAGTACGCCAAAGGCGCGTCGCACACATACACCTGGACGGCGAACCCCGCCGGGCTGGCGTGGGTAGGCGGGACCTCGGGCACGAGCAAGCAGTGGTTGCAGCAGTACCAGGGGACGTGGGCGATCTTCCAGCTCTTCAACCACGCGGATCACTGGGCCACGCAGGGAAGCACGACGTCGGTGGAGTGGTCGTCCACGGGTGGCGGCGAGCTGCGCGTCGGCTTCGATTTCGACAACGGGACGTTCCCCGCGGTGCTGCGGCGCGGCTTCTTCGACGGATTCAGGTGCGTGAGCCGGGTCGCACAGTAGTGAGCGTCACGACCGTCGATTGACACGCTGTCCGGTGAATGTGAAAGTGAATCGGCCGATCAGCCCCCGGTCCGTGCCGGGCGACAACGCCCGCAACGCAGTCTTCGCGGCTGGAAGTGATGAACAGCCCGGACAGGATCGACAGGATTGACAGGATTAGCGGAATTTCCACGGTGCTGGTGCCCGCACCCGTGGCTGGCGCGACGGGACTGCCGACCGGACACTTGCCGGGTCAATGCCGCGATGCACCTCATCCGGGACCCTGCGTCACCCAACGTCGGCGCAGAACAGGAATCGTGTCGATCTGTTCACGTGCTGATTCCGCCTGCTCCTGCCTGCGCCGATTGCAGCCCTGGCAGCTCGGTACCTGGCTCATGGTCGCGCGGGGGTCCGGATGCGCTGAACACACGCGCACCGGCGCCGCCGATCAGGCGTACCTGATCACCTCTCACCTGCAGCGCACTCCCCTCTCGCAGACCGACCACCGTCATGTCCGGGTGCAGCGCGAGATACTCCGCGATGCGCTCGGCGCGCGTCTCGCCCTGGTGGCCGGGTAGATGCGCGTCGGTGTAATGGGCGTTGATCTGGAACGGTACGAGCGCGAGCGCATCGAGACTGGGCGGCATGGCGATCGGCATGTCGTTGGTCGTCGCGATGGTGGGACAGGCCACGACCGATCCCGCGCTCCAGCCGATGTATGGGATACCATGCATTACCCGGTCGCGTATCGCGCCGAGCAGGTCCATCTCGTAGAGATGCTGCAGCAGGACGAAGGTGTTCCCGCCACCGACCGCGATCGCCCCGGCTTCGGCAATAGCGCGGGCCGTGTCGCGACACTCATGCAGCGACGTCAGCCGGCACCCGATGGGAGCGAGCGCCTCGCGGACCCGGCTCGCGTAGGCGTCCGCCGCCACCGTGACGCTGGCGTACGGCACGAACAGCACGGTCCGTGAGTTCCCGTCCAGCAATTCTCTCACCGGCTCGCGCGCGTGCTCCAGCCAGGCGCCATTCGCGCTGCGCGAGTTGCTGAGCAGCAGCAATCGTGTGCGGGACATGCGGACAATATATTCGTGCCGGGCCGCGGAGCGGCGGCGCTGCGACCGGCCGTCCGCGCACCACCCCAATCACCAGGTCCCCATCGTGTTCTCTGCCACCCTGAACGTGCCACCACGCGGGCGCTCCGCTCTGACCGTGGCGATCGCGCTCCTTGCCGCCTGGACTCCAACGGCATGCGCGCGCCAGGCCATGCCAACTCGCGGGATGGCCCATCACGCACCGAGCGCGGTCTCGCAGCGCAGCGGCACAGCGGCGCTGTTGCAGGCCGTGAGCGTGGTGGACTCCGCGACCGTGTGGGTGAGCGGGCACGATGCCACGTACGCGCGCACGACCGACGGCGGCGCCACCTGGGCGGCCGCGCGCGTGCCCGGCGCCGACTCGCTCGAATTCAGGGATGTCTACGCGGTGAACGCGTCCATCGCCTATCTCCTGGCTGCGGGACCCGGCGCGCGCTCGCGCATCTACAAGACGCGCGACGCCGGTCGCAGCTGGACGCTGCAATGGACGAATCCCGCCGCCAGGGCATTCTACGATTGCATGGACTTCTGGGACGCCGACCACGGGATGGCGGTGAGCGACGCGGTGGATGGGCGTATCCAGATCATTGCGACGGCGGATGGCGGTACGCACTGGCAGCTTCTCTCCGAACAGTCACTGCCGGCCGCGCAACCGGGCGAGGGCGCCTTTGCCGCCAGCGGGACATGCCTCACGGCGCGGCCGCCCGCCACCGCGTGGATCGGAACCGGCAGCGCGACGATCGCCCGGGTGCTGCGCACGACCGACCGCGGCCGCATCTGGACCTCGGTCCCGACGCCGATGCCCGCCGGTGCGTCGGCGGGCGTGACGTCGCTGGCGTTCCGGGATGATGCGCACGGCGTGGCCGCGGGTGGCGACATTGCCCAGCCGCTCGAGCACAGCACCAATGTGTGGTTCACGACCGACGGTGGCACCAGCTGGTCGCCTGGCGCGCAACCACCCTTCCCCGGCGCGATTTACGGAACGGCGTGGGTGCCGAATGCCCGCCAGCCCACCGTGGTCGTCGTGGGACCCGGGGGTGCCGCGTTCTCGCGCGATGCAGGAGCCACCTGGATCACGCTCGACACGCTGGGCTACTGGGCCGCGGGATTCGCGTCGACCCACGCCGGGTGGGTCGTTGGCCCGGGCGGACGCATCACGAAGCTGAGCGGGTTCTGAGGCAGACGCGCGGGGACGCTGCCCGTCTGCCTCAGAACCTGCCGTCAACCCTTCCTGGTCGTGACCTGAATGACACCGCTCACGTTTCCCACACCGAACCGGGCTTGTGCCTCCTTGTCATTCCAGTACTTGATGGTCACGATGTTGTCCGTCGGGATGTCGCGCAGCGCGGATATGTCGCCCATTTTCGTATCGTTCAGGTAGACGTTGGGCGTGACGTCGGTCGAGGCCGGATCGCTGAGCGAGGTCTGACCGCGCTCCCGCAGGAAGTTGGGGCGCAGCTTCTGTACCGCTTCATATGCATCCGTCGCGCCGACATTCGCGATCTCGGCCGCGGTGATGACGTAGGCATCCGTTCGCGGCGCCGATGACGATGAGCTTCCCCCGCTGCCCGACGCGCAAGCGCCCATGATCGCCGCGGCCGCCAGCGCGGCCAGCGAAAGCAGATGGTGCGACACCCGATGTGACCGCGTTGTGCGGCGCGCGAGTGAGGCGGGGGATTCTGTGGCGGGCGATTGCTGCGGCATTCGGGGAGTCTCCGATGGGATGCGACGTGAATGCGATGCCGGCGTTGAGCGGCACCGGGTGAAATGGGCGACTGGTAAAGCATGCGACAAGGCGGGAGTGGCCGCCAGAGCCCGGGACGGGTCAGATGCCCGTGAGCGGTTGCGCTTCCGCCGCGCCGGATGCGGCTGCGGGCATCTGGTCCTGTGCATTCGCGAGCGCGAGGATCTCCTCGCGAATCCGCCGGCGCTCGGCGAGCAGTCGGCGGAACGCCATCGGTCGAGCCAGCAGCAGCGCCATGGCGCGCGACCCGCCAATCACCCGGTCCAGCCGTTCCAGGAAGCGCAGCGCGATCCAGCCCGTGCACGGTGCCGCTACACAGGCCAGCCCACCCCAGAGCGCACCCCACCGCTCGCCGACGAGCACGGCGACCACCATCCAGGTGAGCGGAAACGCGAACGCCGCCACCGCGATCTTGTTCGTCGCAATGACGTCCCGCCCGCGAGCGATGCCCGTGGCAATCGGGCCCACCACGCGATATGCGGGAAAGTGAATGACGATTCCTGCCAGCGCGAGCGGCAGCATCACGAGCAGTACCGCCACGGTCCGCAGGGCTGAGCGAACGAGCTGCGCCTGATCCACGCGACCAGGCGCGACGTTCTCCGGTGACAGACCAGCCGCCACCAGCCGGGCTTCGTGGCGCGCGATCATCGCTTCGGCACGCGCCAGTCGCGCGGGCGCGCGCTCACGCAGCGCAACGTAGCCGGCGAGAAAGCGCCGGCGCAGCTCGAAGTGACTCACGAGGGGCTGATGTCGCCCGGTTTCGTCGCCCGACGAGAAGATGCGCTCGGCGCGCGTGATGAGCGCGAGGGCATCGTGCTGCTCGGCCTGCAGTGTGACATCAGCCAGCGCGGCTGTGAGGCGCGTCGTGAGCTGTCGCACATCGGTTGCCGGCGGCTCGCCCTGCGCATCCACCGTCACTCGGGGAACCGTGAGCGGCGCACCAAAGTACACCAGAGCCGAACTGCGAAATGTCGCGCTCGCCGTGTAGTACAGTCCGGCAGGAATGATTCTGACCGGGCGCTCCGGCGGCGCCACCGCGGTCGCCCCGAGCGCAATGCGTGCCGCGCCCGTCTTGAACGGATGCAGGTGCGCGTCGCTGTGCGACAGTCCCTCGGGAAAGAGCGCGATCGCACCACCGCGCGCGAGAAGCGCCTGCACGCGCGAGAACATCTCGCGGTTGCGTGTCATGTCGGCGTTGTCCTGCCTGCGATAGACCGGAATGGCACCAGCCGCGCGCACCAGCCATCCAAGGACCGGTATGCGAAAGAGCGGCTCCTTGGCGAGAAAGGCAACCCGGCGCGGCGCGAACGCCAGGAGAAAGAGCGGGTCGACCAGGGCGTTCTGGTGGTTGGGCGCAAAGATGACGGGGGTGTCGCGGGGGACGTGCTCGAGTCCCGCGACACTCACGCCACGAAAGAAGACACGCAGGATGAACGCGGACATGCGCCGCATGACGTTCACGACAGGGCCGCTCTTACCCGCTCCGGTGTGAAGGGCATGGCGCGCACCCGCGCGCCGGTGGCATCAAAGATGGCATTGGCAATGGCGCCCGCCACGGTGCACGTCGCCGGCTCACCGGCGCCCCATGCCGGCTGATCCGGATGATTCAGCAGCGCGACCTCGACCGAATCGGGCACATCAGGGAACGCCAGAATGGGATAGCTCTTCCAGTCCACGCTGGTCACGGCCCGGTCGTCGTACGTTGCCGCTTCGAGCAGAGAACGGCTGATCCCCTGAATCGTCGCGCCCTCGATCTGATTTCTGAGTCCGTCCGGGTTGACAATCAAGCCACAGTCGAACGCCACGCAGGCGCGCCGCACGCGCACATGACCGGAGGCGGGGCGCACCTCCACATCGGCAATCGTCGCGACGTACGCATACTGATTCTCGTACTGCGCGAAGGCGATGCCGCGCCCCACATGCACGGCGCTGTCCCCGGTGTGTGCGGTGCGTCGGGGTGACGGCCGTGGCTCCCAGCCGGACAGCTCGGCGACGCGCTGGATGACCGCGATGCCGCGTGGATCCTGCAGATGGGCGAGGCGAAACTGGATAGGGTCCACGTGCGCGGTTGCCGCGAGCTCGTCCATGAAGGATTCGGTGGCGAACAGATTGGCTGGCGCGCCGAGGCCACGCATCGCCGACGGCCGCAGCGGACCGTGCTCGAACTGGCGACTCACCACGCGATCAGCGGGAAAGACGTAATTGTGTTTTGCGTTGCGATCGCCACCGCCGAACCCCGAGCGGCCGGTCATGCCGAGCAACTGTCCCGCGAGCAGATTGCCCGCGTGACCGCCCGGTCGCGTGGAGTGCGTGGGTGTCGTCACCGCGTAATCCCACATGACTACCCTGCCCCGGGGATCGACCGCCCCGCGCACGTCCATGCGCATGGCGGGACTCTTGGGGTCCCAACCCAGTTCGTCCGCGCGCGACCACTGCACGCGCACCGGCCGGTGCACGGCCTGCGAGAGCAGCGCGGCGTCCGCCGCCGCGTCATCGGCACCGTTGTGGCCGTAGCATCCGGATGCCTCCGTCCAGACCACGCGCACCCGGTCCGGCGCAATGCCAAGCAATTCGGCCAGCGCATCCCGCAGCGCGTAGCTCCCCTGCGTGCCCGACCAGACGATCGCCTCGTCGTCGCGGACATCGGCTACGGCGCATGACGGGCCAATGGAGCCGTGCGACTGATATGGAGTGAGGTACGTCGCCTGCAACCGGCGCGCGCCGTCGGCGAGTGGTGCATCGACGTTTCCGATGGAGGTGAGCACACGTTCGCGGGACGCCGTGGTGTGCATCGCTTCGTACAGGTCGTGCAGCGACAGCAGTGGCGTGGCAGGAGGCTTCCACGTCACGTCGAGTGCGCGCGCCGCCTGGATGGCGTTCTCCTCCCGCACGGCAACGACGCCCACGAAGTTCGCGCGATGCACGATGTCCACGACGCCCGGAATCGCGCGACTCGCATGATCGTGGATCGCGGCGACCGTTGCACCAATGGCCGCGGGGCGGACCACGCGGCCATGCAGCATGCCGGGCACGCGCACGTTGTGCACGTACATGTGCGTGCCATACACCTTGGCTGGCAGCTCCACGCGCGGCACGGCGCTGCCGACGGTCGTGTACGCGGGCGGCTGTTTCAGCGGAGCGGCCCGGTCAATCGTGCGCGCGAAGTGCTTGCCACCGGTCAGCTCCGCATACGATATCGATCGCGCACCGGAGAATACCGTGCCGTTCCGCACGACGAGCGCGCTCGCGGACGCGCCCAGCCGTGCTGCTGCCAGCGCAAGCAGTGCCTCCCGTGCCGTGGCCGCCGCCTGCCGTACCTGCACGCCGCCGGACTGCAGCGT
>Ga0070684_100001889_pt1 | contig 15348 bp, 16 predicted proteins | sample KBSC723LmetaG_FD_65653 | JGI IMG/M metagenome (GOLD analysis project Ga0070684, IMG submission 65653) | Corn rhizosphere microbial communities from Kellogg Biological Station, Michigan, USA - KBS C7.2-3L metaG | ecosystem: Host-associated > Plants > Roots > Rhizosphere ...
CTGAGCAGATCAGGCAGCACGATTGCGCCAAGAAGGCCGACACCGTGAAGGTCCTCCCGCGCGACCGGACGGCGTTCCTGCTGCAATGTCTGGAAGGGGCGGAGGCCGCGAGCAAATAGCCGGCCTGCACGACGGATCGCCTTGCCGTTAACCCCCGTGCGAAGCGGTTGATAACCGCGGAGCTTCGCTTGCGCCGACGAACGGGCTGCGGGAGTATTTGACTCGTGACGTATGGGCGTGGGGGCGTGGCATGCGTAGGCAGGAAGTGGGATTTGACTACCATCGCTATCGGCAATTGCTGGCCGATGCGGTCGACGAAGACAAGCGGCTCGAGCTGATCAATATCCTGATCGAGGAGCGCGCCAAGGAACGGCTGGCGGCTCAAGCCGCCTCCGACCGGGCGGCCATGACGGCGTCGACCATCGCCAAGGTGCTGGCGTCGCGAGGCTAAGGGGACTATTCCGGATTGCCTGTGCCCGGACGGAAACGGCCGGTCATCAATCTCGTTGCGACTCGATTAATGATATCGGGCAATCGATCATAAAGTTTTTTATTCTATGAGGTTGTCCCCTCAAGGCCCGTTAGGGCCAACAAAAAGGGGGCTATTATGAAAACCATTTCCTCGATCGCGGCGGACCGCTCGTTCATGGCGATAACGATGCTGTCCTGTTTCGGCCTTGCCGTGTCGTTCTGCCTGATGGCGTTCGGCATGGACCTGAACAGTGTCTGGCTCTAAAATCTTTCGGATCAAGCCCTCGCACGTCACCCGCGTGCGAGGGCTCGAACCGAAGGATTGTTCCATTGTCGATTTTGCTTCGCGCGGCCCTGGCCGCGCTTTTGTTCGTTGCGTCCGGCTCGCTCGGCGCCCTTCCCGGTCTTTGCTTCTCTCCCGCAGCCGCGGCGGAACATAACTACGCCGCGCTGGTGGCAAAGCCAGTCGCCCTGCCCGACATGGTCCTCGGCTCGCCTACGGCACCTGTCACCATTGTCGAATATTCCTCGCTGACTTGCCCGCACTGCGCGGCATTCGCCGACAACGTCTTTCCGATGCTGCAACGGAAATACATCGACACCGGCAAGGTGCGCTTTGTGTCGCGCGAGTTTCCGCTCGACGTCAAGGCTGCGGCCGCCGCGATGCTGGCGCGCTGCGCGGCTAACGGCGATGCGCCGAAATTCTTCGAGGTCACCATGATACTGTTCAAGCAGCAGCAGGAATTGGTGGACCACACCACGGAGACGTTGACGTCGATCGGCGCGCATTTCGGCATGAGCCAGGCGCAGGTCGAAAGCTGCGTCAAGGATGATGCTACGCTCGACAAGCTGCAGGCCGACCAGAACTTTGCCTACAAGCAGCTCAAGGTCGAGGCCACGCCGACCTTCTTCATCAATGGCGAGCAATTCAAGGGCTCGATGTCGTTCGAGGAAATGGAAGCGAAGCTCGCGCCGCTGTTGAAGCACTGATGTTTCGCGCAAGGGCCAAACCGTAGTCTTACGGTATAGGTCTTTCGACCGAACTTGATTAAGAGCTTTGCTGCGTTACGCCCCATGGGGGAGGGGTAAGTCACGAGGCCCGGGCTCCTAGGCACTCCGGGCCTCGTGCACTGCAAGCTCCCGTGCAGCCCAACATTCATTCGCTCGACGCGCTTCCCGGCGATTGGCGGAAGTGTGCCCCATGATTCACGCCTTCATTTCCTGACCTGCGTTCATGGCCGAACATATCGAAAATTGGCGTCTCGCGGGTGATGGCGAAATCGAGTTCACAACACGGCGCCTTCGTGCCGGTGATTGATCGTCAAGATAGTTCCGGGCCGCACTCCCTTCGCTGCGAAAATTTTATTCGGAACATGGAAGGTTCCGTAGCACTTATCGGCGCGGCGGCAGGGCACCTAGAGGCCCTCACTTGTATCGCACCCCTCTCTTCTATCTGGCTGCGCTCGCAGCCTTCTCACAAGCACATGCCGAAAACGGAAAAGCTTCGTTCTACGGCGGAGTTGGACGCTCCGGCGAAATGACCTGCGCGCACAGGACCCGTCCCATGGGGAGCATAGTGACGGTCCACTATCAGGGGCGCTCGATCCGCTGTCGCGTCAACGATCGCGGTCCCTTCATAAAGGGACGCGTGATCGACGTGTCCGTCAGCGCGGCGAAGGCGCTCGGCATGGTCGATGCAGGTGTCGTGATGGTCTCGCTCGGCGATTGATTGTTTGCGCATGATCACTCGGGTCAAGCCCGAGGGCATGCTTTTCGAAAAACCGCTGCACAGTTTTCCGGATCATGCGCCAGCGACCCTTCATTCCCCGCTTTGCGGGGCAGAGACGAAGACAAGGCCGATCCGCTTGTCGCGGATCCAGGCCACGCTGCATTCATGCACCGTTGCTCCACCCGTCATCACCAAGCGGAAACGCGCGGGCACGAAGGCCGGATTCTCGACCTCGATCGCGGCTCCCTCGGCCGAGATGTTGCACACCACGCAGCTCATGACCGAGCCGCCGGCTGAAACGAGGGCCGGTTCGTTGATCTCGGTCCGGGGATGCTTGCGGCGTTCTTCCATCAGCCCTTTGTCCGAAAACTGTCGCGTTGCGAGAATAACGTCAAACCCCTAACCAAAACAGATGCCCTGCCATGCAGGCGAAAGCAGACGGGGCGACTTGCCGTTCGCCGCGGTCACGGGTTAGCCTTAACAGAGGCGGTGCACCGGCGCGAGGCTCGCCACAAAAAAAGAACAGGCGCCAAATGGGGAGAACGCCATGTTCAACGAACTTGACCGGCGCACGAGTCTGACCGGCAATCAGATCAAGATACTGACCGCCGCTATCATCGGCGATGCGCTTGAATTTTTCGATTACTTCCTGATCGGCTTCGTGCTTGCCTTCCTGATCGGGCCGTGGAAGCTGACCTTTGGTCAATCGGCGACCGTGCTGATGAGCTCGGGCATCGGCGCCATCCTCGGCGCTTACATCTGGGGCTGGCTCGCCGACCGCTCCGGCCGCCGCATCGTCTTCATCGGTACCGTCCTCAACTTCTCGATCGCGACCGGCCTGCTCTATTTCACGCCCGACAATGGCTGGATCTATCTCACGGTGATGCGCTTCTTTGTCGGCACGGGTGTCGGCGGCCTTTATTGTGTCGACCTGCCTCTGGTGCAGGAGTTCATGCCTTCCTCCAAGCGCGGCCTCATCGGCGGCCTCGTGACCTGCGTGATCCCGCTTGGCGTCGGCCTTGGTGCCCTGCTCGGGGCGTTCATGGGCTCCGACCAGTGGCGGCTCCTGTTTGCAATCGGCATCCTGCCGGCGCTGGTCGTGCTGCTGGTGCGCATCTGGGTCCCGGAGAGCCCGCGTTGGCTGTGCCGCCAGGGCCGCTATGAGGAAGCGCGCAAATCATTGGCTTGGGCGCTGCAGGTCGATCCCTCCTCGCTGCCGATGCCGACCGCCGCCGATGCCGGCCCGATCGTCAAAACCAACTGGCTCGATCTGTTCAAATATCCGCGCAGCCTTCTGGTCTCGTGGCTCGGCAATGCCGGTGCCCAAACCGGCGTTTATGGTGTCGTCCTGTGGGCGCCATCACTATTCGTGCTGCTGTTGAAGGTCACGCCGCAACAGGCGGCGAAGATGATGATCTTGCTCACCGTCTTCGGCTTTATCGGGCGGATCGCGTTCTCCTACTTCAACGAGTTGATCGGACGGCGCAAGGCCGGCGGCCTCTTGGGCTTCGGCGCCGGCATCCTGGTGATCGCTGCGGGCTACAATTACAACGTCATGTGGGGGGACTATTCCGCGTTCTGGCTGATCCTGGCGGTCGCGTTCTTCTTCGCTGACGGGGGCTTTGCGCTGGTTGGACCTTACGCTGCGGAAATCTGGCCGTCGCACCTGCGCACCTCGGGCATGGGGTCGGCCTATGGCTTTGGCGGCATCGGCAAGATCCTCGGTCCCGTCGGCCTCGCGCTGATTGTCGGCTCCAACAACTACCTCAAGCCCGACGTGCCGCTCACCGAAATCCCGATGGCCTTTGTCTATCTCGGGTGCTGGTTCCTGATGGCCGGGATCGTCTATTATTTCTTCGGTATCGAGACCCGGGGTAAATCGATCGAGGAGATCGACCGTGAGCTCAGCGCCGGCACTTCACCCGTGGCGACGGCGGCGCAGGTCCGACAGGCTTAGGATTCTTCAGGCTTAGAAGTGGACATGTTGATTGCGACTTCTGCTGAGCTGGCCGGCGATCGAAACGTGATCGCGCGGGCGGAGCGCGTCCGCTCGGCGGTTGCGGCCGCCTCCGACGAGATCGAGCAGGGCCGGCGGCTGCCGCCTGCCCTGCTCGACAAGCTGCACGAGGAGCAGCTGTTCCGCCTGCTGTTGCCGCGCTCCTCTAACGGCATCGAAACCGATCCCGTCACCTTTTTCCATGCGATCGAGACCATCGCGCAGGCCGATGCCTCGACCGCCTGGTGCCTGAGCCAGGCCGGCGGCTGTGCCATGTCGGCGGCCTATCTCGATCTGCCGGTGGCGCAGGCAATCTTCGGCAACGACCCGCGGGCCGTGCTGGCCTGGGGTCCCGGCCCTCGCGTCAGGGCGGTGGAATGCGAGGGCGGCTATCGGGTCACGGGGGTGTGGGCTTTCGCCTCGGGCGGTCGGCATGCGACCTGGCTCGGTGCGCACTGCCCGATCTTCAAGGCCGATGGCTCGGCGCGGCTCGAGGACGACGGCTCGCAGGCGGAGCGCACCATGCTGGTACGCAGTGAGGACGTCGAATGGACCGACATCTGGAGCACGGTCGGCTTGCGCGGCACCGCCAGCGACCAGTTCGAGCTCAAGGATTTCTTCGTGCGCGCCGATCATTCCATCATCCGCGCGTTCGACCGCGAATGCCGCGAGCACGGCCCGCTCTATCGGATGGGCAACGGCACCTGCTACCAGGTCGGCTTTGCCGGAGTGGCCTGCGGCATTGCCCGTGGCGCGCTCGACTGCTTCCTTGATCTGGCAAAGAACAAGGTGCCGCGCGGCAACAAGAGCCTGATCAAGGACAATGCCGTGGCCCAGTCCGGCCTGGCGCAGGCCGAGGTGAACCTGCGCGCGGCCCGCGCCTATCTGTTGCAATCCATGGCAGAGATCTGGAAGCATCTCTGCGCGGGCTCGCTGATCACGGTCGACCAGCGCTTCATCATTCGCATGGCCTCGACGCATGCGATCCACAAGGCGCGCGAGGCGGTCGACTTCGCCTATAATGCCGCCGGCGCCACCGCGATCTTCCACAACCATCCGCTGGAGCGCCGCTTCCGCGATATCCACACCGTGACCCAGCAATTGCAGGGACGCCTGTCCCATTTCGAAACCGTCGGCGCCTGGCTGCTGGGCGCCGAAGCCGACCTGACGTGGGTATAAAGGGAGAAGAAACAATGCCGCTTGGCGGGCTGCAGCACTACACCATCGAACCGCAGGATCTGGAAAAGACCAAGGACTTCTATGTCGACGTGCTTGGCCTCGAGAACGGCGAGCGACCGCCGCTCGGTTTCCCCGGCTACTGGCTCTATTCCGGTGGCCAGGCCACCGTGCATTTGCTGGGCCCGCGAACGCCGCGCGAAGGCATCGTCGTGCGCGGCACTGCGAAAAAATATGACGACACCGGCCGTCTCGATCACATCGCCTTTGCCGCGACCGATGTCGACGGCGTGCGCAAGCGGCTGAAGGCGAGGAACGTGCAATTCCGCGAGCAGATCGTGCCGCGCACCGGCGACACGCAAATCTTCCTCTACGATCCCGATGGCGTCGGCGTGGAATTGAATTTTCCGAAGAGCTGACGAGCGCACGCGTCGCAACACAAATGTCGGCCGGTTCGGGGCACGCTCCAGACCGGCCGATTGCGTTTATGTTCATGAGGAGCGTGAATGCGCTAACCCGACAAGGTCACGGCCGGGCCATGTATGTGGCATGAATCGGTCCGCTTTTCTTCAACATTGGATGGCGACGTGAGGCGCCGCGCCGCTGCGGCAGGATAGCCGGGTACCGGGCCTTTAACCTACCCCAGGGCACGCGTGCCCGGCTATTCGCTGCCGGCGTTTCGCCGAGGCAGCGCCTCAATCGAGCCCGCGCTCGTGGCTCAGGCGCACCATTTCATCGATGAAAATCTGCTTCTGCTTGTCGTCGAGGCTCGCATAAAGCGGCTCGGCGGAGTCGGCGACGTTACGCTGATCCTGCGCGCGATCGACCAGGAACTGAGCCTCGTTACGCATCTGCTCGATGATGTCGTCCGGCGGATCGCGCTTGGCACGGGCGATGCGCAAATTGAGCCGGTCGGCGCCGTTATGCCCGAGATAGTGCATGGCGCTGGAAAAGCCCGACCAGTTCTTCTCCTGCTCGGGCGTCAGGTTCAGCTCGTTCTTGATCCGCTCGATATTGGCGTCGCTGTTGCTGACGATCTGTTCCGCCGTGAGCTGCGGTGCGCCCTCCTGGGTTAGCACCTGGACTGCTTTCGCTTCCTTGGTGTTCGCGCCCTTGACTCCTTTCGCGGCCTTGGTGTTGCCCTGCTTGTCGTTGACCGTCGCCTGGCCAGCCTTGTCGTTCGCCTGCTTACTGTTGTTGCCGCCGGTGACCGTGCTGACGACGCCGCCAACGACACCGACCACGCCGCCGATCGCGCCTCCGAGCACGCCGCCAACCGGCCCTGCCGCCTTGTTGCCTTCGCGGGCGCCCTGCTCTACGCCCTTAACTAATCCCTGCGCGTCCACGATCCGCGGCGCAGTGGCGACGAGAAGTGCGGCCACCCCAAGCCCGACGCACAGTCTCAACCGTGCACGCAAGCTTGATTTCGGGCTGGTCATTGTTCGGTCTCCTGATCGATTTGGATGTTCAACTCGGCTGCATTTTGAGGAACGGCAGGCCCGCTGCCGGCGATTCTACCGTGTCGGCGTTCAATTCGTCTACCGCGGGAGGCTCTCTCCGCCATCAAGAAAGGCTTGCTCCGCGAAGCTGTTACGCTTGACTGCGGCGGATTTGCGCCAGCGCCGGACGAGTCCCGTCAATCGAACCGTGTGCGATGCAATATCGCTGGTGTCGTTTTGTCGCGTGATGCGGGGTAAGATTCGGCTGCATGTTTTTGCGCGCACACCCTTAGTACTAGAAGGTGATTTCTCGACAGAAGCCACCAATTCTGCTCTGATCACAACCAACGAAATCTCTGCGCCGCGCAAGCGGGCTCGCGCAGGAACAACAAGAAGAACAGAAGAAGAAAAAGAAAAACAGCAACAAGGCAGGGATTTTCCAAAAAATTTCCGATTTGGCCCACCAGGGAGGAACGCCAATGTCACGGAGAAGGCTCACCCGCCGTCAATTCGTCGCCGCAACTGCTCTGACTTCCGCGGCGCTCGTCACTGCACCTTACGTCCGGTCCGCGCATGCGGCCGGCAAGATCTCGATCGGCTTCTGGGATCACTGGGTTCCCGGCGCCAACAGCGCTTCCACCGAACTCTGCAAGGAATGGGGCGAGAAGGAAAAGGTCGAGGTCCAGTGCGATTACATCACGAGCCAGGGCAACAAGAACCTGGTGACGATCGCCGCCGAAGCCCAGGCCAAGTCCGGCCACGACATCTTCCAGATACCGACCTGGTGGTGCCATTCGAACTCCGACCTGATGGAGCCCGTCAATGACATCATGGAGCCGATCATCAAGGAGAACGGCGCAGTCAATGGCACAGTGAAATATCTCGGCCAGCTCGACGGTAAGTGGATGGGCGTGCCAGCCTGCGTCGGGAGCCAGATCAAAGGACCCTGCTCTCGCATCGATCTGATGAAGAAGTACGCCAATATCGACGTGCAGGAAATGTATCCGGCCGGCTCGCCGCCGAAGGCGGACAACTGGACTCTCGACACGTTCCTGAAGGCTGCAGAGGCCTGCTCCAAGGCCGGCTTCCCCTTCGGCATCGGACTTGGCGAAACCAGCGACAACGTCGATACTGCCGGCGCCATCTTCCAATCGTTCGGCGCCGAGCTCGTCAACGCCAAGGGCGATGTGACGGTCAAGACCGACGCGGTGAGACAAGCGCTTGACTACTACAAGCGGCTAATCGCGTTCCTGCCGCCCGATATCGCTGCCTGGGATGACGCCTCCAACAACAAATGGCTGGTGGCGGGCAAGGGCGCGCTGATCATGAACCCGCCGAGCGCCTGGGCAGTAGCCAAACGCGATGCACCCCAGGTGGCCGAGCAATGCTGGACCCACGGTTTCCCAGCTGGACCGAAAGGCCGCTTCGCGCCGTTCCTGCCGTTCTTCTGGTCCATCTGGACCTTCTCGAAGAACAAGGAGGCGGCGAAGAGCTTGCTTGTCCATCTCTCCAAGCCATCCTCGATCGAGAAGATGGTGGTCGCGAGCGGCGGGTATGACCTGCCGGCCTATGAGAAGCTCACGACGTTGAAGGTCTGGGCCGAGGAAGGGCCGCCGAAGGGCACGCTCTACCACTACCCTAACCCCTATAACCATCAGACCCTGTCGATCGCGGCTTCTCCTGCGCCGCCCAAGATCGCGCAGCAGATCTACTTCCAGGCCACGATGACCAAGATGGCCTTGCGCTACTCCAAGGGCGAGAAACTGGAAGAAACGCTCGCTTGGGCCGAGGGCGAGTGCGAAGGCTTCATGCGGAGTTGAGGCGACTGCAAGCGCGGTCCGCCTTGCCGGTGGATCGCGCGCCGCTCCCGTCCTCACGCCCAACCGACCGAACGAGACCCCGTAAGGGTCTCGCTTGCGGACGATCAAGCAGGGAAGAAGCACCATGGTCGACGTCGCATTCCAGCCATCCAGCGACACGGCAAGGCGGCAAACGCGCAAGGCGTCGAGCCTGCGCAACGCGCTGCATCGAAAATCGACCGTCGCATTTTTGATGGCTCTGCCGCTGATCCTCCTCATCTCCATCTTTGTGATCTATCCGGCGCTCTACTCGCTGCATCTGGCGACCTTGAACAAGGCGATGACGAAGTTCGTCGGCTTGGGGAATTTCCAGTTCCTGTTCAAGCGCGAAACGTTCTGGATGGTGGTGAAGCAGTCCTGCCTGTTCGCCGTCACGGCCGTGATATTCAAGGCCTTGATCGGCTTCATCGTGGCCCACTTCGCGCATAACATTCCGGCCAAGAAGCAGCGCAAATGGCGTGGCATGCTGCTGGTGCCCTGGGTCATTCCGCCCGCCATGAGCACGCTGGCATGGCTCTGGCTGTTCGACCCTTCCTACAGCGCCTTCAACTACACCCTGTCCTTCTTTGGAATCGGGCCGATTCCCTGGCTCGGCGAAGCCGGCTGGGCGCGCTTCTCGGTCATTTTGGTCAATATCTGGTACGGGGCGCCGTTCTTCATGATCATGTATCTGGCGTCGCTGAAATCGGTCCCCGAACAGCTCTATGAAGCCGCCGCCATCGACGGCGCCAACTGGTGGCAGCGCACCTGGTACGTGACGCTGCCGATGATGCGCAACATCATCGCGATCACCACGCTGTTCTCGCTGATCGTCACGTTCGCCAATTTCGACATCACGCGCATCCTCACCAGCGGCGGACCGCTCGACCAGACGCATCTGTTCGCGACCTGGGCCTTCAAGGTCGGCATCGAGAGCAGCGATATCCCGCTCGGCGCCAGTGTCTCGCTGTTCATGGCGCCAATCCTCGCCGTCGCAGCGATCTTCATCCTGCGTGACATCTCAAAGCGCGGGAACGAAGCATGAGCACGCTCGCGATCGACAAGGCCGGCCCGACCCGAAAGGTCAAATATGGCAGCATGAAGCGCGACCGCACCTGGGCGCTGCGCTGGTCGTATTTCTTCCTGACTCTGTTTGCGGTCTTCTCCCTGGTGCCGCCGATCTACATGCTCATCACCTCGCTGAAGAGCAGCGCCGAGATTTCGGCGGCGACCAATCCGTGGTGGGTCTTCCATCCGACGCTATCGAACTACATCGAGTTGCTTTCCTCCAACCAGTTTCTGCGGTTCTTCTGGAACTCCGCCTGGGTCGCGATCATCGTGGTGACGATCACCATGCTAATCAGCATCCCCGCGGCCTTTGCGCTGTCGCGGATGAAATTCTGGGGGTCGGCGACGCTCGCGACCGGCGTCTTCCTGACCTACCTGATCCCGGATAGCCTGCTGTTTCTGCCGCTGTTCAAGATGTTCGCCAAATTCGGCGACTGGACCGGCATCGAGCTGATCAATCACTGGTATGTGTTGCTCTTCGTTTATCCGACGCTGACGGTGCCGTTCTGCACCTGGATCATGATCGGGTATTTCGCCTCGATACCGAAGGAACTGGACGAAGCGGCGTTGATCGACGGAGCGTCGTGGTTCCAGACGTTGACGCGTATCTTCATCCCGGTGGCGCTGCCTGGCCTGATCGCGGCGACGATCTTCGCCTTCACGGTGTCCTGGGCGCAATTCCTTTATCCATTGGTGTTCACGACCTCGACCGACCAGCTCGTGTTGCCGGTTGGGATCACCACCACTTTGATCAAGGGCGACGTCTTCAACTGGGGCCAGATCATGACCGGCGCGCTGCTCGGTGCAGCTCCCCCGCTCGTGATCTACGCCTTCCTGATGGATTACTACATTGCCGGCCTGACGGCCGGCGCGACGAAGGGTTGACAGTCATGGCCGAGGTAAGCCTGCGTAAGGTGGTGAAGCGCTACGACGACGTCGAAGCGGTGCGTGGCATCGATCTCGATATCGCCGACCACGAGTTCGTCGTGCTGGTCGGCCCTTCGGGCTGCGGCAAGTCGACCACGCTGCGGATGATCGCGGGGCTGGAAGACATCACCGACGGCGATATCTCGATCGGTGGCGATGTCGTCAACGACGTGCCACCCAAGGATCGCGACATCGCCATGGTGTTCCAGAACTACGCGCTCTATCCGCACATGACGGTCGCGGAGAACATGTCGTTCGGGCTGCGCCTGAAGCACTATCCGAAAGCCGAGATCAAGAGCCGCGTGGCCGAAGCCGCCCGCATGCTCGACATCACCGATCTGATCGACCGCAAGCCGAAGCAGCTCTCCGGCGGACAGCGCCAGCGCGTGGCGATGGGGCGGGCCATCGTGCGCAATCCCAAGGTCTTTCTGTTTGACGAGCCGCTGTCCAACCTCGACGCCAAGCTGCGCGTGCAGATGCGGATCGAGATCAAGAAAGTGCACCAGAAGGTGCATACCACCACGGTCTATGTCACCCATGACCAGGTCGAGGCGATGACGCTTGCCGACCGCGTCGTGGTCATGAACAAGGGCAAGATCGAGCAGATCGGCACGCCGAACGAGCTCTACCACAATCCGGCGACGCGTTTCGTTGCCGGCTTCATCGGTTCGCCCGCGATGAACTTCGTGCCGTGCCGCCTGGAGGAAGCCGGCGGCAAGCTCAATGTGCGACTCACCGATCGTCTCTCCTTCGCCATGCCGCCTTCACGCGCCTCGCGCTATCAGAACGTGCCCAAGGGCGAGAAGCTGCTTTTGGGCATCCGGCCCGAACATCTCACCGAGGCCAATGGACATGCCGCGCCCGGAGTCGAGACCTTCGAGAGCGTGCTCGACGTTACCGAGCCGATGGGGATGGAGACCCTGGTCTATTTCACGCTGGAGGGCACGCAGGTCTGCGGCCGCGTCAATCCATCGGCCGGCGCGCGCGATGGCGCCCCGCTCCGATTGGCTGTGGACCTCAACAATATGCACCTGCTAAACGAGGGAACCGGCGCCGTCTTGTGACGGCGAACAGGAAAACCTCAAGGGCAGGAAATGGCCACCAACAAGAAGAAGATTTTCGTCACTCAAACCATGTCGCCCGGCGCCCGGGCTCTGCTCGCCGAGCGGGACGATGTCGAGCTTGTCGAATTTCCAAACCTGATCTCGTCTGGCGACTTTCAGGCGATGCTGAAGCAGCACGCGCCGGTTCATGGCGTCGCCCTTGGCGCGACGCGCTTCGGCGAGCCCGAGCTTGACGCCTCCGGCGACATGAAGGTGGTGACGCGGATCGGCGTCGGCTACGACGCGGTCGATGTGCCCGCTCTTTCCAAGCGCAAGGTGCCGCTGATGGTGGCCGGCACGGCGAACTCGCCATCGGTGGCCGAGCAGGCGCTGTTCATGATGCTGACGCTTGCCAAGCGCGCGCAGGAAATGCATTCCATGGTCAAGGATGGCACCTGGGCGAGCCGGCTCGGCGCGCTGCCGTTCGATCTCTATGGCAAGACGCTTTTGATCGTGGGCTTCGGCCGCATCGGCACCCGCACGGCCAAGCGCTGCCTCGCCATGGAAATGAAGGTGCTGGTCTACGATCCCTACAAGCCCGCCAGCGAAATCAAGGCTGCCGGTTGCGAGGTGGCGAGCGATCTCGACGCCGCGCTGCCGCGCGCCGATTTCGTCACCATCCATTGTCCGAAGACTCCGGAATCGGTCGGCATGTTCAACGCGGCGCGATTCAAGCTGATGAAGCCGACCGCCTATCTCATCAATACCGCGCGCGGCGGCATTGTCGACGAGAAGGCACTGCATGAGGCGCTGGTGTCGAACAGGCTCGCGGGTGCCGGCCTCGACGTGTTCGAGATCGAGCCGCCGGCGGTCGGCCAGCCGCTGCACAGCCTCCCCAACGTGATCATGGCGCCGCACGTCGCGGGCGTCACGGTGGAGGCCGTCGATCGCATGAGCGAGCAGACCGCGCGCAACATTCTGAGCGCGCTGGACGGGGAGCCGATCCGGCACAACGTCATCAATCAGGACGTGCTCTGAGCCCTCCGGGTGGCCGCGGGTGGTCGTATCTTGATATTTCCCCTTTCGATCCAGCGGGTTAGGCCATGACTTTCAAGGAATATGGCAGTTACGATGCCGTTGGCCTCGCCGGGCTCGTCCGCAACAAACATGTCAGCGCAGCCGAGCTGCTGGACGAAGCCTTCGCCCGCACCGCCAAGGTCGATCCCGATATCAACGCAGTCGTGGTGAAGCATTATGATTTCGCCGAACGGCAGATCGAGAAGGGGCTTCCCGATGGTCCCTTCACCGGCCTGCCGTTTCTCTTGAAAGATCTCGAGCTGCTCGAAGGCACGCGCACCACGTTCGGCGCCAGCGTCTTCCGCGACTTCGTCGCCGATCACTCGAGTACACTGGCGCAGCGCTTTCTCAACGCGGGACTGACGATCTTCGGCAAGAGCGCGAGCCCCGAATGGGGATTGCTGCCGACGACCGAGCCGCGCCTGCATGGGCCGACCAAAAATCCGTGGAACCTCGCGCACTCCTCCGGCGGCTCGTCGGGCGGCGCTGCTGCAGCCGTGGCGGCGCGTATCATTCCCGTCGCGCATGCGAGCGACGGCGGCGGCTCGATACGCATTCCCGCTTCCGCCTGCGGCGTGTTCGGCATGAAGCCGACGCGGGCGCGCAACCCGTTCGGCCCCGATCGCGGCGAAGGCTGGGGCGGGTTTTCGGTCGGCCATGTCATCAGCATCAGCGTGCGCGACAGCGCCGCGATGATGGATGCAATCTCCGGACCCGAGCTCACCAGCATCTATCATGCGCCGCCGCCGGAGCGTCCCTTTGCCGAGGAGGTCAGGCGCGAGCCCGGGCGCCTTCGCATCGCCTTCACCGACGTCTCGCCCCATGGCGAGGCCATCGATGGCGAGGTCGCTGTCGCCGTGCGCGATACCGCTGCGATGCTGGAGCAGCTCGGCCATCATGTCGAGCAGCGCGCGCCGAAACTGCCGGCCGATCCGGCCGTGGTCCTGCAGAACATCATCGGCGCCAACACTGCGCTGTCGGTGCGGCAGACCGAGCAGCGCTTCAACCGCGTCATGACGGAAGAGGATTACGAGCACCTCACGCTCGCGATGGCGCATAATGCGAAGAACACGAGCGCGACCGACTATGTCGCGGCGGAGTTCGCCGCCTACCAGATTTCGCGCGCGCTGTCGGAGTTCATGGCGAGTTGCGACGTGTTCTTGGCGCCCACGCTGTGCGCGCCGCCGTTGCGGCTCGGCGAGCTCAACCCGATGGCGCGGGACCTCTCGCATATCGCACCGACGCTGCGGCGCTACATGCCGGGAACTTCGATGTTCAACATCTCCGGCCAGCCGGCGATGTCGGTGCCGCTGGCATGGAGCAAGGCCGGATTGCCGCTCGGGATGATGTTCGCGGCCCGCTTCGGCGATGAGGCAACCTTATTCCGTCTTGCCGCACAGCTCGAGCAGGAGCGCCCATGGAGGACCAAGGTACCGCCAGTCGCCGCCTAAATGGTTGTCCGCATGTCCCCTTTCGGGACACGGGCTTGACAAAACTCAGCCTTAATCGCGATCAAGCTAGCAACTGGCGCTCGACTGGAACTGGGGGCGCTCATTTTTACACGCGGAGACTGGGACCTTGAGTCAAAGCGACCCGACGGATCACGCGCTCGCGGCGATCGCGAGCATTCTCGAGCAACCTTTAGAACCCCCGCGCGAGGTGGAGAAGCCGGCGGTCGAGGCGAGGCACGTCGTCCCTCCGCCCATCCCCATCCCACCGCCGCTCGCACCATCCGGGCCTTCCACCGCGTCCAGCGATGGTGAGACCTATTCCAGGCTCGGTCCCGGACCGATTGCCGCGATCCGCTTCAAATGGAATGCACGCCGCGCCGACAATGGCGAATATTTTGTCGACGAGACCATTGGCGAAAGCTCGACACCGATCACCGCCGGCCCGATGAGCAAGGATGCCGCGATCCGGATGGTCGACGAGCGCGAGGCCGAGGCGCGGCAGCGCTTCGAGCAGTTGCGCCACGAGATGACGGGCCGCGCCGCCGCGGCCGATTTCGTCCGCAATGGCACGGGCGAGGCCTGACCTTTCAGGCCGGCCCCGAATTGCCAAGGAAATCCCGCTTCACCAGATCGACGCCGGCGTGGCGCAGGATGTCGTAGGCCGTCGTGACATGAAAGAAGAACTGCGGGACGCTGAAGCTGAGCAGCAGCGATCGCCCCGTAAAGCTCCGCTGGTTGCCGTTCTTGAAGGTGAAGACGACCTCCCGATCCGCGGCGCCATCGATGTCGGCGCGCGGCAGGCTCTCCACGAAATCGATGACCATCCGGATGCGCGAATTCAGTTCGGTGATATCCGCTTCACCATCTGGCAATTTGAGCGGGTCGCGACGCGCCAGCAGGGCACCGGCCAGAATGACGTGACGGCTGGCCTCGCCGACCTGCTGGCGGAGATTATACATGTTCGGGTAGAGCCGCATCTCGAGCAGCACGGACGGATCGATCTTGCGTTCATCGGCATAGGCCGACGCCCGATCGAGAAGGCCGGAAAGATTGGCGAGATAGGGCGCGAAGACGCCAATCGAAGCCTCGTACATCGAGATCGTCACGGTTGCGATTTCTCCCGGTTGGTCTAA
>Ga0070684_100001892_pt1 | contig 15344 bp, 10 predicted proteins | sample KBSC723LmetaG_FD_65653 | JGI IMG/M metagenome (GOLD analysis project Ga0070684, IMG submission 65653) | Corn rhizosphere microbial communities from Kellogg Biological Station, Michigan, USA - KBS C7.2-3L metaG | ecosystem: Host-associated > Plants > Roots > Rhizosphere ...
TCGATGACGATGCGCATGCCGTCGCGGTCGGACTCGTCGCGGACGTCGGAGATGTCGTCGATGACCTTTTCGTTGGCGAGCCCGGCGATGCGCTTGATGAGGTTCGACTTGTTGACCTGGTAGGGGATCTCGGTGACGATGATCGCCTGCTTTTCTTTGGTCAGGTTCTCCGTGGCAACCTTGGCCCGCATCATGAAGCGGCCGCGGCCGGTCTCGTAGGCCTTGCGAATGCCGCTCTTGCCGTAGACGAATCCGCCGGTGGGGAAATCGGGCCCCTGCACGTACTTGAGAACTTCATCCAGGCCGGCTTTGGGATTGTTCACCAGCTCGATCGTTGCATCGATGATTTCGGTCAGGTTGTGCGGTGGGATGTTGGTCGCCATGCCGACGGCGATGCCACTGGATCCGTTGACGATGAGATTGGGAATGCGCGACGGTAGGACAGTCGGCTCCAAGGTGGACTCGTCATAGTTCGGAGTCATGTCCACCGTATCCATCTCGATATCGGCGAGCAGTTCGCCGGCCATGCGTTCCATGCGGCATTCGGTGTACCGCATTGCCGCGGGCGGATCACCGTCCACGGAGCCGAAGTTCCCCTGGCCGTCCACAAGTGTGTAGCGCAGCGAAAATGGCTGCGCCATGCGCACGAGCGTGTCGTAAATGGCGGAGTCGCCGTGTGGATGGTACACACCCATAGCCTGACCGACGACCTTGGCGCACTTGGTGTATTTCTTGTTGTGCTCCAGGCCCATCTCGCTCATGGTGTAGAGCACGCGGCGGTGCACCGGCTTCAATCCATCGCGGGCGTCGGGCAGCGCGCGCCCGATAATCACCGACATCGAGTAGTCGAGATACGATCGGCGCATCTCATCTTCGATATTGATGGGAATGTGGCTGGGATTATTCGGCGGAGCGCCGCCATCGAGGGGAAGTTGCGGATTCTGGTCGTCTGCCATAGAGGTTTGGGGGCCCGCCGGAGGGCGGCAGAAAGGAACGGATGAAGATGGGCCGGACCTGGCGCGGGCTGCACTTCCATTTTACTGGTTCCAAGCCTCTTTCAGCAAGGCGGGATGCGCAGAATAAGTGCTTGTGCCGCTTAGAGTTAGAGAATGGACGAATGGCTCTGCGCGGAGCTCCGGCTGATTGTGCCGGGCGCGGAGATTTTGATTTGAATTTGGGGCCCGATCTCGACGTCGCCTTTGCTTTTTTGGGCCTCGGTCGCCCCAGGCGCGCAAGGCCCGGGCCGGGCGCATTGATCAGAGCAGTCCGGGCAGGCTCAGGATGCAGAAGATGACCTGCAAGGCCACAACAGCTCCGCCGGCGGCGAGGGCTAGGCGCGGTCGCGGGCTCTCGTAGGCGTCTGCGAATACCCCGCCAACGAAGGTCAGCAGGAAGGGCTGTGCCCATATCCACGGAGAGGCGGGAACCTGGGTGGTGACGAGCAGCAGAAGAACGATGGCACACAGCAGCGGAGCCGTGTTGCCGAAATAGCGTGCCCGGCGCATGCCAAGGTAGAGCACAAGCGAAGCCCCTGCGGCTACGGCAATACCGGCGTTAGGCAGGGAAGTGAAGAACCGCGTGGCTGGAGCGGCGGAGAACCACAGAAATCCCGCGGCAGAACGGAAGACGTAACTGAAAGCATCGGGAGAAAAGCCATAGCACGCAAAGAGCAGCACGATGGCTCCTGCGCAGGCCGTCAGCACTACGGGTAGTAACTGGCTGCGGCGGCCCTCGGCAACCCAGAACATACAGAGGAGGCCAAGTATCGCCACTACCGGCAGCGCCGCGATGTGGGCCGCGGCTGCCAGGCCGAAGCTGAGAATGAGGAGAATGATCCTGGGGCGCCAGCGGCGTCGCGGGCCGAGCATGGCGTGAGCCACGCCGATGCAGGTGTAAATGCCGGCATAGACGCCTAGTGCGGCGAGAATCTCCGGGCTGGGCGACACACAGGCGCGGAGGATCGACGGTGAGAAGCAATAGAGAGCCAGGGCCGTGTAGCCGCCGAAATTGCCGAAAAGGCGGCGAGAGACCCACCATAAGGCGCCTCCCAGAACGCATCCCGCGAAGAGAAACGGCAGCCGCAGCAGCAACAGGACGTGCGGCAACTGGTGGCGAAGCTCCCAGGTGCTCAACTGCGAGCTTTGCTGGCCGGTGGTTTGCACCACGCGATCTTCGGGCTTCCGAAAGTGGTCAAGGCCGCGTTCGGCGAGCAGGTTGAGCGTGAGCGGCAAGCCGGCCGCGCGGTAGGCGAGCACTCCATCGTGGATGTTGCCGCAACTGGTGTAATAGCCGGCGAGGGGCGAGGGCCGCTCCCACATTTCGCGGCCGCACCGCGCATATTGGTAGTCGCGATCGCTCAGCGTCTGGTGTGCCGTAAGCCAGAATCCCTGCGCGAGGAACGCGAGGAGCATGGCGGCGGCGATACGCTGCGGCAGATTGAAATGAAAGCGGCGAAGGCGAGCAAAGCGATGATTCATCACGAAATGGGGAGCCTGCTCTCAGTCTAAATGGCATGGCTCGGAAGGCCCTCGGCGAGGTTGAGAAGGATGGGCACTGAAACGGATGGCCTGCCATCGAGCGCCTGATCTGATTTGTTGCCTACAGCCAGCACCAGTAGCCAGGGTTTTTCACGATCTGCACCCGAGGGTGCAGGTCTTTGAGGCTTCCGCCGTCTCTTCTGACATTCCATTCGAGTGTGAAATGGCCGTTCCGCTTGCCCTGGAAATCGCCGAGAAGAAAACTCGTCGTTTGGTCGCCCCATGCAGCCGGTCGGCTCGGCGTAAGCGGCCAGCTTTTCACCAGAGTTGCGCCATCCCATATCTTCCAATCGAGATCGAGGCGGGGCGGCATGTCGCAGCGATACTCCGGACGCGGGTCCAGCTCGCAATCGGATTTGTCGAGCGGCCAAGGCCGGTCCACATCGAGCCAGACGTGGTAGTCGTGTGCTCCTACAGGGAAGGGCTGGCTGCGCCAGGTTCCCTCGGTGAGCGGCACAGGGAAGACGGGAGACGGTGTGCAGTGCAGAGACAAGGATGCTGCGCGCGATGCGATGCCGTTCCAAGCTAAAGTCGCGGGCGCTGCCGTTCGGATGAATTCTCGCCGATTCATACGGCGATGTTCTCGCAATTCCATGCGGCGTGGATTTATGAGGAGTACAGTTTTCGAACTGTCCCATTCCTGAGCGGACGCAGGCGCTTTACGCAGATGCAGTGGGACATCTACACTGAGCCGTCATGCTCACACGTCGCATTTTTCTGCGCAACAGCGCCGCTGCTCTTGCTCTGCCGTCCGCCTCGTCCCTGCTCGAAGCTGCCGAGGTTCGCAACCGTTATCACAATCCGATCCTGGCCGGCGATCATCCAGATGCGAGCCCCATCCGCGTCGGCAGCGATTTCTACCTGACGCATTCGAGCTTTGATTACGCGCCGGGACTGCTGATCTGGCATTCGCGCGACCTGATCAACTGGAAGGCGGTAGCTGCGGCGCTGCCCGGTTATAGCGGCGGCGTATGGGCACCCTATCTCTGCGAATACCAGGACCGCTTCTACATTTACTTCCCATCGAACCAGCGTTTGCACGTGGTGCATGCAGACAAGCCGACGGGACCATGGAGCGAACCGATCGACCTGGGCATCAACGCCATCGACCCTGCTCACATTGCGGAGAATGGAAGGCGCTTTCTCTACATGAACGGCGGCATGATGGCCGAGCTCGCGCCCGATGGGCTGAGCGTAAAAACGCCTCCGCGAAAAATCTTCGAGCCATGGCCCATGCCCACGCCGCCGCGCATGGAGTGCACCTGCCTTGAGGCTCCCAAGCTACTTGAGCACAATGGCTATTTTTATCTCACCGTCGCAGAGGGCGGAACCGCCGGCCCCGCGACCGCCCATTCGGTTGTTGCGGCGCGCAGCCGGCATGCCGAAGGGCCGTGGGAGTATTCGCCCCTTAATCCCATTGTGCGCACCAAGTCGCGCAAAGACCGCTGGTTGAGCGTGGGCCACGGGAGGCTGGTCGATACGCCGGACGGCCGCTGGTACATGACAGTCCATTCTTACGAAAACGGCTATCGCGCGCTTGGTCGCCAGATGCTTCTGCTTCCAGTCGAGTGGACCAGTGACGGCTGGTTCCGCGTGCCTCCGGGAATCGGGCCTGATTCGGCTATTCCGATGCCGATTCCAGGCACGACGCAGCAGCCGTTCCCCGATCCTTCAGATGATTTCAGCAGCCCACAACTTGGACTGCAATGGGCGTTCTGGCACGAGTTCGATCCGGCGCGCTTTACCACGGGCAATGGCGCGCTCACCCTGCAGGCCAGAGGCACCTCGCTCGAAAGCACGTCTGCCTTGACCACGCCGGTGAGTGGGCACTCGTACACCATCGAAATGGATATCGAAGTAACGCCGGGCTGTGCATCGGGGCTGATGCTCTTCTATAGCCCCGAGCATGCTACGGGGATTTTGCTCGACGACGAAGGCATTGGCGTGCGCGTGGCGAACAATTACATTGCGAGCCGTGTGCAAAAGGGCGCAACCCGCGCAACCTTTCGTGTTGTCAACGACGACCAGGAAGTTGATTTCTACTATCGCCTTCCCGGCCAGGGCTGGGTGCGTGCGCAGGAGTCGGCGGAGATAGCAGGCATGGACCACAACGTGCTGGGCGGCTTCCTCGACGTGCGCCCGGCGGTCTTCGCCGCGGGAAAAGGGCAGGCGACTTTTCGCAACTTCCGCTACTGGCCAGAGGTGAAAGCGCCGGTGTAGCAATCGAAAACGCACATCAGAGGGGAACCATAAGAAAAGCCGCTCCGAAGAGCGGCTTTTCAGTTCAAGAGTCGGCCTAGTAGAAGATGACTCCTACAGACAGGTTGCCATTCAAGCCGGCCTGGCCGTTCACTGAGACGGTGCAAGTGGTCGATGTGGCCAACTGCGCCGGAGTGAGCGGGGTACCCGTGCTGGGATCGACGCATCCCGAGCCGGTGGACCAGCCGCCGAAATACTTGCTGCCGGCGGCGAGGTTTTCTGTCAACGTGACCTTGGAGCCAACCTCGTAGGTTCCCGTGCAAACCTGCCCGCCTGACCCGGTGTACTGCTGGCCGCAGTGAATCAGGTCCGGTGTTCCCGTGTCAGAAGGCGCTGTGACGTATTCGCCGGAAGGCGCCGTCTGAGCTCCCTGGATGAACACCGTGACGGTGGCGAACTGCGGCGTGGGCACGGTCTGAATGCAAACCTGCGCGAGGGCGTCTTTGCAGGTGAAGGTCTGCGGATTCGACAACACAACTGTGCCGTCCGGATTGGTCGTATTGTCGATGGCGTAGATGACCGAGTTGCCGGTGTAGCCCAGCGACGTTGCCACGCCGGCGTACTCGCCTGGTATTCCGCCCGAAGCGCCGCCTGAAGTGCTGGATCCGCAATTTGCACCGGGGCCCGACCCGCAGGAGTTGATGGATGCGACCTCGGGTAGAGTCGAGATCCACGTGACGGAGTTGGTGATATCGCGGATCGTAGGACTGGTTGAATACGTCCCAAAGGCAAGGTACTGAGCCGTCATGCCCTTATTCGAAACGGTCACATCTCCGGGCACAATTTGAATGGAGAGCAGCGGCTCCTGGGCGGCGCCGATGGTCACGCTCAGGTCGGCAGTTGCGATCACCACGCTCTTGTCCGGGTTCGTGAATTTCGCGGTAATGGTGGCCGTCCCGGCGCCTACGGCTGTAGCTAATCCCGGTGTGCCGTTCCCCGATGTGCCGACCGTGGCCACGTCCGTATTGCTCGAGGACCACTCCACAGCAGAAGTCTCATCCACCTGCAAGCCTGAATCGCCCTGTGTTCCGAGCACAAAGAATTGCGTCTGCTGGGACTGGATCAGTGCCTGGGTGCCGGGAAAAACCGCCAGCGCGGTCACCTCCTCCGTTGTGCCTCCGACCACCTGGAACGTAGCCGTGCCGGACGCAATTGACTTGTCGGGATTGGTAAACAGCGCGGTAATGGTTGCCGTGCCCTTGCTGGCCGCGACGGCCACGCCGGCCGAGTTGATGGTCGCGATCTGATTGCTGCTCGAAGTCCATGCCACTTGGTTCGTCAGAGCTTCCGTGGCGCCAGTAGACGTGCTGCCGATGGCGATGAAGCTGCTGGTCTGGCCCGGCGATGCCACAGCCTGGGTTCCGGGGATCACGGTAACAGCCGTTATGTCCGCGGTTCCGGTGCCGCCACCGCTGCTGCCTGTAACCGTGATCACCGCGGTCGCTGAAATGTTGCCGCTGAATCCCTTCATCGATGCCGTGATGGTCGTGGTTCCTGCAGAGACCGCCGTCGCCAGCCCTGATGAACTGATCGTGGCGACCGCCGGTGCGCTCGAGGTCCACGCGACCACGCTGGTCACATCCGTGGAAGAAGAAGGATGTTTGCCATGACCGATCGTGCCAGTCGCGGAGAACTGTGCGGTCTGGCCGACCGCAAGAGCCTGAGTCGCGGGACTCACCGTGATGATATCTACCTGCGAGGCAGAGCAGCCGATAAAGGGCACCGCCATAGCGGCCAATGCGGCCGTCAAAACACAAAAGCGCCTGAACATGCGCAAATCTCCTCCCAGGAGGCCTTACCGAACGCACTCCTGGTTGCTGTAGCTGAAAATGATCCACAAAGGAATTAGCAAGTCAGTTGCCATTCTCGATTGCCCGATTTTGGGTAGCTGACCGTCCATGCAACCGCGCAAGGTGTACTCTGCTGTTTACGGCGACCGCGAAGCTGGACACGTTTGTATGCAAGCCGCGGGGTCGATCCGCGCCCACTTGAACCGGGCACCGCCTTTCGCCGATCATTTGCCCTGGACGCAACCGACCGCTACACTTCTACCCAGCATGGCCATTCGCAACGAGTCTCCGGAACGCCTGGTGAGCGCCTCGCGCGCGGAAGAAGAGCAGAGCTTTGAGTTGAAGCTGCGGCCGCGCTGGCTTCGCGAGTTTATCGGCCAGTCAAAGGCAAAAGAGCAGTTATCCATCGCCCTTGAAGCGGCGAAATCGCGCGGCGAGGCGCTGGATCATGTGCTGCTCTTCGGCCCGCCGGGGCTGGGCAAGACGACCCTGGCCACCATCATCGCGAACGAGCTCGATGTGGGATTTCAGCAGACGTCCGGGCCGGCGTTGCAGATTCAGGGCGACCTGACGGCCATCCTCACCAACCTGCGCGAACGGCAGGTGCTTTTTCTCGACGAGATTCACCGCATGCAGCCGGTGCTGGAAGAAAAGCTCTACACCGCGCTCGAGGATTACAAGCTCGACATCATCATCGGCCAGGGGCCGGCGGCGCGCACGCATGTGATGGAAATTCGGCCGTTCACGTTTATCGGCGCCACCACGCGACCGGGCCTGCTGAGCTCGCCGCTGCGCTCGCGGTTCGGAATTCTGCTGCGCCTCGAGTTCTACACCGAGGAGGATCTGCGCATCATCGTCCAGCGCTCGGCTGAAGTATTGGGAGTGCCGATTGACCCGGACGGCGCTGCCGAAATTGCGTTGCGCTCACGCGGGACGCCGCGTATTGCCAACCGCCTGCTGCGACGGGTACGCGATTACGCGCAGGTGCGCGGAACCGGGATCATCGACCGGCCGACAGCGAACGCCGCGCTCACCATGCTCGAAGTGGATGCGCATGGGTTCGATGAGATCGACCGCAGGCTGCTGCTTACCATTATGCAAAAGTACGATGGCGGTCCCGTGGGGCTGGGCACGCTTGCCGCCACGCTGGCCGAAGAAGAGGATGCACTCGAAGAGGTATACGAGCCGTTTTTGATCCAGATCGGATTCCTCGATCGCACGCCGCGCGGACGCGTGGCCACCAGGCTGGCGTATGAACACTTTGGCTTGAGCATGCCGGGGCGGCAGCCGGGGCTGTTTTAGAAACATGGGTAAGGAGCCGCTTGCATGCGGACTGGACTTAGTCTGTTTAGGACCGCGCTTCCGTTCTCGGTCCTCTGCCTCAGTTTTTATTTACGCTCCCAGACCATGCCTGGTTGCCAAACCAGCGAACTGACGATTGATCTAACCAGCGTTAGCAATGGCATGGGCAGTGATTCTCTCGGTTTCGATCTGACAAACAAAGGTCACCGGACTTGTAGTCTGTCTGGATACCCATCGGTTGTGGCGTTAAACCAAAGAGGAAGGATTGTTCGCGAGATTCACTTTCAGCATTTAACCGCGATCCCGGGACGGGCAGATGTGAAACTTGAGGAGATTCAGCTAAGGCCGGGTGACCGTGCATGGTTTGAGATCAACGCCTGCCACCCAGCCGGGGGCATCGACTACCCCTTCTTCAAGAAGGTGACTGAGCTTCGCATAACTCCGCCAGAGAATAACAGCCCTTTCCGCGAGCACTATTCATTTCGATCGTGCCGGGCTGACGTCGACATTTCGTTTCTTGTAGCTGGAAGTGCGAACGACTAGGGTTAGTCAGCGACCATCGGGTTCCTGGATCGCGCGCCGCGCGGCCGGGTGGCCACGCGGCTCGCATATGAGCATTTTGGACTGGGCATGCAGGGGTGGCAGCCAGGCCTGTTCCAGGATCTGTGTGCGGCGCTCGGTTTCCGCATGCTTGCCATTCAAGCTTCGTTCTGCACCGGCTCCTGAATGACTCCATCGCCCGTCGCGGCCAAGGCCTGATTTGCATACTGCTCCGCGAGTTCGTTCAACTTCTGCGCAAGGCAATCATCGGCATGACGGTTGTGCAGGTGCAGCTGTACCAGATGGCCGTTGTCTTCCATCCGCACTGGAGCTACATCGTGGAGACTGATGGCGCCTCCGCACACGTCGCAAAATTTAAGTCCTTCGATGCTCATATGACCTCCGTTCGGTCCACCTTACATCCTTAGAGACACTAATCCGGTCTTGAAGTTTTCTTTCCAGAATCAAGAAGCGAAATTACGGACTGACTGCACCCCCACCGCGCGAGATAATTGGGTACGGAAGCAACTCCTCGCTTGTTCCGGAGGGACTGAATCATGGCACGTACTGAATCGACAATGCTCGAACTTGGTACCACGGCGCCCGGCTTCAGGCTGCCGGATGTGGTTTCGGGCAACGCCATCAGCAGCGACGAACTGCGCGGCAGGCCGCTCCTTGTGATGTTTATCTGCGCGCACTGCCCGTTTGTGAAGCACGTTGAGAAGGGGCTTGCGGACTTGGGCAAGGACTACGCAGGCAAGCCAATGAGCATCGTGGCCATCAGCAGCAACGACGCAGAGAACTACCCCGACGATAGCCCCGCCGGGCTAAAGCGCCAGGCGCAGAGGGCAGGGTTCAGCTTTCCCTACCTCTACGACGAAACGCAGGCGGTGGCGCGCGCCTACCAGGCAGCGTGCACGCCGGACTTCTACTTATTTGATGCGGAAATGAGGCTTGTCTATCGCGGACAGTTCGATGCGAGCCGGCCGGGCAACTGCATCCCAGTTTCCGGGCAGGATCTGCGCGCCGCTCTGGATGCCGTGCTTGCTGGCAAGCCTGTGGCGCAAGATCAGCATCCTTCGATTGGCTGCAACATCAAATGGAAGTAGCGCGGAAGCGAACGGCGGCCGCGCGGTTCCGCGCTTGCCACTGCAGCTTGGTCCATTCTCGTCAGAGCGTCGGTGACTTATCTCCCAGCATGGCTTCTCGCACAATCTTGATAGGAGGAAATCCCTGCTTGAGAAACTCATCATGGAACTTTTCCAGTGAGAACCCCGCGCCTTCTTTCTTTTTCAGGTCTTCGCGCAGCTTCATGATCTCAAGCTTTCCCAGCGTGTAATAAAGGTAAGTGGGATCGCCGGTGCCGCGCTTGGTTTCAACCTGGGCCGTCTCCTTTGGCTGGTAACCTTCCTTCTGGAAAAACTCGACTGCCTGATCGAAGCTCATCTTCCCAGTGTGCAACTCGATGCCCACGATGAAGCGTGCATCGCGCAGCAGCGCATCCTGCAACTGGCCAAGGCGGAAGAGCTTCGATTCGCGGTCGTCCTTCGCCCCCGCACCAGGCTGTCCGTAGCCGGCATCCAGCATCATCTGCTCGCAATAATGCGCCCAGCCTTCCACGTTGGTGTTGGCGCCCAGCAGTTTGCGTACGCGGCTCGGAGCCTCGGGAACCCACAGGAATTGGATGTAATGTCCGGGGTATGCCTCGTGAACCGCAGTCGAGATGATGGTGCCCACGTTGAAGGAATGCATGTAGCCTTCCACCTCGGCTGGCGTCATCTTCGGATCAGGCAAGGTCACGTTGAAGTAGGCTTCCGTCGCATGCTTCTCGTAGGGGCCCGGGGTGTCCATGCTGGCAAACGTGGTGGCGCGCATGAAGGGCGGCGTCTCCTCCACGATCGGCCGCACGTCCGAAGGAATGGTCACGATATGGTGATCGCGAATAAATGCGACCAGACTGTCGAACGTGGCGCGGAAGCTGTTCAGCAATTGATCCGGCGCAGGATGATCCGATCCCAATTGCTCGAGCACCTGCCGCGGATCTTTGTTCGGCTCCAGTTCTTTCGCGACCTGCTTGAAATGCTCCTGGTTCTTCGTCATGTCGGCCTGAGCAATTTCAAGCAGCCTGTCAAGCGGCAGGTCGACCATCTCGTCATATTCGAGCTTTTTTCGGAAGGTGTCCGCGCCAATGCGGAAGTCGCCATTCGATTTCGCGAGCAGATCCGATTTGAGCCACGTGAGATAGCTGTTGAGCGCGCTGACCACGGCCGCATTGCTCTGCGCGAACTCGGATTTCAGCGCTGGATCCTTCGCGTCGGCGAATGCCGTCGGCACGTCGTGCTCAAAAAAGCTGATGATGCCCGGCAACTGCTCGATGGCGATCTCGGTGAAGATATGCGGCGGATTCTTGAGGTTTGCCCGAGCCTCGTCCAGGCGGGCAGGCATCTGCTTTTCGCGCGCGATGAGCGAGCGCAGACGATCGTCTGGCGAAGCGAACTTGCGCTCCATCAGGCTGAACGCCGAGTTGCTCATGCCGCCCGAATACATGTCGGGATTCTTCTCCCAAGGGCGAATGGTTTCGAGCGTCAAGAGCGTCGATCGAATGTTACTAAGCACCATCTCGCGGTCGCCGCGTGTGGTCTGGTCCAGGCCGTCAGCCGGAACCGCATCCACACGCTTCTCGAACGCCTGAAGCGCCGCCACCCAGGCATCGACGCTCTTGCGAGAATAGTCTTCAAGCCGCGTGTCGTACTGGTGATAGCCGGTGAGCGTCCCGACCGTCGGCTGGTTGGGAAAGTACACCGTGTCGAAGTACTCGTCAGACACACGCTGGAATAGCTGCTGCGCTGATCCAGTTGTGGCGTCGGCAGGGAGAGCAGTGGTCATACAGGCTCCAAGAGCGATAAGGGCCAGGAGGTTCTTCATCGTGAGTCTCTCATAGTTTCAGGCGCTCACCGGCGCGGGCGCCAGCTTATTGATCAGTTCGCGAATCTCCAGCAGAATCTCGTCGGGCCGAATCGCGGCAAGTGGAAACTTTAACACGCCTTGCGGTGTGAATTGCGCGCCCCGCTTGGTGTTTTTGGCCACCAGCCGCATCAGGTGCTGCGGATCGATGGCGGCGTCCTCGGCAAAGCGAATCTGCAGTTCGGAACGCTTGCGGTCAATCTGCGCGATGCCGATGCGTTCGCATTCCAACCGCAGCGAGGCCGCTTCCAACAGGTAAACGGTGGCATCGGGCAGCGCGCCGTAGCGATCTTCCATTTCCGCGCGCAGGTCGGTAATGGCCTTTTCGCTTTGCGCCCCGGCAATCTTCTTGTAAAGGCGCAGCCGCTGATTCTCTTCGGCGACATAGCTCTCGTCGATGCGCAACGGAATGCCGAGATTGAGCTGCGTGGCGGGTTTCTCCTCCGCACCTTCGCCCTTCAATTCCTTCACTGCCTGCTCCAGCATGGACGTGTACAACTCAAACCCAATTGCTTCGATGTGCCCGCTCTGCTCGCCGCCCAGCATGTTGCCGGCTCCGCGCAACTCAAGGTCGAGCGCGGCAATTTTGAAACCCGCGCCGAGGTCGCTGAATTCCTTCAGGGCCGCCAGTCGCCGCCTCGCGATCTCGTTCAACTCGCCTTCCTGCGGGATCAGCAAATAGGCGTAGGCACGCCGATTCGACCGGCCCACGCGTCCCCGCAATTGGTAGAGCTCGCTCAGCCCGTGACGGTCGGCGCGGTTAATGAGCATGGTATTGGCGAGCGGAATGTCGATGCCGTTCTCGATGATCGTCGTGGCAACCAGCACGTCATACTCATGATGCATGAAGGCGAGAATGACCCGCTCCAGTTCGGTTTCACCCATCTGGCCGTGGCCCACAATGACGCGCGCTGCGGGTACCAGCTCCTGGATCCGTGACGCGATCTCGTAGATCGACTCGACGCGGTTGTGCACAAAATAGACCTGGCCTCCGCGCTCGAGCTCGACTTCGATTGCGGAGCGGATGATCTTCTCGTCGAATTTGGCTACCACGGTCTGAATCGCCATGCGGTCTTTCGGCGGCGTCTCGATCACAGACATGTCGCGCAGGCCCACCAGCGACATGTGCAGCGTGCGCGGTATCGGAGTGGCACTCATGGCGAGCACGTCGATCTCCTTGCGCAACTGCTTCAGCCGTTCCTTGTGGCGCACCCCGAAGCGCTGTTCTTCGTCCACGATCAGTAGGCCAAGATCCTGGAACTTGATGTCCTTCGAGAGCAGGCGATGCGTTCCGATCAGGATGTCGATCTTGCCGCTTTCCACCCGCTCGACGATGACTTTTTGCTCCTTCGCCGTGCGGAAGCGCGAGATCATCTCAATGTTGATGGGGAACTGCGAAAAGCGCTTCTTGAACGTCTCGTAGTGCTGAAAGCTGAGCACCGTGGTGGGCGTGAGCACGGCCACCTGCTTGCCGTCCTGCACCGCCTTGAACGCCGCGCGCATGGCCACTTCGGTCTTGCCATAACCGACGTCGCCACAGAGCAGCCGGTCCATCGGCGTCTGCTGCTCCATGTCGTACTTGATGGCGCGAATGGCGGCGATCTGGTCGTCCGTCTCGTTGTAGTCGAAGGCGTCTTCGAACTCCTTCTGGAATTCGTTGTCTTTCGAGAATGCCGTGCCATCCGCGGTGCGTCGCTCCGCATACAGCTTGAGCAACTCGGCAGCCATGTCCTGCATGGCCTTGCGTACCCGCGCCTTGGTCTTCACCCACTGCTGCGATCCCAGCTTGTTGAGCGCGGGTGCAGGGCCGGTGTCGGTCGAGCGGTACTTCTGGATGAGGTCCAGCCGCGTGAGCGGAACATAGAGCTTGGCCTGCTCGGCGAATTCCAGAATCATGAATTCGACCGCGAGGCTGTCCTGCACAATCTCCTTCAGTCCCTGGTATTGCGCGATGCCGTGCTCTACGTGGACCACGTAATCGCCCACGGAAAGATCGCGAAAGTCGGAGACGAACGCCGCAGTCTTCGATCGCTTCGGTTCAGGACGCGCCGCTACATCAACTTCGTCATTGAGATCGTTCGCGCCAAACAGAATGAGATTGGATTCAGGAAAGCTGACTCCCGCCGCGATGGGCGAGCGCACAATCACGGGCACTCGAAGATCGCCGGCCATGTAGCTGGCCTCTTCGAGCATCGTCTCGCCGCTATGAGCGGCACGGCTGCCCAGCCGGTACGGAATCTGGTATTCGCGCAGCACGGTCGCCATCCGTTCCACATCCCCCTGGTTGGCGGCGGCAATCACGATGTGGGTCTCAACCTCAATCAGCTTGCGCAACTGCTCCGTCAGCGCGGGAATCGATCCATGGAAGCGCAGCGTCGGACGCGTGCTCATGGCGATCTCGCCGAGCGTCGAGTCTTCGTCGAGCACATCGACTGCGCCAAGCTGATCGACGTCGACGCCGAAGTGCGCCTGCAGCAGACCCTGCAGAATCTCGGGGCGAATGTAGATATCTTCCGGCCGGATCAGATTGCCGATTCCGCTGCGCTCATGGCGCTGTTCCACCTTGTTCCACCAGCGATCGATCTGGTTACGCACCATCCCCGGCTCATCGACAAACAGCACGGCCTTGGGAAGCAGCTTCAGCAGGTTGGTTTCCGCGCCCGCCACCGCGGCAAAGAACTCCCACCCGGGAAACACGCTTACGCCGCCGGCAGCCGCGGCTTCTGCCGCCATCTCTTGCGTCTCGCTGTCCCCTTCCATCTCGACGCGCTGCTTGCTCAGGCGCGCATGCACCGCCGCCAAGAGTCGCTCGGTCACCGGCGTCTCGGTCAGCGGCAGCAATTGCGTTTCGTCGAGTCCCGCCTGCGAGCGCTGCGTTTCAGGATCGAACTTGCGAATCGTGTCGATCTCATCGCCGAAAAACTCGATGCGCACCGGGCGGTCTGACTCCGGCGAATAGACGTCGAGAATGCCGCCGCGACGTGTGAACTGCCCCGGCATCTCCACCAGGTCCATCTGCGTGTAGCCCACGCTCGCCAGGTGCGCGGTCAGCACTTCAATATCAATTTCTTCGCCGCGCCTGAGACTCACGGCCAGGCTGGCGTAATAGTCGCGTTCGAATAGCCGCATGGCTACGGCTTCCACCGGCGCGATCACGATCGATGCCCCGCCCGTGGCAAGCTTCCACAACGCTGCGGCACGCTGTTCCTGCACGTCCGGATGCGGCGACAGATTTTCGAATGGCAATACGTCGTGCGCGGGGACGCGAACCACACGCGCTGGATCCATCGCCCCGGTCAGCTCGCATCCGGCGCGAATCATCGGCTCCAGCGTTTCCGCGGCCTTGTTATCGGAAACGACGAGGATCACCGGCCGTCCCGCGGCCCGCGTCATCAAGGGTATGTAGAGGGACCGCGCCGTCGCGGTGAGTCCGGACACAATTCGCCGCCCCGTACTCAGGCTCAGGTGCCTGCGAACGCGCTCAAACGCCGGCGTATGCTCCAGGTCCGCGAAAATTTCGCGGACGAACGGGAGAATCATCAGTTCTCAGTTTATCAGTGGTGCGAGTGGGAAATTTGCGGCGCTCCGCAGGATCGATCGTTGCCTGCCGGGCTCTCGGATATCCCTCTTTCAGCCTTCGCAGAAGTCGGCTACAGCCTCGAGGCCGATCGCTGCGTACCTCCCGCCCGCTTCTCGCGCACCAGCACGGAGCCAACGCAAAGGCAGCCCGCAATCGCCCAAAGCCCAGCGGAATAGCGATGCGTCACATCATGCAGCCAGCCCATGGCATAAGGACCGGCGAAGGCGCCCACCGCCCCGGTCGAGTTCACGATGGCGATGGCCGCTCCCGCCGCCTTCCCGCTCAGCCGGCTGGCCGCCACGCTCCAGAACATGGGCAGCGATGACATCAGGCCCACCGATGCAAGGCAGAAGCTCGCCACCGCTCCGCCCA
>Ga0070684_100001893_pt1 | contig 15339 bp, 15 predicted proteins | sample KBSC723LmetaG_FD_65653 | JGI IMG/M metagenome (GOLD analysis project Ga0070684, IMG submission 65653) | Corn rhizosphere microbial communities from Kellogg Biological Station, Michigan, USA - KBS C7.2-3L metaG | ecosystem: Host-associated > Plants > Roots > Rhizosphere ...
CGCAATATGTGACACAGTGCGTCGCGAAAACGGCTAGACTCGGTCGATGGCTCCGACCGATGCGACTGCCTCGTTCCGTCCCACGCGCTGGGGGCTGGCGGCGAAGCTGTTCGCCATTCTCACCTTGCTCGGGGCGATCGCGGTGCTGGTTACCGGCGTGCTGGGCTACATGCAGGCCCGCGATGCCCTGCAGGAATCAATCTACAACCAGCTCACCACTGCGCGCAAAAGCAAGGCGCGCCAGATCGAGACCTACTTCCGCACCATTCGTAACGAGCTGAGCCAGCTCGCCACCGCGAAGATGACGGTCGATGCTGCGCGCGCCTTCCGGGCTGGCTTCGACCAGCTCGAGCAGTCCGAGGTGCCGTTCGAGATCCGCCGCAAGGTCGGCGACTGGTATGAAAAGGATTACCTGCCCGAGATGAATCGAACCCTGGGCAAAGACCTGAACATCAACGATTACCTGCCGACTGGAGCCGCCGCCTACTACTTGCATTACCACTACATCGTCGGTAATCCGTATTCGAAGAACCAGCGCAAGCTGGTGGACGACGCTGGCGACGGCAGCACCTACAGCGTCGAGCACGCGATCTACCACCCGCTGCTGCGCGGTGCCGCCAGCGCCTTCGGTTTCTTCGACCTCCTGATGGCCGATCCCAGGTCGGGCCGTCTGATCTACACGGTCGACAAGGAGGTGGATGTCGCTACGTCGTTGCGCATCGGCCCCTACCGCTCCTCGAACGTCGCTATGGCTGTCGCCCGCTGCAGCGCCACGCCGGACAGGTCGGCCGTGTGCTTCGAGGATTTCGCACCCTATGCCCCCTCGCGTGGCGCACCCACCGCCTTCATGACGGCGCCGGTGATCGACCAGGGCATCGTTGTCGCCGTGCTGGTCGCGCAGCTGTCGGTCGAGGAGATCGACAATGTCGTGACCGGCGACCGGCACTGGCGGCAGGACGGCTTCGGCGCCACGGGCGAGGCCTATATCGTGGGCGCCGATCGCTTAGTGCGCTCCGGCCCGCGGGCGTTCTACGAGAATCCCGACCAGTATTTCGCCGAGCTGAAGGGCGGCGGCGAGCTCGACGAGAACATCGACGCCATCCGCCGCTATGGCACGCCAGTGCTGCATCAGCGCGTCCTGACCGAGGCCTCCCGGGCGGCCTTGGCCGGTGTCGAGGGCACAGGCGAGATTTCGGGTTATCGCGGCATCCCGACGCTCGCCTCGTGGGGACCGCTGGCAATCCAGGGCACCAAATGGGCGTTGATCGCCAAGATCGACACGTCCGAGGCGTTCGCGCCCGTTTACAAGCTGCGACAGCAACTGATGATCGTGGGCGGCTTGGCTCTGCTGACCGTGATCGTTACCGGGGCCTGGCTGTCGCGCTCGCTGCTCGGGCCGTTGCGCGAGCTCACCGCCGGCGTGACGAGCTTTGCCGCCGGCGACTACAGCGCCAAGGTGACTGTGCGCACGCGTGACGAGATCGGCCGGCTGTGCTCGGCCTTCAACAGCATGGTCGACGAACTGCGGGGCAAGAATGCCGTTATCGAGAACAAGAACCGGGAGAATGAGGAACTGCTGCTGAACGTCCTGCCCGCGCCGATCGCCAACCGCCTGCGCGGCGGCGAGCAGGGTATCGCCGACGGATTCGCTGAGGTCACCGTGGTCTTCGCCGATCTGGTGGGATTCACCCAGATGTCGTCGGACATGCCGCCGGCCAAGGTCGTCACCCTGCTGAACGGCCTGTTTAGCCGATTCGACGAGGCCGCCCACGAACTCAGCATCGAGAAGATCAAAACGGTGGGCGACGCCTACATGGCGGTGTGTGGCATGCCGGTGCACGTACCCGACCACGCTGAGCGTATGGTGCGAATGGCGATCCGCATGGTCCATATCACTCGCGAGCACGCTCTGGAGCATCACGCTGCCATGAAGCTGCGCGTCGGCATCAACAGCGGGCCGGTCGTGGCGGGCGTCATCGGCAAGAGCAAATACATCTACGACCTGTGGGGCGACACGGTGAACCTGGCGAGCCGCATGGAATCCGGAGGCCTGCCCGACATGATCCAGGTGACACGGTCTGTCTACGACAAGCTCAAGGACAAGTTCGTCTTCGAGGCGCGGGGCACGATAGAGGTCAAGGGCAAGGGCAGTGTCGAAGCTTGGCTGCTGAAGCTATAGGGGATTGGCCGACCGTAACGGGTCAAGCTATCCGCCGATATTGCAAAGCATGAACGTCCGGTTTGGGTCAAAAAGGGACATGCCGGGATCGTCACTAGATGTCCGCTTTACCCCTGTGAGTTCAACCGATCAGTGCAACACCGTTCGTAGTTTATCGGCTGGGGTTTCGAAGCCCAAGGTCTTTCGCGGACGTTGGTTGAGTCGCAGGGCAATCGCATTGAGATGCGCCTGGGAGATGCGCGCGAAGTTGGTTCCGCTTGGGAAGTACTGGCGGACCAAGCCATTAGTGTTTTCATTGCTGCCGCGCTGCCAGGGACTGCGCGGGTCGCAGAAGTAGACCCGCACGTTGGTGGCGACCGTAAAGCGCTTGTGGGCATGCATCTCCTTGCCTTGGTCCCACGTCAGCGAACGTCGCAACTCCTCAGGCAGTTTGCGGACGTGCTTGGCAAGCACGGCAACGACCGTCGTCGTGTCCTTGCGAGGAAGCTTGACCAGCATCGTAAAGCGGCTGTGGCGCTCAATCAGTGTGGCGATGTGCGTATCGTTCCCTCCGGTAAGAAGGTCGCCTTCCCAATGGCCTGGCACGGCGCGATCCTCGGCCTCGGCGGGCCGCTCGCGGATGGAGACCATATCGAGGATGTGTCCCTGCCCACTCCCGGCATTGTGGCTTTTGGGGAGGCGCATCTGACGTCTGGTGCGCAAGTGTGCTGCCAACTCCTTTTTCAGCACGCCGCGCGTCTGAACGAACAGACTGCGATAGATCGCTTCGTGGGATATCTGCATGTCTTGGTCGGTCGGGAACTCCCGCTTCAGCCAGCCAGAGATCTGCTCCGGTGAGCATTGCAGCGCGAGCTTCTGTGCTACACGCCATCGTAGCTCTCTGTGGAGTGCCAGACGACAAGGCTTGGGGCGCAGCGCCCTTTCCCAAGCGCTCCTGTCCGCCCGGTTGGCACGGTAACGTTGGCGGCCGCCGTTGCGCCTGATCTCCCGGCTCACCGTCGACGGCGCCCGTCCAAGGCCACGAGCAATCCGTCGGATCGACTGGCCCACGGCAATGCCACGAGAGATCTCTTCGCGTTCCTCAAGCCTGAGCGCTGCCAAAGCTCTTCGGCGCAACGCCGGCGCGATGCCGCCATGGAGCGTCACAATTCGCAGAACGCCAGTCTTGTTCCTCCGATCCAGTGCCCGGGAGATCGCTGCAGCACTTGACCCGCTCTTCCAGCGCTCCCACAGCTCCGCCTTCTACGCTGCCGTGAACCATATCCGGGATGTCACCATGGCCACCTCCTGATCCCGTAAGACTAGGAGGTGCTGAACCATTGAATCCGCCCCCTGAAAACGCACAGTCCCCGATTTACAGTACACGCCGTAGCGCGGGCTCTAGCTCAATGGCGACCAGCTGCGCGCGCGCCCCGTACAGCTCGGCCGCTTCAGGTACCGTCGCCGCCGGCACGACGGACACCGCCTTGATCACCATGTGCAGGCGCGGCCCCGAGTAGCCGCGCGACAGCGTGACGGCTCGACCGACCGACAGGCGCTTGAGCTGACCCAGCGGCCCGCCCAAGCGGCGGTATTCCGTGGTCTTGGTCCCTGCGGCGAAGGCGTCGAAGTGTTCGCCTTTCAACGGCACCCAGAGCGGTGTGGCCATCATGCGCACAAAGAAACCCATCCCCGCGGCGCTGCACAAGCTCCATGGCGAGCCCGGCCGGCGACCGACCGTGGACACCGAGCCCGAAGGCGTCGGCGACATCTGGGCACCGCCCGGCTGGTTCGACGATCAGCAGCGCGAGCAGTGGCACTATGGCGCCGAGCATGCGCCGGCCGGCCTGCTGACCGGCACCGACCGGGAAATCCTCGTCGTCTGGGTCGTCGCCGCCGTCGAGCACGCGCGCGCCTGCCAGAAGGTGCGTGAGCTGGAAAGAGGACGCCATCTTTCTGGCGGAACAGGCCTGGCAGCCGCGCCACCCGCCAGTCACCGAGGCGCTGACATTCCCGCGAACTGGTCGAACAATTCGAGCGCCTTCGCTCGGAACAATGACGGAGGCGGAAGGGTTACTTCCGGCTTTGCGTAGCTGTTGTGATTGGTCGTCATCGTCGCCAGCGCGGTCGAGCCGACCAGATCGCAAAACATCACCGTAAGCTGCCGACGCTCGGCGCCATCACCGATCGGCGGAGCTAGACCGACTAGCGCAGCCTGCTCCAACCCTGTCGGGGAAGCGAGTGTCCCAATCGCCCTCAGCAGTCGCTTGCGGTGCCCGAGCACAATCCCCAGCTTCTCAAGATCGGCCTCGGTCAGCTCGGATAGGACCTCGGCATCAATTGCGTTGTCGCGAAAAGTCGCGACGTACTGCTGCAGCCCTAAGCCGCACAACCACTTCTCGATGTCCATGCCCCACCTCCGCGGTGGTGACGACCGAGCAATCCTCCGATCCACAGTTTACCACTTGCCGTCCGTGGATCACGTCTATTTCTCCCCGCAGGACGAATCAGCAGCGGAGTAAAGCGTCTCCCGACGCTCTGGCTTGATGATGTCCGCTTCGGGTCAAAGGGCGACATTCTGGGGTTGTCGGCCGCGTGTCCGCCTTTCCCTTGTAAGCGGACGGCACTCTCATCTGAGGTACCGGCCCCTCGAAGTACGGCGGTAGCGCTGATTATGGGCGAGAGGGAAAGGGCCTGACCAATCTCTAGCTGTGGAGCCTCAACAGGTTATTCCCGGTCAGGCCGAGAGTGCAGATGGGCGGCACGGCGGCGATACTGCCATGAGGGCGATGCCAGTTGTATCGGTGTGTCCAGTAAGGCAGCTCGGCAGCCCGCTGTTGTGGAGTGTCGTAGGCCTTGGCGTAAGCCCATTCGCGCAAGGCAGTCTGGATGAAGCGTTCAGCCTTGCCGTTGGTCCTGGGCGTATAGGGCCTGGTGAAGATGTGTCTGAGGCTGAGGCGGCGGCAGGCGGTGCGGAAGCGTCGGGATCTGTAGCAGGAGCCGTTGTCGGTCATGACCCGTTCGACGGTGATGCCGAGGCTTGCGTAGTAGGCGACGGCGAGCTTGAGGAAGGTGACGGCGCAGGTCTGGCGCTCGGTCTTCATGACCCTGGTAAAGGCAATGCGCGAGGCGTCGTCGATGGCGACGTGAACGAACTCCCAGCCGACGCCGCGGGTGTTGCTCTGGCCGGTGCGGTCGCCGGTGATGCGATGGCCTATGCGGTTGAACTTGCCGAGCTTTTTGATGTCGATGTGGATCAGTTCGCCAAGTCGCTCGCGCTGATAGCGGCGCGGCGGCGTGGCTGGCTCGAGGGCGCTCAGGCGATTGAGGCCCAGGCGTTTGAGGACGCGGCTGACGGTGGTCGTCGAAACGCCGGTTTCGGTGGCGATCGCCTTGCCGGTCAGGCGCTGACGGCGCAGCGCCTCGATGCGGTCGACGATGACCTGGGGAGTCGGCTGACGCAGGTGATCCGGACGCGAGCTGCGGTCCTGCAAGCCAGCCAAGCCTTCGGCTTGGAAGCGCTTGACCCATTTGTCCACCGGGCGAGGGCAAACGCCTACGGCTTCACTGACGGCCTTCGGCGTTTGCCCACTGAGAACCATGTTGACCATGTGCTCTCGACCGAGCGGCGTCAGGCGGGCATTCTTATGGATGTCCATTCGGCTCCCCCAAGGACAGTTGACGTCTCGACAACATCAGCTTCCTCGGCCGGCGCCGGATGGACAACCTATTGAAAGCTCACATCTAGAGCTTCCTGGCCGCGCCTGTTACGGCCGCTGCGCCAATCACGCTCTACTGCGCCGGGTTGGCGCGGAACCCGAACGCCGTTCGCTGTGCTTCCCAGTCGATCGGGAATGGCTGCTCAAGGTCTGACAGCTGAAGCGTTGCGGGCTGGGTGCCGTTCAGGATGGCCTCGACGATATCCGGCGCCAGCAAGGCCAGCCGGATGGTCCTCGAGAGGTAGGACCGGTTGATGCCTTCCTTGTCGGCCATCTCCGCGATGCTGGCGTAGGCACCAGCGTCAAGCAGCTTCTGCCAGCGCCAGGCGCGGGACAGCGCCTTGATCAGCGTGCTGTCGGTTGCCTTGCTGCGCCCGGGCAGGAACTGCGGTGCCATTCGGAGCTGCGATGATCTTGCGGCCGCCGAACTTCTTGAAGGCGATGCGCACGAAGACGTCAACGTACTTGCCGTCGGTGGACGGGGTGATTGAAGCGGTCATGCGGCCTGGTCCACAGCTGGCGGGCCCTGAAGGTCCTGAATGACGTCGCGCAATCCTTCGGTCTTGAGGCGAACCCGGATGCCGTCCTCGGTTACGTCGACGCGCTCAACGAGGAGGCGGATGAGGCGGGCCTGCTCGCCGGGGAACAGCTCGTCCCAGATGCGATCGAAGTCGGCCAGCGCTTCCCGGACGGTCACCGTTGGCAGGCCCGAGGAACGGATGGTCCTGGCGACAATCTCAGGCGCGCGGACCAGCCGGCGGACCTGCTCGATCACCGCCTGATCAACCGGGCCGGCCGGGACGCGGCGAATGGGGCCATCATTCTCAGCGCGCTTAATCGTGACCATCGAGACGTAGTAGCGGTAGCAGCGGCCGGCCTTGCGGGCGTGCTGCGGCGTCATCGCCCTTCCGTCGGGTCCGAAGATCAGCCCGCGCAGCAGCGCAACCTCCCGCGCGGCCGCCGCCCGCGCCCTGGCACGCGGCGGCTCCTGGCTGATCGACTGCGCCTCGTTCCAGCGGTGCTCATCGATGATCGGCTGGTGTTTGCCGGGGAAGGCTTCCGTCTTGTGCACGGTCAGGCCTTGGTAGGTCCTGTTCTTCAGGATCTTGTGCAGCACGATCTTGTCGAAGGGCCGGCCGGAGCGCTGGCGGATGCTGGCCTTCGCACAGGAACTCGAGGCCGAGGCGGACGCCCAGGCGTGGGACGGCCGCTCGCTGGAACTGAAGAGCGGATGGTTCAGTGACAGGGTTCCGACCGGCGGTCCCAATCGGACCGAGCGCAAGCGGTGGGGTCATGCCGATAGCCGATCCCACCGCCCGGCCAATCAGGCAGCAACCTGCAGGCCGGCTTCCGCAGGCGGCAAGAGGCGGGGTCGCTGCACGGCGCCGACGCCGACGCCCGGCAGCCCGCGATAGATCTCGAGATAGTCGCGCGCCATGCGCGATCGGAGCTGCCTCTTTATCCAGCCTTTCTCCTGAACGTCGAGGCCGGAGAGTTCGGCGATCCGCCAAAGCGAGGCTAGTCCAGCAACGAGCTGCAGTTCGCTCTCGTTGACTTTCACCGGCCCTCAGACGCTACCTGGGATTCCGCGGGAGAAGCGTCATGAAGGCGATACCCGTTCTTTTGATCGTTGAAGACGACTTTTGGGTCCTCGGTGTCGGACGGCATGAGCAAGCTTCAGACCGTCCATGGAACCAGGCATGTCGATATCAGTGAATACTACTCAGACGTCGGGCCGTTCCTGAAGGAGTTCGATTGCTGCCAGAACGCGGACTTCGTTCCCAAACCGTACGATCTTTGACTGACCGGCCTTTTGAGAGGTCTTTGTTCCTAGGGGTTAGTGGACCTGCTTGGCGATCAGCCTCCTGCGTGCCTCCGTGAGGCACGCGCTGTGATTCGCTTCGAGCTCTGGCCAGCCCTGGTCCACGGCCTAGAGGATTACGTCGGCGCTGGCACCGGGGATGCGGGATAGCCTCCACCTCCGAGGCTGGCCGTTGGTCGCCTCGTACACCACCCGGGTTACGTGGCGGGCTAGCTCGCGGGCGGCCTGGCTGATCTCGGAAGCCATGGGGCTAGACGGCCAAGGAGGGGGCGCGTTCCCTGATCGCTACCATCGAAAGAAGGTCGCAGATAGCCCGCCACGTTGTGGTACGGTGGCCACCGGACTGGGCACTTGTCCGCGACTGACGGTGACCTCACTTCTTTTCGCGTGGAGGCAATGGCGCTAAGGCCTCGCGGACTACCGATACTTCCATCATGTTGCGGAGCGATGCATGTCCCCGATCGAGCGGAACAACGTAAAGATCAGTGGGAGTGGTCCGAGGGCCATGATGTTCGCTCACGGCTTTGGCTGCGATCAGAACATGTGGCGCTTCGTGGCTCCGGCCTTTGAGACGCAGTTCCGTGTTGTGGTCTTCGATCATGTAGGCGCCGGCGGCTCTGATCTTTCGGCATATAAGCCGGAAAAGTACTCGTCGCTGAATGGCTATGCTGACGATGTAGTCGAAATCGGCCGTGAGTTGGGCTTGCAAGGTGCCGTGTTCGTTGGGCATTCCGTAAGCGCGATGATTGGCGCTTTGGCTTCGCTGAAAGCGCCGGGCGTGTTTGAAAGCCTCGTGATGGTAGGTCCTTCTCCCCGGTATATGAACGATGGGGACTATGTCGGGGGCTTCTCGGAAACCCAGATTGACGAGCTGCTGGAGTCGCTGGACGACAACCACCTGGGATGGTCCGCGGCCATGGCTCCCGCGATCATGGGCAATCCCGATCGCCCCGAACTAGGTCAGGAGCTGGCCGACAGCTTTTGTCGTACCGATCCCGACATTGCCAAGGCGTTTGCCCGCGTAACCTTCAAGTCGGACAATCGGGGCGATCTGGACAAGATCACCGCCCGTACGCTTGTGCTTCAGTGCAGCGACGACATCATCGCGGGAATGCAAGTCGGAGAATACGTAAACGCACGCATCGCCGGGAGTCGCCTTGTCAAGCTCGCGGCCACCGGTCATTGCCCAAACTTGAGCGCACCCGACGAAGTCATTTCCGCCATTCGCGCTTTCGCGTGACCGACAGAGCATGGCAGTACACGACGAACCTGTCGAAGATCTCGAGGATCTCTACGAGAACGCGCCGTGCGCCTACCTGTCGCTTCGGCCCGACGGAACGATAGCCAAGTCCAACGCGACGCTCTCGGCATGGATCGGCGTCCCGCGGGAGCAATTGCTGGGCAAGCGCTTCCTCGATCTGCTAAACGTCGCCGGCCGCATCTTTTACGAAACCCATTTTGCGCCTCTGCTGCGCATGCAGGGATTCTTCAACGAAGTGGCTCTCGATCTGGTAACGGCGTCCGGTGGCCGCTTTCCCGTGCTCGCGAACGCCCTCGTGCGAAAGGGAGCAAAGGGCGAGATCGTCTTCATTCGGGTGACGCTGTTCAATGCCGGGGTGCGTCGGGAATACGAACGCGGCCTGGTCGCCGCCAAAAACGCGGCCCAGTCGACATTGAAGGAGGAACGCGAAGTCTCACAGTTGCGCGAACAGTTCATCGCAGTGCTGGGGCATGATCTGCGCAACCCGCTATCGTCCATCTTGGGCGTTGCGGAGATGTTGCTGCGCAAGGACTCAACCGAACAGAGCAGGACCTATCTGCGCCTGATGATTGGCAGTGCGCACCGCATGTCTTCCTTGATCGACAACGTTCTCGACTTCGCGCGGGGACGACTGGGCGCAGGAATACCGGTCAATATGGAAGCCAGCGTGCCATTGGCCGAGATGCTATCGCAGGTGGTCGAAGAACTTCGAACCGGCAGCGGGCACGCGATCGTCGCCGAGATTGCCATCGTCCATACCGTCGAGTGCGATTCTAGTCGTCTCGGCCAGCTTACCTCCAATCTGCTAGGGAATGCGTTGACCCATGGCGCAACCGACAAACCCATTCGCCTGCGCGCGGTTACGCAAGAGAGGGCCTTGGAGATATCCGTATCCAACAGCGGGAAGCCGATACCCGCTGCTACGATGGAGCGGCTATTTCAGCCTTTCTTCCGGGGTGAGGTGCGACAAAGCCAGCAAGGCCTTGGCCTTGGCCTCTACATCTCATCGGAAATCGCCAAAGCCCATGGCGGCTCGCTAACAGTCCAGTCATCGGAAGTGGAGACTAGGTTCACTTTCCGAATGCCCACTAAAGGCTGATTCGCCCAGCGCTGCGCGCCCCACGCGCTCCACTGCTAAGCGCTGGCTATTCATCGGCGTGCGCGTTGCGGAGCGCGGCCTCCAGTTCCTCTTTCTGCTCGCCCCAGCGCTGCCCGCGCAACACAACCTGCTCAGCGCTGATCAAGCTTATCAAGTCCCGCTTCTTGAGCACCGCGAAGGCTCGGCTGACCGACTCCGACTCCATGCCAAGATAATCGCCAATGTCCGAGCGGCTCATAGGCAGTGCGAGCGGGTGCGTGGGCAAGCCTCGCTCCGCATAGGTCTTCTCGAGCCAAAGCAGAAAGTGCCAAAGCCTCTCCCCGGTGCCGAACTTGGCAATTGTTACCAAGTGTTCGGCCGTGCGCTTAACGGCCCGCATTACCTCATCATCAATCACCTTGCCAATGCCAGGGCTGCCGACACTCTTGCGAAGGCAATCCGCAGCGATAGCCCGGGTCGTGGCGTCGGTGATGGCCTCGCAATCAAACAGGTGACTACCATTCGACTGAACTAAGCCGCAGATGTCGCCGGGGAAAAGAAAGTCGACTATCTGCCGCCGACCGTTGGATAACGCTATGGAGCGGGCAAGCACACCCGAAACGACCCGGTGCAGGGTCGTAATCGGTTTGCCAGCGGTGAAAAGCATTTGGTCCCGCGCCCACCGTCGTTGAGCGCCGAACTCGAAAAGCTTGGACCTGGTCACACAATCAAGCGAACCGCAGACGTTGAAGGGCCTTGCTGGAACGGTTGGGCACGCCGATGAACTGGCCATAGTACTCTCCGGCCTACGTGAGGCCTTCGCGGCCGTCACTTAGGGGCGGTGCCTCTGTTTCTGCGGCCTTCCGCGACTCGCCGAGACGACGCCAATGCTTCGCGGTCTCGATCAAGTGAAGTCGATTGACCCTATCGGTTGACGCACAAGCCAAGCCCTCCAGGCGTGCCGCCTCCAATAGGCATTCGAGTGCTGATTTCATCGCGCCCTCGTCACTCAAGTGAGCGGGAGCGCGGGACACATCTATTGTGCCGCTGTCTCTCAGCCGTTGGTGCTCGGATCGTGCCGACCAACGATTAAGAATAATGCAGATAGCCGGCAAAGGATGCACGCAAATTGCGAAACCGCGGCAGGAGCGCCCACGAACACGATAGACTCCCGCGACGAGCAATCCCTTTCTGGGCCATCACGATCATCGCTTTCGACATCCAGGAGAGGCTATCGGGATGGAAGCCCTTCTGCGCGAGTGGCGCCATGACGAGGAGCTGAGCGAGGCGCGCAGATGGTCGCGCCCGGTGCGCATCCCTTATGAAGAGGCCGCCTCTCGACGAGCGTGGTCCGTGTTTATCGGCGCGCACGGTCTGACCGCAGCACGCACGGTCTGCCACGATCGATCGCCGCCGAGTCATCTCGGCCAAGGCACCGACGATCGGGTGATTTCCCGACATGCCAGTTGGGTCCGGACCGGCCAGGCGAGCGGCCACTCAACTGGCTGGAGGAGGCTTGATCGCCGCCCCACGCGCCAAACCCTCGCCGGTAAGCGTGACGCTGCCGTGATCGTGTCGCACCAAGCCGGCCGCGTGTGCGCATCCGCCATCTCCGTCGCCCGATAGAAGTCGATGCCGAGCCGATCCGCGATGGTCCATAAAGCCTCGCAAGACCTTGCCGCCGGCCAAAGTATAAACGGCTAGGCACATGATGTCGGCCGGCGCGTCGCGGCGGCGATAGTGCCATGCAGCCAGCGCGTTGGCGCAGGCGCCCGAGCGGCCATGATCTTCACCTTCGCAGAAGCGGAGCCTGGTGTGCGTGCGACGCGGCGGACCCCGGTGGTAGCGACAGGCGACTCGCGGATGCAGTAGTGCCTGTTGGTTTGGTTAACGGCAATTGAAACCGGCGTTGCGCCCGTGTTCCGTACATTTCCGCCGGGCGCGACACTTCTGCCAGCAGCTGTTCGGAGCGCTTGATATAGTGCCAACGAAGGCCGGAGAGGGCGACCTCGAAGTTGGCAATTGAGTCGCGACCGCGCTGAAAACCGTCTGGACGCGCCTCACGGACCCATCGTCTGCTGAGTCACCCCGAGTGGGTGAGCGTCGAGCAGCTAAGCGTAGGACTTAGGTGGGGTCCGCCGCTCCGGCTCTCCGACTTGCTGCGCTGCGGGTTGGTGGTCTTCCCAGTCGGCCATGCGTTCCCAGGTGTCGGCGATCTGGAGCAGGTTTTGACGCCCTTCGTCGGTGATAGCGGCCGCGGCCATTGCCCGGGTTTCTTGCGCTCGGGCTCGATACTGGCGTGCGAGGTCAGTAGTGACGGAGGTCAAGTCGCGCTTCCGGTCGATAAATGTACATGCCCAACGTGCGGTTGCAACAAAGACGTCGGCCAGCAAATATTTTTCGTACGGCAGGTGCGCCGTCAGCCCTCGCCCAACTTCCGAATTGGGGTCGCTCCCTCTCACCCTGCTCGCGGCCGGCGCGGCTGGTCCGGAAGCGAATGACACCAGACGTAATAGCCGCCGCCTTGGTCCATCGCCTGCTCCCTGTCGCCGCGGTCGTGTCGGAGCTCCGTTGGCTTCGTCCTAGTGCGAAACTTCTCGTCCCTCGGCTTGCCGCGCCATCGCCTCGTATGTTTCAGCGATATCCGGCATGGTCGCCGAGGCGTTGGGGTAGCTCAGCCCAGCGGCCCGAGTCCGTGCTTCTCCAGCTTTGGTCAGTCAGTATGCGGCGTTACGTTCGGGCACCTGTCAACGCTCCTTCCCTCCACCGAGGATGGCTGCATCCGGCGGTGATCTAGTTGCGCCTAGACGTAAAACCGCGTGGAAGCGCCCCGGTTGATGTCCTCGATAGGGCTGGAGCACGCGTAGGCTCTGGTGGCTGCCGGATCAATCCGGATCTGCGACGCCCTCAAGGAAGAGTTCTTGACTGCGAGCCGGAGAAGTACGCCGCGCACTCCAGGCAATGGGGCCCGGCCACGCCGAAGAGCTGGAGGCGAATGCGGCCCGGCTCGAGACGGAAGCCACGCGGTACGCCGGCATTACGAGGTAGCCGAGTCTGGTGTGCGCGCGCCCCGGGCTGCGTCTTGTTCGCGCTACGGGTTCGGCAGCCCATCCTTGGCATCTGTCGAGACCGTTCGCCCTCAACCCCGGTCCGAATGCGCTTCACGAACCGATAGATGCGTTGCACCAGGTTGCGACGGGCGGTGCTGACGGCAGTCGGGCTCATCGTCATGAACTGGTCGTCCCCTATAGGATCGCGTATTCGCTCCTAGCGAATCCGCGTGCGGCGAGGTCGCGCATCATCACTCTTGCGTCTACCTCGGAGCGGACAGTGCAGAGGGTCAAGTTCCTGCCTTGCTCCCGAGCGCGCTCAACTCTTTGGGTCCATTGGGCATCTCCGACGAGCGGTCCGAACACGGTGAAGACTTTGGCTTGGTGGTCCTCGACCACCATCCAGAACGAAGGCGCGACCTTCGATCGTCCAATGCGGAATGTCGTCCCCACGCTACCGCCCCCCAAAGCCAGCCACCACGATAACCCGCCTCGGCAGCTCGGACACCAGAAACTGTCTGAGCTGAGCGTCTTACAGCTGCTGACGCTTAGCGTACTCGCCTTGCGGATAGAGCCTAAACGCCGTCTCATGCAGCCAACGGGCAATCCGATGGCTGGGGGAGTAGATGCCGCCCTTGCGTCACCACTTTTCCGACCCATGTTAGGAATGCGCTGTGCGTGGGACGGCGCCTGAAAGCGGGAAAATGAAGGGGCTAGCGACGCTCGCCGCTCTGTTGGCGGTCGGCCTCCTGATGACAGCATTGCTTGCGGGAGTTCTGCAACAGCGCGCGGGAATCTCGCATCCGATTGACGGATCCTATACACCTCCTTCGGAGGTTCCGAGCGAGCGATGGGGGCTGCCGGATCGAAAGGTGTCCCCGGAGCCGCGTGCACCCGAGCCTCCGGCGCTGCGGCGAAACTGGGACATGGCCGGCTAACCAGATTACAAGAAGGCACTAGCCGCTCCCGGTCGCTCGATGGATCGATACCCGGAGCGCTGGCTTCCCGCCTCGTCACACTGGGAGCGTGGCGGGATTTTGTTGGTTCCACAGCCCGTACGGGCCGCTGGGCGGCTTTCTCATCGGTCCCGCCGTTGTCGTCTGTGTCCGCGCGGTTATTGCGCTCCTATGACGCGTTCCATGAAGGGCCTTTGGCTGGGTGCCGCAATGGTTCTGGCGCGCTGGTGCTGATCCTCTTCCTTGCCGATGACTTCGAGGAGCGGCCCGCAGACCACGCCTCGGGGCCGGCGAACCTACCAGCCCATGAGCAGATGCGCCCGAACTGGACGCCTTTGCGGATGATCAACCCGACGCCGGTCTAACGTCCGCCTGCAGCAGGGCGATCCAGAGAAGGAACCGGATGCAGCTGGTGAATCCCCAGCCGCATCAGTCCGCACCCTCAAACATCCATCCGGCGGGTTCGAGAACGAGCGGACCGTCTTTCGGCGCTGAAGGCGGCGGAAGCGCTGCGAACTCACATAGCCGATGGGTGTCCGCTTACCCGCCAGAGCCTTGCCCGATTCAGCCACGTGCTAAAAGCTCGTTGAGCTGCACTTTCCCGCGTGTGGGCGGCGGCGAGAGTGCTTCAGCTTCTGTCTTGGGCAACTTCACGCCCCAGATATCCAAGGTGACTCGAGACACCACGTCAAATCCACCCAAGACGCATCCCGATGAGTCAGCGGGGACCGTCTTACCAATCTGCGAGAGTTTGACGAGCCAGCTGCCGCAGACCGGACACGAGTACGTTGTAACACGCCAGCAGACATGGACATCCAGCTGAGTGGACGACGCGCCTCACAATCGCAGCATTGGATGCGAATACCAGCATCGCGCAATACCTTGCTGCGCAGGTAAGCTTCAAGACCTCGCTCAATGTGATGTGTCCGACGACTCGCGCGGAGAGCCCGCGCCCGACGACGCGTTGCAAGGTTGCTTCTATAGTCTCGTCATCAAGCGAGCGCGCCCCTACGACGCAGCCAGTTCGCGGAGAACGTCATCGAGCACTCTGTCCCGAAGGTCCGCCTAATCGAGGCCAATGGGCGAGAAAGCCGGATCGATCATGCGTAGGAGGCCGAAGGCGTCGCTGACAGAGCGAACCAGCACAGGCTCGGCTTTCCGGGCAAACAACTGGTGTGCGGCGACGAGGCGTTTGAACGAGTAAGTCGGTTCGCCGGGCGCGACGATCACTCGTTGATGGCCGGTTAGAATGCCAGGCTGATGGGCACGCTGGATAAGGAGGTCGAGAGGGACGT
>Ga0070684_100001894_pt1 | contig 15331 bp, 8 predicted proteins | sample KBSC723LmetaG_FD_65653 | JGI IMG/M metagenome (GOLD analysis project Ga0070684, IMG submission 65653) | Corn rhizosphere microbial communities from Kellogg Biological Station, Michigan, USA - KBS C7.2-3L metaG | ecosystem: Host-associated > Plants > Roots > Rhizosphere ...
GTTCATAGTTTTCCTGTCCCTGCAATAATTTTTGACGGCGATTATCTTCAGGTAACATATCCAGTGTTATAATATCCACTAATCCATCATTGTTAATGTCCGCAATATCATTACCCATAGAAAACTGTGACATGTGCCCGAATGCATACATTTCTTTTTGAGAGAAAGTTCCATTCTTATTATTGATGTAGAGGTAATCCTGTTCAGTATAATCATTACTGACATAGATGTCTGGCCAGCCATCGTTATTGATATCTGAAACCGCCACACCAAGCCCAAACGAAATTGGATTACCACTAATCCCTGCCATTTTGCTTACGTCAACAAAATGTCCTTCATCATTACGGTATAAATGATCGGCAGCGAGTGAATCGTAATCGTTCTTCAAATAATGCAAACCAATATTTTTATATGCCTTGATATTATGGTTAAGCACATAACAATCTAAATCACCATCAAGGTCATAATCAAAAAATATAGCTTGTGTGGAGCAACCTTTGTCATTCAAACCATACTCTTTTGCCTGCTCTGTAAATGTGTTGTCATGGTTATTAATGTATAATTCATTACGCCGGCTTTCTGCATTTAATTTTCCCGAATAGCAAACGTAAATATCCAGCCAGCCGTCTCCATTAACATCCACCATGGTGCAACCGGTTTTCCAGTCATTTCTTCCGCCAATTTTTGCTGTTTTGGTTACGTCTTTGAATTGAAAATTTCCCTGGTTAAGATAAAGCTTGTTGGGTTTTAGATTTGCTGTAAAAAAAATATCCTGCAAGCCATCGTTATTAATATCTCCGACAGCTACTCCTCCACCGTTATAGAAGTACTCATAGGCGAGAACATTTTGTGCGTCGTCTTCCTTTATTTCATTAGAGAAATTAATGCCGGTTTGTTTTGTGGTCAATAATGTAAATAAAGGTTTGCTTTGCGAAAAACCAATTGTTGAAATCAATACTATCAAAACAAACATCAATTTCATAGAAGCAGTTTTGCAAATAAGGCTGCCCTGAAAAAGGCAGCCTAACGATTGCTATGTAAGAGAAACTTACCTACTTATCCCACCAAACTTTGGTGGTGAATGCATTGGCGCCCTGCCTGCTTAATGCCTGCTGATAATTATCGCCATTAGCTGATGATTCTGAGGCGGGGTAAAGCATTCTTCTTGGAATTTGTCCATTGGTTGCGTTGCCAGGATAGTTCACAGGAGTTAATACTGGGAAATCACTTCTTCTCCAGTTAGCCCATGCCTCGTACCAATCAAGGTTTTGATAACATGCTAACCAATATTGTGAGTTGATTTGGTCATAAGAATCTGCATAAGGATGTGCAGCGAGGTATGCAGAAATAGAAGCCGAAGGCACAACAGCACTCGCGTCGTATTGAGCAAGTTGTTGCATAGCCGCCGTAACACCATTGGTGTAATGGGTTGATGCCGATCCCACACTCCAACCTCTTTTCGCAGCCTCTGCAAGAAGCAATTCATTCTGTGCCGCAGTAACAAGAAATGTAGGGCCATCGGCTCTCAACATAACATCACCGCGAATGGTAGAAAATCCTGTTATATTACCAGGGTATCCCGGAGCTTTAGAAACATCTGTTGCACCTCCGTTTTGATCGTATCCGTTTTTAAGTCCAACCTGGTCGGTTATTAAGATGCTTTTACTTGTTGATGTACTATTAGGATGAACCCATGATATGAAAGGTGTTCTTGGATCGTTGTTGGTCTTAAGATAATCAACGAGTGTTTTAGCAAGGAAAACTTCATTCTTAAATTTAGATGGATCGGTAACGTTGAGATCAGTAGCATTCCATTCGACGCCAAGAATATTGCTATTGCGATTGACTGTGTTTCTGCCGCCTGATGCATCGTGAACGATATAAGCATTGTCAGCATTAGAAGTTATTACGCCTCCTGTATATGCTTTTTCAGTCCAGGTCTTTGCTGTAGCTGCATCCACCTTTGTCAAACGCATGGCGAGACGAAGCATTAATGAATACGAAAGTTTTTTCCATTTAGTGATTTCAGATGCAGTGCTATTGTTCGGATTGAATTTTCCGCCCAGGCCGTATATTAAATCAGCATCTGCCGGTTTATCTTTTGCGGGATCCAAAGCCAGTGCTGCCTGGTCCAGTTCCTTCAACATGTCCATATAAATGTCTTGCTGCTTGTCATATTTCGGAGTAAACTTCCTGTCGTAATAACCTAATCCTGCTTCGGAATAAGGAACATCTCCATAGATATCCGTGATGCGATGGAAGATCATTACCCGCATGATCCTGGCAATCTGGTGCAAGTTGGAATACTGCGATTTGTCTTCAGTTATTTTTAAAAGATCGCTCACATATTTGACCTGGTCCCTATAGGCTACATCAAAATAAGCAGATGCCCACCCATCATTTTGAGTGTACTTATCGCCCGCATACCAGCTTGCATTGGCCAGTTGTTGCATCATCATGCCGGCATAAATAATATTCACCCGCCAGGTTTCATAACTAAAATCACTGTTGCCAGTGTATTCCAACTGAGCCCTTGTAAGATGATAACCGGGAACGTAATTATTAACACCCACACTGTTAGGATCGGTGTTTAGTTCTTTAAAATTTTTTGTACAGGCTGCAAAGCTTACAATGGCAAGTACAAAAACAATTTTATATATAGGCTTCATAATAAAAGTTTATGTTTTATCAGAATCGAACATTTAAATTAAGTCCATAAGATTTGGTGCTTGGCAAACTGGCATACTCCAATCCGTAAGAAAAGCCATTGCTGTAGTTAGATTCAGGGTCAATGTTTGGACTATCTCTTTTTATGTACAAAAGGTTTCTTGCTACCAATGAAATCATGATTCCCTGAATGCGATTTTTAAAGGTCGCTGCAGGAATGGTATAAGATAAAACCAATGAACGCAGCTTGATAAAATCCGCACTATATGTTTGAACTAAGGAAACATTGGAAAGCGAATTATAATAGTCCTGAGCCGGTATTGTTTTATTAATTGCGTTACCCGCATCGTCTACGCCCACAACACTAACGCCTGTTTCTCTTCCATTCAAAGTTTCCTTATGTAACCCTGCGGCGTAAGCTCGTGCGTTTGTGCCCGAATAAATTACAGCACCGAATTTGTAGTCGATCAAAAACTCCAATCCCAGGTTTTTGTAATGGAACTGGTTATTCCAGCCACCTACTGTAGGTGGAATGCTTGTTCCTGAAGCGATCAAAGTATCCTCAGCCTGCGGAAAACCGCTGGCATTTAACACCATTTGGGCTTTGACATTTTTTTTGTAGTCGTATACCATAACCTGGTATGCAGGCAGGCCCAACCGATGCTGAATGAATCCTCTTGTCGTACGGCTTTCAGACATGTCCATCGATGTTTGGGATTCTGCGAGTTCAATGACCTCGTTTTTGTTATAAGCATAATTGAAAGAGGAAGTCCACCTGAAATCCGGGGAGGTAATAATATTTCCGGTCAAAGCAATTTCAATTCCTTTGTTCTCAACCTTACCAACATTCAACACGGCTCTTTGGTAACCTGAAGTAACGGAAACAGTACCCTGAACGATATCATTTAAAGTATGCTTTTTGTAAAGAGCTACATCCACATTCAGTTTATTGTTTAGAAGGCCAAGTTGTGTCCCGATCTCAAACTCCCTGATTTGTAAAGGCTCCAATGCTTTGTTTGGAATCTCTGTACCAATATTGCCTACAGGTTGATTGTTAATTGCTCCGTTGGTTGAGTAGTAGAGATCTGTTTTGAAAGGTTCGGCATCAGCACCAACCTGTGAATAACTTACCCTTAATTTGCCAAAGTTTAACCATGATGCCTTTAAATGCTCACTGAATACATAAGACGCATTTACCGAAGGATAGTTATATGAATTGTTTTCAATCGGGATAGTGCTTGACCAGTCGTTACGGTCTGTTGCATTTACAAATAGAAAATTCCTATACGCCAATTCCAGACTTCCGTAAACCGACCGAACATCTTTTTGCGGAGTAGTGGTATTGGCACTTCTTGTAGTAGCAGCCCCTGGATTATAAAGGAATGGAAAAGCCAAACCGCTTGCATTAATCGTATTTATTCTCTGTCTTTCCTGCAGCAAGTTGGCACCAGCTGTTAGTCCTAATGAAAGATCTTTGGTAACATTTTTATTAGCTGATACCAAAACATCAGTATTCAATTGATTATAGAACCTGTCGATTTCATTGTCAAGACTACCCGCTGGTCTATACGCTGTTCCTGTCGGAGTAATTTGAGTGGCATTAAAGGAAAAGAAATCATTTCCAAGTCTTGCCTGTATATATAACCAGTCCAATGGCGAATAGCGCAGACTGGCTACACCAAATGCCCGGTTTTTACTGGTATTATTTTGGAATTTGGCGGCGGCAAAATAAGGATTGGTTGTAAACGCATCAGCACTGAACTGAGTTTCATACCCAGTGACCGGGTCATATCCCGGGGCCAGGTAATCTGCATTTACGTTTGGTGGTAAAAGTGCAATACCATAGTTACCATTACCAGGAGCATCACTCAAATTGGTGCGGTTCTTACCTGTTTCTTTTGCATAAATGATACTTGCCTGTCCACTCCATTTTGTAGACAGCTTATAATTTATTTCGAGATTAGCCGTATTTCTTATGTACTTAGAATTTGGATAAACTGAATTACTTCTCAAATCGCCTAATGATAAGCGGTAGTTGCCCATATCATTTCCGCCGGTTACCGCCAATGTATTGGTGTAGGTAGTTCCGGTTTCATAAAAACGGTTCAAATTATCTCCCTGGTCAGAATATGGTTTCGGTTGTCCGTTAAAAATGGGCACCTGGCTTCCATCCAGTTTTGCACCCCATGCCGACATTCCGGTATTCATAGCAGATGTAACATCAATAGGTTTGGCACCACGTGTTCCCTGGCCATATACATTTTGGAAGTCCAAAAAATTATTGATCTTATCAATTTGCACATTGCTGTTCAATTCAACACTCGTTCCCTTCTTACCTCTTCCTGATTTAGTTGTGATGAGTATGACACCGTTTTTTGCAATTTGTCCATACAATGCAGCAGCGGCACCACCTTTCAACACAGTGATATCTTCTATATCGTCAGGATTGATACTGCTTAATCCTTCTCCCAGGTCTGCGCCTCCCCACATGCCTGCATTACCAAGATTACTATTGTTCATTGGAACACCATTGATAACATATAGGGGTTGGTTATCTCCAGTCAAAGAATTAATACCTCTGATTAATACACGTGATGATCCGCCAGGTCCTGTTAAAGGACCCGCACTGTTTACACCAGCTATTCTACCGGTTAATGCATTTCCAACATTAATTTCTCTTGCTTGTGTAAATTCTTCGCCGTTAACTTTTGAAACTGAATATCCAAGGCGTCTTGTTTCCTTTTTAATTCCTAAAGCAGTTACTACCACCGATTCTGTGATTTGACCTGGATCGACGGTTAACAAAATAGAAAGTGGCTGAAAACTATTTACCACAACTTCATGCCTTTGATAACCTACATAACTAATAACTAAAGTTTCTCCCTGATTCACATCGAGAGTAAACTCCCCATTTGCATTGGTAGATGTTCCTTTTGTGGTGCCTTTAACAAGGATGCTAACACCTGATAAGGCCACTCCGTCTGCTGTTGTAATTTTTCCTTTTATCGGGTCGGTAGCGGGTGATAGATTTTCAACAATTAACCCAGTTGCAATAAAAGAATTTTTCGAATCCTTTTTTGATTTGCTTTTAACTTCTTTTTGCACTATGACATAAGTGTTGGTATTTACTTTTTTATAACTCAAACCGGTGTTTTCGAGAAGATTATCCAAAATCTTCTCAATGTCTTGATCAGAATTTTTAACCGGAATTACCAGCTTACTACCTATACTTTCCTCTGAAAACAAAAAGTAAACACCTTTTGTTTTATTCAATTCTTTTAGTACAGAGAGCAAGGTTTGCTTATCCTGAGTTTGACCCGGAGAAAAATCGGTACGATCACCGTATTTTTTGTTATTTGAGTAAGCGTATTGCTGTTGCGAATTGCCACGGATGGGCAAAAGAACAGCCATTAAATACACTACCAGCATATGAAAGCGAAGTATATTTCTCATATTGAGCAGCTTTTAGATGAACATTTAAGGACCTGAGATAATGATCTCGTTATTTGCCTTAGTTATTTTATAATTACCTAAAGCTTCAAGGGCTTGAATCAAAACATTGAGGTTATCATTGGGCATGATACCGGAGATAGTACTCTCCCCGATTTCTTTAGTTGATACAGTGACTTTTGTTCCGTAATGGCGTGAAATAATGTTTGCAACTTCATAAATTGGAGTGTTGTCAAAATCAAGCTTTGATTCCTTCCATGCTAATACTCTTTGCTGATCAACCGTTTGCAGTGCGGTTGTTTCGTTCTCTATTTTGACGAAATCACCGGGCTTCATTTTTATCTCTTTACCATCGGGGGCCTTGAGAGTAACACTACCTTCTGTTAATAAAACACTCGATTCATCTTCTCTCGCAACAACATTGAATTGAGTTCCGGTAACAATTATATCCATTCCATTGGCGTGAACAATGAAACGGTTTTTCATTGGAGTTTTTTGTACCTTAAAAAAAGCCTCACCCTGCAACCAAACTTCCCGATCCGTACCAGCTTCCCATTTTTTATTAAGAGTGATCTTGCTGTTTGCATTCAATGTTACCTGCGAACCGTCGGGAAGTTTAAATTCGTTAATCACTCCATAGGAACTAGCCAACGTCGCTTTATTAATTGACTTATTCCAAAATATAAACCCGGCCAAAGCAATAAAGAAGACGGCTGCCGCAGCTGGTATTAACCAACGGAATTTTCGGGGCTTCATTTCTACTAATGGCGCCTCGCTTAGTTTGGCCATTAATTTATGATGGGCAGCTTCTACCTGGTTGGAAGAAATTTCTTTTTCAGATAATTGATACGTGTTGAGCCAATTGATACTGTCATGCACAAGTGGTTCAGACATTGGATTTGCCTTTAGCCATTCTTCCCATTGCTTTGCTTTGAGCATATCATCCTGAAAATACCAAGCAAGAAAATGATCGTCAGCTATAACATCCTCTATCGAGTTAAAAATTTTGTCCACTTGAAAAGGTAGGTTTATTGTATAAGTTCCAACAATGTTTGTTTTGTAATGTTGGTCTGAAATAATTTCTTCTGCAATTATTATTGCAAGCCCAAATTAAGTTTTGCTAACTTGGCATTAAGTTCATACGATTGCTTTCAACTGCTTCAGATATTGAATTGTGGAATTCGTTTATGCAAGGGAACCAGGATGCCCTGGGAGTATTGTTTAAACGATACTATTCTCTTTTGTACAATTACGGGAGCAAGATTTGTACAGACAGGTTACTATTGGAGGATTGTATTCAGGACCTTTTTACTGAATTATGGTTAAAGAAAACAAATCAGCCTATTCAATCTATAAAAGCCTATTTACTGCAGGCTTTAAAATACAAATTGTACAAATCCTTTCGTAATAGAAAAAGGATTACTGGTCTCGAGCAAAATGATCCTGACTATTTTGAATTGAGTTATGAAAGTTTTCTAATAAGCAAACAGGAAGATGAGGAAAAGGTAAGAACAATCTTAGTTGCTATCAACCAACTGCCAGCAAGACAAAGGGAAATCATTTACCTGAGAATTTACAAGGGACTAAATTATGAGGAGATCAGTGAAATTATGCAAATCAATTACCAGGTGGTGCGCAACCTGCTTTGCCAGGCCCTTAAAAGTTTTCGCAAGCTAATTATTACAGCAACCATTTTGTAATTGCTGAATGCCTGACTTACCAAAATAAAAAGGATTTTTTGAAGTAAAGGAAGTTATCGAGCGATGCAAATGTAAGTGAGACTATTATCTGTATGGCTAAAAGAAGGTGATTAAAAGCTTGCTTATTCAGTTTTTATTTAAAAAGATAAATTACTCCGAGCAGGGTATTTACAAAACGCATTGGAATAATATCATTGATAAATCAAAGACTGGGCAAATGATAGCCTGGTGTCATAAACGATTTTTTTATGCGTCCAGGATTTATTGAGATTCACAGATAAGTCCGCCAGTGTTTTTGCCATTATTGCAAACACCTAAAATCATCGTAATAAAAATCGTTATTATGAACAACACGCTCAATTGTTCCACCAGTTTTATTAAAAAGTTCACCACACCGTATTCCCATTGTTTGACTTGACCCTCGGAAGTTACAGATGTAATTCTTTTGAAGGGGTGAAAATCACCGTATCACCAAGAATAGCTTTCCGTTTTGATTTTTTGCAAAATCAAAAATCATTGGAATTATGATTTAGGCGAACACAAAATGAAAGAGGTGAATCAGCTTGCTCTTTGGTTGAAGACTTCTGGCCGGTTCATCATTAATTGGCAGAGTAGCAGACTAGGATTGTGGTAATAAGGAATTTCAATTTGGCGATAAGAATCAGATGGAAACGTTATCAGAGATTTTAAACGCATTTAATATGCATTCTTTTCACCTTTAATCATATTCACGAATGTTTGAACAGTGATTTGAAGATCAAGCCAAAATGTCCAATTCTCGATATACCAGAGATCATATTTTACTCTTTTCTTCATTGTGTATTTGTCTCTGGTTTCTCCCCTGTATCCGTTCACCTGAGCCCAACCGGTAATGCCCGGTTTGACCCAGTGGCGCATCAAATATTTTTCCACGCTATCTTTTGAAGTAATATTTAAAGGAACCGGATGAGGTCGCGGTCCTACCAGGGACATAGAACCAAAAAGTACATTAAATAATTGTGGCAATTCATCAAGGCTTGTTTTTCGTAGAAACTTGCCTATTTTGGTAACTCTTGGATCATTTTTTTGAGCCTGTAAATAATTTCCATCATCATCAACGTCTTTGCAGTGATTGGCCATGGTTCTAAACTTAAGGCACGTAATAACTTTGTTATTGAGCCCCCACCTATCCTGCCTGAAAATCACAGGGCCTTTTGAAGTGAATTTAATAATTAGACTTATGATTGGGAACAGCCAACTAAAAATAAAAACGATGCCTGCTAATGAAAAAACAATATCAAATAGCCTTTTATAAATTTTATTGTCAAATGAATCTAATGGTAAGGATCTTAAAGTAATTACAGACAGATTGCCTAAACTATCAACGTGCATTTTGCCATTGGAAAACTTATGATAGTCCGGTACTATCCGAACTCTTTTGCCTTCACGTTCGCCAACAGTAACGATATTTCTAATTTCCATTTCCCTGCTAATAGGAAGCGTAACTACAATATCATCCAATTCATAGTTGGCGATAACATTCTCAATATCGGAAGTCTTACCGAGGTAATGTCCGTTCAAATCCGGTTGTTTTTCATCGTCGAGAAATCCGGTAAGCTTATAGCCGAACTCGTGGTTAACACAATTCTCATAAAAATAAATCCCGGTAGCCCCAGCTCCTACAATTAAAACTTTCCTGCAATAGTTCTGGCTGTTTCTTAACTTCTTGAACATAATTCTTACAAACAATTTCTGTGCAGGGAGAAACATAAATATTAAAAACGAATCGAGAAAGAAAGGATATTTTCCGAAAGAAAAATGATCTAGTAGCTGAAAGAAAATAAAAGAGTTTAAAAGAGTAAAAATACCGAAGGCTTTTAAAAACATCACCCATTCAATGGAAATGGGTTTCATTCTCAGGTCATGATAGAGCCCAAAAGCCCTTGCCGTGAAAAGCCACGATGCCACGTTTACCACCACTGCAGTAAAAACTGATTCGGAAAGAATATTATATTGGAATTCTACAAACCTTGTGGCCAGAATTATTCCTGCAACTACAATGATATCTGCAGCAACTTTAATTTTAATCAGGAAAGAAGATTCTCTAAACATGTTTTGGTATTTCCCGGGAATAATGTTTCGATTAACAGATCGCTTTTATGTCAACAAGTTTAAAAACAAAATTATTTAGTCTCTTATTCGTACAGCGGGAATACAGTTTTCTAGAATAGTTCATAATCAGGCGTTGGTATATATGCAAATATGCGTAATAAATTTTATATTCAAACACTATTATCATTTGACAATAAAATCATTCGTAACGTTGCTTTATGGTATCATTTAAATCAGTTATAAGATAAAAAATACATTTTGTATAGTAGCGAACACTAGTGAAAGCAAAAAATTAAAAAATAAAAAATAGGCAGTAGAACCTGGGGAACTAAGGACGACGCTTAAAAAGACCTATTTACTCATGTTTAACTGATAATGGTAAGTAAACTAAAGCAGGTAATTTAAGCCAACGCCTATATTATAGTGGAAGATACTTGTGTAATACCATGCATAATTCAATGAATGAACTACAGAGAGCCGAATATCATAGACAATTCTTTTTGACTGCCATGATTTATTAAGATTTAATGCTAAATCCACCCAATGCCTTTTCCAATTAAAAAATGCGGCAATCCCATCATAATAGAAGTCGTTATTATGTACAACCCGTTCAACGGACCCACCTACTTTGTCTAATCCTGCAATCCACTGCAACCCGATGATCTGATTGGAACCTCCGGGTCCTATTCCGGCCCCAATAACCTGGCCATAATTGGTATAGCCTTGTCGTACCTGGTAATGAACATACCAGCTCTCGGACGATCTCAAGCGTATTGTTGTTGGCAATTGCAGACTAGCAATTTCAGTGAAGAGCTGCATATCTCTTTTTGCGCCATCGAACATTTTGGAAAATCCAAAGATATAGGCTCTTGAATGTTCGGGTTCAAGAAAAAAATCCCAGGAATCAAGTGAATGATCGTTCCTTCCGAATTCTCCATACAGCTCTGCTTTTTCCCTGGGCATAATTAATCTGAAGAAGACAGACGCCATTTGATCTCTTTTCTTTGCATCTTCACCTGGTAAATTTTTCTTGAAAAATTTTCCTATAACCGGCAAAAATCCATTTAAAGAATTCGGAACTTCAGATCGGTATTGATAGAACACTCTTGTGAAACCTAAAAACAAGCCTTTGGTCCATTTTGGCTGCCATGAAAAAACGACGCCATTAAGATACCGATCAGTTACATCTTTAGGCGCATATAATGGCTGACCATTCAGTCTGCGACTGGTGTCGCTGGGAAGATATCCGGAAGATTTTAAAAGCCCTCCAATGACTTGCCACTCAAAAGAACCAATAGGTGAAATAACGGGTCGTGATGTATTAAAACTGATATGAGGAAAACCAGGAGCATTGTTGCTCATTAATAAAGAACTTCGAACACCCGGTCCCCACCATAAATTTTCTGTTGATACTCCTAAACTCAGTTTGGCATAATTAACACGTATATATGATTGGCCAGGAAACAATTTCAAATAAGAGCCTGTACCAAATCTTTCTGGTGCATCAATAACGTTCAGCACGGTATTATAATAACTGCGCCACGCAAAATCTTTCTGCCATACAGGAAATCCATAATAATAACTGTTTTGGGCGAATACAATTTCTGGTCGTAATTGGGCGCTAACGATTCCATTTCTTAATGAAGTGCCTAATGATAATTGATTTTGATAACCCTTTGCCGGAATCATAGATCCGTCATTCATGCCATAAGGATGATCTGAAGTATATTGTTGTTGGAAAGCAACAGGAAGAATATTTATTTTTTTGAAACCCAGAAAAGTTTTGCCATTTTTTCTCAAGTCTATTTTCAAGTTAAGGGAATCAATACCTAAAGCGTCGTAGATTGGCCTTACACAAAACGAAAGAAAAGAATCCGCTTTACCTTTGAGCTGTGCAATTCTTGCTGCTTCATCAAAGACCGTCATGCCCGATGCCTGGGCATTACAGCAAGTTGTGATGCCAGTATTAATAAAAAATACGACGATTGCAAATTTCAGCAGTTGTTTGGGGTTCATTTAAAATGTTTTGGTAGGTTTAACCCACTACAAAGATGCATGTTTATTCACGAAAATTAAAGCATCATACAGCTTACAGTTAAGCCTGCTACACTTTGATTTACAACGATGTGAAAGTGATATCGAGTTGCACTGGCTCTTAATTTGTACAATAAGGAATTTAAGTATTCACCCTAATTAAAAATTGGTTTTCATAAACGTTTTTAACTCCTTCCTTCAATGAAGTGGAAGCTTTCCAGCCAAGCGCATTTAATTTCGATACATCCATTAATTTTTGTAGTGTACCGTCTGGTTTCGAAGAGTCCAATTCAATTTCTCCTTCAAAACCTACAATATGTTTAATCAAGGTTGCTAACTCCATAATGGAAATATCTTTACCAACCCCGATATTAATTAATCCAGGCTCGTTGTAATGCTCCATCAAAAAAAAACAAGCATCCGCCAAATCATCAACGTGCAAAAACTCCCGTCTTGGCGTACCTGAACCCCATACCACTACTTTATCTGCACCTGATTTTTTAGCCTCGTGAAATTTACGCAGCAGAGCCGGCAAAACATGCGACGTCTTCAAATCATAATTATCATTGGGACCATACAAGTTGGTGGGCATGACAGAAATAAAGTTGCACCCATACTGAGCCCTATAAGCATCACACAATTTAATACCGGCGATTTTAGCTATTGCATAAGGTTCATTGGTGTATTCTAATTCTCCTGTAAGCAGATACTCTTCTTTAAGCGGTTGCGGTGCGAATTTTGGATATATGCATGATGAACCAAGAAACAGCAGCTTCTTTACGCCACTTAAATAAGAATGATGGACAACATTGTTTTGTATCATTAAATTATCGTACAAAAACTCTGCACGATATGTATTGTTAGCAACGATCCCACCTACCCTTGCAGCTGCGAGAAAAACATATTCTGGCTTTTGCTGTTGAAAAAACTCGCCAACTGCTGCTTGATTTTTTAAATCGAGTTCCCTGGAGGTTTTCAAGATCAGGTTGAGATATCCGTGTTTTTGTAATTTTCTTTTAATAGCACTACCAACCATCCCATTATGTCCGGCGATGTATATTTTACTTTGTTTGTCCATAACAGAAATTAATATACCTCATGGTGATATTTTTTATTCATGCTGTCTTAACACACCAAAACCGTTGTTGATTAACAAACGATCTCGCTTAAAAGCATTAAGATCAGCTTCTACCATTTCGCTGATCATTTCCTTTAATGTGTATTTTGGCGTCCAACCTAATTTTTGTTGTGCTTTGGATGCATCGCCGATAAGGAGGTCTACTTCAGTAGGCCTGAAATATTTGGGATCTATACAAACCACTTCCTGTCCCTCCTGGAAACTGTACTCACCAGTGCAAGATTTTACATACCCTTTTTCTCGCTCCTCTTTACCCCTAAATTCCAGTTCCACGCCAATTTGCTGAAAAGCCAAGATAATAAAATCGCGTACAGACGTAGTTATTCCGGTAGCAATTACATAATCCTCTGGTACATCCTGCTGTAAAATGAGCCACATGGCTTCTACATAATCCTTTGCATGACCCCAATCGCGTTTGGCATCAATGTTACCCATGTAAATTTTATTTGTTAGGCCCAAAGCTAATTGTGCTACTCCACGTGTAATTTTTCTTGTAACAAATGTCTCACCTCTTAAAGGGCTTTCATGATTAAATAATATACCGTTGCAGGCAAACATATTATATGCCTCTCTATAATTTACCGTAATCCAATAGCCATAAAGTTTGGCTACTGCATATGGAGAACGAGGATAAAAAGGTGTAGTCTCTTTTTGCGGAATTTCCTGAACAAGCCCGTACAATTCGGATGTTGATGCCTGATAAATCTTGGTTTTTTTGGTGAGGCCCAGTAATCGTACGGCTTCAAGAATTCGAAGGGTGCCAATACCGTCAGCATTGGCCGTATATTCCGGCGTATCAAAACTTACTTTTACATGGGACATCGCGCCGAGATTATAAATTTCGTCCGGCTGCACCTCCTGGATGATGCGAATAAGATTCGTACTGTCTGTCAAGTCTCCATAATGCAAGATAAAATTGCGATGCTTTTCATGCGGATCCTGGTACAAGTGATCAATGCGATCGGTGTTAAAAAGAGAAGCCCTTCTTTTTATGCCGTGTACAATATATCCCTTCTCAAGTAGCAATTCTGCCAAATAAGCTCCGTCTTGACCGGTAACGCCTGTAATAAGTGCGATTTTCATAAATTATATTTCAAATTAGCCATTCAAGGTTTCGTAAAGATGCTCTATTTTTTTTATGTTGATTTCTGAGTTGTGAAACTTTTTCACATAACAATATCCTGAATTTCCGAGTTGTTCCCTTAATTGATTAGATTGAATAAGCAAAACTAATTGCGACACAAATTCTTCAACAGAATTGGCTAAGAAACCGTTTTGACCGTGCCTTATAACATCTTTGTTTCCATCCACATTTGTAGCAATACAAGGAAGTTTGTAACTCATTGCCTCAAGCAAGGAAAATGGAAGACCTTCAAAACTAGAGGTTAATATAAAAATATCCAGCTCCTTATAAAATGTTTCGAGCTGATATTGACCCCAGGAAACAATTTGAATATTGTTCAGTTGATTTTCTTCTATAAACTTTAGAGCAGCTTTTTTTAAATGATCGTGGTATCCCGCGCCTAATAATTTAAATTGGATGCCGGGATACATTTCCTGGATCCTCCTTGCTACCTCTAAAAAAAAAAGCGGGTTCTTTTGGTGTGTTAAACGGCCGATCATTCCTATCTGGTCACATTTTTCAAAATCACGCACCGGCGCGTCTTGTATTTTTATTGAATTCAAAACCACCGATATCTGGTCCTGCCGATAATTTAATTCATGTAGGGCCCGGTCCTGTTCGGAATAAGAAACTGCCAATAGCTTCCTCACTCTTTTTTTTGAAAAATATTCCAGTAAATAAAATAATACCCGTTTAAAACCAACAAACGATAAATAAGAAAAAGCATTAGGAGTAAACACAACCGGAACACCATGAAAATACGAACTCAGTTTTGAAAGCATACCTCCCTTTGCGCTGTGACAATGTATTATTCCTGGTTTTGTTTTTTTAATCAATAATAAAATACGAATAAAGTGATAAAAATCATAAACAGGATGCACCTGCCTTCTAATGTTTAATGAATGATATACAATGCCATTCACTGCACATAATTCTGCCAATTCGCTATCATGCGGCGCAATTAGGGAAATCTCAAATTTGCTCTTATCAATGTGTGTAACAATTTGCGAAAAATAGGTCTTAATACCTCCCAAAGCCTGGGTAATGTGAAGAACCCGAATCTTCATTTTATTATAATCAGTTGAGATAGTAACTGTAAAGACGGTCGATGTAATTTGAAATAGAAAA
>Ga0070684_100001896_pt1 | contig 15319 bp, 13 predicted proteins | sample KBSC723LmetaG_FD_65653 | JGI IMG/M metagenome (GOLD analysis project Ga0070684, IMG submission 65653) | Corn rhizosphere microbial communities from Kellogg Biological Station, Michigan, USA - KBS C7.2-3L metaG | ecosystem: Host-associated > Plants > Roots > Rhizosphere ...
GGCTCGCAGTGCACGGTCACCTCGTCCATCGCGCCGAGCCGGTCGACGACCAGCTGGTAGTGGGGCGCGACGTCGGGCACCGACAACAGCAGGTGCTCGACGTTCGACGGGTAGAGGTTCACCCCACGCACGGTGATCATGTCGTCGCGCCGGCCGCGCAGGCCGCGGATCCGCGCGGTCGTTCGACCGCAGACGCAGGGCTCGAAGGTCAGCGAGCCGATGTCGCCCGTGCGGTAGCGCAGCATCGGCATCGCCTCCTTGACGAGCGTCGTGAACACGAGCTCTCCCTCCTCACCCTCCGGCAGCGGATCGCCCGACTCGGGGTCGACCACCTCGACGAGGAAGTGGTCCTCGTGGACGTGCAGGCCGTCCCGCGCCTCGAGGCACTCGCTCGCGACGCCAGGGCCGCACATCTCCGAGAGCCCGTAGAAGTTGACCGCGCGCAGCCCGGGCAGCGAGCGCTCGACCTGCTCGCGCAGGCCCTCCGTCCATGCCTCGCCCCCGAACAGGCCGAGCTCGAGCTTCAGGTCTGCCGGGTCGATACCGGCGTCCTGAACGGCCTGCGCGATCACGAGCGCGTACGACGGCGTCGCGCAGAGCACCTGCCCGCCGAGGTCGTGCAGCAGCAACGCCTGCCGCGCGGTGAATCCGCCCGAGACCGGCAGCACCGGGCAGCCGATCCGCTCGGCTCCCTGGTGGAAGCCGTGGCCGCCGGTGAACAGGCCGTAGGTGTTCGCGTTGTGGATCAGCATCCGGGGCCGGACGCCGGCCATCGTCAGGCAACGGGCCATCAGCTCCGTCCACGCGTCCAGGTCGGCGGCCGTGTAGCCGACCACCGTCGGCTTTCCGTGCGTGCCGCTGGACGCGTGCAGGCGGGCCAGCGACTCGACCGGCACGCGCAGCAGGCCGAACGGGTACGCGTCGCGGAGCGCCGACTTCGTCGTGAACGGCAGCGACGCGACCTCGTCCGGCGACGTCACGTCGACCCCGAACTTCGCGCGCAGCCGCTCGAGCTGCAATGCCCGCAGCTCCTCGCGGGGCAGCTGCTCGACCGGATCCCGGATCACGGGCTCACCCGCCGCGCTGATGGGCGTTCCAGTGCTGCTCGAGGTTGCGGACGAGCGCCGGGCTGAAGTGGCAGTACGCCTGCTCGCGGCAGAAGACCGACATGTACCGGCGGAACAGGTCGAGCGGCTCCGCGCCGACGCGCAGCGCCCGCCGGTTGCCGGCCGCGTTGACGAGCCCGGAGTCGGTCAGCGCCGCGACCCGGGCGGCGATCGCGGCGTCCATCTCGCCGGGCTCCACCACCTCGTCGACCAGCAGCTCGCCGTGCGGCGTGCCCGCCTCGAACTCGAGCCCGGAGAGGATCGCCTGCCGGGCGAGGCGGTCGCCGACGGAGCGCGGCAGCCGCAGGTTGGAGGCGCCCGGGAGGATCCCCTCCTTGCGGGCGGGCAGGAAAAGCCGCGAGCCGCGCGTCGCGATCACGTGGTCGACCGTGTGCAGGATCTGGCACGCGCCGCCGATCGCGAAGGTCTCGACGGCGGCGATCCAGAGCTTCTCGGTCGTCTCCTCCGGCCCCTCCGGTCGGTGCTCCTCGGCGCTCAGCCCGCGGAACAGCTTGTTCACGTAGCCGAGGTCGCGGGTGACGAAGAACATGAAGTCGACGCGCCCTTGATAGAGGTGGGTCAGGTTCACGCCCGCGCCGAAGACCCGCCGCCCGGCGTAGCGCGGATGCGAGACGATCGCCCCCCGGATCACGCCGAGGTCGATGTCGGGATCGAGCAGGGCCAGATCGACTGCGACCTCGGTGGTGGGCAGCGTCAGCGAGTCCTCCGCGTTCAGGTGGCGGTCGTTGCGGATCTCGACGTACGCGACGCGGTCGCGCCGTTCGAGGTACGTGCCGCCGAGGTCGGCGACTCCGCTCGCGCGGAAGTCGTCGAGCCGCTTGAGCGCCTCCGCAGTCGGCCGCAACATCGCCCAGCAGAGGTGCGAGCCGCACCGCTCCGAGGCGAGGACGTACGCGAAGAAGAGACCCTGGGCGATCTCGAGACCCTCCTTCTCGGGCAGGGCCCGCTCGCGCTCGGCTGCGACCTGCTCCCGCGGCGGGACGAGCCCCGGGAAGCGCTCGGCGGCAGCGTAGACGAGGTCCTCATCGCGAATCGCCAGCCGGAGATCGTCCGTCAGCGCGACGTAGACGTCCTCGGCGTGGTCACGGAGGAAACGGATGCGCTCGGCGTCGAGCGCGGCCTTCAGCCGCGTCGCCGCCTCCGCCTCGGCGTCGGATCGCCCGGGGCGCTCGGGCAGGCGTGCGAGCAGCCGCTCGCCCTGGGTCAGGTACCCGGACGACGCCCGCGCGGCGGCGGCGAAGTCACGATCGCCGGCCGGGCGCGACTCCTCCCAGGCGGCGATCTCCGTCGGTGAAAGGCCGGCCGCCTCGAGCATCGGGGCACAGCCTATGAGCTAGCGTGACTCCCGTGGCCGAGCACGAGATCGCCGTCTGGTCGGACTACCTCTGACCGTTCTGCCGGATCGGCCAGGGGCTGGCCGACTGGATGAGGGAGCGATTCGAGGCGACGGTCGAGTGGCTGCCGTTCGACCTCCATCCGGAGTACCCGCCCGAGGGTGTGCCACGCAACCCCGAGCGCGCGGCACGCGGGGCCGAGCTGTTCGAGCGGTACGGCCTGACGTACAACCCGCCTCCGGTCTCGCCGCGGTCGCTCGACGCGCAGCGGCTCGCCGAGCACGCGCGCTCGCAGGGGCTCTACCTACCGTTCTTCGAGCGGACTATGGACGCCTACTGGGCGGAGGCGCAGGACATCGGCGACCACGGAGTGCTGCGCGCGCTCGCCGCGGCGACCGGCGTCGAGGGCGCCGACGAGGTCCTCGGCTCCGACCGCTACGCCGACGAGGTCGCCCGCTCCACCGCCGCTGCGCATTCGATGGGGATCAACGGCATCCCGGCCTTCCTGCTCGACCGCAGGCTGCTCGTGCTCGGAGCGCACCCGCGCGAGGCGTTCGAGCAGGCGTTCGAGCAGCTGGGCGGGTAACGTCGGAAGACATATGCTGCGCCCGCGCGAGTCCCGCCGCGGGGGTCGCTTTCGTTTATATAGTGACTGAGCGAAACCGGTAGCAAGGAGGGGACATGGCTCTACAGATCGGCGACACTGCGCCCGACTTCCACGCCCAGACCACCGAGGGCGAGATCGACTTCCACGACTGGATCGGCGACTCCTGGGCGGTGCTGTTCTCGCACCCGAAGGACTTCACCCCGGTGTGCACGACCGAGCTCGGCTACATGGCCAAGGTCAAGCCGGAGTTCGACAAGCGCAACGTGAAGATCGTCGGGCTCTCGGTCGATCCGACCGGAAAGCACGAGGAGTGGGCCAAGGACATCGAGGAGACGCAGGGCACGGCGCCCAACTACCCGATCATCGGCGACTCGGACTTCCAGGTCTCGAAGCTGTACGGGATGCTGGCGAACGACGTCTCCGGCGATGCCGCCGACCGGACTCCGGCCGACAACCAGACCGTCCGGAACGTCTTCGTGATCGGCCCGGACAAGAAGGTCAAGCTGATCCTCGTCTATCCGATGACGACGGGCCGCAACTTCGACGAGGTCATCCGCGTGATCGACTCGCTCCAGCTGACCGCGACGCACAAGGTCTCGACGCCGGTCAACTGGCAGCAGGGCGACGACGTGATCATCGCCGGCTCCGTCTCGAACGACGAGGCGAAGGAGCTCTTCGGCGACTGGCAGGAGCCGAAGCCCTACATCCGGATCGTCCCACAGCCGCAGTAGCGGCCGTCTACAGCACTCCGGGGACGGGCACCGAGCCCGTCCCCGAGGCTAACCGTGCGCCAGCGGCGAGCGCAGCCGTGCGACCGCGGCCGAGAGGCGCCTGCGGCTCGCCGACGCCCGCCCCGCCCGGACGACCACAGCGGCCTCGTCGGGCTCGATCGCCTCGACGTCCTCGACCGGGACGAGCAGCGGCCGCCCGAAGCGTCCACGTCTGACCTCGAGCATGTCCGGCCGATCCGGGCGCGATCCGTAGACGACTCCCTCGACCACGCCGAGCCGCTCCTCGCCCGAGTAGACGTCGAAGCCCTGGCAGCGATGCAGCTCGTAGTCGCGCTCGCCCGGCTCGGGGGACCGACGGAGCTCGACCATCGGCAGCTCCGAGGCTTTCGTTCCCGACGCATCCGTCCGGTCGATGCCGCCCAACGCCCGAAGCTCCGCCTCCAGGGCGGCGACCTTCGCCGCCAGCTCCGCCAGCTTCCGCTCGAGCTCGGCCGCCGGCTCCGCGCGTCCGATCCCGAGCAGCAGCGCGAGACGCTCCGCGCCCTGCGCGTCCTCGCCCAGCCACGCCCGGCCCTTCGGCATCTGCTCGTGCTCGGAGCCCGACCCAGTCATCGTGGGTCACCTGCGCGCCTGCTGCGACTGCCGAACCCGGCGAGGCGGCTCATCCGTGCGCTCCGAACGAAGTATGCGCGATCCGGACGGGAGCTGTCTCACAGAGCCGCAGCGAGGACGGCGGGCGTCCGTCGCCGGACGCCCGCTCCTCTGCTCAGAGGCGGAAGTACGGATCGAGCACGCTGATCCGGGTGATCCGGTCGACGGGCAGCTTGTTGACCGTGGCCGCCTTCCTGATCGCCTCCGGGCTCGGCCCGTCGTAGACGCAGAACGTGCGGTTCCCGTCGTCGCTGACGTACGAGTGCAGCCAGGTCACGCCCTCGTCCGTGTTGCGCCGGACGACCGCCGCACAGACCTCCGCACCGGCGGCGTCGGCCCTCACGCCGAGACCGTCGTCGAAGGTGCGCTCCACCACGTATCTGGGCATCTGTCTCTCCGCCTCAGCTGTTGTTGAAGGGCGTCACCAGCGGGTTCGTGCCGGAGTAGATCCCCGACGGGTTCTGGTACCAGAGCCACACGTGGAACGTGACCAGGTTCGGGTGCCAGAAGCTGAACTTCGCCCCGCTCTGCGGACTCGTCTTCGCGCAGCCGTCCTGCGACATCGCCGGAACGAACGTGCCGTCGACGTAGTGGCAGGCCGCCCCGAAGGCGCCGTACTTCGCGCCGGGGAGCGGCGGCTTCGCCGGCTTGGCCGTGAACACCCACTCGAGCGCGCCGAGCAGGTACTTGTTGCCCCGCTTCTGGTACACGAGGATCGGCGGCTTGGTCACGTCGAAGCCGGCGATCTTCGTGTTCATGTAGTGGATCCCCATGTCGGGGATCATCGGCGTGATGATCTTGTAGCCGTCCGCCTTCGCCTGGTTCAGGTTTGTGGCGTACTTCGCGGTCGCCAGCCGCATCGCGGCGAGCGACTGGGCCAGCGGCGTCGCCGACGCGCCACGCTGGGCGTGTCGGCCGGTTCCGCCCGAGGCCAGGGCCGCAGTCATGCCTACAGCGAGCACGACGACGGCCAGAGGGATGATCTTGCGCACGATGGTGCACCTCCTGGGTCGTTTTCCGTCCTGCTCGACGGTATGGACGGCCCGGTCCACCGGCATCGGTGCGGCTACCCAGGTTGCGCGCGGGCGCTACCTATCTTGGGAGACGAGCCCGAGGCGCACGGCTTCGACCGTGGCCTGGCCGCGGTTCCGCGCGTCGAGCTTGCGCAGGATCGCGCCGACGTGGTGGCCGACCGTCCGTTCGGAGAGAACCAGCCTCGCGGCGATCTCGGAGTCGCGCATGCCTTCGGCGAGCAGCTCGAGCACCTCGAACTGCCGCGGCGTCAAGCCCGCCGGATTCTCGCGGGTGGCCGACCGGGGCCCCCGGGGGAGCCCACGGACGCCGCGCTTGCGCAAACGTCCCGCGACGATCGTCGCCGCCGGCCGCGCTCCGAGCTGCTGGAGCTCCTCCAACGCCCGGCGGAGCTCTGCCTCGTCGCCGGAGTCGGCCCTTGCAAGTGCAGCCTCATAGGGGCACCCCGCCTCGTCCCAGAAGGCGGCCGCACGCGCCCAGTCGCCCGAGAGCTGCGAGGCGAAGGGCTCTGCGGACTCTGCCGGAACGGCCTCGTCGCTTCCGGCCCGACGGCGCCAGAGGCCGAGCTCGCCCAGTGCCCGCGCGTCCCTGGTTTCGAGAGCGAGCCGGAAGGGATCCTCGGTTGCGCTGAAGACGGCGTCGTGCTCACCGGCCAGCCAGGCGGCCTCGGCGCGGGCGATCGCCGCCGGGCCAATGCGCTCCAGTTCGTCGGTGCGCTTGCCCAACGTCGACGCCTCCTCCAGGAGCCCCTCGTGCCCCGGATCGCCGCGTCGCGCCCGAACGAGCCCGAGGACGACGAGCCCGTAGATGCGCGGCATGATGGAGGCCCGGCGCATCGGCAGGACAGCCAAGGCGGTCTCGGCGGCGGCGTCCCAGCGACCCTGGTCGAGCTCCGCGCGGGCGCGATAGCCGAAGGCGTAGGCTCGGTGCAGCTCCAGCCCCCGCTCGCTGCAGTAGTCCACCGCGCTTGCGCTCAGACTGATCGCGGCCTCGTACTGCCTGGCAGCGAGGGCTGCGGCGATGGCATGAGAAAACATCCAGCCGGTGAGCTCGACGAGATCGTTCTCCCGTGCGAGGTCCAGGCACTGCTCGATCGTCTCCCGCCCACCCTCGGTGAACCACCGGTGCCCCAGGATGGACAGCGCCCGGATGCCGACGTCCGTGTCGCCGCGCTCGACGGCGAGGTCGAGGGCGCGAACGACGTGCTCCACCGACCATGAATCCATCCAGGCGGTGGCGAGCTCGCGACCCGGCGGCAGCGTCTCGAGGAGCGCAACCGCCTCCTCTCTGGCGCGCCTGGACTCGATCGAGCGGCCGGGACACCAGAGGATCTGCGAAAGCCAGTTGAGCGCCTCGCCCTCCTCCTGCCGTTGACCCAGCGCCCTGCGCAGCTCGAGCTCTTCCTGCCCCGCTTCGATCGCCTCGTCGATGTCGTCGGTCACGTAGCATTCGACCGACCTCAGATGGAGCAAGTCCGCGCGCTCGGAGGGCTCGAGGTCGCGCGCGAAGCGCAGGGTGCGCGCGTACTGGGCGGCTGCCTCGCGGTGCGCACCGAGCGCCGCCGCGCGTGCAGCCGCCGCGGGGGCGAAGCGCAACACGGCCTCTCCGTCCGCCGCCGCCTCCGCATGATGGGCGAGCCGGGCGTGGTCCACGGGCCCGCTCGGCGGGTCGGAGAGCGCCGCCAGCGCCGCACGGTTCAGCTCCAGCTTCCGCTGGGGCGGGACCGACTCCTCGACGGCGAGCCGCGCCAGCTCGTGCCGGAACGAGATGCCCATCGGGTCTGATCGCAGCATTCCCGATCCGAGGCACTCGTCGAGCCCGTCGGCGCTCTCGCTCGCGATCGCCTCCAGGAGCCAGAGCTCCGCCTGCGGCGGGACGACCGCGACTGCGTCGAGGATCGCTCTGCCCGAAGGACCGAGTCGAGCAGCCCGGGCGAGCACGGCATCCCTGACCGTCTCCGGGATCGCATCTGCGCCGGCGGCGAGTGCCTCCACGACGAAGAACGGGTTGCCCCCGGTCTTGGCGTACAGCTCGTCGGCGTCTGCGCCGTAGGGCTCGGCCAGCTCGGCGACCGCGGCCGGGGAGAGCCCACTCAGCTTCATGCGGGTGATGGACGAGCTGGTCGCGAGCTCACCGATCACGATCCGCAGCGGATCGCGGACGTCGAGCTCGTCCTCCCGATAGCTGGCGACGACGAGCGCGGGCACCGACTCGACGCGGCGGGCGAGAAGACGGAAGACGTCCAGGGTGGCCTCGTCCGCCCAGTGGACGTCCTCGAGCAGCAGGACGGCCGGAGCCTGCCCACAAAGCTCCTCCGCGAGCTCGGCCACGACCTGGTACGGCATCGCCCCCTGTTCGACGAGGGCGGGAAGGTCGCCGTCGAGCGACCGGGCGATCTCGAGGAACGGGCCCAGCGGGCGCGGCGTGAAGAGGGGCTCGCACGCGCCGCCGGCGATCGTTGCCGAGCCGACATGTCGCTCGCGGAACTCCCGGATCAGCGCGGTCTTGCCGACCCCGGCCTCGCCCCGCAGCAGCACGACGCGCCCCCGGCCGGTGGCTTTCACCGCAGCGAAGAGCTCGGCGAGCGCAGCCAACTCGTCCGCACGCTCGAACAGGCCGCCCTCGGCGACCGTCGACCGATCCAGCTCCACCCGCGCCATCGTGCCGAATGATGCACGTTCAACCGCCGGACGCAGGCCGCGGCCCCGATATCGTCTCGCGCGTGCAGACGACAGGCATCCCGGCCCCCGAGCTCGCCGAGCGCCGTGAGCGGCTGCTCGAGCACGCCCGCGCCGAGGGGCTGAGCGGCGTCGCCCTCTTCGACCAGGCGTACATCCAGTACACGACCGGCTTCAGCTTCCTCTCGAACGAGCGCCCGATCGCCTTCGCGCAGAACACGGCCGGGGACATGGCCGTCCTCGTCCCCGAGTTCGAGGTCGAGCGCACACGCGAGGAGTCGAGCTTCGAGCGGATCGAGTCGTACCCCGAGTACCCGGGCACCGAGCATCCGATGACGATCTGGGCGCGGGCGCTGGCCGATCTGGGGATCCGTGACCGGATCGGCGTCGACTCGGACGGCTACCCCGGAATCCTCGGCTACCAGGGCCCGCCGCTCTCCGAGGTGACCGGCGCGACCGTCACTCCGCTGTCCGACGTGATCGAGAGCGCGATTGCCCGGAAGAGCCCGGCCGAGGTCGAGCTGATCCGACAGAGCGCGCGCTGGTGCGAACACGCGCACCGGCTGCTCCAGCGATACTCGGTGCCGGGGGCGACCGAGGCCGAGGCCAGCCTCCGCGCGGGCTACGAGGCGACGCTGGCGATGCTGCAGGCGCTCGGCCCCGACTACGCCGGTCAGCTCGGCTCGCAGGACGGCGCCACCGCCGGCTATCGCGGCCAGATCGGCCGTCGCAGCGCCTGGGCGCATGCAGTCGCGCACAACATCACCTTCGAGCCCGGAGACATGCTCGTCACCGAGACCGCGGCACCGGTCTGGGGCTACAACGCCGAGCTCGAGCGGGGCATGGTGATCGGCACGCCCACGGACGAGCAGCGCCGCCTCTTCGACCACGTCGTCGCCGCCCAGCAGGCCGCCTTCGACGCGATCCATCCGGGCGCGACCTGCGCCGACGTCGACCAGGCCGTGCTCGACTACTTCGCACAGCACGACATCCTCCCGCTCTGGCGCCAGCACACGGGCCACGCGATCGGCCTGCGCAACCACGAGGCGCCGTTCCTCGACGTCGGCGACCGCACCCCGCTGCAGCCGGGAATGGTGTTCACGATCGAGCCGGGCGTCTACCAGGAGGGGCTCGGCGGCTTCCGGCACTCGGACACCGTCGTCGTCACCGACGATGGACTCGAGATCCTCACCGACTATCCGCGCGATCTCGAGAGCCTGACGATCCCGGTCTGACCGCTGCCGGCGCGCGGAATTCGCCGCCGCCCGTATTCGTTTGAAAGGGTAAAGCCAGAGAAGGAGTTGATTGACCCTGAACGCAGAATTCACGCCGATCGTCGAGGAAGAGCCCGAGGAGGAGCGCCTCGACACGTCGTACGACGAGGCAGCGAGCGGCGACTCGCTGACCCTGTTCATGAACCAGCTCGGGCGGTACCCGCTGCTCACGGCCGCGGACGAGGTCGAGCTGGCCAAGAAGATCGAGCGCGGCGACCACGCGGCGAAGGAGCGCATGATCAACTCGAACCTGCGCCTCGTCGTCCACGTCGCCCGCCGGTACATGGGCCAGGGCGTCCCCCTCGGCGACCTGATCCAGGAGGGCGTCATCGGGCTGAACCGCGCCGTCGAGAAGTTCGACTGGCGCAAGGGGTTCAAGTTCTCGACGTACGCCACCTGGTGGATCCGCCAGTCCTGCCAGCGTGCGGTCGCGAACCAGTCGAAGACGATCCGCATCCCCGTCCACGTCGACGAGCGCCGGCGCAAGCTCGCCCGCGCGCGCCAGCGCTTCGAGGTCGCGGAAGGCCGTGAGCCGACGGTCGAGGAGCTCGCCCGCGCCGCGGAGCTCGAGGTGCAGCACGCCAGGGAGGCGCTCGAGGCGGTCGAGGCGACCGTCTCGCTCAACCGGCCCGTCGGCGGCGACGGCGACGGCGAGCTCGGCGACCTGTTCGCCGACCCGGACGTCGTCGACGGCGTGGAGCAGGCGGAGCGCATCCTGCGCGACGCCGGCGTCCGCCGCGCCGTCGCCGCCCTACCGGAGCGGGAGCGCCGGGTCGTCGAGCTGCGGTTCGGCTTCGACGGCGAGAGCCTCACGCTGGAGGCGATCGGGCGGGAGCTCGGCCTGACGCGCGAGCGCGTCCGCCAGCTGGAGAAGAGCGCTTTCGCGAAGCTCGCCGGTCACCTCGAGGGCGTGGTCGCGGTGACCGGCGACGACCTCGCCGACGCCGCCTAACCAACCGCCGGAGCCGGCGTCGGCGGCGCCTTCGAGAAGATCCGGCCGAAGCGCTGGATCAGGGCGAGCACGGCGGGGTGCTCGTCCGGCTTCCAGCCCTCGAGGAGCCGCCGGATCTCGGCGCAGCGAATCTCGGCGATCCGCGCCGCCGCCGCCTGACCGGCCGGCGTGAGCTCCGGCCGGTCGGGCTCTGCCAGCGAGCGGCGACGGAGGCCGTCGAGCTGTGGGCCGAGGTCTTCGGCGAGTTGCGCAGCATCCGCCTCGGGCGCGGCGAGGCGGAGCAGGAGCCAGGTCTCGCCGGCGTCGAGGTCGAGCCCTGCCTCCGCCGCGAGGCGCTCGTACACGAGGTGGCGGTTCTCCTTGCGGGCCAGTGAGCTGAGCCGCGCCTCCAGCTCGTCCATGGACGTCGGGTCGCGCGGTGCGGCGAAGCTGTCACCGAGCCCCTGGTCGGCCACGGTCCGCCGGAGGGGGCGCTCCTCGAGCAGCCACGTGACGAGGAAGCCGAGCGCCGCGATCACACCCGCAATCAGGAAGACCGGCTTCAGGGATGATGCGTAGGCGGCGACGTACGGGTCGCGGATCGCCGGCGGCAGCCGGTCGATCTGCTGGGGGCCGAGGTGGGCGGGAAGCGCGCCCACCGCCCCCGGAGGAAGTTTTGCCGCGAGGTGCGACGAGAGCTGGTTCGCGAAGATCGCCCCGAAGATGGGGACGCCGATCGCCCCACCCATCGACCGGAACAGCGTCGCGGTGGCCGTCGCCACCCCGAGGTCCTCGTAGTCCACGGCGTTCTGGACGGCGAGCACGAGCACCTGCATGACGAAGCCGAGCCCGAGGCCGACGACGAGCATGTAGACGTCGGCGACGACCAGGCTCGTGTCGACCGCGAGCCGCGAGAGCAGCAGCATCCCGACCACCATCAGCGCCGTGCCGACGATCGGGAACACCTTGTATCGGCCATACCGGGTGATCAGCTGGCCGCTGCCGATCGAGCTGATCAGCACGCCAGCCATCAGCGGCAGCATCTGCAGGCCGGACTCCGTCGGCCCGGAGCCCTTCACCACCTGGAGGTACAGCGGCAGGTAGGTCACCGAGCCGAACAGGGCCATGCCGACGATGAACCCGACGGCGCTGGCGACTGCGAAGACGCGGTTGCGGAAGAGCCCGAGGGGGACGAGCGGCTCCGTCGCGAAGTGCTCGACGAGCACGAAGCCGACCGAGAGCACGACCACCAGCACGAGCAGGATCAGCATCTCCGTCGACCACCAGGGGAAGGTCGTCCCGCCCAGGCTCGTGTACAGGACGAGCGCGGTCAGGCCGCCGGCCAGCAGGGCCATGCCGGCATAGTCGATCGCGCGGCGAACGCGCTGGGAGGGGACTCGCAGCACCACCTGGAGCACGACGAAGGCGGCGATCCCGATAGGCAGGTTGACGTAGAAGATCCAGCGCCACGAGAGGTGGTCGACGAAGAGCCCGCCCAGCAGCGGCCCGACGACCGTGGACACGCCGAACACCGCGCCGATCAGCCCGGAGTAGCGTCCGCGCTCGCGCGGGGAGACGACGTCGCCGATCACGGCCTGCGTGCTCACGAGCAGCGCGCCGCCGCCGAGCCCCTGGATCGCCCGGAACGCGATCAGCTCGGGCATGTTCCGGCTGAGCCCGCACAGCACGGATCCGACCAGGAACACCACCAGGGCGGCCTGGAGCACGAGCTTCCGTCCATAGACGTCGCCGAGCTTCCCGGCGACCGGCGTCGTGATGGTCGAGGCCAGTAGGTACGCGGTCACCACCCACGACAGCTGCTCGATCCCGCCGAGGCTCCCGACGATCGTCGGCAGGGCGGTCGAGACGATCGTCGAGTCGAGCGACGCGAGCAGCATGACCAGCATCAGCGCCGCGAAGACGGGCCCCACCCGCACGGCGGGTGCTTCCTCGCGCTGCGCGACGGCGGTGGCTGCCACCGGCGCGGAGGGTACTAGCGGGCGAGCGGGGGCGTGATGACGCGCCAGCGGCCGGCGGACCAGCGCTGGAGCGCCACCTGGTGGACGCCGCCGCGGACGACGGTGCCGGGCACCAGGAACGGGTTGTCTGCCTCGACCGACCTTCGCAGCGCGGTCAGGACGGTCGCCCGGCTCGGGGCCGAGCCCGCTCTGCGGAAGGCGGCGACGAGCGAGTAGGCGGCCGCGAGGCCGAGCGCTTGCCCGGCGTTCGCCGGCCGCAACCGCCGCGGGGTCGGGTCGTGTGCCCAGGTCGGGTCGCCCGGCATCCGGACGAAGACGTTCGAGACCCCGCCCGGGAAGGGCTCCGCCGCGGCGGCGTTCGCATAGACGAACCAGTCGCGCTGGGGCAGTGCCAGGGGCCGCGAGGAGAGGACGACGAGCGTGTCCGCGCCGGAGGCGCGCACGACAGCGGGGTCCGTGGAGGCGACTGCGACGCGGGCAAGCCGGCGGAACCATTCGAGTAGCTCACGCCCGTCTGCGTCGTCCGAGTACAGCACGGCGATCGACGCTCCCGGCCGGGTCTTTGCGATCTGGCGCGCGAGCACCGAAGCCTCCAGCCGGTAGCCGGGGACGTAACCGACGGCCCAGGATCGGCCGCGCGCCGCGGCCGAGCCGCTCAGGACGAGCTGGGGCACGGGCTCCGGCGCTCCCGCCTGGGTGAGCACGGCCAGCGGCTGCTCGCCGGGCGTGGTCGCGCGGAACACGATCCGGCGTCCACCCACGCCACCGCGCGAGTCGATCCACGCGAAGTAGCGGCCGGCGCCGTTCCGGACCGCCGCCGGGAGCCCGTTGTCCGCGACCAGCAGGGGAGGCTGGGCGGCCGCGGAAGAGCCGGCCGGGAGGGCGAGCGCCGCCAGCACGAGCGCAGTTGCGACGGGCCACATCGGCCGGGAAGCCTAGCCGGGCGCCCGTCGTTGAAGATGGCATCGTGTCCGTCGCCGAGCTGCGCACCCGCTTCGGGGAGCTCCACGCCGGAGACCGGCTCTTCCTGATGCCGAACCCGTGGGACGTCGGCTCGGCCCGGATCCTGGAGGCGCTCGGCTTCCCCGCCCTCGCTACGACCAGCGCGGGCTTCGCATGGTCGCTCGGCAAGCTCGACCAGCTGGTCACGCGCGGCGAGCTCGTCGCCCACGTCGAGGCGGTTGCCGCCGCGGTGAACGTCCCGCTCAACGTCGACAGCGAGCGTCTCTATCCCGACGAGCCGGGCGGCGTCGCAGAGACGGTTCGGTTGCTTGCCGAGGCAGGCGCGTCCGGGTGCTCGATCGAGGACTACGACCCGGCGACGGGCGGGATCGACGACATCGAGCTCGCGTCCGCGCGCATCGCGGAGGCTGCAGGCGCGGCCCACGAGGCCGGCATGGTGCTGACCGGCCGCTGCGAGCACCACATCCGCGGGGTGGACGACCTCGATGGGACGATCGAGCGCCTGGTCGCGTACCGCGACGCCGGCGCGGACTGCCTCTATGCCCCCGGGCTGACCGAGCTCGACGACATCCGCCGGGTCGTCGACGAGGTCGGCGCGCCGGTGAACGTTCTCGCGCTGGTTGCCGCCCCGCCGATCGGCGAGCTCGAGGCGGTCGGGGTGCGGCGGATCTCGACGGGCAGCCTGCTCGCGGGCGCTGCCTACGGTGCGCTGGTCACGGGCGCACGCGAGCTGCTCGACGAGGGCACGTCGGCGTACGCGGCCGGCCATGTGCCGCGCGACCTGCTCGGCCGCGCCCTCGAGTAGCTAGGCGGCCTCCTCCGAGCCGAGGTAGGCCTCGATCACGGCCGGGTCGCGCTGCACCGCCTCCGGCGTCCCGGCAGCGATCTTGCGGCCGAAGTCGAGCACGTGCACCTGGTCGGACACGCCCATGACCAGGTTCATGTGGTGCTCGACGAGCAGGATGGTCAGGTCGAAGTCCTCGCGCATACGCCGGATGAACGCGGCGAGCTGCTCGACCTCCTCGTGCGACAGGCCGCCGGCCGGCTCGTCGAGCAGCAGGAGGCGCGGCCCGGAGGCGAGCGCGCGGGCGGTCTCGACCCGCTTCAGGACCGCGTAGGGAAGCGTGCCCGCGGGACGCTCGGCGACGTCGCGGATACCGACGTAGTCGATGATCTCGTCGATCGAGCGTCCACCGGCGCGCGTGTGCGTTCCGACGACGACGTTCTCGCGCACGGTCATCGACTTGAAGAGCTCGAGGTTCTGGAAGGTGCGTGCGATGCCGCGGGCGACGACGCGGTGCGGCGGCGTCGAGAGCAGCGTCTCGCCCTCGAAGGTCAGCTCGCCGCTGTCCGGGCGGTAGAGGCGGGTGATCACGTTGAACGCCGTCGTCTTGCCGGCGCCGTTCGGCCCGATCAGCCCGACGATCTCGCCCGCGTCCACGTCGAACGACACGTCGTCGAGGGCGACGATGCCGCCGAACCGCCGGGTGACGTTCTTCACCTCGAGCAGCGCCATCGGCGTACCTTACGGCGCATGGAGACGCATGAGGTCGTGATCGTCGGCGGCGGGGCGATGGGAGCGAGCGTCGCCTGGCACCTCCGGGAGCTCGGCGTCGACGACGTCGTGCTGGTCGAGCGCGACTCGCTCGCGGCCGGGTCGACCTCGCGCTCCGCGGGCGGGATCCGCGCGCAGTTCTCGGACGAGCTGAACATCCGGATCGCCCTCCGCTCGATGGCCGAGTTCGAGCGGATGGACGGGATCGACTTCCGCCGCTACGGCTACCTCTTCCTGCTCGACCGCGAGGAGGATGTCGCGACCTTCCGCGAGGCGCTCGCGCTCCAGCAGCGGCTCGGCGTTCCGTCGCGGGAGCTGTCGGTCGAGGAGACGCTCGAGCTGGTTCCGCAGCTCGAGCCGGACGGCCTCGAGGCCGCGACCTTCTGCGAGCTGGACGGCTACGCGTCGCCGGAGTCGGTCGTCCAGTGGTACGCGGCCGGGACCGACGTGCGGCAGG
>Ga0070684_100001899_pt1 | contig 15310 bp, 10 predicted proteins | sample KBSC723LmetaG_FD_65653 | JGI IMG/M metagenome (GOLD analysis project Ga0070684, IMG submission 65653) | Corn rhizosphere microbial communities from Kellogg Biological Station, Michigan, USA - KBS C7.2-3L metaG | ecosystem: Host-associated > Plants > Roots > Rhizosphere ...
AGGTATCGAGTGGCCTTTTCCACGATATCAGATCAAATGGCGTGCTTCTGGAAAGCACTTTCTTTTGTCTCGCTCTTATTAACGTATTCGATTAGTTCATTAATGAACATCAAAGCCTCACCTACACCGCCGTAGTCCATCGTCTCACGCTCAGCTTCCTCGTATCCACGCATGAAGGCAGGATCAGAGTATGGATCTTCTGGAAATTCCGGCTCTGGATCATCGTCCTGATGTTCATACTTCCACGACTCTACCCCTGATTCATAAATGTAATCAAAGTTATATTCGTGTGCCTTCTCTTGCTCATCCCAAACCTTCTGCTGAACCTTAGGAAGATCCTCAAAGAAGTTCTTGCGCGTAAAGTCAGACATGCGTGGCTCCCACCAATCGTAAAACCGCTTCATGTTCTGAAGAGTTTCATCGGCGTCAGGCTTCGCTCTCCAACCATGAGTCTTATCGCCCAAAAGTTCGCTAACAATACGATCTGGGATATCATAATCCACGATAGGTCTGTTCTGACGAATTCCATATTCATTGGTAGGCTCAGGTGTGGTGCCGTTAAGGTATCGGGAGACCCAATCGTTTAGAGTTTCAGCATTGTAGATTTCCTCTTCACCACCAAGACTTAGCTCGACGCCAGCGGCCTGAAGCTCAGTGAACCATTCACGGAGCATAGCCTTATACTCATCTTTAGGATTTTGATTTGACTGTCCCTGAATCTGGACAATCTCTCATGGTTGTTCACTCGCGCTCATCGGTGTAATCCCCTGATCTTCATTCCATTGACCAGAAACCTCAATGGTTACGTGCGGCTTATTCTTAGGATCACGGAGAGAGTAGATATGCACATCGCCGCGCTCTACAGGTGAACAATAACCACCAACACAGTGGCCCATTTCGACACCTTCGTATTCTAGGCTCTCAGGAGCTAGCTTCTTGATAGTCCAGCCGTTGCCAAAGTCCTTGACAACCTGATCATCGCCCATTTCTTGCGTCATGTTCTCTTCACGCCACTTGTAAACCCACGCCTCCATCTTACGGAATCCGTCCATTTCCTGATCAGGCTTAAAGTCGGCCATGATATTTGGCACCTGGACTTCGGGACGTGGATCATCACGAAGCTTAGCCATGATATCTTCGGCCTGAGTCATGATATCAAGAATATGCCCGCGTCCATTTGGAAGGATTGTATTATAGTCTAATGATCCATTTCTAATCTTTTGGATGGCAGACTTATATTCTCGTCAGAGCCATGGGAACATCTTATAAGTTTGTGGAGCACGTTTAAGAAGATCGTTCATCATCTTCATAAAATCACCTGTTACACCCTTAATATCGCTCTTCATCTTCTCGTCTTGCATATTGTCAAGATCGAGCTTCAAAACGAACGGTGTGAATTGCTGCTCCGCAAGATTCTTTCATGCCGTCTGTGCCAATTCATAAACATCGGCACTCACGATTCTAAAGTTGGCTAAGCGGACGTAACTAGTTCTCCCCAAGAACTGATTTACAAGTTGGATATTCTCGGGAGTTTCTCCCTCATAAAATACAACTCTTCCATCTTCGTCTCAGTAACCCGAACCAGAGAAATAGTTATGATCGGCTTGATCTTCATTAATGAGAGCATCCTGTCAATTAATATCTTTGGGAAGCTGTCCTCGTTCTTTCAAAATGTACAATAGGTCAGCATGGGTAGATGCACCAGGATCAGTTAACACTTGTCCATTATGAATTAGGAATACCCCGAAGTTTTGCCAAGATAGCCGCTGTGTAGATTCTTTAAGCTCAGGGATTTCAATACTCCATGGCATAGGCTCGCGGGCGTAGTGCTTTAGGTCTTGGAAGATTCCCCAAACCTCTAGAAGTTTCTGCATGATATCGCGCTCATCCTTGACACCTCTTCCGCCAGGAGAGTAGGCTTCCGCTCGGCCACCAAAGATACCCTGGAACATGTTAACGATTCCGTCCTTGCGGTCTTCCGCGTCAGCGATAGTCTGATCAAGCTGCTCTTTAAACTCTTTCTTTTTGTTCTTCTTATACAATAAATCTCAGAACTCCCAATTTAAAATATCGCGCTTGTAGTCTGCGAGCAAGGACTCAGCCTGCTTAGCAATCTCTTCAGCCTTCGGCATTAGTAAGAGGAATGTCTCACCATAGAACTTTGGCTTGAGAACGATTGGCTTCTGTAGCCACACACCCTTGTCCATGTCGTAACAAGCGTAAGGCTTGCTCGCTAGGTTTTCTTCTTTTGATCCTGTTCCAGGCTTCGGGTAATACTGGATAAGCATGTTGCCTTCAGCGCCTTCAGTCATTCCCAATTCTTTGAAGCTCGGGAAGTTGACTTGCTGAACGATCTTGCGAACCTCAGAGAGAAGTCCGTCCTGATCCAAATCCTCATCAAAGTTGTAGCGCATAAATTCGTCAATGTCTACCCACATCTGGATATCCATGTCACCACTCTCGTCTCAGTTGTAGCTAATGCCACTACCGTAGATAGAGAACATGATCCAGGAGTCTGGCTCTGCGAACCTCTCGGACAGCGGTTCTAAGACGTGGTTCTTTAGCTTATCTATATTATCCTGAGGGATGGAGTCCTGACCTTTGAAGAGGGGAGGGTAGAGGGTGTCGTGAGGGTCTTGAATGAATCCCACTTGTTTTCCAACCGGCTCGGTATCTTCAGTAGTTGTTGCCATACGCAATCGAGCATAAGTGTCTAGTGCCCACTCAGGGAGAATCGTCATCTTCTGATCGGCATAAATAGTTTCGTCCTGATTTGCTCTTTGATTCTTTAGTTCTCCATACGGCCCAAAGTTAACCCATGAATTCTGGCCGCGAGTCTCGGCTGTCATTGCCGGTCGTGCCAGTTCTGAGTACATGTAGAAGTGCTGCCTCCAAGCGTTTTCTTCTCCATCCCATCGGAACCCTACACCTTCCTTTGCGTGACCGAACACGTCGTGAACGGCACGGAAGATATCATTGTAGGTTACAGGCTTACCTCCTCATCTTACGCCTGAGTCCGCTAGCAGCGCGTGATTAGACTGCTCAGTAAGTGAACCAAATCCAGAATCAGTTGGAAAGACATACATGTGCTTGTTCTTGTAAAGGTCTAAGATAGCTTCTCGGGGAGAGTTAGGATAAGGGTCTTGCTCTGGGTAAAAGTCAAATGTGTATCCTGCATCGACAAGCATCTTATACTGTTCCATTGTCTCCTTAATGAAAGCGTCATAAGAAGCTTGAACACGAGGGTCGTTTGGTGCATCTTCCGCAAGCTCATAGTCCCACGCTATCTGCTCAGATAGCGCAGGATCTACAGCCACATAATCTTCTGGCTTCTCGCCAAGTCCCTTGGAATTCATATAGTTCTCGGCAAGCCCCTGAATCTCAGAATGGGCACCGAAATCTAACTTCCCGATTCCAGGGACGGAGACTGGCCCTGGATAGTTCTTAAGAGGCTTTCCTGGATACTGGTCAAGCACGGCTTGGTAATCCTCTTGGATTCCTGCGAGATACTCAGTGAAAGGGTCTTGCTCATCGATTCAATTATTTACCCAAGCCCACTTAGCAGGGATCGCACCATCGGCAGTTGTAGAGTTATCTAATCGAATTTCTGTGTTGTTGCCTGCATCCCAGATTGCTTGCTGATTATTAGCTTTACCGAAAGCTAGAGCCTGCTCATAGTCGTCAAAGTGGTGAGAACAATCAAGATAAAGATCATTGCCGTCTATCCAAGTGCCGAACAATTGACCTGTGGGAACAGTTGCGTTCGCGTAGTCAAGAAGCGTTTCGGGTGTGGCATGTCGAAAAGGAATCTTCTGCTCCTTGCCTTCCTCCGACACGTAATAGCCTTGAGCGGTGTATAGTGGCTCATAAGTGTCTGTGGCCTGCTTTAGAAAAGTTCCTCCACCGGTCTCCCGAATGATGCGAAGCATTTCCTCACCTTCTGCGGCCTGAAATTCTGCGGCTAGATACTCCATTGTCGCAGCATAATCAAACCTCGAAATGGTTGGCGTAGTCTTGGAGTCTTTAATCATCTGTAAGCATTCTTCTAAGGTTGGTGTTTCACCAAACTGCGTTCCTTGTCTTCCAGTCATTCGATCATCCATGAATGGATCTTTACTGTACCAACCCGTGAGTAGATTCATTGGAGGAAGAGTAATCTTCCCCTCAGCTTGAAGAGCCTCTAAAAGATTAATGTGATGGAGAGGGCGCTTTTTGGAATTCTCAAATCCCTCATCGGTCTTAAGGTACCCATCAGCCCATACGAACTTCCCGCGCATGTCATAAATTATGTGGGCGTTTTAGAATGGATTAGAACTATTAAAATGGGATATCGTCTACGGGTGGAGTAGAATCGTCATCGGGTAATTCACTCGCAGGAGGAACATCAGAAGGATTTTTAAACGGATTAAGATTGGTGAAGTCTACCGTTGCAACGTGCATCAACTGAGCGTTGCCGATCCAAGTATCTGTCAACCCCTCACGGAAAAAGATATCCGCCTTGTCTGTGTAGAAGTTAAGTCGCACGCCTAGCAGAGCGGGAACGAGACTGTTCTGTTGACAATAAATTTCTTTCGCCTGTCTAGGTCGTACCGCTCGTCCAAGCTCTTCAACATAAACATTCTCGCCACCAATTTTAAATCGAGCCTGAGCCTCAGAATGATTAGTTTTAATTTCAACGCCATACTTTCCTATTAGAGCATCGATAGGATAATTATTGAATCCAAAGACCCGAGTTACTATACCAACATTCGGAACCTCACCCATACCTTCAACGATATCCTCACCGATCTTTCCCATTTGGTCAAGCGTCAAGCCTGCTCTTGTGTACTTGCGTTCAGACTCATCTAGATAGTTGTAAGTCAAGCCGCACTTCGGGCAAGTGAACCATCCAGACATGTCTTCCATTTCACGAATGTCATCCGCCGTGAAAACGTAATCACACTTTGGATTTATACAATCTCCCGGCAAGCCGTGTTGTTCATTAGGATACTGCTGATTCTGCCATCGTTGATATTGAAGTTGATTTCAATTTTTAGCTGCCGCTAATCTTTGTCACGTAATCATTATGCCTCTAATACAACCGGTGCATCGGCTCTAATCTTATCCTGAATGTGTTTAATATCCTCTGGCGTAAGTTCTCAATCATCACTAGTCATGTCCAGACTGTAAACTTGGAAGTTGAGGATATCATTAGCTTCTTCATCCCAATAAGCATAGCCAAAGAACAAGTCCTTGTAAGACTGTTCCATATCATCGTAAGAAATGCTCTTGCCGTCGTTTACCCATTTAGCTGCCATGTCCATATGGGTGACAATATCATTCGGCCCTCATGCTCTCCCTCATGCGCGAACCACAATAACTTCGCCAGTGGCCTTATTATACCCTCAACGAATTTCATTTTCACCAGTAGGTTCAACAGTCGCGCGTTTGTTCCACATATTGTCTTGTTGCTTAACCCAATCAGCTAACTGATTACTTAGCTCACCGTCTTCCTTTTCTGACTCATACCAGCCGATATATCAATCGTTATATCCGCTTCTATAAGTTCCTGGTGGTCAAAGATTAATTGAAGTTAGACCAGCCTGTAAATCTATATCGGTAATATATCGGTCGCCATAAAGTGCTCTAAGAACATCAGCATGATGTGAACCAAGCGGCCCGATAAAAGCCTGATGTGTATTGCGATCAGCAATAACCGGATAACCTAGATCACCACGCGAAGAAGTAGCATCATAATTTACAGTAGAAGGATCAACCACTCTAAGAATTCAAGTTCGATCAGCTACTCTTTCTCATGGAGTTACATCTTGCGGCATCATCGGGTTAGGAGATTCGTAAATTGCCTTAATCTTATCTGGCGGTACAGCATCAAAGCTAACGAAAGCCCCAGGCCCGCCGTGTGGTGCCATATGCGCCTGCCAATCATCATCTTCTTCAGGAAGGTTGTTAAAGTAAGGATCAGCTATAAGATGTAGTCCATTTACATCTACTGCGTAGATGTATTTAGCATTAATTCTCTGCGCTCATCTATCAGCTTGGTCGAGCGTCTCTCAGAAATAGTTGCCGGTTGGAAGTCCGTGTTCGGTATAATTCTCGTGTTCAGTCCATCGGCCTTGCTGCCAGTCAATTCCATGAGACTGTATTTGATCGGGTGAAACATCGGTAGCATGGAAAAGTGTAGTTCCTGCTTCTTTTAATGACGATATTCATTCGCGTTGTCATCCACTATTGTCAAGACGCTGTATCATTGGATATTCTTGATAACCATACTGAGCGGCTGTTCAATCTATGATAAACGTTCCTGTTGGACGTTCCACCCAAACTACTGTATGTCAAGTTCTGACATTCTCAGGAACGTCAGCATAACCGTTAGCGTCATAATCGCCAGGATTCTCATTTTCCATTGTTGTCGTCTCAGCCTTGATTCCACGCTCCATCAATCATCTAACGAATTCTTGGCTTACGTCGTCACATTCTCCTTCGGCCTCACAAGCAAGTCAAAGCTCTGATGGTTCAATATGTCTCTCAAATTCTTCAATCAGTGCGTCGAGTTCTGAATCACCAGTTCTTTCCGCCATAGTTCTTTTCGCAATATATTCGTGAAGTTCATTTTTAATACGGTCGAAAAGTCCTTCGTGAAGTAGCCATTTGTAAACGATGTTGCCTTCGGAGTAATCTCCCAGACCGGCTCTCTGGTCTAGCTGTCGCTTCATGTGAACTTGTTTCCATAGCTCACGGGCCGAATCAGGATCGTGGTCTAGCGCATCCTTCATCTTGTCAGCGATAGAAGAAGCTCTAGAGTAAGCATCAGGGAATTCGGCGGCCACCTCATGGGAGCGTTCGCGCTCAGGCGGGACAACCCACATCTTATCGAAGACAGACCACGCGGAGCGAAGTCCAGGCGCGTACAAGTCCTCTCGCTTAATGCCGTCAGCTACTACAAAGAATTGTAGAGGATGGGTCGTACCAGGGAGGAAAGTCCCGTCGATGTGCTCAATAGAGAGTGCAACGAGTCGCTTGCGCGTTTTTGATGCATCTTCGTCAAAAGATTGAGCGAATCTTTCGTAGTTAGGAAATACAGAAACATCACAGTCTGACGTTTCTGAATACTGAAATGTAGTGAGCGACCCTGTAATGTAAAGGTCAATGAAGAGTTCTGCATTTTCGATTCCGTACTCCTGTTTAAGTGCTCGTCCGTAGAGTCGTTTAATAAAGTTTACCACGGATTGTCGTGGTTTGCCATTCTTGAAAGCGTGGTGGTCTAGCTCATCTTCAATCGGGTCATAGATATTCGCTTGCCGTTGCATTCCCAGAACATCAATAAGTTCTTCCTTTTGATTCTCTGTAGGATACGGTTCGGTCAAAGGTTGTACTCAGAATTCTCCTTCATCTGAGTAGAATTCCCAATAACCGTAATCCTCTCAGCGATTATCGCCAGTGTAGCCGTGACCCGCTGGATATTCTTTTCGGAACCTCTTATCGATGGCATCGATAATGCCAGCGTGGGAGCCATCAAAATTCCCAACGTACATAGTATCCTGATCAGGAACATAGACTACAGGACGACGAATTTCACCACCCCACCCGCCGAAGCCATGCTCGGTTTCAACTTCTACAATCTTTGAACTAACCTTGGATTCATACATACGTCTAGGAAATCTATTCGAACGTAATTCTTCTATAAGATCCTGTACAAGATCGGCAGCACGTTTCTGTGCCGCTTGATCGCCCCTTCAAGTAACAGGTTCGGGAGGATTTGCATCACTATAGATATCACCGCCGAGAATAGGAACAATGCTACCGCGTTGAGTCATTTCCTCAAAAGTCATTCCCCACGACTGTAGAGCTATAGCATGGATTGGATATCCATCTAGACTATCAACAAATCACCAGTACAAGGTATCTTCATCGGCAAAATAAAGACCTTTAATGTAATCGGACTCAGGCTGAGCGTCAAATATTTGCTGAATGTGATTCCCTTGAGCAAAACGTGGACGTGCTCGCTCTCTAGGTTTGTTTAGATGAGAATTATCGGTGCCGATATATGGCTCAAGGAGTGGAGTTAATTCAAATCGTTCTTTTACATCAGGAACGTAATACTCACCCTCATATCAATTAATACCATCTTTCATGCCATCGATATCACCAAAGTAGTAAGGATGATGCGGATCAAGTTCAACCGCCTGCCCTAATTTGCTATGCATGGCATCGCCAGTAATATACACCGTTTGGCGGTCGGGGATATAAAGAACTGCGAATCCACCCTGATTAAAATTCGCAGGGAGTGGAACTTCCTGAAGCTGAATCATTTCGTATATTAAGTACGCGCTTAGAATTCGAACGAAGTATCACGCTGCTCGGCGTCGCAGTCGCACTCTTCGCAATCCTCAGGGCATTCGTCACAAGGATATCCGCAAAGACAATAGGGTTTATCCCAATCGTCTTTTCAGTCATTATCTTCGTCGTCTTCGCCATCGAAATTATCGAAAGGATTATCGTAGTCCATTTTCCACCACTTGGATTAGTTCATCACGAGTATTAAGTTCTGGACTCTCAATGACCAGATCAAGCAGCTTAGCTAGGATTTGTCCGATTTCTGGCCCTGGCTTCATGCCCATCTGGATAAGATCGCGACCATTAATGGCCAGATCCTTAATAGTCATGGCTGAATTGTTGTCTACCACTTCCTGTATAAGCGCACGATCCTTTTCTAGCATACGTGCGTCATAATCACTCATTTGGCCTGTTGTCTTACCAGAAGCGTCGGATTCTCTAAGCAGCATAAGGTCTTGAGCCATCTTGATATCTCCACCCAGGGAGTTGATAAAACGACGTGCGCCCTTAGCATTAGAGAAGTAGGGAAACATATGATTCGCGACCAGTGTCTTGACCCGCTGGATTCTGCGCGTAGGATAGCGCAGGCGGTTCATAAACTGCTCAACGCGCTCAGCGCCAACCTCTTCATGGTTCTCACCCTTTTCGGTTCCATCCGGCATAACCTTCTTATAGAAGTGACCGCCTCCACCGGCAGGAGCATCCTCATCCTGCCAGAAAGATTCTGGCTTACCAGAATCATGGAATAGAGCCGCAAGTCTAAGATCAGGATCGTTTGTTAGCTCACTCATCTTAGTCAGCACTTGCATGGTGTGTGAGTACACATCTAGATCGTGATGCGGGTTGCGTTGGTCAAAACCAACTGCATCCGAAAGCTCAGGGACAAGATAATCTAGTAGTCCTGTTTCAGCCGCAATCCCCATAGCCTTCGCAGGATTCTGACCCGCAAGCAGCTTGTCAAGTTCCATCTGGATACGCTCGCCAGGAAGATGACGAATCTTATGAGCGTTCTCCTTCATGGAATCGATAAGCGCCTCATCGGGTTCTAGCCCAAAGCGAGCTTGTGCTACCAGAGCGCGAACAATCCGCAGGGGATCGTCGCTAAAAGCGTTCTCGTTGACTAGACGCAGCTTTCCTTGCTCTAGATCCTTCGCTCCACCATACGGGTCGATTAGTTCTCCCGTAGAGGTAGAGTAAGCCATAGCGTTTCCTGTGAAGTCACGTCGGCCTAGATCGGTAGCGGGGTCAAGAAAAGGATCAGCCGTAACAGCAAAATCCTTATGACCGGTGCCTGTAGACTGCTCGGTTCTAGGCAGAGCAATCTCTACCTCAAACTCTCCCTTACGGAAGCGGAAGACACCGAATGCCTTGCCTGTGAAGTCGAGCCTACCTAGAGGTTCAAGAGCCGCCTCAATTTGATCATCTGTAAGACCACCACACATCAGGTCTACATCCTTCGGGGTAGAACCTAAAACGGCATCCCTTACAGCCCCGCCTACAATGTAAACTTGGCCACCAGCCTGTGTCAGCGCATCAGCAGCCGTCTTAGCAGCCGGATCAGCTTCTAGCAGTTGGTTAAGAATCTCTGTGCTTTGTGCGGTTACAGTCCACATTATCTGTTAAAGGGAAGATTATGTTCCTTACAGAACTTTTGCCAAGCCTTATAGAGCTTGGGGTCGTTGCCAAGCATTGCCCATCAATTCTTCTCAGACTTCTTAACGGGCTTTACTCTATCGACGTTATCGGGTGAATCGTGTTCAGCCATTCTATCATCCTATCTTGGTCGCTTGGATACTGATAAAGCTGGACTCTACCATTTTCGTAGATAACGCCCATTCCCGTATCAGAGAAATCAAACCAACCTTCCTGCATTCCCTTCTGTGCAAGCTCCATATGGATTGCCACTTGGCCCTCACTTCCAGGGGTGATAGAATCATAAGCTCCTTGGCCTTTAGACCACACGAATGCGTAAATTGGTTCTTCTGCTTGCTTTACTTCGGCACCCTCAAATCCGGCGTCACCGCCGTTAACCTTAATTATACCAGAACTTGCATCGAACCACAAATTATCGCCCGGTTGAATCTTAGCCGCATCAGGAACATCTACGATAATCGGGATGCTTCTCGCACGAGCTACAACTACGGCGTGAGAAGTTGCTCCACCTTTTGCTGCAATAATGCCACTAATCTTTGGGTGAAGGAGAATTGCCGTCTGCTCCGTCGTAACTCATTCGGAAACGAGAATAGCGGTTTCACCAGCCGTGAAACCGCCTCCTGGCCCTGGCTTAAACTCTACTGCTACCTTACCACCACGGTTAATAGCCCACTCAGGAATTTCCTTGCGCTGTCTAGCTGCATCTTCTGCGTGGCCACCGAGCTTGTCCAAAATATTCAAAATCTCTTCTTCTGACTGCACATCAGGGCGAACTACAACACCGCTCGCTACACCATGAACACCAACGACGGCTCCTTGGAGTGTGTAACTTCCGCCTGCATCGGCAAGTCTATATCATCTTCCCATTAAAATCTCCTATCTATCACTTCTTCTGTTCGCGTTAAACGATAGAACCTAATACGCGCATATCATGTGGATCGTCATATATCTTCTGCGGGTAATCCGGGAACTGCTGTTGCATAGCAGCGATGACATTATCCTGTGGCTCTCCCCAATAGCGGATTTCCTTTTGCTGCGGAAGAATAACGCCGAGGTTACCCGGATCATCCTCAATCTCATACATTTCTTGTTCATCTTCAGGATTATTGCTATCAAATACCGAATAAATCACATGGACATGATGTGAATTTAACGAACCGATGTAAATCGTGTCTCTCGTACTTACATAGATGAAAGGAATACGATTGCTCGGCCTATCGCCGTAAACATCATCATCCTTAAATTCTTCAGTCGTATCAATATTCTCAATCTTAGTCGCAGTTTTGACACTAGATTCGTGGTCAATTGGCGGCACCATACCAATAGCGTAAGAAACCAAATCCTTGACGCGCTCCTTAACCTCTTGTGGGGTGAAGTCATAGAAGTAGAACGGCTCGAAAGTGTTTTGAGGATCGTAACGCCCACCAAGAATTGAACTTTTCATTTCATCAATATATACTCCGTCTCTCTTGTTCTCCTGATAGTATCTGAGCCAGATATCATTCATTAACTCTGGCCCCATGGATTCAATAAGGTCTGAGTGAAAGGCTTCACTGTTTCCAAAGTAAAGCAAGTCATTTTGTTCGTCATAAAGGAACGGCCAACCCATTCCATGGTGCTTCTTTTCCTCAGTATCAACGATTATAACATGATCACTAGCCGCTGAAGTTTTCGGATGGCCTAGTGTTTCTGCGACGTAATTCTCTAGAGCTTGAACTGCCTTGGGACGATCATAAAACTTCTGCCCATAAACTACGCTTAACATGGCAGGATTAGATGGATCTGACCAAGTGCCCGCAATGAGCCATTCATACTGACGATCCTCCATTTGCTGTCCGTCCCAAACCTCTCTAATGACGCTGGCATGTAGACGATTCCACGGAGCAATCGCGAGTGTATTGTCTTCTGGATTGTAAACCCAGGTAATTCCTCTATCTTGCCAATCACCCAAATCCACGATATTTACAGGATCATCTTCTGTAGCCGCCTCGTGAACCGTAATCTCATTTGGTGACAAATGTCTAACACGTTGGAGTCAAGCATTGACGGCTGCGATGGCATCGTCTACTGCCTTGCTTCCATATCCGCGTTCCAAAAATTCTGGGGCGTCTTCATCACCATACATCGCCGCATCTGAATAGTAGGGAACGATAGCTCATTGCTTTTCATCCGTATCAGGACGATGACCAACCGAGATAATTCCAAATACCGCCGATTCTGGTCAGGTTTCTTCCATGTCACTTAATAGCTGTGTATGATTTACTGAAGGACGATTGCGGATAATAAGTTTTTCATTATTTGGATCCCAAATCCATGAGGTTCACCAAGTAAAATTAGGTTCGCGCCCTCAATATCCGCCAGTTGGTCATTCTTCATCATCTTCTAGTCACTCGTCCTCAGCTTGGTTGATCGTAAGCTTAACCAAAGCCTCTTTTACGACGTTGGGAATTTGTGTATCTAAAGTAAATGAGGAACGATAGAGATATCCGGTACCTGACTCCCCAATGAAGATCGTGTTCTGATTTTCATCCCAACGGAAAGGTTTTCGGAGAATGTGTCAAGGGTTCTCTATGTGGGTCACTCGCGGTGGGGCTTGGTCACCCTTAAAGTACGCCTCAATCTGTGCCGTGAGGTCGTTCTGGACACCGGCATACGAACCGAATAACTTAGCCTTACCACTTGTAATCGTGTACTCACCGGCGATTCATCTGTTGCTATCCCAGAAGACTCTGGCGCTTAGAGCGTCCGTTCCTGCTAAATCCTCGATACCCTCGATAACGCTGTTGTGAAACTTATTAGGATCGCCGTAGTAAACCGTGTGCGTATCGTTATCGATTATTAAGGAACGTCAGTCCTGATCCCAACCGGTTATAGGCCGTCTAGCGGAAGGTACATGAACGAATCGATACTGCGCTGCAACGCGAAACATTGAATCTACCTCTTCAACGTTAAACTTACGCTGGATTTCATCCTTAATTTCAGGTAAAATTTCCATAAGGTTGGGGTAAGCAGAATAGTATAGAGTGTAGCTATACTCGCCCATTCGACCGGAAACGATTTGGTGAGCGTCATATCAATCTCAGAATTCATCGCCCTGCATACCCATTTCGTCCATGATGAAGGTAACTAACTCATTATGACTTGCGGAACTTGTTCCCACATAGAAGCTTCCGTTGTCAGCTAGAATAAACGGATTACCAAACCCATGCTCATCTTCCTTTGTCTCCACTGTAACAATGTTACGAATGAGTTCTGTGGCGCTTTTCTTTCTATAGAAATTCACCAAAGCCGCATCTAATTCAGGAGGGCGATTTTGGTAATTAGAGTTATCGGTGTAATACGTGCTGTCATAGTCCTCGATATCCAGCGAACCGAAATCATCATATGAAACGTCACCAAAAAGGAAACGCTCGTTCGGAGCACGACCATACTCCTGTAAGAATTGTGCCGCAAGGTCAGGATTTTGCTCACGAAGCTCCATCATCAAATCAAGATGATGGGCGTTTCTCATATAGTAGACCGTGTTTGTCTGACGATCTAGGACTCACGCATCATGGTTCTCGGAGGACAAGTCTCGTGTTTCTGGTTGCACCGAACCAACTTCTACGATCTGATATCCATCAGCAGCCAGCTTTTGTCAAAGCCCCGTTGTCTGGGTAGAATTGTAAGCATAAATCGGTTCACCTGGGAAATGATGCTGTGCCATCGCAAGTTGTTCAGGAGTTACAGTGTCACCCTGCACCAAAAAGTAGAAGCCGCCCTCAGGCTCTTCATAGTAGGACTTACCGGCGTTTTCCTTACTGACCCAATAACCGGGAGTCAAATTTTGCATTTTATTTCAAGCGTCTCCTTCCTCTATACCTTTAAATATCTGTTCAGCTAGCTCTAAGTGGTGGCCTCCCGGTTGCCCCATCCACATATGTTCATCATCCATTAGAATTGGTCGTCTATCATTTGACCATGGATCTGAATAATCATCTACGGTATAATCAACCTCTTTTAAATCAGCGAATTTCCACATGGCAATATCTCATCTATTACCGCCCGCAAAGCTAGGAATTGAAATGGTCGTCGTATCCTTCCTGATACGTAGCCAGAACACGATTCTCAAGGAGGTACTTCTGTATGATCGGATTTTTGTCGTAATAGGTGAAGAATGAATCCTTCCAATAACCCAACCAGTATGCGAAATTAGCATGGCTATTGAACCAGCTAAAATCGTACTGATTCGTGAAGAGAAGCAGTCCTCTAGTTGACCGCAGGAGATTCGTCATACGTGGAGTCCTCTTGGTCGAGTCAAGGTGGACACCACTCTTTGGGAGCTTGTCCGCAAAGCGCCACTTGATCTTTTGAGCATTACGTGTATACGTAATCGTAGGAACCACAAAGATACCAAGCGTGTTCCTCTGCTCGTGTTCGATACTACTGAGCGGCGATACCTTTCGGTAGTAATCCTCCAAGGTATCGTTTATGTCTTTACGCTGATAAACGTGAACTTCAGGCATTAATCCTCATCCGCTGTAATTTTGATATAAGCCTTACGGCCTGCGTACTCAGTCTCGATCCAGCCACTTCGAGCAACAGATGCCTCAATAATCTTCTTCTCAATAGGCACTAAACTTCTCCTTCAGGTTGGCTATCCATAACCCCATTATGATACTGATCATTACGACGAGGATATGGTATGTGTCCAGCAAATCACTTTAGACTAGCTTCTAGTTGCTCTTCCAAAGTGCCTTCGTCCCGAATCCTCTCGTAATCACCCTTTCCATCCTCGTACCCCACGTACCACTCCTGGTCGAGCATGGTCTGATCCTGGCGTAAAGCCTTTCCCTTGATCCCCCAATGATATCCGTCTTTGTATAATTTATCTCTTGGATCATCCATTAATCGTCTCCTTCTGGTCACGTATATCCATCTTGGATGATCATATTTATAATTTGCTGATAATGTTCGAAATAAAACCTATCGGCTGAGGTACCATTAGTCACATCACCATTGCCATCTTCCCATCCCTCAAGATAATCTAATTCGAAAGGATGGAAATACTGATAGCTCGGTAAATAACCGGCCAGGGCATCGCGGTACCCAAACATATATGCACCTTTAGCATCCATAGGTACAGGCATCTAGTCATTGTAGCAGAAAATGAGGCTCCTTTCAAATCACAGCCAGATCCCGTGGGCAGTTTTAAATGAAACCTGGATGTTGTGAATTCAAATTCCCATACCATTATGAGCCGAACCCATTGTTTAAAAATGCTCGCAGAAATGGAAGGGTACTCTCGCCTATGCCCAAGGTACCATCCAGGTACCCGAACCTT
>Ga0070684_100001900_pt1 | contig 15309 bp, 16 predicted proteins | sample KBSC723LmetaG_FD_65653 | JGI IMG/M metagenome (GOLD analysis project Ga0070684, IMG submission 65653) | Corn rhizosphere microbial communities from Kellogg Biological Station, Michigan, USA - KBS C7.2-3L metaG | ecosystem: Host-associated > Plants > Roots > Rhizosphere ...
AAAGGAATAGTCGCCGAGCAGGAATCACGCGTTGCGTCTGGTGAAAGCACGAAACAAGAGTTGGAAGTGGCGAAAACAGCGCTCGCACAATTGATCGAAGCCGAACAAAAAGCAGTAGCAAAACGGGAGAGCGCCGAGCTTGAATTTGCCGAAGCGAATCTGCGGCGGCAGCAACGTTTGCTTAAGCTCGGCAGCGCGCACAAATCCGACGTAACCAACGCGGAGGAAAGACTCGCCGAGCTCAAGGGGCCGAAGAATTGACCAGTGGAATTGGCTTCCAGCCAATCTATCGGCAAGGATGCCGATGCCACTCCGTTTCCGGGCTTAGTAGCCCGCCGCCATTCCGTCCTTGCGTGATTCGCTGCCGCCGACATAAACGCGCCGGCCATCGTGCATTTCGACTTTGATCGCTTGATAACCGCCGTAGCCGCCGACATCGAAACGCACGTCGTGCCCTCTTTTACGCAACTCGCGCACGGTCTCGTACGGAATTCCGCTTTCAACTTCAACGTATCCCCCTGAAGTGTTCATTTTTTCGCCGGTAGGTTCATTATCGCCTTCGTGCTGCCAGCGAGACGCATCGCCGGCTTCCTGGACGTTTAAACCGAAATCGATCTGGTTTGTGAGCACCTGCACATGACCCTGCGGCTGCATTCCGCCGCCCATGACACCAAAAGCTTCCCACGGTTTGCCGTCTTTCATCACGAATCCGGGAATAATGGTGTGAAACGGGCGTTTGCCCGGTGCGTAAACATTCGCGTGCTGCGGGTCCATCGAGAAAAGTTCGCCGCGATCCTGAAACATGAATCCAAGACCCGGCACGACAATCCCGCTGCCCATCCCGCGATAATTGCTTTGTATCAGCGACACCATGTTGCCTTCATCATCCGCAGTGCACATGTAAATCGTATCGCCTTGACCGAGCATCGGGTTGCCCGGTTCGACCTGTTTAGCAGCATGATTTGGGTCGATCAATTTGCGGCGCTCCGCCGCATATCCTTTCGAAAGCAATCCGGCGAGCGGAATCTTTGCGAACGCAGGATCTGCATAAAACTTCGCGCGATCGGCCCACGCGATCTTCTTTGCCTCGATCATCGTGTGCAGCGTCTCGGGTGAATTCCGTCCCATGGCGCGCAGATCGAATCCCTCCAGAATGTTCAAGATTTGCAGCGCGGAAATACCCTGACCGTTAGGCGGCAGCTCAAACACATCGTAACCGCGATAGTTCACCGAGACGGGGTCGACCCACGTCGAGGTATGTTTCTCGAAATCGGTTTTGCGCAGGAATCCACCATTGGCTCGCATAAACGCGTCGATCTTCTCAGCGATCTCGCCTCTGTAGAAAGCGTCGCGGCCTTTCTCACCGATCAATCGCAGTGTTCTCGCCAAATCCGGGTTCTTGAAGATGTCGCCTTTAGTGGGCGTCCGTCCTTTGCCATCAAGCGTGTAGGTCTCGAGAAACGCTCCGGGCAAGCCCTTGTAGAGCCGCGGACCGAACGACCAGTAATACGCGATCAGATCGGTGACTGGAAAACCTTCTTCGGCATAACGAATCGCGGGAGCGAGATCATCGCTCAACTTCAGTTTGCCGAATTTTTTGTGTAGTTCCGCCCACGCATCGACGGTTCCGGGAACACTGATCGGCAGCATGCCACGCGGCGGAATAGTCTCGCTGTGCAGCTTCACCAGTTCTGATTTCATCGCGTCGTAACTCAGACCAAGCGGCGAACGACCGCTCCCGTTGATTCCGTAAAGTTTGTTTTCTTTCGCGCTGTAAACGATCGCGAACAGATCGCCGCCAATTCCATTCGAGACCGGCTCCATCAAACCGAGCGTCGCATTCGCTGCAATCGCCGCGTCCACTGCGCTGCCGCCGCGCTTTAAAATCTCGATGCCGACGACCGTCGCTGCCGGCACGCTGGTGCAAACCATTCCATGCGTTGCCAAAACTTCCGATCGCGTGGCGAAGTTTTTCCCAGTAATGCGATCGATCTGCGCATTCAAAGGCAAAGCTGAACCTACCGTGAGCAGTGCAAATATCAGCGGCTGAATCCCGCGCATCCCGAAATTAACGCCGTCCACGTGAAGAGCGCACTTGAATTTTGGCCTCCCGGCTATATTTGATTGCGCTGCAATGAAAATCTCCACCGATGACCAGCGAGCGATCGGGCTGATTCTGTTCTGTATTGGAGTTCTTTCTTTTCTGATAGGCCTCGCCGGGCATTTAAAAGAAAATTATCATCACCGCGGCGAGATTTCGTCCACCGGCTTTACAATCGCCATCATTCTGGCAGCGATCGGCGTTGTGATGTTTTTGGTTTCGTTGAGGAAGAAACAAGGCTAACGCCGAATTCAAAACAGGTAGGGGCCGTTGACCTCAACAGCCCAGCGTGATTGCGTCAATCGCCGCTACCAACGGTACATGAAAGCGACCCGGCGGCGACCCTTTTGGGGTCACCGCCTATTCCCTAATCGCTCTGAACGAGCGGGAAATTAGTCCTCCATCGCGTCGTGCAGCTGTTTCCTGGCGTTCAGCATGTCCTGATGCGCTTTTTCGATCGCATCGAGTTTCTTTTGCTGATCTGCCGTGAGCACTGGCCGAATTTGCGACAGTGTGCTGTTCATCACTGTATGCATTTTCTGCATCGCCTCCTGATGAATGGCGGTGATTTGCGGTTTGGCCGCATCCAGGATCGGCTGGACCTTCGTCTGTTGATCAGCGGTCAGGTCCAACTTTTCGGTGATCCCCCTCAAGCCGAACGCGTTGCCACGCCAGTGTCCAGCTCCGCCCGCTTGTGCCTGCACAACGACAAAGCCCCCTAGCGCGATCGCACCGGCGGCTGCAAGTGCTAATAGGTTTTTTTTCATAGTTGGTTTCATTTGTTGTTACAAAGCGCCCTTCGCGCCTTTGAAAGACATGACCGTGCGGGCAGCAGAGCGGTTACAAATTTTGATTTCGCAATGTGGAAGGGACCTTAGCGTCCCGATCTTCGCCCCGAAAGCATTCGGGGCTCCCACCCTGGCAGCCGCAGCTGCTTGGCACAAGCGGCTCTACGCGAGAAGTTGTAACCAAAGCGCAGCCGAGCCGGTCATGGTTAATGGTGTGGATGCGCTCTCGATCACATGGATGATTCTGACGCAGGCGCGCTGGTTAAGGCTGCGCTTCAAAATGACGATGAGGCAGCTCGCGCGCTGGTGCGCCGGCTTTATCCGCTGGTTGTCAAGATCGTCCGTGCGCATCGGCTCCGTCGAACTTCGGAGGAAGATCTCTGCCAAATGATTTTTATTAAAGTATTCCAGAAGCTATCGCAGTTTTCGGGGAACGTGCCGCTGGAGCACTGGGTGTCGCGAATTGCGGTCAACACTTGTCTCAACCAAATCGAATCGGAAAAAGTACGGCCGGAAGTGCGGCACGCTGACTTGAGTGTGGAAGAGCAAGCGGTGATCGACAATTTGGCAAGCTCCAGTGAGGAACTGGCGCCCGACCAGCGGTTCGCTTCGCGCCAACTGGTGGAGCATCTTCTGGCTGCGCTGAAGCCGGTCGAGCGGCTGGCGATCGATTTGCTATACTTGCAGGGACGGAGCGTGGAAGAAATACGCAAGATCACTGGCTGGAGCGCGGCGCTCGTTAAAGTGCGAGCATTTCGAGCTCGGCAGAAAATGAAACAACAGCTCGCGAAAATTAAAGAAAAGCGATGAAGAACGAACAGATCGATCGATTGCTGCAATCTGCGGCGCAGGCGGACGAAGCGGTTCCGGCGGCGATGCCGTTTGGATTCGATACTCGCGTGGTCGCGCTCTGGCGCGCTGGTACGCCAAAGGCGAACGGCGTGATGCAGCTGCTTCGACGCGTAGCCGTGTTGTCGATAGCCGTAATCGTCATATCAACAATCGCGGCACTTCGTGAACTAAATCAGAGCCGCGAAATTCGCGAATCGTTCGCGAATGAATTCGCCTTCGCAGATTCGGCGATCCAGGATGAGTTTTGAAATGAACCGTGCGTTGCAATGGAAACTCATCGCGGGTTTCGTCCTGGTGTTTGTCGCGGGTGGAATCACCGGCGCGTTCTTTGGGGGATCATACGCCCGGTATCATTTCTTTGAATTGCGCCATCCCGAGCGGATCGGCGGACGAATGAAAGAAAGACTCCGCGCCGAACTCAATCTGACCCCGGAACAACTCACGAAAATTTCGCCAATCGTCGACAAGTCAACTGCTCAACTGCGAGATATTCGAAGAGACACGGGTCGACGAGTGCGCCAGATCATTGCCGACGCGCATCGCGAGATGGCTACCCAGCTCACTGACGAACAGCGTCAAAAGCTGAAACAAATAGAAGAGCGACATCGGCGGTGGCGACATCATCGCTTCCACGATCATTCGGACGAAGAGCCGTCGCCTACCCCTTAAACAGCGATGGAGGGCGGAGCTCCGCGACGCCTACAAAATTCTTCGCACGCTGGGGCTCGCGGAGCTCGCCCCTCCATAACCCAGGTCAGAAGCGCACGCCGTTTTCGAAAAAAATTCGTTCGCGCTCAACGTCTGCGCCCCGGTTGAGAAAAAGGTCGCGTATTTCGGGGGTGTAGTAGCCGCCGTTGTAGGAGGGATTGAGTCCAAAAAAGATTTTTCCGCCCGGCGCCAAGTGATGCTGTAAATCGCACAGAAAGAAATCCCATTCCGCTGTTCCCCAGTGTTTCTTGGCTGGATGATAAAGGTAAAAGTTCGTGGAGAATGCCGTGATCCAATCGAATTGTTGACCGAGATCCGGCAGCGGCTCGAAAGCATCGATCTTATAGACGACTCGGCGCAGGCCGAACAATTCCAGAAGTTCGCCAAACAACGGATTGCGATCGACGTCAAGGCCCACCACGGAGTGGCCAAGATTCTTCAGGATGAACAAGAAGAATCCGCCTCCGCAACCGAGGTCGAGAACACGTTTGGGGGCCGAGCGATGAAGATTCAAATCCTGCACGCGTTCACGATTCAATCGCAACCACGGCTCGATATCTGCGTATTTAGCGTAGCCCACGGGCGAATTCGCATATCGCTGCTGGATCTCTCGTGCGCGGTCCCAGTCGATCTGCGCAAGCATTGGCTTGAGTGGCACGCGGAAAATCGAGCGTTGCGCCCTGCGCCAGCCGCGCCGGTAGGTTAGTGGCTTGGTAAACTTGAGGATCTTGCGGGACAGTTTCATTCTGAAAAATCGATCAACTGTAGGGCAACCGCTCCGGTTGCCAACCGCTGTGGCGGCAGGCGACGCACTTGCTCTACAAGCTGTCCATAATTTCCCGCAGAAGCTGCGGGCCGCGGTAAACCAGCCCGGTGTAAAGCTGAACCAGTTGTGCGCCCGCCTGAAATTTCTCACTCGCCGATTTCGCGTCGAAAATTCCACCGGAAGCGATCACCGGAATTGTAGATCGAGCAGCAATTTCACGCACCAATGCGGTCGATTTGTCTCGGAGTGGCGCTCCACTCAAGCCGCCTGCTTGATCGAGTTGCTGCGGAATCGAGGAGTGGTCCAGCGTGGTGTTCGTGGCGATGATTCCCGAGACGCCGTTCTCTTCGCAGACAGCGAGGACGGCTTTCAGTTCAGCGCCTGACACATCCGGTGAAATCTTCACGACTAGCGGTCTTGGGGCTGGTCCCGCTTGCTTGCTAAGGGCGTGCAGTAACTCCGAAAGTCTTTCAGGCTCCTGCAACTCGCGCAAACCAGGTGTATTTGGCGAGCTGATATTCAACGTGATGTAATCAGCAAAATCCCGCAGCATGCGAAACGAGTAGAGATAGTCGTCTGTCGCTTGTTCGAGCGGCGTTGCTCTCGACTTGCCGATGTTGATTCCCACTGGAACGGAAGGCCATCGGGCGCTTACACGCAGCGCCGCCAATCTCTTCGCAATCGCGTCCGCGCCGTCGTTGTTGAAACCAAGCCGATTGATCAGCGCTTGTTGCTCGGGCAATCGAAAAATGCGCGGCTTGGGGTTTCCAGGCTGCGCTTTTGCAGTCACGGTCCCAATCTCGATAAAACCGAACCCGAGCGCTGCCCAGGCGGGAAGAGCGACACCATTTTTGTCCAACCCGGCCGCGAGTCCAATTGGATTTGGGAAGGTCAGACCAAAAAGCGTTTTTGGTTTCGATGACGGCTGAAAAGATCTGAGCCCACCCAGTGCCGGATCGAAATGCGACGCCTTTTGGAGCAATCCGATGGTGAGATGATGCGCGGTCTCGGCATCCAAAAAAAACAGCAGCGGCCTAACGAACGTCTCGTACGTTCCGCGGCCGGGCTTCATTTCTCATTAACACCCAGCTTCAGCCGGGTGCCTGCAGAACCACACGGGAGAAGCCGTTTAAACGGCTTCCACTCGCGTGATCGAGTGATCACCGGACTAAAGTCCGGTGTTAGTGAGATTCGTGTTCCGCTTTGGATCATATGGTCGGCCTGAATACGAGCTGTCATTTTCCGATGCAAAACTGGCTGAATACCGAATCGAGAATCTGTTCCACATCCACGACGCCAATGACCTCGCCGACTGCGCGCAGCGCTTGATCAAGATCAACCGCAACGTACTCGCCGGACAATCCCTCGCCCATCGCGCGGCGAGCCAGATCGCATGATTCCAAAGCGCGGCGGAGACAATCGCGATGGCGGGTATTGATCGCGATCGCGCTTTCCGGTCTCAGATTTTGCCGGCGAATGCGTGCCAGAATTTCCTGTTTCAGTTGCGGCAGTCCGTCTCCGGTCGCGCACGAAATTCGCAATGCCGGGAAATCCTTCCAGCCGTTGTCCTCGGGCAAATCACTCTTATTCAAGATGGCAATTTCGTTCGGATAGGTCGTGGCTCCATTAAAATGCGCCGGCTTCGGCACGTTGCGATCAGCGATGTACAGGCGCAAATCAGCCAGTTGCAGCGATTTTTGTGTGCGCGCGATTCCTTCACTCTCCAGTTCGCTTTCCGAAGCGCGCAAGCCAGCCGTGTCGAGCAACCGGATCGGCACACCCTCCAAATTGACGGTTTCCTCGATCATATCGCGAGTCGTGCCGTGCGTATCGCTGACGATCACGCGATCATAACCAAGCAGACGATTGAGCAAACTCGATTTGCCGGCGTTTGTCGCACCGTAAATCACCACGCGCACGCCTTCGCGCAGCACACGACCCTGATCGGCGGTCTCGAGCAACACCGCAATTTCGTTGCGAACGGAATCGAGCCGGGCGCAAAGCGTTTCGTCTTCGTCGGGCTCAATGCCTTCCTCCGGAAAATCAATCGACGCGTTGACGTGCGCTAGCAGCGCAATCAATGCATCGCGGATCTTCCTGATTTGATCACCGAGTCTGCCTTCTAGTTGTTCGGTGGCCGAACGCAGCGCCAGATCAGTTCGAGCGCGGATCAAATCAATCACAGCCTCGGCCTGAGTGAGATCCATTTTGCCATTGAGGAACGCGCGCTCGGTGAATTCGCCGGGACGCGCTGCCCTGGCCCCTGCACGCAGACATGCTTCGAGAACTTTCGCGGAAACGAGGGTGCCGCCGTGACCAGAGATCTCCACCAGATCTTCACCAGTGTAACTAGCCGGTGCTCGGTGCACTGAAAGCACGACCTGATCGATCAACTGATTTTCTGCGCCGAAAATTTCGCCGAGATGCTGAACGTGTGACGCGAATCCTGACGCCGGTTCTTTGCCACGAAAAATCTTATCTGCGATTTCGATCGCGTTCGGGCCGGAAATACGAACGAGTGCGATCGCGCCTTCGCCAGGCGGAGTAGAGATGGCAGCGATGGTGTCAGAACCGGTCATGAGTCCGAGTCCAAATTGTAGGGCAACCGCTCCGGTTGCCAAATGCTTGGCCTCGGTCCGGTAGGGACGCTGCAGCGCGGCGTCCCTACCTTTGGAGAGTGATTTCCCTCAGTGCCGCGATCAATTTCTTGTTTTCGTCCATTGTGCCCACGGAAATGCGGACCCATTCAGGCAAACCATAGCCTTTGAGCGGGCGCACAATGATTTTCTGTTGCAGCAGTTTCTGGAACACCGCACAACCGTCGCCGACGTTTACCATGAGGAAATTTGCAACGGCTGGGACGAACGGAACCTGCATTTCGGCAAATTGCTCCTGTAAATAAGCGCGGCCGTCGTCTATCACCCGCTTGGTTTCGCGCAGGTGCGCTTCATCATCGAGCGCCGCGATCGCACCCGCCTGTGCAATGCTGTTCACGTTGAATGGCTGTCTCGTCTTGTGAAGCACTTCGGTCACCCCAGGCGGCGCGATGGCATACCCGATGCGGAGTCCGGCAAGACCGTGAATCTTCGAGAAGGTCCGGAGCACAACGACGTTTCGTCCGTCGCGAATGAATCGAAGTGTGTGGGGCGGATCATCGAGGAATTCGAAATACGCCTCGTCAAAAACGACAATGATGTTGTCCGGCACTCGCGTCATGAAACTGTCGATCGCGCGCTGCGAGATGAGTGTGCCAGTGGGATTGTTTGGGTTTGGAATGAAAATGATTCGGGTTTTTGCGGTGATCGCGTCCAGTGTAGTATCGAGGTTCTGCTGATAATCCGGACTTGGCGTTTCAATCGTGCGCACGCCGAAAGCGGTCGCGAGTAGTTTGTAGACGATGAAGGCGTACTGACACGTAATTACGTCATCGCCCGGATTCAGAAACGCGTGCCCGAGGAATTCTATCACTTCGTTTGATCCGTTGCCAAGAATGACGTTCTCAGCTGCTACGCGAAGTTTAGCTGCGATCGCTTTGCGCAGGTAAAACCCGCTGCCATCAGGATAAAGATGTGCATGCTCCAGCGCGTGGTGCATAACCTGAAGTGCCCTGGGAGAAGGGCCGAGCGGATTTTCATTCGACGCAAGCTTAGTGATTGTGCTCGGATCGACGCCTAGTTCGCGCGCCGTTTCCTCGATTGGTTTCCCGGGTTCGTAAACGGCCAAGTCACGTAACTGCGCGTTGGCCAGCTCCCACACGGACGTCATGCGCGAGAGATTAGATGCGAGTGCGGCAACTTTGCAATGCGCGACGATGAGCCAGCTTGAACCGAGACGGCTTGATTAGCGCGATTTGGCGGGCTGGCCGTTATCAGAACGTGTTCGGCCGTTTTCAGATTGCTTTCGCAATCGTCGAAATTGCTCCTCCAGTTTCTTGAGGTCGTTATCAGAGAGCTCTTCCAGATCGACGAGTTGATTGCGCGCGCCTTTTAGAGCGCGAATTAGCTCGTCTAACTTGAGATGCATTGCTTTCGCGTCACGGTTCTGCGTGTTCTGAATAAGGAACACCATGAGGAACGTCACGACGGTCGTGGCGGTGTTGATGATCAGTTGCCAGGTGTCTGAGAAGTGAAAGGTCGGCCCGGTGACAACCCAGATGAGAATGACAAGAACCGCGCCGCAAAACGCCCACGCGCTGCCAAGCAAAGCGGACGAACGCTGCGCAAAACAGCGGAACGCATCACTGACTACGCAAAAGATATCGCGCTCCTGCTCGATTTTCTTCCTTTCTGCTGCTCCAGCCATGTTCGCCATGTCACTTAGTCTTTCGCGCGTGACTCCCAATTTGCGCGCACCTCCGAACTCCCTCCGGCCATGGCGAGGTACAAACCGCATTGATTTCACCGCTGTTTTAGGGAAGACTTGCCTTCGAATTCATGCAGCAGGTGCAAGGGCTTTCACGTCTGCAAACTGCGCCATCTGAGCCAGCGACTGCCGCCAGGCCGAAGCTATGGATACTCAGTTCGTGGCGGGACCTGGTCTTGTACGTGGGCACACCGCTGCTGCTGATCCCCGCGTTCGCGCTGGCCCAGGCAAAGTGGAGTCCGCAGGACATTTATCTGTTTGTGGCTGCCTTCGGTGCCATGGGTCACCACCTGCCGGGCATGATACGCGCGTACGGTGATCGGGCTTTGTTCGAACGCTTCAAGTCGCGCTTCATTTTGGCGCCGCTGTTTCTGCTGGCGGTGTGCGTGGCTTTTTTCTGGTGGGACCTCAAAGGAATTCTGTTGGTGGTTTTCTTCTGGGGCGTTTGGCACGGCTTGATGCAGACCTACGGGTTTTGCCGCATTTACGACGCCAAAACGGGAACGTTCGATACGCTTACGCGCCGGCTCGATTTCGCGATGTGTGTGATCTGGTTCGCCACTGCAGTGGCGCTTTCGCCATACCGGTTGAGCGACACGCTGGACACTTACTACCTGTGTGGCGGGCCGTTCATTCCGCCGACCCTTGTAAACCTTGGCCAAAACATCATTCTCGGCGCAGCCATTTTTGTGTCGGTTTTGTTCGCCGCGCATTTTATTCGGACTTGGATCGCGGGGCATCGGCCAAATCCGGTAAAACTTGGACTGCTGGTGACGAGCATCGCCTTTTGGTGGTACTGCAATAATCTCGTTTCAAACATTCTCGTCGGGATCGCGCTGTTCGAAGTTTTTCACGACGTGCAATACCTGTCGCTCGTCTGGATCTACAATCGCAACCGCGTCGAGAAGGACAGCAACATTGGCGGATTCATGCGATTCGTCTTCCGACGGAGCGGCTCGCTGGTTGGGCTTTATGTCGGCCTCGTCTTTGCCTACGGCTCAGTTTCCTTCATCAATGCGCATCTCGGAATGGATACCGTCAAACGGATTCTCACCGGCGTGGTGACCGCGTCGACGCTGCTGCATTTTTATTATGACGGATTTATCTGGAAAGTTCGGGAACGCTCGACGCGTCAATCGCTCGGGCTTGCCGGTGGAACCGCTGATGTGTCGCTTGGCGGCATGCTCCCCAGCTGGGCATGGCACGGGTTGAAATGGGTGGGCGTGTTCGTGGTGCCTCTTGGAGCCCTGTGGTTCTGGCAAACGCATCTTGCCGTTCCCGACGTGCAACGGACGGCGTGGGTGGTCGCGGATGTGCCTGACAGTGCAAAACCCCATTTTGATTACGGCTCTGCATTGCAAAAGGAAGGCAAACTAGACCAAGCCACCGAACAGTACAAACTCGCGCTCCAGTTCGACCCAAAGTTCGCGGCAGCGCACATGAACCTTGGCGCCACGTTAAGTGGACAAGCCAAATTCGATGCAGCGGTCCCTCACATGGAGACAGGGGTGCATCTTCAACCAAACAACGGCGATTACCATCTGCTGTACGCAAATCTGCTGGAACGGATCGGACGGAACGATGATGCCGCGTTTCACTTCGAAGCAGGCACACGCCTAAAACCAAACTCAGCTGATGTGCACTATGCCTACGCGGCTTTCCTTCTGGGGGTAGGGAAAATTGACGAATACGTGAGCGAGCTTCGAACGGTGCTCCGACTCAACCCGAAGTATCCGCTCGCTGAGCTTGGCCTCGCGGACGGACTTTTCGCGAAAGGAAATCTAAAGGAGGCGGAAGGATATTACCTGGCGGCACTTCGCGCGGACCCGGAATTAACTGTGGCCTACAATAACCTGGGCAGACTTTACCTGACTCAGGGCCAGATTTCCCAGGCCGTCGTACAGTTCACTGAAGCGCTGCGGCGCAATCCCGGGAACAAAGAGGCCGAGGAGAACCTGCGTTTAGCGAAAGCGGCTGATGCCGAGGTCTTCCCAGCCGCGCGCCGCTGATCTTGAGCGACCGCACGCTTCATCTCAATCTCGATGATGCGTGGCCGAACGAGTCGGTTGGCTTTCCTCTAGCCGATGCGCGGAGTTGGGGGCCGCAGTTGCGTTTTTCTGCGCCGCCACGCCTGGTCGAACAATTCTATCGGGAGCGGGAGAAAGATTTGGCGGCGCCATTCCTGCTCTACGGTTCCGGGGATTTTCATTATTTGACCGCGCTTCGGTTGCGTCCGGTTGCGGGATCCATCATCCTCATCGCTTTCGATAACCACCCCGATTGGGACGTGCGACCGCCGAAATGGGCCTGTGGCGGATGGGTGAACCGCGCATTGGAGCTTCCACATGTGCGGCTTGCGAGTATTTGGGGCTGCAACAATTTCGAATGTTGGTGGCCGCACCAGATTTTCGGCAATCGTCGAGCGGAACGCGCTGGACTTCTTGAAGTCCACCCGTGGGCAGACGATCGGCCACTGAAAGATCGACAGCGGAAGGGCGCGATTCTGCGTGATAGTTGGCGCGAGCGTTTTGAAGAATTTGCTAAACGTCTCGCTGGCGAAAACGTTTACGTCACGATCGATCTCGACTGCCTCTGTGTCGAACAGGCGGTGACGAATTGGGAAAGCGGCCGCTTCACGGTCGCCGATCTTGAGTGGGCGCTTGGAAAATTACGCGAATCTTCCGGTCTTGTTGGTGGCGACATCTGCGGCGCGTATTCACCAGCGCATTATGCGCGTTGGAAGCAACGGTTTGCTGCGGAGTTCGACCGCCCGAAGCTCGCCGCACCAAACTTGGAGAAAGCGCGCGCGACTAATTTGGCGACTCTGGAGAAACTTTGGCCGTTGCTGGTGCGACCATTGTAGGGCAAGCGCACCGCTTGCCCAGCAACCGAAGCGGTTGCCCTACAATTTGCTAACTCATCGAAACGAGCACGATGCCCGCCGTGATCAGGAGCGAACCGATCGTGAGCCGCGCGCTTAGTTTTTCCTTTAACACAACCGCCGCGAGAATCGTGATAAAGATTACGCTCAAGCCTTGGAAAGGATAAAGATAACTCAGATCGAAGCGCTGTAGCAGTCCGAGAGTCAGGAAAAAGGAAACCGTCATTAGAAAGACGCCGATGGCGACGCGCGACGTGAAATAGGAGTTGCGCATACCGTTTGTCGCCGAGAATTCCATCGCTCTTTTAAGGATGAGCTGCGCAGCCACAAACGTGACCAGAGAAATCAGGATGAACAGGAAAGCGAGAAAAGTCACAGGCGTTCCTCCATTTTTGCGATCGGCTTTGCCACCAACGCCAGACCGAAAACCACGAGGGCGATCCCGCACCAACGCAATGTAGAAATCAGTTCGCCGAGAAAAATCCAGCAGCCCAGCGGAACAAGGATGTCGACCACGCGCGAGAGCGGATAAGCAAGGCTGAGCGGAATGCAGCGAAGCACGTACAGCCAACTGATAAAGCTTGCGATAATGAGAACAATCGCCCACCACACCAGTGGCGACGCCAGACCATTGATTCCGGTCCAGGAAAATGCGTCGTCCGGTGCAGCGACCTCGCTTGCACCGCGTTTCAAAAGCAGTTCGGAGGCGAATACACACACGACGCTCACGCCGAGCTGCAGCCACGGGTTCCCAAAGCCGGATGGCCGATTTTGCATCCGCTTTTCTAGCGTGCGATCAAAGCACCGCAACCGATTTTGAATCGTCGTTGAACTGTAGCCACCGGCCTGTGGCCGGCCCGATCAGTGACGCCTAATGCACGGCCTACAGGGCCGTGGCTACACGATGTATCAAAGCTCATCCGCGTTCGGGAATCGATGCAAGACTGGATCGTGCCGCGTCGGCCCGAGGTATTTGATCACTCGACGAAAGATCGGATTCAGCAGCGGATTCGTGTGCATCACGTACAAATCGAGGGGGACCAATTCGCAGTCCAGATGCAGCTTCGGCTCATAATTGAGAGGGTTGCTGTAGTAATATTTCAACCCATGTTGCAGCGACCACGAGATGATGTCGCGCAGCGTGTAAAAGTATAAGTGCAGATCAAGCGCGACACCGTAGTCGAGGCCGATGCATTCATCATAAATTGCGTCGCCGCAGACGAGGCAGAAACTGAACGCGACGATTTTGCCGTTCTGTCGCCAGATAAAAAACCGCGCGCGCTCCGGCATCCGCTGAGCAACGGCGCGGAAATAGGCTTTGGTCAGCGTCTCAAATTTCAGTGGCGATCGTTCGTGAACGGCCAGGTATAGCGGGAAGATTTCGTCGACCAAAGGTGTGATGTCGCTCATCACCTCCATTTCGAGCTTTGGTGCGCGCTCCGCTTTGCGAAACTTTCGACGCAAATCTTTGCGGGTCGCCTTGCTGAGGGTGGCGAAATATTCGTCCCAGTTTGCGTAGGGGAGCGGCAGCCGCGTCATCGGCATGCTCGGAATGCGAGCGTAAGCATTCGAGACCAGCGTTTCGAGAGCTGAGCGATAGTTCGCGGGGAAATCCTTGAACACGACGAGGGAAGCTTTGTTTTGCTTTGCGTAGATCCGTAGAGTCGCCTGCAATGCATTCGCTACCCACGGCTCATCTCTTTCGTCGCATCCTCCCAGGTCGCCGGTGCCGGCTCCGCAGCCAATCATCAACACCCGCATGGTGAGGAAGTCAGGGAAGACCTTACGGATGCTATCCACAATGGAGCGGATTTTGCCCGGCACGCCTTCCACGAGATTTTGCCGCACGAAGAACACCGGCTGAATCGCGCGCGTGTTGCCCGAGGTCTCCTCGAGCCCCAGATAGTAATGTTCGAAACCGCATTCCAGCGTTTCTTCCACAATCTCGTAATACCGACGATCTTTGCACTTGCCCTGAAGCGCGCGTTGCCACGCGCCGTAATTTTGGAGCTCGGCAAGCGTAAGCACTTTCGCCATGCCGTGAGGAACTGGAATGAGGTTGTTGCGCAGCATGGTAAAACGGAAATTTATCTAATGGTGTGTCATCCTGAGCGAAGTCGAAGGATCCCGTGGAATTGCCGTTGGGTTATCGCCACAGGGTTCCTCCAGCCTTCGCATGAAGCTACGGCTTGGAATGACGTTGGAGCGCCTACGCCTCTGATTGCTTCGCCGATTGTTCAACGCCGACCTTTTCCACCTTGAGCACGCCGTCCTTGATGTGCACGTCGCGCTGAGGAAACGGAAACTCGATGCCGATTTCACGAAACTTTTCGGCGATGGCAAAATTGAGGTCGCTCCGATAACGGCTTGGACGGTCGCTCATTTCACTACTCCAGACCATCAGCTTAAAATCGATCGAGCTGTCGGCGAATTGTTCGAGGAAAACACTCGGGGCGGGATCCTTCAACGTGTATGAATTTTCGTGTGCGACAGCCAGTAGCGCATCACGAACTTTATTGACATCGCTGCCGTACGCGACGCCTACCGGGATACGGAAGCGCACCCGCCGGTCGCCATAAGTCCAGTTGGTCACGGGTGAATCGATAAATTTCGTGTTGGGCACAATCATCATGATATTATCGTTGGTGCGAATCACTGTGCTGCGCGCGCGAATGTGCTCCACTTGCCCGGTGATCCCTGCCACTTCAACGCGGTCGCCGATCGTGATTGGTCTTTCTGCCAGGATGACCCAACCACTGATGAAATTACTGGCAATGTTTTGCAGGCCAAATCCGACGCCAACACCTACCGCACCGGCAAAAACCGCCAGCGCAGCGAGATGAATACCTGT
>Ga0070684_100001901_pt1 | contig 15296 bp, 9 predicted proteins | sample KBSC723LmetaG_FD_65653 | JGI IMG/M metagenome (GOLD analysis project Ga0070684, IMG submission 65653) | Corn rhizosphere microbial communities from Kellogg Biological Station, Michigan, USA - KBS C7.2-3L metaG | ecosystem: Host-associated > Plants > Roots > Rhizosphere ...
CACTGAGAAAGACGATGTGCTTCCCGTGGCCTGGCCCCTTGTCGCCCTGGTAGACAACGACGTTTGGATTCTGGGCCGCGACCGGAGCGGAGAGCACGGCCACGAGCGTGAGTGCAAGCAGGGTTTTCGGCATTGTGATGTGCGTTGAACGGCGTCGAGCTGAGACGAGCCCCACGGCAAACACGGAGATCCGAAGCTGCGGTACGCGTCCGCCGCTGCTACGTGACCGGCTGGCGCATAGGCGCCAGCCGGTTTAGCCACTCTGCATCTCCGTTTCTTGCTCTTGTTCTTGCTCTTGTTCTTCCTCTTCGATTCTCCTTCGGATCTTCGGATCTTCCGATCTTCCACGCAAACGCCGTCGGCCCGTGCAGCTCGAGGGTGACTGTCGCTGTCTAGAACGTAAACCGAATCGCCGCCTGCATGATCCGTGGATCGCGCGCGGCCGTTGCCTTCCCGAAGCTGGCGTTGACCTGCTCGCCCGCCGGGTTGAACGTGGCGGTGGTGTTGATCGCCGACCAGTTCACCTGGTTGAACACGTTGTACATCTCCCACCGGAACTGAATGCGTTTGGCACCGCCAATCGCGAAGTTCTTGAAGAACGACATGTTCGAATTGACGATCTTCGGCAGCCGGTAGAAACTGCGCGGCGCGTTGCCGTAGTCGCCTCGTCCGGTCAGACGGCTGAACGCGGAGATGTTGAAATAGCTGCCTGGATTCCCCGGCGTCGGATCGCAGGTGTCGCCGCCCGAGCAGAGCACGTCGCCGTTGATTCGTGGACGGGTTCCGGCGTCCCCACCGGTGAAGTCGAAGTTGTCGGTGGTCGAGGTCGAGGCCCCTGACCAGTCGCCGCTGACGACCGCCGTGTCGCCGGACATCTGCCAGCCATCGAGCGCGCCGCGCGTGATCCAGTTGTCCCACAGCTTGCTTCCGTTCGGCACATCCCACGTGTAGTTCACGACCAGGTTATGCAGCTGCGTCGATTCGTATGGCGAGACGTTCCACGCGTCGCCCGGACGGTTCGGGATGTAGCCTGGCACATCCGCGTTCGATCCAAGGCTGATCGTTTTCCCCAGCGTGTACGCCACCGCGAACTGCAGGCCGTGGATGTAGCGGCGATTCAGCTGAACCTGCAACGCGTTGTAGTGAGCAGTCCCGAAGTGGGAACGGATCGTGATGTCCTGATAGCCGGAATACGGTCTCAGGAACTCGTTCGGCTTCGCCGAGTTTGGGTTCTGCGGATTCCGATTCTCGGGATGAATGTCGAGGAATCTGGCCTCGTCCGGAACCACGTTGATGCTGCTGGCCATCTCGGCGTGCTTCAGCTGGTAGCCGGAATAGGTCACATCGAGCACCGTGCCCCACCCGAGCTCGCGCTGGATGCCCGCCGAGTAGTTGAAACTCTGCGGCGTCTTCGCATCGCGCTCGATGCCGAAGACGGCGCTCGGGCGATTCGAGAAGGCGCCGGCAGCGCCGGCTGCCAGCAGGGTGTCCATCGTCCCATAGAAAATCTGGGGCGTATTCTGCGAGGGAGGATTTCTCGCCATCGCGTCCATCCCGTTCGCGTTCACGTGGGGATTGTGGTACAGCCCGGCGCTCGTATGGATGGCCGTCTTGCCGTCGCCGGCGAGATCCCACGCGAGGCCGGCCCGCGGCTCAGGCTCGATGCCCTGGTTGTCGCGGAAGCCTTTCGGGTAGTTCGGATCGCTGTTCGAGACCATGCCGTTGTACCGATCACCGGTGTTTGGAACGAAGCTGCCGACGAACACGTTCGGCAGCGTCTGGCCGGTAACCGCATCAAGCGCAACGTTCAAGCCGTTGACGACCGCAGGTTGATACAACCTCGGCGCCTTGGCCGGATCGTACCGATCGGGAACGAACACCGACGCGGGCTGCGACGAATACCACGGGGTGTACCAGAGGAAGCGCACGCCGTAGTCAACCGTCAAACGCCGGCTCGCCTTCCACGTGTCCTGCGCGTAGAACTCGTTGATGAAGCGCTTGCCGATGACTTCCGAGAACGCATCGATTTCGGTGTAATCGCGGAACGTTCCAAGCAGCGCGTTGGCGTAGCTGTAGTTCGTATCGACCGGGTTGTTGACGTCGGTGCTGAAGTTGAACTGCCCGGCCCAGGGACCGGCGCCGACGCCCCCCTTGCCCTCTGAGTTCTGCGACAACTCGAAGTAGTAGCCGCCTTTCAAGGAATGGCTGCCGTGGATCGAGGTCAGGCTCGACCGGAACGACGTCAGCCACGCTTCGCCTTGATCGACGAGCCGGTTGTCGAAGGTGAAGTTCGGCGAGTTCGGGACGCTGAACGTAACCTTCGGGATCACATTGCGCGGATTCAGCTCCGGGTGGAACTGCCCGACCGTGAATCCAATCGTGCTGCGATTGATCCGGGTCCAATCCGCCTCGGTCAGCGGATAGAACTGCTCGGTCTGTTGACGGATTCCGAAGTCACTTTCCAACACCATCGTTGGGCTCAGGATCTTCGTGTAGTTCGCGCTGCCGCCGCGATCGGTGTTGAGGTAATGCGTGTTGAAGAAGCCCCACTTATTGGGCCCGGCGGTGATCTCGCTGCCGCGCTGATCCGAGTACCAGTCCTTGAAGGTGAAGTAGATGCTGTCGCGAGCCGTCGGCTTCCAGTCCAACCGCACGATGTTGTTCATCTTCGGGTTTTCGGCGTTCTCCTGCGTGGTGTAGTTGAACTGTCCCAGCGTGAAATTCCGATCGAAGTTGTTCGCCCGGGGCAGCATGTTCAGGAGCGCCTTGCCGTTCGAGTTGATTCGGTTTGCCGGAATGATGTTGCCGGGGAAACACGCCGGACCACCGGTCACGGCATTGCAGGCGCCGCTCGCCAGCGGGTCACGAATGAAGATCAAGCGTCCCTGCGCGTCGAGCGTCTGCGAGAAGTCGCCCTGCATCTCCCGATCGGTCGGCATCGTCCAGTTGCGCACCGGGCCAGGACGATTCACGATCGGCGCCTCCAGCGAATAGAAGAAGAACAGCTTCTTTTCCGTCTTGTTCAAGCCTGGCACCGGCCCGCCGAGATTGGCGCCGAACGTGTTGAAGCGGTAGCGCGGCTTCCTGATGTTCGACCGGTTGTTGAAGAAGTTGTTGGCGTTGAGCGCCTCGTTACGGAGGTAGTGATAGACGTTCCCGTGATAGGTGGAGGTGCCACCCTTGCTCACGATCTGAACCTGGCCGCCACCCGCGCGTCCGTACTCGGCCCGATACGAGTTGAGCAGGACTCGAACTTCGGAAATCGCGTCGAGATTGATCTGTTGCGCCATCAGGCTGCTGGCGCCGACCTCGTTGGCGACCACGCCATCGACAATGACGTTGCTCCAGTCTCGCCGCGCACCGCCGACGTTCGGCACGGACGTCCCGAAGCTCATGCCCAGCGAATCAACCGTGTTCTCGTAGCGAACGCCGGGAAGCAGCCGCATGATCGAGGTGACGTCGCGCCCCAGCACCTGCACCTGTTCGATCTGCGTCGAGGTGATGAGGCCGCTGTGCTGAGTTTCCGCGGTGTTGACGTGCGTGCCCTTTGCTTCGACGACAACGGTCTCGCCGATGCCGCCGACTTCGAGGACCAGATTGCCGACGGCCAGGCGTTCGCCGGCGCTGAGGACGATGTTCTTCCGCTCGAGCGTGCGGAAACTCTGCAACGCAACCTTGACCGTGTACCGGCCAGGCTGCAGGTTCGTCACCTGAAAATCTCCCTTCGAATCGCTGACCGTATCGCGCGATTCGCTGGTGGCTTCGGCAACCACGGTGACGGTGGCGCCGGGAATGACCTGACCCTGTGCGTCCGTGATGGTTCCGGAGATGGTCCCGGTGACGGTTTGGGCGAATGCGACGCGAGGCAAAAGGATTGCCCCGGCGACCAGGAGCATGCACACTAATCCTGATCTCAGTCTGGACATTGATCCTCCTCGGGTGACGCCGCGAACATGTAGCCGCGGCCCGATGGCTGCTCCCCCGACGAGGACGGTTTTTAGCAAACTTTAACGGTAAAGTAAACGCCAAAATACAGGCGTCAATTGCGGACTGCTGACTGAAGACTGCGGATCTTTCGATTGCGGATTGCTGATTGAGATTGTGGACTGCCGATCGTGATTGCGGAGCCGCTCAATCCACAATCGACAATCTCAATCCTCAATCGTCAATCGTCAAATCGGCAATCACCATTCGGCAATCCGCAATCGACTGGTTAGCCAAGAAGCTTCCGCAAAAACTTCAGCCCATCCTCCGCCAGCGCGTCCTGGGTCGGCGCGAAGTTGCGCCAGATCGCGGCGGCGCGCGCGATGGACTTCACCTTATCGGTGAACGACTCGATCACGTAGGGCCCGGTGAAGCCGATGTCGCGGCAGGCGTTGGCAACGTCCTGCCATGGCACGTGGCCCGATCCGGGTGCGCCGCGATCGTTCTCGCAGGTGTGGATCTGCCGGACGCGCTTGCCCGCCGCGCGAATCGCGTCGCCAATCGAGCGCTCCTCGATGTTCATGTGAAAGGTGTCGAGGAGGATTCCGCACGATGGATGATCGACGCGATCGACGACCTCGATCGCTTGGGATGCGAGGTTCATGAAACTGGTCTCGAACCGATTGAGCGGTTCGACGGCGAGGCCGACACCGCGGTCGGCGGCGTAGTTCGAGAGATCCTTGAGCTGGCGCACGAGCAGGTCCGTGTCCCGTTTGCGCTCGTCATCGGTTGACTGCCAGGTGCGGCCGACGGCGCTGTAGAGCGGGCCAATCACATTCGGCGCCCCGACGGTTTTCGCCGCATCGATGCAGTGGCGGACGTACTCCATGCCATTCTTGCGGATGCTCTCGTCGGCGTGAATCAGATCGCGATCGGGGCCCATCGCCGCGCACACGCTCACGCCAAGCCCATTGGCGCGCGCAATGTCTGACGCCGTCGCGTAGTCGAGATCCGTCGTGCTCTCGACGCCGAACTCAATCAGATCGAACCCCATGCGTTTGACCATCGGGGCCAGCCGGCCGAACTCGACGGTGTTCACGGGGGAGGTCCATACCCAGGCATTGACGCCGATTTGAGCCATGATCCATGTCCTCGGAGATGACGAAGGTAACGGAGTTCACAACGAAGAAACGAAGCTAACGGAGACGAACGAAGATATATATTGTTTTCAAAAAAATAACATCTTCTTCGTTCGTCTTCGTTTTCTCCGTTCCTTCGTTGTGAACTCCGTTCACTTCGTCACTTCTGATGGCAGGAGCGCGAATCCTATGCGTACGTCGACCATCCTTTCGATTCTCTTGCTGTCGCTGGCCGTCTCTCCGAACCGATCTCCCGACATCGCGTTTCGTTCACTCATGATCGATGGCGGCGCGAGCGAGACCGCAGCCGTCGCTGACGTCAACAAAGACGGCAAGCTCGACATCATTTCCGGCGAGAACTGGTACGAAGGCCCGTCCTGGACGAAACACAAATTTCGTGAACTGAATTTCACGAACAACTACTACGACAACTTCAGTGACCTCCCCGTGGACGTCGATGGTGATGGTTATCCTGACCTCGTCCGCGTCACCTGGTTCGCGAAGAAGATCTCGTGGTGGAAAAACCCCGGCCGTGCGGCCGCATCGGCCTGGCAGGAAGCGGACATCCACACCGGCTTCAACATCGAGTTCGCCGTACTCGCCGACATGGACAACGACGGCAAGGCGAATGAAGTCGTCGCCCAGGAAAACGGCACGCCGCAGGCCTGGTACGAGGTGAAGAACGGCGTTTGGGTTTCACACGAAGTGAGCGACAAGAGCTACGGCCACGGGATCGGCGCCGGAGACGTCAACGGCGACAAGCGCACCGACATCCTGACGCCGCGGGGCTGGCTCGAGGCGCCGGCGGATCCACGAGCGGGCAACTGGACGTTCCACGCCGACTGGGAAGCGATCAACGTGCCGCTGCCGGTCAGCGGCCAACCCGCAGGCGCGGCGCCGAAGCTGCTCGAGCTCGGTTTTATGCACGTGCTGGATGTCAATGGCGACGGCCGCAACGACGTCATTGCAGGCGCGGGTCACAACTACGGCCTGTTCTGGTTCGAGCAGGGCAAGGACGGCCAGTTCACGCGCCGCACCATCGACGCGTCCTGGTCTCAGGCGCACGCGTCGACCGTCGTGGATCTCAACGGTGATGGCCGTAAAGACGTCGTCACCGGCAAGCGCTTTATGGCCCACAACGGCAGCGATCCCGGCGAAAAAGAGCCTCTGGGCGTCTACTGGTATGAGTACGCTGCCGCCTCCGGGCCCGCTTCGCCCAGCGCTTCGGCGGGCCAGGCGGCGACTGGCGAATGGATCAAACATGTAATCGACTACGGCGGGCGCATGGGCGGCGGGATGCAGATCCCGGTGATAGATATCGACGGCGACGGCGATCTCGATATAGTCTGTGCCGGCAAGAGCGGGCTTTTCATCGTCGAGAACCTGACAAAAGGCAAGCGATAGCTTGTCCCGCCGAAGCGCGTGAACACAGCCTGTCGCGCCGAAGCGGCGATCGAGAGGCCGCGAAGGCGGACGACGGCGGACAAACGCTAGCTTGGAGGGGGCGAGATGACTGGGCAGACCGGCAGCATGAGCAGGGAGACACGGTTGTTCATCACGTGCATCGTCGCGCTGATCGCGACGGCGTTCGGGTTCGTCGTCCGCGGGTTCCTGGTAGCGGAATGGGCGACGGAGTTCAACCTGACTCAGGGCCAGGTGGGCGCGATCCAGGGGGCGGGCCTGTTTCCGTTCGCGCTCAGCATCGTGTTCTTCAGCCTGATCATCGATCGCATCGGATACGGCCGCTGTATGGGGTTCGCCTTCTTCGGCCACGTCATCTCGGCGATCATCACGGTGACGGCCAACAGCTTCCAGCAGCTCTACGTCGGCACGCTGATCTTCGCGCTCGCCAACGGCACCGTCGAAGCGGTCATCAATCCGGTCACCGCGACGCTGTATCCCAAGAGCAAGACGCACCATCTCAACATGCTGCACTCCGGGTGGCCGGGAGGCATGGTGCTCGGCGGGATCCTGATGATCGCGCTCGGCGCGGCGTCGTGGCGTTGGAAGATCGGCCTGTTCCTCCTGCCGACCGCGATCTACGGGTTCCTGATGCTCGGCCAGAAGTTCCCGATTCAGGAGCGTGTGGCCTCCGGCGTCAGCTACAGCGACATGCTGAAGGAGTTCGGCTGGGGCAGCTGCTTCATCGTCTCGATCTTCGTCGTGTATGCGCTCGACAGCGTGTTCGGCTCGCTGGGGATGTACAGCGGCACGGTATCGACGCTGGCAGCCGTGATCCTCGCCGCCATACCGACGATCGCGTTTGCCGCGTACTACAAGAGTTTCGGCAGGCCGATGTTCGTCTTCCTGCTCCTGGTCATGATCCTGCTCGCGACGACTGAGCTGGGCGTCGACAGCTGGATCACCAACCTGATGACGCCGGTCCTCGCCAAATACAGCCAGTACGGCGGCCTCTATCTGCTGCTCTACACGTCGCTGATCATGGCGATCCTGCGGTTCTGCGCTGGTCCACTCGTGCATCGGCTCTCGCCGCTCGGGCTGCTGGCAATCTGCGCCGCCGTCGCCTCGACGGGCCTCTTTTGGATTGCCAACGCCGGTGACGCCGCCGGAATCATTTTCCTGGCCGGGACGATGTATGGCATCGGCAAGGCGTTCTTCTGGCCGACGACGCTGGGCGTGGTGACGGAGCAATTCCCGCGCGGCGGTGCGATGACCATCAACGCAATCGCCGGCGTCGGCATGATTTCGGTCGGTGTGCTCGGTGGACCGATCCTCGGCACCATCCAGGACCAGGCCCTCGACGCGCGCCTCAGGGTCGAAGCGCCGGAAATCCACGGACAGGTAACCGGTCCGTCGCAGAGCGCGTACCTGATGACGTTCCAGCCCGTCGATCGCGCGAAGGTGACAGCGCTGCCCGAAGCACAAAGGAGAACCGTCGAGGACATCACGACGAGCAACAGCCAGAAAACGCTGGCGAAGTTTGCCGTGCTGCCGGCAATCATGTTCTTCTGCTATATCGGGCTGATTCTGTATTTCAAGGCACGCGGGGGATACAAGCAGGTAGAACTGACCGCCGCTCCGCGGACCGCAGGTTAAGCGCCTGCGGCCCGCGCGAGGCGCGAAGTCGTCGAGCGCGAGCGCGTGGGGGTGGGGCCCCGCGCGCGGTGATAGAAGAAATAAGGACGCTGTGGTCTGCTTTTCTCAATGCTCGCGGGGCCCCACCCCCGCTCGCTCTCGCTCGGGGGCGCCGCTGCGGCGCTTTCCTCCGGCCCCTCGCTCGGGCCGCAGGCGCTTACAAGCTCTTTAGATAAACGTTCCGAAACTCAATCTTCATCGGCGGCCCGACGTGGATCTGGAAGCCGAGAAGCCCCTTTATCGCACGGCCCTTCGGATCGTCGTCCACGATGAATGCCGTCACGTGGCCGTTGACGATGTTCATGATCATGTTGCCCCGGGCGATCAGATGAACCGTGTTCCAGTCATTCACCTTGATCAGGCTCTTCAGCTCGTCGGGGTTCATTTCGAGGCTGCCAATCTGACGTGAAACGCCGTCAGAGCCGATGTTGATCGCCTGACCTCGCTGCATGAGGAAACCGCGCCCGCGCTCCTCGTAGATCATGCCGGTGAACTGATTCGCGAAATCGATGTCAGCCTGGTAGCCCTTCAAGACCCACTTGCCGGCAATCTTGGCGTCCGGCTGGGCCGGATTCGGTGCGGATCCCTGCGGCAGGTGCGTGCTGCGGAACTGAATGCCGCTGTTGGTGGCGCTCATCCGGTACTCCACCTTCAATTCGAAGTCCGCCGGCTCGCCGCCGCGCCAGATCACGAAGGTGTTTTCCTTGAGCGGGTTGGCCTCGGTGGTCGTACCGACCAACACGTTGCCTTCGGCTTTCCAGATCGACGGGTCGCCATCCCAGTTCTTCATCGTGCCGTCGAAGATGGACTGGAAGCCGCTGCGATCTTCGAAGTTGATCGGCTGAGCGCCACGCATGCCTCCGCCGCCACGCCCCTGGCCGCGCCCTTGCGGCGGTTGCGGCTGGGGCTGTTGCGCAGCGAGTGAACCGATCGCGAGGGCGAGAGCGACTGCAGTGAGAGCGGGCCGTGCTTTCTGAATCATGAGCGCCTCTAGTTGAGCTTCTTCAGCCAGATATTCTTCGTGAACAGCTTCCCCGTCGCTTCGACTTCCAGCCCGATGACTCCTGACTTGCGCAGATACGTCGGGTCCTCGTCGATCAGCACGGACAGGATGTGGCCGTTGAGAATGTGCGTCAGCGTGTTCCCCGTCGCGATGATGTGGAGTTCGTTCCACTCGTTCGGCTTGTAGTACGAGTCGATGACGGCGGGCTCACCGAGCGTCGCCATCAGCCGTGGATTCTTGCCCTTCTCGGTCCGAACGACCTGCCCCTTCCACGCGACGATGCCGCGGCCGGTGGACTGCTCGTAGAACTGACCGGTGTAACGATTGCCGGCATCGAAGTCGTATTGCGGCCCCCACATATTCCACTGTTCTTCGCTTGCGGCGTCCGGCGGAGTTCCGCGTGCCGCGCCGCTCGGGCATGGGCCTTGGTTGCCGCGGCCGCCGAACCCGCCCTGACCGCCCCCGCCAGCTGGTGGTCCACCGGCCTGCGCTCCTGGCGCAGCACCAGGCGGCGCTCCAGCGGGAGCCGGAGGTGCCCCGGCTGTCGCGCCGCCGCCTGCTCCTCCGCCAGGTTGGCCGGGACCGCGGCCGGCTCCCCCGCCACGCTGCGGTCGGGGAGCAATCCAGCCGCGATATTGGACGCCGCCATTGATGGCGCCTGTCCCCTTCATTTCCATCTTCAGTTCGAAGTCGGCGGCTTCTCCGCCTTTCCAGACGAGATAGACCGTGCCCGTTGGCTTCTCGCAGGTGGACTCGATCACGATCGCGCCGTCCTCGACTTTCCAGTTGTCATCACCCGACCAGCCATTCAGCGTCTTGCCGTCGAACAACGACGTCCAGCCATCGTGTTCCTGAAAATCGATCGGATCGGGCTGACGGAAGCCACCACCCCCGCGTCCTCTTCCTTGTGCGGGTGCGCCTGGCGCACCCGCGGGCTGCTGCCCTGCCGAAGGAGCCTGCTGCCCGCCTGCAGGCGGAGCCGGTTGTTGCTGGGCCGACAGAACCACCAGGCCGGAGACTGCCGCGATTGCGGCGATGCTCGCGCGAACGCGTGGTCGAGTCACGATGATCTCCTCGGCTACAGCGATGTTTTTTCCCATTTACCGCTCTTGGCGGACTTCAACACCGCATCGGTGACGTAGTCGGTCGCGAGGCCGTCGCGGAAGGTCGGGGCGACGCTCTGACCCTTTATCGCCGCGCTGGCAAAATCCGCGAACTGATGAATGAACGTGTGCTCGTAACCGATCTGGAGACCGGGCACCCACCAATGCTTCATGTAGGGATGATCGCCATCGGTGATGTGCACACTGCGCCAGCCGCGTACGCGCCCTTCATCGCGATGATCGAAATACTGGATGCGATGCAGGTCGTGCAGATCCCAGAAAGCCGAGGCGTGCTCGCCGTTGATCTCGAGCGTGTACAGCGCCTTGTGGCCGCGCGCGTACCGCGTCGCTTCGAACATCGCCAGCGAGCCGTTCTCGAACCGGCAAAGGAATGCGCTCGCATCGTCGATACCGACGGGTTCGACCTTCCCGGTCAAATTGTGTTTGCGTTCCTTGATGAACGTTTCGGTCATCGCCGTCACTTCGGTGATCGGACCATTCAGCCAGAGCGCGGTATCGATGTTGTGAGCCAGGAGATCGCCGGTGACACCGCTGCCGGCCACGGCGACGTCGAGCCGCCACAAGCCCTCGCCGCCCTGCGGGAGATCCTGCGAGATCGTCCAGTCCTGAAGGAACTTCGCGCGGTAGTGGAAGATGCGGCCAAACTTGCCCTCGTCGAGCAGCTGCTTGATCAGCGTCACGGCTGGCACGCGGCGGTAGTTGTACCAGACCGTATTCGGCACACCCGCCTTCTCCACGGCGGCAACCATTGCCTCTGCTTCCTTCGCGTTCCGTCCCAGCGGCTTCTCGCACATCACGATCTTGCCGGCCTTCGCCGCGGCGATGGCGATCTCGTGGTGCGTGTCGTTCGGACTGGCAATGTCGATGACGTCGATATCTTTCCGGGCGACCAGATTCCGCCAATCGGTTTCGTACGATTCGTATCCCCAGTTCTCGGCGAACGTCTTGACGCGATCCTCGTTCCGTGCGGCAACCGCCTTCAGCACGGGTTTACATCCGAGATCGAAGAATCTCGGCGCCTGCAGGAATGCGTTCGAGTGCGTCCGCCCCATGAACCCGTAGCCGATCAATCCGATGTTGAGAGTTCTCATCCAGCGCTCCGGCCGCAAAATCTCCGACCTTGCCAATTCGGATGCTTTGTCAGCATTTATCACGTTGCGCTGGGGCCCCACCCCCAGCGCCCGCAAAGCCTTACTGCTTAGTCCCCAGCGAAATCAATCAGCATTCAGCAATCGGCATTCAGCATTCAGCATTCGATTAGTCCCACCCGTGCGCGTCGCGCACCGCCGCCATCACGCCAAGGATGTCGTCCCAGGTCTTCTGCTGCGTCATCGTCGCGTTCGGGAACATGCAGCCGTCCCAGCAGATGTGCTGCACCGCGCGCGTGGGTTTGCCGTTGTCATCTTCCAGCCAGAAGCCAGCGTGACGGACGATGTCGAGCTTGCCGTTGGGGTCGTGCGGGAGGCAGTGTCGGCCGGTCTTATCGTGCGATCCCGAGCCCTTTACCGTGGCGTCGTTTTGCGCGACGTGAAAGTCGATCGTCCACGGCCGCAGAGCGCGCGTCATGGTTTTCAGCCCCTCATCGAGCGTTTTCTTGTCGGACCAGTCGAAATTCTCCGGCAGAATCCGGTCGTCAGGTGCGTTGTAACCCATCGTAAAGAGCAGCGTGTGCGCCATGTCGGCCTGGAATCCGAGCGTCTTCGGTCGGTTCACCGCTTCCATCAACTCGACGTTGCGCTTGACGCTGTGCATGCCGCCCCAGCAGATCTCCCCTTCGGCGGCGAGTCGCTCGCCGAACTGCTCGGCGACATCGCACGCCTGGCGGAAGGTCTCAGCAATCTTCTTCGTACTGCCGGCAGGGTCCTTCGCCCATTCCGACGGGCTCGCGGCCGAGTCGATGCGGACGACGCCGTACTTGCGGATGCCGTTGTCGCGGAGCTTCTTTGCGATTGAGCACGCCTTGCGGACCTGGGTCAGGAAGTTCTTCCGGTCCTCGTCGCTGCCCATCGCGGAGCCGCCTCCGGTCGGCGGCCACACCGGCGCCACAACCGATCCAACGGCGAGTCCTTTGCCGCGGATCTTGTCCGCGAGCCGCTTGAGGTCGTCGTCCGTCGAATCGATGCTGACGTGCGGATCGAACAGGAACAGATCGACGCCTTCGAACTTCGCGCCACCGGAGTTCGCCTTCGCGGTCATGTCGAGCATGGTGTCGAGATCGATCGGCGGCTCGGCGCCTGGACCGCCTTTGCCGACCAAACCTGGCCACATCGCGTTATGAAGTGCGGGATATTTGTGGGGCATTGATACTCTCGCTATCGTTGGTTTCTACGTTACCGGGATCCGTTGTCCGGGATCCGGAATCCGATATCCGGGAATCCCCCGGCGCCAGACGTCTGGGATCCCGGACCACGGATAACGGACCCCGGCACGATCATTTCTTTCTGAAGATCTCGGCATCCGGATTGCCCGGCCCGAAGTGTTTGAGAATCACGAGCGGATCGACGTCGCTCTTGTTCTCGATCCGGACGCCCGCTTTCGCGGCGGCGGCGGTGACGAACAACTCGTCTTCCGTCATCTGTCCAAAGCGGATCATTGCCGGTGTCGAGACCGACAAGGTGCCAAACGTGCCATATCCCTGGGTCAGGATGATGCCGTAGGCAGCGCCGTCCTTGATCGTCACGCTGCGTTTGGGCAACACGGTCAGTTCCTTGGCTGAGTACCACCCGGTGCCGTAGGTCACCCACTGTTCGCGATACCCTTCGGTTTCGGTTTCCGCAAACGGCTTCACCGGTTTCGGGAAGCGTCGATTGCTCTCGCCGAATCTCGGATTGGTGTTCGCATCCCAGTCGAGCATGGCGATGATGTAGTCCAGGTCGTGCGCCTTCTCGGGCGGCACGTCCTTGGTCAACAAATCCCATCCGATGATGCGGCCTTCAACTTCCGACTGGAACATCGCGAAGACGTCGCTGTTGACCTGCGGTTCGTAGGTGAGGAGCGAACCGGGCGCGTGCAGGATCCCGGGATCGATCTGCCAGCCGGTGCCGCGCTCGAGGCGATACGCGCGCGACAGGTATGTGATCCCGTTGTCTCCCCGGTTCCAGTTCTCGAGACAGCGACGCACGTCGTCTTTCGTCGTCCCCGGCTCGAGCCCCATGAAGGTGTATGGATAGTTGTTGTCGGTCGGATTGTACTGGGGTGGGAAGTAGTACGCCTCCGGCTTGCCCCGGCGCCCCACGCGTTTCGCATCCCCGTCGCTCTGGTGCATGTGATGCGGAATGGGTCCGAGGTTGTCGAAGAACTTGCAGAGGAGGTTCCACCCGTTCTCCCGCTGCATGACGTCGGCGCCAATCAGTAGATCGCCGGCTTTCTCAACCGCCTCCTTCAGCAAGAACCGCGTTCCATCCGCGACCCGGACATAACTGAGACCTTCGTCGGGCGGCGTGCCCGGACCGTTGTCGGCGTTCGTGGTCGAAGAGAACCATCGTTCGTTGATCCCGCCGCGGTTGCCGCCAAACGCGTAATAGTCGTCGGGATGCAGTCGCAACCGTCTGCCGGGAAGCATGAACGAACGGGGCACCCAGCTGGGCTCCAGGCGGAGCAGTCCTCCGCCGGCATTTATGACGTCTTGAATCTGAGATCGATCGGCCATGTCAGAGTCCCTGAATTGGTTGGTGAAATGCTGAATGCTGAAATCAGAATTCAATCAATTCAGCATTCAGCATTTCACGTGGTCTCGCGCCGGACGATACATCTGCGGCGACAGCCGCATCAAGCGTCCGACGAGGAGTCCCGGCCGTTTCACTGGAACAAACGCGTGCTGCGCCGTTCAGCGGCTGTTAACTCTATAACAAGCCTGCTGTTCGCGCGGTGCAGCGGCTTTTCCGCCAGACCGCCAAACGCGCCCCAGATGTTGCGGCCTGCAAAACAGCCTGCGAACTCGGAACTCCGCGTCATAATACCGGCCCTATGCCGGCCAACACCCTCTACCGCGGCCGACGCGCGGCGTCGATCGAAAACAGCGACCTTCGTTTGACCGTGCTCGAAGGGGGCGGGCACATCGCGGAAGTGCTGCATAAATCGAGCGGCGTCAATCCCCTGTGGACGCCCCCCTGGCCCTCGATTGAACCTGGAGATTACGTCGCGGCGTCTGACACCGTCTACGGCGCGGGCGTCGAATCGCAGCTGCTTTCGGGGATCATGGGCCACAACCTCTGCCTCGACATTTTCGGCGGCCCGTCAGCGGAGGAATTTGCCGCGGGCCTCCAGCCGCACGGCGAGGCGTCGATTGTGGCGTACGACATCAACGCCAGTGGGAGCGAGCTGACCGCGAAAGCGACCCTCGTCGAGGCAAAGCTTCGCGTCGAACGGCGCCTCCGTCTGGACGGTTCGGTCATTCACGTACTCGAGTCGGTCGAGAATCTGACCGCGACGGACCGACCCGTCGCATGGACGCAGCACGTGACGCTGGGACCGCCATTTTTGACCAACGGATCGACCGAGTTCCGCGCGTCGGCGACGAGATCGAAAGTATTTGAGCGCGCGTTTGGCGCCGCTGATTACCTCGTACCGAGCGCCATCTTCAACTGGCCTCAGGCGCCGCGCGCCGATGGCGGACAGGCGGATCTGCGCATCTTCAACCAGAGTGCCAGGTCAGGCGCCTACACGAGCCACCTGATGGATCCAAGTCAGCCGGACGCATTCTTCGTCGCCTTTTCACCGGCCCATCGCGTTGCGTTCGGCTATGTCTGGAGGCAGACCGACTTTCCGTGGATGGGCATCTGGGAGGAAAACCGCAGCCGGCAGCAGCCGCCCTGGAACGCACAGACTATCACCCGCGGCATGGAATTCGGCGTATCTCCGTTCCCCGAAACTCGCCGTGAAATGATCGCGCGAGGAGAGTTGTTCGGTGTGCCTGGCTACCGGTGGATTCCAGCACGGACACGCATCGAGGTTGGGTACTGGATACTTTGCCACGCTGCCGACCGTGTGCCGGAGCAACTGACGCCACCG
>Ga0070684_100001912_pt1 | contig 15275 bp, 31 predicted proteins | sample KBSC723LmetaG_FD_65653 | JGI IMG/M metagenome (GOLD analysis project Ga0070684, IMG submission 65653) | Corn rhizosphere microbial communities from Kellogg Biological Station, Michigan, USA - KBS C7.2-3L metaG | ecosystem: Host-associated > Plants > Roots > Rhizosphere ...
GTCGCCGAGGTACACGAGGCCGTTGGTCGGGTCGTCGATCAGCAGCCGCGGGAACGACTCGCCGTCGACGAGGACCTCGACGCGGCGCGCCGGGTCGGCGATGGCGCCGCTGGTGCTCATTGGCGGGTCCTGACCCACACGGCGCCGGCGACGTCGCCGGCGACCAGGTCGACGTAGAGGCCGGTGGACACCGCGATGCCGTCGCCGAACCAGTCGCGCTGGCTCTCGCCCGGGGCGAGGCTGAGGACGGCGACGATCTGCCCGGTGTCGGAGAACCCGTCGCGCAGCACCATCTCCGCGCGGGCGGCGCCGCTGGTCTCCCACACGCTGAAACCGCGCAGCACGCCGGGCTTGTCGACGGCCAGCCCTCCGGCGCCGATCTCGACGGGCCGGCACGCGAGGAGGTCGGGGTCGAACGCGCTGCGCAGCCGGGCGTTGAGCTCGTCCGCGGCGCGGGCGCCGGCGAGCAGCGCCTCGACCTCCCCGGCGGTGAGCTCGCGGCGGCTCACAGCGCACCTCCGGCGGCGGCCGCGGCGGCGGCCTCGACGCCCTTCTCGGCCTTCTTCGCCACGGGGGTGGCGCGGACGGCGCGGTCGGCGCCGAGCACCACCAGGACGACGCCGCCGGCGAGCAGCATCCCCTGGATCATTAGCCGCCCGGCGCCGGTGAGTGCCGCGCCGACGGCGTCGCCGAGCTTGCCGAGCGGGTTGAGCTTGTCGAACACGTCGCCGAGCAGCCCGCGGGCTGCGTCGTCGACGGGGCCGGGCAGGTCGAAGTCCGCGGGCAGCGCGGGCGCGCCGCGGCCGCCCTGCGCCTGGCTGGTGTCGACGCCGCCGGCGGCGGCGGACGCGTCGGCGATGAATTGCCGGTACGACCCGTTCTTGTACACGCTCCACGGGGTGAACCGCCGCCCTGCGTCGACGTAGACCCGGTAGGCGGCCTTGGCCTGGTACAGCGGGTCGGTGAGCATCAGGGTGGGGTCCGCCCACGGGTGCGCGCGAAGGTTGACCTGCCAGATGCCGCGGGAGTCCTCACCGCGGTCGTTGTGCGCGGCGATGCGCAGCCCGCTCTCGGCCTTGCCGATCGCGGCCATGATGACCGCCTCGACGGGGCTGAAGCCCGCGGCGCGGGCGAGCGCGTACGCCTGCGCGAGGGTGACCCGGGCGTCGGCCATCAGTACGCCACCAGCCGCGGCGCCGTGTAGGTGTTCATCTGCTTCGGCTGCGTCGTCGACGTCGTGACCGGGACGGCGAGCTGACCGGTGGGGCCGAACGCGTAGTAGCCGGCGAGGCCGGACACCCGGAACGGGGTGCTCGACACCTTGGACGGCGTCGGCGCGACGCCGGCGGCGGGGTCGCGGCCGAGGTAGTCGGCGAGCAGCCCGGCGAAGTCGTCGTACTGGCCCGCCAGCTGCGTCTGGATGTTGTTCAGGCCGTCGATGCCGGACGAGTCGTACTGGCTCATGGCGCCGCGGTACGGAACGCCGTCGACCGGGTCGCCGCCGGCCTTCGCGCGGGCGCGCAGCGCCAGCGCCACCGCGCCGAGCGCGCCGACGCCGCCGAGGACCCACGGGCTGCGCAGCCACGCCGGCGGCCCGCCGTGCGGCAGGTGACCGGCGGTGGGCGGCGTCAACGGCTGCGGCATCGGCTCAGAGCTCCGGCCCGAGCCCGAGGTAGGCGTACGTCGCCTCGTGCGGGTTGGTCGACGCGCCGGGCGCGACGGTCGACGGGAACGCAGTCCGCGGCCGGCGGGTGCGGCTCAGGGCGGCGCCCATCTGCGCGGCGCCGGTGAACTGCTGCAACGCCGGGCCGCGGCCGTGGAACCGGCGCCCGCCGTAGCCGATGCGGATGGCGCCGGAGTGGCCGGTCATCGTCATGCCGGTCATCAGCCCGAGCGACGCGGCGGTGAGCGCACCGAACGGCTCGGGCCCCCACACGACGTGGGTGACCTCGCGGCGCACCGGTTCGACGCGGCGGCGGAACATCTAGCGGCCCTGCAACGACTTGATGACCGTCGCGCTGCCGCGCGCGCCGGAGTCGATGACCTTGCCGGAGCCGGTGGCGTACGCCACGACCAGGTACAGGCCGATCAGCCCGCCGACGCCGACCACGACCTTGCGGACGGTGCCGCCCATGGCGTGTCTCCTCTCGTGGTCACAGCGCGAAGTTCGTCGCCGAGCGTGCCGGCGGCTGGGTGTACGCGGCGTACAGCGCCGTCGACCCGGCCGCCGCGGTGCTACCGCTGTCGACGACAAGCGGCGTGCGCGGCTGCCGGAAGTCCGGGATGGCCGGCCGCGACGGGTCGAGGAACGCCCGGGTGAGCGCCTCCACGACGCCGACCAGCCCGGCGGCGCGGTCCGGCCCTTCCCGGGTGCCGACCAGCGCGTAGAGCGCCGACAGGCCCAGCACCCCGGCGAGGAACCCGCGCAGCCCCATCACGCCGCCCCGCTCGCCGCCGGCGTGGTGGCGTTCGCGCTGGTGTTCTTGGCCGCCGGTCCGGACCCGCCGTCGAGGACCTGAAGCCGGCCGAGGAGGTCGCCTTTGAGGACCTGCGCCGCCAGCCACACCCCGGCGAGCATCAGCACCATGCCGCCGGCCATGTCAGCCGCCGCTCGCGGCGCGTTCGCCGGCGCGGAACCGGCGCATCGCCTCGTCGTAGGGCACCACGGTGTTGTCCGGCGACGCAGGGGTGAGCGGCGTCGCCCGGGCTGTCGGCGCGGGCCGGTTGAGGAACTTCGCGGCGAGCCAGCCGCGCACGCCGTCCCATCCGCCGGCCAGGTACGAGCGGAACAGCGCGAACCCGACCAGGCCGAGCAGGAACCCGCTCGCGTCGGACACCCCGGGCCGGTCCCGTAGCCACCGGCCGGTGGCCCGCCAGTCGATGGCGTTCGCCGCCAGGTTCGACACCGACGACCCGGTCGCCGACGTGTTGTCGCCGCTTGACTGCGTCGTCGACGGGTCGTCGGCGGCCGTGGTCGGCGCCTTGCGTGTCCGGCGGCGCTGCGGCTGCGCCAGCGTCGTCGGCTGCGGGTCGGCATCCGCGGCGGCGAGCTGGTCGACCTCCAGGTCGGCGGCGCCGTCTTCCCACGCGGCGATCAGCCGCGGGTCGTCCTCCACCCATCCGGGCATGGGCTCGCCGGAGCGGCCCGCGTCGTACGCGGTCTGCTCTCGCGCCGGGCGCCGGGATCGGGTGGAGGTCTTCGCGGGCATGGCTACTCGACGACCTCGAGGTCGGTGAACGCCACCGGGTCCGACGTCGGCAGCCACGCGACCCGCGCCGCGCGGCGACCCGACGTCTCGTCGACGTCGACGGCGACGACGACACCGAAACGCTCGGTCTCGACACCGCCCGGCCCGGTGTAGTGGTCGAAGCCGACCTGGCGAACGAGCTCGCCGGCGGCGACGTCGACGTCGTCGGGGATGCCCGCCGGGGCGGGCGGCGGCGCCGCGACGCCGGCGGACGGCGGCGCGCCGGCTGTGACCCGGTCGACGCGCGTCGACAGCTGCGCGAGGCCGTCCGTGAGCGCCCCCAGCGCCTGAAGGATCGCGGCGTTGACGTCCGGGGTGGCGGCGGCCGCCGGCGGCGCTGCGGGCTGCTCGGCGGGCGCCGCCACGGCCTGCACCGGCGCCGTGCCGAGGGGCGGGTCGTCCGGGGTGGGCGCGGTGAGGTCGGGGATGTCCGGCGCGGCGCCCGGCTCCGGCGGCGTCGCGCCGGCGGCGGGCTTACGCGCGCTGGCGGCGGGGGTGCGCGCGGTGGTCTTGCGGGCGCGCTGGGCTACGGGCATCGGTCTCTCCTCGTCAGGTGGTGCCGAGCTCGGCGCCGGCCTTGTACGGGCCGACCTTGACCTTCGTGGACGCGCCGACGATCCCGGCGGCGGCGAGCGCGAGCGCGGCGCCGAACCAGAACAGCGCGTTGTCGGGGTGCCAGGCCCGCGGCTCGTCGCTCATGCCGGGGCCGGCTGCGCGCGCCAGCCCGGGCATTGGCGTGAGCCGCGCGGCGTCGGGGATCGCGTGGCTGACGCCGAGCATGTCGTGCGCGTTGAGCGCGCTCCACTCGTCCGCGAGGTACACGCCGGGCCTCCCCTACGCGGCCGCGGCGGACAGCGCCGGGGCGGCGATCATCGACTCCTGCACGTACTCGCACGCCGCGCTGACGAGGCTGACGCCGGCGGCGATGTTGTAGACGAACCGCAACTCGGCGGCGGCGCCCATGTCGATGGAGTCGCGCAGCGCGTGCTCGGAGCAGAAGTCGAGGACGTTGACGCCCCAGAACGCGCCGAGGTCGCTGTTGAATGTCCGCTCGTTGTGGTGGCGCAGCGCCATAGCGTCGGTCCACAGCTCCGGCGTCTCGTTGCCGCCGTAGCGCAGCGCGATCTGCCCGAAGTTGCTGTTCGAGACCGGCAGCGGCACGCCGACGGTGCCGTTGTAGACCTGCCACCACAACCGCTCCAGCTGCCGGCCGACGCCCTGCCCGGCGAGGCGGTGCTCGTTCTCGCCGTTGCCGAGGCCGGTCTGCCGGCTGGCGATGATCTGGTGGAACGAACCGAGGTCCGGGACGATGATGACGCCGCCGTCGCCCTCGGGGATCGAGTACAGGATCTCCTCGCGCACCAGGGTGCCGGTGAGCGTCACGGTGGCGTTGCCGGTCAGCGTGAACAGCTCCGCCGGCAGCGCCCAGTCGATCGGCACGTTGAGGTCCGTCGCGGACGTCTGAGCGAAGATCGAGCCGAGCAGGCTCACCTGGTCGAACGCGATCGGCAGGAACCACTCCAGCGCGACGTCGTACGCGCCGGCGCCGAGACCGGAGACGTTCGACCCGACGCCCCAGCTCTCGCTGGCCAGCGCCATGGTGCCCTGCGCCCGGGACGTGCCGGGGCTGGCGCCGCCGATCGCCTGCACCACGCCCCGGTCGTCGAGGTCGCCGCGCTGCATGATCTCGCGGGCCTTCAGCTGGATGCCGTTGACGTTGATCAGGTTCGACTGGCCGTTGGCCATCACCCGCACGTTGCGGATCAGCCCGTACGGCCAGCGGGCCGTCGACGCGACGGTGCCGGTGCCCGGGGTGACCGTCAGCGTCCCGTTGAACTTCAGGGTGACGCCGGACACGATGCCGGTCTCCAGCAGCTTCGTCTCGGCCTCGGACGCGCCGAGCCCCGCGTACGCGCGGGAGCCGACCGGCACCACGTTGCGCTGGGTGCGGCGGAAGAACTCCCGCGGGTCGACGACGCCCGCGGGCACCGCCTGACCCTGAAGCTTCATCGGGACGGCGCGCTGCGCGAGAACGGCTGCGGGCATGGTCAGTTCACTCCTCGGTGGCTGAAGGCGACGAACTTGCGGAGCCCCTGCGGCGCGTGCTCGGCGGCGACCTCAAGCAGGAACGGGGTGATCACGCCACCCACGGTGGCGACCGCCACCCAGAAGCCGATTCGACGACCCAGCACCGCCGCTAGCCGTTCTGGCGGGCGCGGTAGCGCTCGTAGCCGACGATCGTCAGCAGCGCGAGACCGATGGTCCAGGCGATGGACTTGCCACTCGGCATGTGAGCCTCCTGGTCCGGTGTGGCCCAGGCGGTCTCCGGCGGCAGCGGGTGGCTCCGTACTGGTCGTGCACTGCCGCCGGAGCCACCCAGGCGTCGAGGTTCGCACGTTGCGGGTGCGACCCCCGATCTGTCAACCCGCAGCCTCGTCGGCCGGCGCCGCCGGCCGGTACGGCGGCAGCGGCGGGAAGTGCGCCAGGTCCTTGTTCGCCTTGTCGTAGCGCAGGTACTCGAACCTGCCCAGCCCGGCGACGGCGTCGTCGAACGCCGCCGGGTCGAAGCCGATCGAGTCGGCGACGCGGCGGCGGTCCGCCGGGTTCGGCAGGTCGAACACGTACACCCAGTTCGCCTGCGCCAGCACCAGCGGGTCGACGCCGATCGGCCGCGGCCCGCACAGCAGCCACGACAGGCCGTGATGGCGCGACGTGCGCAAAGCCCGGCGGGCGTTCGGCGGCGTCCTGTTCACCCTCCACACCTCGGTGACGTCGTCGTCCCAGAGCAGGCACCGCTCCCACGGGTGCCGCAGGCACATGCCGACGAAGCGGTCCATGTCGTCGAGGTAGGTCGGCGACCCGGCGTCGGGCACGTAGCGCAGCGATACCCGTCGCCCGTCGTCGTCGATCGACGCCGGGAACCGCTGCGGGAAGGGCGGCTGGATGTCGCGCACGTCGTCGCCGGCATCCGCGTCGCCGGTCGGGTCGATCACCCCACGGTCGTACGGCCAGGTGTTCCAGAAGTAGCGGGCCAGCACGCTCTTGCCGCTCTCGTTCGCGCCGACGATCGTGATGCGCGACGGCTTGTCCGGGTCCAGCACGACCAGCTACCCGACGTCGTCGACGGCGTAGTCGGGGGCCGACCACTCGTGATCTGCTGTGAGGTCCGCCGGCGGCCCGTCGGCCTGGTCGCGCAGCTGCGCGCGGCGGTCGAGGTTCTTGTCCACGTACGCCGCCGTCGCGGTCGCCGCGAGCAGCCCGTCCGCGAGGTCGCTCGTCACGAACCGCGCCAGCGGCACATGCCGCGCGGCGATCCGCGCCAGCGGCGGCGCGATCGCCTCCAGGTCGCTCTGGTCAGCGACCCACACGTCGTTACGTGGCCGCCGCGGCGCCGCCACCCAGTGCAGCACCGTCGAGACGACCATCAACAGCGCCTTGAACACCTCGACGACCACATGGCCGTCGACCGGCGGCAGCGGCTCAGTAGATGCCCGGGACGACCTGCTCCGTGGGCCGGGCGCCGCGTCGCCGGGGCCACCGTCGGCGTCGGCGTCGGCCGCCTCCGTCGTCAGGGTCGGGTCGTCGCTCAGGCTCGACGGCGGGCTCGGCTGCTGGCGCGGCTCGAACCCCGGCAGGCCCTCCTCCACCAGCACCTGCGGCGGCTCGCTTGCGTCCTGCGGGTCGCTCGACGGGTCGCTCTTCGTCGACGCGCGACGGCTCGCTGGTCTCGGGCTCACGGTAGCGGTCGACCTTCCGTACGGCCCGCTTCGCGGGCGGCGGTTTCACCGGCTCCGGCGCGGCCGGCGCCGGTCGTTCGGCGGCCTCGTGGATACGCCGCGCGATCACCCGCTCGCCGCACCCCTCGACCGGGCACGGCCCACGCCACGTCAGCCGGCCCGCCGGCGCGGTGCCCTCCACGACGTGCCCGTTCCTGCAGCAGCCGCGCACCGGCAGCCCGCCAGCGCCCGCGTCCCTGACCGCCTCGGCGCGTGCCACAACGCGGACGATGCGCTAAAACTGGATGCTCACGGAAGTGAGCGGGGTCACCACAGTGAGCGTCACCGTCCGACCGGGCACCGTCGACATCGCCGAGCGCATCCGCGCCGCGGCCGCCGAGGTGCGCGTCTGCGAAGACGCGCTCGACGCCGCCCGCGAACGGCTACGCACCAACGTCCAGCAGGCCATCGACGAAGGCGTCAGCTGGCGCGCCACCGCAGCCGCAGCTGGCCAACGCAGCCAAGCCTGGATCGCCAAGGTCCTCGCCCGCCGCAGCGCCGCTGCATGACCCGCGACGTTGTGCTCCCGTTCCTCGTGGGGTCCGCGGTCGGGGCGGGGCGTCGCTCTGGTCGCCTGGCTGAGCGCACGACGGTGAGCGCGAACGACTCACCCCGGTGAGCGGGCCACGCCGAGCGTGTCGAGCAGCTCACTCAGGTGGGCAGGCGCCAACGCGACCTCGTCGTCATCGAAGCCGTACGTGAGGAACGTGTCGGTGGTCATCGCGGCCCGCACCGCCTCGTCCTCGGTCGCGCCGAGACCCAGCTGGACGGTGAAGTGCCGCGACCGGAAGTAGAACAACCGCCCATCGACAAGCTCGCCCTCGATCTGCAACGGACACAGGCCGCAAGTGACGACCGCGCGCGCGATTCGCGCGTCGAGCCCGGCGATGTTCGGCGCCACGTCGTCGTCGAGCCACGCGCGGACGCCGTCGTCCAGAGTGGCCAACCCGGTCAACTGACCCGGAGGAGCTTGGCCCAGGTGGTGTGGTCGACGACGCCGCGGCCGGTGAGCCGGCGGACCTCGGCCTCGGTCTTCGGGCCGAACACGTTGTCCTCGGCCAGTTGCGCGCCGCGGGCGTTCGCCAGCGCCTGGACGGTGCCGACGTCCTCGCCTTCGTCGCCTCGACGCAGCGTCGGTAGCTTGCGCACCAGCCACTCCTCCCAGTCCATGCCGAGCAGCGCCGCGAGCGCGCTCTCGTCGCCGTAGAAACGGTCCAGGTCGACCAGGCCGTCGACGCCGGGCACCCGGCCCTTGCTGGTGTGCTGCCAGAACGTCCACGATCGCGGCGCCCGCGGCCGCGGCGCCGGCGTGTAGTGCGCGATCCACAGCGGCCAGCGGTCCAGCGCCCGCGTGTTGTCCAGGTGCTCGGCGTAGAACGCCGGCCCCGTGTACAGCACCGGCGGCCGCACCGAATGCTCGTCGAGCTCGGTCAGGAACTCCACCGCCCACTCGACCAGCTGCGCCGCCGGCAGACCACCGTGCTCCTCCAGGTCCAGCGCCGGCGGCAGGTCGCCCGGCGCCTGCTCGCCGAGCTGCACCGCGAAGTGGCGGGCCTCCGCGGCCGGGCTGTACGGGTGAGCGCCCGGCCGCGCGTAGTGGTACCCGCCCACGTGTAGGCCAGCGGCGCGCGCCGCTGTGCGGTTCGCGATCCACCGCGGGTCTCGGTAGTCCAGGCCCTCCGAGGTCTTGCAGTACGCGAACACCACGCCCGCGCGCCGCACCGCCCGCCAGTCCACCCCACCCTGGTGGTGAGAGACGTCGATCCCGCGCAACACCATGCCGCTCACCCTGCCGAGCAACCACACGCTCACGGAAGTGAGCGCCGACCAACCCCCAGGTACAGCGCCAACCGCGCGGCGTACCCTCGGCCCATGACGGAGGTCGTGCGGCTCGTACCCGAGCCCGACGACGTGCCGCCGCGGCCGGATAGGGTCGCCCGCGCTACATGGGAACGCGCGACCCGAGAGGGGCTGCCGCCGGGGCCGCCGTACGACGCAGGCGAGCGGCTTCAGCGGCTCGCCCGCGACGTCGAGTACCTCGTCGACAACGCCCGTGCCCACCATCGGCTCGCTCAGTTGTGGCACGACCGCTATCTCGCGTACGAGGACGCGCTCCTCGCCCTTGTGAAGGCTGCCGATCGTGGCGGGTCGCTCACGGCGCCCCTCGACGACGTTCGCCGGCTCCTCCCCGTGAGTCGATACCGGGCGCCGCGGCGACGCGACACGTAGCAGCGCCTCCCCCGCAATTCCGCCCCGCCGCCGTACCTTCAAGCGCAGAACGACCGTGCGGGCGGCGCGGACGCGGCGCCCCGGAACCAGCGGAGGCGCCATTCTTTTTGCCCCGGGATTAGATGGCCCGTGAAACAGGAGTTACCAATGTGGCCAAAGAAACGTGTGTTTCCGGTGATGCAAAAATAGAAAGTGAACCGGGACTGAACGTTATGTAAAGTCACAGCGGTCACGCCGGTACACGCGGACCCCATCGGCACCGGGCCGGGCGGCGCACCGCCCGTGCGTTTAGCCCGGCCCGGTCCACCCCGGAATCTTGCGGCGCAGCGCGCCGAGCCCGCATGGGCAACTGACGTCCCGGACAGCACAAAGCCCCCGGTGGAGGCCGGAGGCTCTGTTTGTGCTGGCCGTACAACCCTGCGATGGGATGCGCCCAGTGTACGGGGTGGAGGCCCCGCTCGTAAGAGCACGCGCGGCGTGTCGCATCGCAATTCCCCAAAGGGATCAATTGCGATGGCCGAACACCGTACAACCCCCCACCGACAGAATCTCCGGCCGGACTGGCGCGAGTGCGTCGTCTGCGAGCGCCGGCACGCCCGCCACGAGGACGTGTGCGGCCGCTGCCTGCCGCTGACCAGCCCCCGCCAGCCCTCGGACCGGGTGCGCGCCGACGTCGCGGAGCTCGCGGACCGGCGGCCGTTCGTGGTCATCGGCCGGTCGGCGTTCGACCCGTACGACATGGTCCGCCTCGCCTCGGACGAGACGATCTACGCCGCCCGCCGGCGCGCCGTCGATGACTACGAGACGGCCGGCTACACCGACCTGGCGATCATCGACGACCGCGACGGCCGCGTCGTGTGGACCCCGCCGGCGGTGGCGTCGTGACGCCCGCCGAGATGCGGGACCGACTGGCCGGCCTGGTGACGCAAGACGGCGGCGTCGTCGTGGAGCGCGACGAGAACGAGGCGGGCGAACCGACCCTCTGGATCGACTACCCAGGCCAGGCGTCGTACTTCGTCGCTGTACATGATCCGCTCTCGGACGTCGTCGACCGGGTCGAGGTCGCCGTCGTCGTCGAGCACCTGGTCGAGCTTCACGAGCCGACTGTCGCCGAGGGCGGCACCCTGCTGTGCAAGACATGCCGGGCCGACCTCGGGCGGCCGCTCGACCCCGCTGGCGAACCTCCATACCCCTGCGCCACGCGCAAGCTGCTCGGCGAGCTGCCCGGCGGTGCGCGGTGACGGCGGCGTGGTGGCTGCTGGTGCTGTTCGCCGGCGGGGCCGGCGCTGCTGGCGTATGGCGGCTGACGGTGGGGCGGCGCCGGGACATGGTCGACCGCGAGCACGTCGCGCGCGCGGTGGCGGCTGGCGACGACCCGGTCGTGGTGCTGGCGTACGACGTCCCGCTCTCGTACCCCGAGTGCCGGGCGATCGTCCGGGTGGTGCAGGTCCTCGTTGACCAAGTGCTCGACGCGGCCGAGGGGCGTCCACTCGACCCCGTGGTCGGGCGGCTGGTGGGCGACGCGGCGGCGTACGTCGCGCTGTTGAAGGCCCGGTTGGACGCGCCGCGGCCGGTGGACGGTGCCTAGGCCGTGGCGGCGGCGGCCGCGGTACGTCGCGTACATCTGCGCGGTCGCGGACGTCGACGCGCCGTGGCGGTGGCCGTTCGTTGTCGCGCTGCCGGTCAAGGCACTGATGACGCCGGGCCAGCCGTTGGCGTTGCCGCCGGAGGCCGAGGCCCAGGGCCGCGGGCTGCTGCTGGAAGGGCTGGCGCTCTCCCCCGCGCCGGCGCCGCTCTGGTCGTGGTTCTGGCCCGAGGAGCCGGCGCGGTGGCGGTGCTGGACCGAGTGGCGGCGGCTCGATGGGTAGCCGCGTGGGCGCCGTGATGGCCGCGGGGCATGTCGAGCCGGCTCGGCGGGCGCGGCGGCTGCGGGATGACGACGTGGGGCCGGTGGAGGCGTGGTGTGACCGGTACGCGCCGCTGACGGGCGGGCCGCGTTGTTCGGCGCGGTCGCAGCGGGCTGTGCTGCGCGCGATCGCGTGGCACGTCGACCGGTTCGGGCAGGGCGCGTACGCGAGCGTGGCGCGGCTGGTGGACCGGTCGGGGTGTTCGGAGGCGACGGTGCACCGGGCGCGCCGGCTGCTCGCTGCGGCGGGTCGGATCGGGGTGACGCCGAGGCCGGGCCGAGGCACCGCGAACGCGTTCACCATCGCCGTGGGAACGGGTGTCACGGTGACACCGCTTCGGGCTGTTCCGGGGCCGTCTGGTGACACCCCTGCCGTGCTCGGCGAGCCGCCGGCCGGTGCCACCGTGACACCCGAAGTAGTTGGGGTTGACTTTATGCGTGAAGAAGTTCCCCCTGATCCCCCGTTCGACGATGGCGAGCCGGCTGCGCCGGCGCTGACCTCGAAGGCGCCGCCAGGACCGGGCGGCGCGGGCGTGCGGTGCCTGCGTGCTCGCCAGCGGGGCCGGCCGTGCGGGAACTGCCGGGCTTGCGGCACGTCGCGTCGGCAGGTCAACGCGGCGGCCGGTCTCGCGGCCGCGTCGCGGCCTCGGCCGGCGACCTGCGCCGGGTGCGGGTGGTCGTGCAACACCACGCTGCTCGACGCGTCAGGGCGGTGCTTCAGCTGCCGCGCTGAGTCGGGCGAACAGGCGCACCTGGACCTCGACGGGCTGAGCCCGCCGCCGGACGTGCCGGGCGGTGCCCAGAACGGCCAGGACGGCGCCCCACGGCCCGGCAGCGGCCCGTACGCGCCCGGAGCGGGCACGTGATCGGGTCGCGGCCCGGCGAGCACGCATGCGCCGGGACCCTGAAGCTGGAGAGCTACGTCGCGGTCCTCGACGCCGCGGCCGGGTCGGCCGCGATCCTCGCCTACTGCCCGGGATGTGGCTGGACAGACGCCGGGCCGGCCCCCACGGGGTTCCGCGCGCACGTCGCCCGGTGGCCGACGTACGGCGGCCGACCGGTCGGTGCCGGATGACCCCGCGGCGGCGGCCGCTGACCGCCGAGCGGGTGACGTACGAGGTCGCGTGCACAACGCCCGGCTGCATCGAGCTGATGCTCGACGGCGACACGGCGTGCCGGCGCTGCCGCGAACGAGTCGACAACCCGCCGCGGCGGCCGCTCTGCCCGGGCTGCAAAGGCCCGGTCACGCACGCACAACTACTCCAAGACGGCGGCTGCCCCAGATGCGTCAACGCCGCGCTGTGGTGGTCGCCGTGACCGGTCGAATCACCCCGGTGAGCGCCCCCCGGCGAAACGGCCCGGCCGCGTAGGATCGCGCAGCGTGAAGAGCCTGCGCGCCGTGGCGGTCGTCGCCGTCGCGTTCCTTGCGGGATATCGCATCGGCTACGACTCCCGCGAGACCGAGGTCGCGGTGCGGACAGTCGGCGCGCGCTTCGCCGGCGAGATTGAGGGCCGGGTCGCCGGCGCCAATGCGGCCGCCGCGCGGTCGGCGGTTCCGGAGCCACGGCCGGAGACCGCCAGGCTCGGCGACCTCCTGCTGGCTCTGGCCTTCCTCGCGATGGCGGTCGTGTTCGTTATCACGCATCTTCGCGGCGTGTAAAAGGGTGCCACGACCCGTCCGCTCGCGCCGCGCGCGCCCCCGCTGATCTCGCGTCTCACCGGACCGCCGGGGTCGTCGCCTGCCAGGTGACCTCCGGTGGTTTCCTGTGCTCAGGATCGTACTCCCGGCGCGCGACGGGCTTACGCGCGGAGGATGCGACTGCTGGCGGTGATGGTGGCGTCGGCGCCGCTGGTGTTGCGGAGGGTGAGCCGTACGGCGCCGGTGCGTAGGGGGACGTCGGCGTGGAGCTCGCCGGCGGGGCCGGCGGCGAGGGTCTCGGTCCATCGTTGGATCGGGACGTCCTCGGTGTTGTAGCCGATGGCGAGCCATTCGGCGTCGATCGCCCAGGCTTGGGTGCAGCGCCCGGCGACGAGGAGCCGGGCGTATCCGGGGTGGTTCCAACCGTCGAGGTAGAGGGTGGCGCCGGCGGCGATGGCGTTGTCGAGCAGGCTGCCGGTGCTGTGGCCTTCGACGATGGGTGGGAGCAGCTCGGCGGGCGCGAGGGTGGTCGTGACCGCGTAGGCCCAGTAGCGGATGAGGGCGGGGCTCGGGCCCGGGTTGGCGGCGATCAGGTAGATCGGCACGCCGCGGATCGGCACGACGTACGGGACGGGCTCGGCGTTGCCGAAGGGGCCGAAGCCGCCGGTGACGATGAACCTCTCGTCGTGGGGGCCGACGCCGTCGGCGCGGCCGTCGATCGTCCAGGCGACCTCTGCGTCGATCGGGCCGGCGACCTCGACGTAGAGCAGGAAGACGTCGCCGGGAAGCTCGGCGGGCGTGAACGTCCGCTGGTGCGCGCCGCCGGCGGCGATCGTGGTGTCGAGGACCTCGACGAGGTGGCTGGTGGTCATCCGCCGATCACCTGGACGACGGCGTCGTAGTCGCTGCTGTCGACGCGGGCCCAGAACGCCAGGCCGGTGGGGAACGGCCGCGGGTCGCGGGCGGTGAGCCGGAAACCGTTGCGTTCGTCGATGTCCGGTCCGCCGATGTAGACGGGGCCGCCGGTGAGCAGCTCGATCTCGGTCCAGTCCCGCTCCGCGCTGGCGGCGACCAGCTGCACCGGGTCGCCTCCGGAGGCGACGGTCACCTGGCGGGCGTAGACGTCCTGGAGGGGCACCGGGTCACGGCCCGGGGAGCCAGCGCAGCCACCAGGGGCGGCTGCGGCCGCGGTTCTCGTACGCGTCGTAGAGCAGCGCCGACCCGGCGACGATCGCGGCGACGCCGAGGTACTGCTCCGTGCGCCGGTCGCGGATGACGGGCCGGCTCACGACGCGGCCGCTTCCTCGGGCGCGGCTGCGTCGTCGCTGAGAGGTTCGGCGTCGGGGGCGGGCATCGGCTCGCCGTCGCCGTCACCGCCCGGCGCGGGCTGCTGCTGGGCGCGCCAGGACCGGTACTGCGAGACGAACAGCGCCACGGCGATGACGACGCCGACCGCGCTGCGTACGACGTCGAACTTGCTCACGTCCTGGTCGTTCATCCGGTCGCGCCTCCTCGGTGACGCCGTCGGGCGCGGCGCTCGGCGATGTCGGGTGGCGGGTCGGCCTCCCCCGCCGGGGTGTGCCCAGGCCGGTCGACGTGCCGGGCGAGCGCGTAGGCGACGACGTCCACCCGGTCGTTGACGTCGCCGATCTCGGCGACGAGCTGCTCGGTCTGGCGGGCGGTGGCGGTATCGGTGTGCTTGCGGACCTTGCGGGTGCCGCTGAACTGTCCGACGAGGGTGAGGAGCGCGAGCCCGAGGAACCCCCACAGGTCGTGCGGCAGGTTGGGCAGCGAGGCCGGGTCGAGCATCATCACGCTCACCCGGTCTTCGTAACGCGCAGTCGGTGCTGGGTCAGAGTGACGACGCCGGCGGAGAAGAACGCTCGGGTGGCGAACAGCAGGGTCTGCCCGGCCGATAGATAGCGCACGAAGTTGAAGCTGGTCATGACGTTGGCGGTGGCGATGTTGGCGAGCGGCGCCTTCTGCGTCATCGGCGCGACCTCGTTCGCGGCGAGCGCGTACTTGTCGAACGCAGCTGTGACGGGCCATTGGGACTGGATGTAGCCGTCGACGACGCCGCCCGAGGTGGTGCCGTCGGCGCGGCCGTTGAAGCTGTAGATGCCGCTCTCGTTGATCGTCCACACGCCGGTGGCGGGGTTGAGGCTGAAGGCGGTGACGTCGGCGGCGGGGGTCCCGGCGTCTACGGCCAGGGCCGGGCTGTAGAACGTGCCGGAGACCATCGCCTGGCCGATCGCGAGGTTGGACGCGAACAGGGTCTCCCCCACCCCGCGGCCTACCGGAGCGGTGCCGTCAGGGTCGGCGGTGTAGAGCCGGCCGCCGCCGGAGACGATGCGCCGCCAGCCGCCGAAGCCGCCGTAGGTCGGGTCGAACACGGCGGGTCGGCGCAGCGCGGTGCAGCCGTCGGGGTTGCGGCCGTTGAGGGCCGGGCCGCCGGCGCCGGGGCCGCCCCAGCCGAT
>Ga0070684_100001915_pt1 | contig 15258 bp, 16 predicted proteins | sample KBSC723LmetaG_FD_65653 | JGI IMG/M metagenome (GOLD analysis project Ga0070684, IMG submission 65653) | Corn rhizosphere microbial communities from Kellogg Biological Station, Michigan, USA - KBS C7.2-3L metaG | ecosystem: Host-associated > Plants > Roots > Rhizosphere ...
GAAACTGGCTTTAAGTTCGGCCGCTATTGGGATGTTTGTTGGGTGGAGCGCTCCCGCCGACCCCCTATTCAGACCTCGAAGTGCACGACTGCTTCTCCTGGCGCCACCGGTACAACGTCGTCCTGAAGCGATTCGAGCACCCCGATGAGAGCCGCACCTTCGACAGGGGTAAATTCGAATTGGTGAACTCCGCCACGCCTCAACCGAGACTTGAAAGGCAGAGGCGCAATTCGCATTCGCGAATTGCGCCTCTGTTTTCTAATCCCTGTTGCCTGTTCCCTGTTTTATTGCTTTCCGAAACGGAACACGAACCCTGCCGTAAATCCGCGGCTCGCCTGAATCGTCGAACCAAAGCCCGTGAAGAAGTACTCGGGAGCGAGGCGCAGCCCCAGGCCTGGGCCCAGGTTATATTCGCCAATGACCGCGGCGCTGGCGGCGAACGTACCGCCATCGGGCCAGAGCCCCAGCGTCTTCGCCCCTAAGCCATTGGTATCGCCAGAGAAGTTGCCGTGCGCGTACCCGCCCAGAACGCGGCCTGCAATCGAGTACTTCGGCTGCATGTAGAAGCGATACGTCGGCCCAATCATGCCTGTGTAGGTGCTGACGGCGGGACGCGTCACGTTATTTTCGTTAAGCCCCACAAAGGCCGTGCCGTAGTTCCCACGCCCATCCGCTGTAATGCCCAACCGCTGCCCGTAGTAGCGCGTGAGTCCCACATTCCACGAGTAATAGGTCGTGCGCTGCAGTCCTTCCCCGTTCGTTCCGTTACCGGGCTTGAAGCGGAGGTAACCCATGCCGAGGTTCAGTTCATACCGGTGCGAGTAGACGTCACGGATGGCTTGTGCGCGGCGCTGTTCGCGGCGGGCGCGAATGCGCTCCTGCACGCTCTGGAAACCCCGGTTATCCTGCTGCGCAGCAGGCGGTTGTGCAGCAGGCTGCTGCGTCTGGTCCTGCGCGGGAGGATTGCTGCTCGAACTTGTATCCTGGGCAGTCAAAAACGCGCCACTCCACAGCCCCAGCACGAGCACAAAAACAAGACGGCGAAAAGAAAACATCGTTTCGGATATCCTCCACGGAATTACGGAAGCAGGCCACGGGCACATTTCTCTCGCTCCGCGCCCGGTCGCCGCATTCCCCGCGGCGCATCGGGCCCGGCCGGCTCGAACTGGCGGTGAGCGGCTATCCCAATAGGTATTAAATCACCTGACAGGGATGCTTGTGTCGATGCGGCTGACGATTGGACGCTTTGAGGGCCGATTCGCTTGCACCGGAATCCGGCGCCGCCCGATCCGTTCGCCGTGCTTGCGGGATCTGCGCGGCTTCCTCCGTCGTCATAGGCTAGGATGAAGACATCCTGGAGGACTTGCGCGCATGGGCCGTTTCTTTCTCGGGCTGGTGATTGGCATCATCCTGGTTCCGCTGGCAGTGTTCGCCTGGTTCAAGTTGGGCCATGTGCCGGTTGCGGTCAACGATCCTCCCCTGCCGATGGAGCGCCAGTTCACCGCGGTCCCGCTCAACGCTCGCATCGACCGCGAGATGGTGAAGAATCCTCCCATTGAGCCCAACGAGCAGAACTTTGAGGCCGGCGCGCACATCTACGCCGATAATTGCGCCGTGTGTCATGGATTCCACGGCAAGCCGTCCGTTACGGGCACACACGAGTTCCCCACTGCCCCCGCGCTGTGGGAAAAACACCGCAATGGAAGCGTAGTGGGTGTCAGCGACGACCCGCCAGGCGAAACCGAATGGAAGGTCGCCTACGGCATCCGGCTCTCCGGAATGCCCGCCTACAAAGACGTGTTGAACGAGACGCAGATGTGGCAGGTGACCCTGCTGCTGGCCAACGCCGACAAGCCTCTGCCGCCCTCGGTCGTCTCCATCCTCAATGGCGAAACCGTTCAGACGCCTTTGGGGCCGGTGCCACCGCAGCCGCCGGCAACACCGAAGAAGTAAGCGAGGAAGAATCGATGGGATTGGGCGCAACCATCAAAAAAGTGCTGAAGATCGCGCTGATGAGCCTCGGCGCCTCGAGCCCGCCAAAAAAATCGGTGCCCCGGAACCCTCCCTCCAAACGGGAAGGGGGCTAAAGTGCCATGTGGGTCATTGGGATCGTCTTCGATCTGTTCTTGGAAGTTTTAATGGGACTGCACACCGGGGTTGCGCGAGCCGCCGATCCAGATGCTCGCAATGACCGCCGCGGCAAGCCGAAGAAGCCTACGTCTGCTGATCGATACGTGCATCGCAGTCGACGCTCAATGAATCTCAAAGCTGTACGGAGTTAATGGCGTTGGCACACGGCAAGAGCTTCTGGCGCGCATTTTTCGACTGGTTCATCCTCTTCAGCGGGATTTCGACCGTGTCGAATCTTTCGCGCACGCGCAAAACGCCCGTGGTCGGGCGGGGGCTCTTCCTGTTCCGAAAACCGGAAAAACAACAAAGGCCATCCCAGCGCCCCTGATCCTGGCCGGGCGCGCTCGTCGTATACTCGGTACGCGCCTATGACTGTCTCTGCACAGTAGATCCTCTTCACCGCCCCGGTTCTCAGCGATTCGGAACACGGGTGTGGTGGTGTGTGCATCCAGAGCAACCGACCGGAGACAGACATGCACCCTTGCGACATTCTTACGCCGCGCCTGCGGCTCGTTTCCATCACTCCCGACTTCATCGATGTGGACGAAGCCGGGGATACCGCCGGGCTCGCCCGGCTGCTCCAGGCTTCCGTTCCCCCAGAATGGCCGCCTGAACACTGGGAACCTCACGTGTTCCCATTCTTCCGCAACCAGTTTGTGAGCCATCCCCACACCATCGGCTGGTCGCGGTACGTGGTGACACGGCATCACCCCACGCTGATCGGCACGCTTGGGGGTTTTCCCCGCACGCCGGAGGAAGTCGAGGTCGGCTACGGCATTCTCCCCCCTTTCCAACGAAAGGGATGTGCCACCGAAGGCCTCCGCGCGATGCTTACCCATTTGTTCCGCGAGCCGGGCGTGATCTCCGCTACCGCCCAGACATTCCCGCATCTCGCCGCCTCGCTGGGGGTGCTGGCGAAATGCGGGTTCGAGCCTGCGGGCGAAGGCGATGAACCGGGTACCGTGCGGTTTCGACTCAGCCGCGATGCCTTTTCCGCCGGAACGTTCTCCGGCTCGAGTGAAGATCTGCCTTGAACAAAGCGGGCTGGGGCGACACCTGTCGGCCTCAGCCCGCGCTCTTTCTCGCCTGACATCCGGAGGCGCTCATTCTAGAATCAAATCATGCCGCTGACCCACCAACAGGCTCTCGATTACTTCAACTCCCCTGACTTGATCGGGTTGGGCATGGAGGCCGACGACGTTCGGCGCCGCCTGCACCCCGAGGGCGTGGTCACCTACATCATCGATCGCAACATCAACTACACCAACTTCTGCACCGAGTACTGCACCTTCTGCGCCTTTTATCGCCCTCTCAAGGGGCCGCAGGCGAGCGAAGGCTACATCCTCGACTTCGAAAAGATCTACGAAAAGATCGCCGAAACCGTCGAGATGGGCGGCACAGGCGTGCTCATGCAGGGCGGCATTCACCCCGACCTGAAGATCGACTGGTTTGAGAGCCTGTTCACCGGCATCAAGCAGCGCTTCCCGCGGATCTGGCTCCATTGCCTCTCGGCCAGCGAAGTGCTAGCCATCGCGGAGTATTCAAACCTCGACCTGCGCACTACCATTGCTCGCCTGCGCGATGCGGGACTGGACTCCATTCCCGGCGGCGGCGCCGAGATCCTCGATGACGATGTTCGCAAGCGCATCGCGCGCCTCAAGTGCCGCACCGAGGACTGGGTCAGTGTGCATCGTACCGCGCACCAGCTTGGCATGCGCACGACGGCGACCATGATGTTCGGCGTGGGTGAGACCTTCGACCAGCGCATCAATCACTTCGAAGTGGTCCGCCGCCTGCAGGAAGAAACCGGCGGATTTACCGCCTTCATCCCGTGGAGCTTTCAGCCGAAGAATACGGCCCTCGGCGGCCGCGGCTGGGATGAGGCGACTTCGGTCGAATATTTGAAGGTGCTGGCGATCTCGCGGCTCTATCTCGATAACATCCTCAACGTACAGGCAAGCTGGGTCACGCAGGGGCTGAAGGTTCTCGAGCTTGGTCTGCATTTCGGTGGCAACGACGTAGGCTCAGTGATGCTCGAAGAGAATGTGGTCAGAGCCGCCGGCACCAGCAACTGCACCACCGAAGAGGAACTTCGCCGTATCATCCGCGACGCCGGGTTCAAACCGGTGCAGCGGGACACGCTGTATCGCACGATGTTCCTGAATTGATGGACCGTTGTGTCCGCCGTTACATCCAATCCGAACCCACCCGAATTCAATCGGCTGCGTGTACGAATGGGACGAGGCAAAGCGGAAGACAAATCTAAAGAAGCACCGGCTCGATTTTGTGACCGCACATCTCGTTTACGAGAATCGTGACAAGGTGACCTAGCGTATTCGGGAATTCCCCGAGGAGCGCTTTTTCGATATCGCGCTCGTGCGCGTCAATGGCGTTGTTCTTGCTTTGGTCTGCACGATTCGCAACGGAAACGTTCGCTGTATCTCTTTCCGTTACGCATCCCGGAGGAAAGGAGAAGATATGCCGCCGCCAAAAACTGATCAAAGCGACTGGGACTGGGTCAAAAAGCTGATTGCGGACGACGCTCCGGTCCCCTATGATGCCGGCAAGCCGACGACGGCCCATATGATCCGAATGATGACGAGGCGGTAGATCGAATTCGACAGACGCAACCGGATCTATCCTCCGAAGGGCAAAAAGCGAATCGCGTGAAATGGTCAAGCGCTCGTCCTACGCTCATTTCCGCACCACCCACGTCGTCATGCACCGCTGATCCTGCACAAGCGTCGTTTTCAGTGGATCCACCAGCATTCCGCCGAGTTCCCTGGTGATGCCTATGAGCATCTCCTGGTCGACCAAAAACCATTCCGCCGATCCCACGGCATAAATTCCGCGCCGCATTTCCTTGAAGTCCATACCGATGCGCGATCCCAACCGGCAGAACAGCAGCCCACCGGGCCGCAACACGCGCCACAACTCATGCACCATCGCCCGAAAATGCTGCTCATCCCGAGCAAAGTGCAGAACCGCACTCGAGAGCACCGCGTCGGCAAAGTTGTCGGGAAAGGGCATCGACTCCACAAGGCCAGCCTGGAAGTTCTCCGCGGGCAAACCCGGCTGCAGCAATGCAGCCATCTTGCGGAACTGCGCCACAGCCGCCGCATCGCGATCGATCCCGAATACTTCGCAACCCTCACGGAGCAGGTAAACCAGGTTGCGTCCCGAACCGCAGCCGGCATCGAGCACGCGCATTTGCGGAGTGATATTTCCGCGCAGAATCTGGTCGAACAGGTAGATGTCGATTTGCCCAAATTGTTCCCGCAGGTTTGACATGCCTGGAGCGGTGCTCACGGATGCCTCTGCCCGCCTGCGGCTACATCGATTCCATGCTTCAGCAGCTTGAGAATCGACGACAGGCTCTCGGTCGCGCCGCGCTCGCTTCCCGGCAGATTGACGATGATCGTGCCTCCTCGCAGCCCCACGACTCCACGCGACAACCAGGCAAACTGGTTCTGCACTGCGCCGATTGAGCGCATCGCTTCCGCCAACCCCTGCGCTTCGCGATCAATGACGCGACGCGTTGCCTCAGGTGTGCGATCTCGGGGCCCAAGGCCTGTTCCGCCCACAGTGAGCACCAGCGCCGCGCCATCGGCTGAAAACTGCTCCAGCAGAGCGGCGATGCTGTCTTCGTCATCCGGCAGTAACGCGGTTTCAATCGTCGCCTCGGGCCATTGCGCGCGCAGAAGCTCGACCACCGCGGGGCCCGCCGTGTCGGCCATCTCGCCCTGCGAACACCGATCCGAGACTGTAACCACGGCTAGAAGCATGGAGACATTCTAGCCCTCCCGCAAAGCGAGGCGAGACACGGAGCAATCTGTAAACAATTAAGGTTGCGGCGCAGCCAGCACGTGAATGGTGCGCAGCCAGATCTGCATCGTATCCGGCCACGTAGTAACGGGCAGGGCGGTTCGGCGCAGCCCATATCCGTGGCCACCCTCGGCGTAGATGTGCAGCTCCGCGGGCACCTTCGCCCTCTTCAACTGCAGAAAGTAGGTGGTGGCATTTTCCACATGAACTGGGTCGTCCTCCGCCTGCACCAGAAACGTGGGCGGCGTCTGCGACGTCGGCTCGATATCAGCGTTGGGCGCCATACCCTTTTCCGCAAGCGCCAGGTAGCCCGGATAAATCACGACGGCAAAGTCCGGCCGGCAGCTCAGGTCGTCCGCCGCATCCACGCGCTCGTAGAGCCGCTTATCAAAATGCGTACTGATCGCAGCGACAAGATGACCGCCGGCCGAGAAACCGAGCACCCCAATTCGCTTGGGGTCGATGCTCCAGTCCGCTGCCTTCTGACGCACCAGTCCGACCGCACGCTGCGCATCCTGCAACGCCGCCGCCGATTTGGGATACGGTCCCGAATCCGGCACCCTGTACTTGAGCAGCACACAGGCGATGCCGGCCTCGTTCAGCCATTCGCACACTTCGGTTCCTTCGAGATCCATCGCGAGAATGTGATATCCGCCGCCGGGAAAGACCACGATAGCGGGCGCGGGCCCGTTCGCATGCTTCGGCGCATAGTAGGTAATCGTCGGGACCGAAACATTGCCCAGCCGGATTAGCGGCTTGCCCGCGATCAGGTTGTCCTTCGCCGTCGTCGTATCTGCTTCCGCAGGCGCACTCGCCGCCTTGGCCGCATCCGGCCCGCCGTTCGGCCAAATCGGCATCTGCGTGTGCCCCGCCGCCGGCTGCCACACCTGTGCATGCGGGATCCCGGCCGTGCCACACAGCAGGCTCACCGACAGAGCAAGAACGCGCATTCGCATAGAAGTACCCCCGAGAACGACAGGAATCAATGTCGTAGCAATCCTAAAGCATGCCCGTGCCACACTTCGGCGTGTCCGCGTGCGACCCCCACGCCATGCACCGGCCAGTCGCGGCACAGCGATTACACTTGATCTTTGCCCATGCGGGAACGGATCGAATTCTGGCTTGTGACAGCGGTGGCGCGCAGCCTGGGCCGCCTGCCGCGAAGCCTGTCCCGAATTCTCGTCCGCATCCTGACCTGGTCCTGCTATCTCGGGCTTTCGCGGCTGCGCGGAGCAGGCGAGCGGAACCTTATGCTTGCCCTGCCCGAACTGCCGCGCCTCGATCGCAATCGCGTCCTGCGTCATGTCTTCCGCAATCTCGGCTGGCAACTGGTCGAATTCTGCCGCATGCCACGTTACACGCGCGCGAACACACGCAACTGGATTCGTACCGAAGGCCTCGAACACTATCTCGCTGCCCAGGCACGCGGCAAAGGCGTCCTCATACTCACCGGCCATCTCGGCGCATGGGAGCTCTCCAGTTTTTACCACTCGCTGATGGGCCATCCCATGGGCATGGTGATCCGCCGGCTCGATAACCGCGTGCTCGACGAGTACGTCAACGGGATTCGCTGCCTTCATGGCAACCGAGTGCTGCACAAGGACGACTTCGCTCGCGGCCTGCTCACCGCTATGCGAGCCGGCCAGGCCGTCGGCATCCTCATGGACACCAACATGACCCCGCCACAGGGCATGTTCGTAAAGTTCTTCGGCATCACGGCCTGCACCGCCTCCGGCCTGGCCCGCGTGGCGCTCAAAACTGGAGCCGCCGTGCTGCCCGGCTTCTGCCTGTGGGAAGAACGCGAGAAGCAGTACGTGCTCCACTTCGGGCCCGAGCTTGCCATCGTGCGCAGCAAAAACCACGAGGCCGATGTTCTTGCGCTCACGCAGCAATGCAATGATGTGCTTGAGTCATGGATTCGCCGCTATCCCGATCAGTGGCTCTGGATCCACCGGCGCTGGAAGACACGGCCGCCGGGTGAACCGAGCCTCTATTGACGATTCGGCTTTGACGTAAGCTGGTTAAGCGAATGAAACTCAGCGACCTCATCGAACGTCTCGGCGGCACGCTCGTACAAGGCAGCCCCGACCACCGCCTCCGCGGCGTCAACTCCACGGCACGCGCCACTTCGGCAGACATTGTTTTCGCCGAAGACCCGGCCAGCGCCGAAGGAGCCCTTTCCAGCAAAGCCGGGGTTGTCATCCTCCGCCCCAGCCTCGTCTCCTCGTACCCACCCAGCAAGTGTGTCGTCGAAAATCCGCAGCCCCGCCTGTGGTTCGCCCGAGCCGCCAAGCTGCTCAAGCCCGCTCTCCCCGTCGGCGGAATCCACCCTAGCGCAGTCATCGGCAAGAACGTAAAGCTCGGCGAGGACGTCACCATCGGCCCTTGCGCCGTCATCGACGAAAACGCTCGCATCGGCGCGCGCACGCGTATTGAAGCCGGAGCCGTGATCGGCCCCGGGGTGCGCATCGGCGACTACTGCCAGATTTACCCCCGCGCCGTACTCTATCCCGGCACGACGCTGGGCAACTGGGTCATCGTCCACGCCGGTGCGGTTCTCGGCGCTGACGGTTTCGGCTACGTCCGTAATGCCGCAAACGGCGCGTATACGCAGTTTCCCCAGCAGGGGACGCTCGTCGTCGAAGACGAGGTCGAGATCGGCGCCAACTCTACCATCGACCGCGGGGCGCTGGCCGAAACCCGCATCCGCCGCGGCACAAAGATCGATAACCTGGTGCACGTGGGCCACAACTGTGACATCGGCGAAGACGTCATCCTCGTTGCCCTCACCGGCATCTCCGGCTCAAGCTCGGTCGGCAAGGGCGCCGTCCTGGCGGGGCAAGTCGGCATCGGCGATCACGCGCACGTCGGCCCCGGCGTCATTCTCGGCGGCCAGTCCGGCGTCTTCAACGGCAAGAGCGCTACCGCCGAACCGGGAACCGTCCTCTACGGCACCCCCGCCCGGCCGCTCAAGCAGGTGCTGCGCGAGCAGGCAGTCGTCGCACGGCTCGCCCGCAACCGCCGCCGCTCAGAGCCCGGCGAATCTGCATAAGCCTCCCATTCGGGAAACCGGCACTGAATTTCTGCTGAATTTGCAAGTCCCATCACGCCAAAGCGGTGGTATTCTGGCGCGTCGTCTGACGGCACGAGGGAGGATGACGTGAGAAGAGCCATCATGTTCGCCATAGGGGCAGTCTTGCTTGTGGCCGGTTGTGGAACACCCGAAGATAAGCCGAACATTCCAGCCACACCCAAATGGAAGGGTGCTCCGTACCGGATCGCGTTCGATAGCAAAGCACCCAAGCCAAACCCCGCAGGCGTTACCATTCCGGCCATCCGGTTTACTGCCAACCCTGACATGCTCGAAAAGAGAGCCACCCTGGTCCTGCGCTTCGACTCAACCGTCGTTACGAAAGACCGCCCGGTCATCAACCAGATGATCATGGCGCCGGCCGACATCTCCGGCCAGGAGGGCGCACTTTCCGCCGACTACATGAATGCGGTCGATAAGGAACTGGGCAACCTGCTCGGCTCCTACTGCGTAAAGGGGAAGGTCAAGATCTCGGTCGCGCTCGCGCGCTCGTCGCTCAGCATGCAGGCTGGAGAAGCCGAGATCGACAACAAACGCCTCTCCGACTGGATCCCGACTGAGGTGGTCTTCAAGAATCCGCATCGGGGCTGCTAGAGAATCCAGGTTCTGCGATCCTGCAAGTTTACTGCCCGTGCGGCGCGCGCACCGGTTGCGTGGCCGCGCGTTCCCGCGCCAGCACCCGGCGGTTGAATTCGTGAATCACCCGCGCCACGTAGAGCCGAGTCTCGCGATAGGGTGGGATGCCGCGGTACTTGTCCACCGCCGCCGGTCCAGCATTGTAGGCAGCCAGGGCCAGCGCCAGGTTGTCGTGGTACCGCGTGAGCAGTTGGTCGAGATACGCCGACCCGCCGCGAACGTTCTGCTCCGGCGCATACCGGTCGGCAACGCCCAGCTCACCCGCCGTGCCCGGCATCAACTGCATCAGTCCACCGGCGCCGGCGCGGCTGGTCGCCCGCGGATTGCCGCCGCTCTCGGCCTTCACCACGCTGGCCAGCAAGTCCACATCGAGATGGTGCGCCCGCCCTGCTTTAACCAGCATCTCGTGCAGATCGGCGGCATTCAGCTTTGCCGCGGGGTGGCCAACGGCCTTAGGCGCTTGCGTTTCCGCAGGCGGCGGGTCCGGGATGTTCTCGAAGCCCGCGATATCGGATGACGCAAGGTCAATGTAGCTGGTGGCGTCCGCGTTCAGATACAGGCGAACGCGACCGTCTACGTTCTCGTGGTGATCGCAGGTCTCCACAAAGCCATTGGCGAGGGTCACCCGCTCCGCCGCGCGCGCGGTCAAGGCCATCGCCACCCCGGTAGCTGCGAGCACGAAATGGAAAGCCAGTTGCTTCAAACTCAACTCACTCAGTCGTAAGATTCCGGCGGCGCGTCTGCGGCCCCGCTATGCGCGGACAACCGCACCCTGCCGTTCCAGCAACCTCTCCAGAATGACGGCGACACCCTCCTGATCGTTCGGGGGAGCCTGCTTCCAGCCGCGCGTACTCGCCAGAACGCGCAATTCGCTCGAAGCATTGGCCATCAATACCGGCTGCGCCACCCATTCCAGCATATCGAGATCATTCCAGTTGTCGCCAATTGCCATGGTTTCCCTGCGGTCGATTCCCAATCGTGCGGCCAGCCGGCCCAGGGCCCAGCCTTTCGTCACCCCCGGCGGCATCAGGTCGAGAATCGACAGATTCCGTGCCGGGTACTCCGTTCTCACGCACTCGCAGCGCGCGTGCAAGTCGCTGGCCTGCAATGCCTTTTCCGCCGCTTTCATCGGGTCCAGGCCGCCGCACACCATGCCCTGGATGGGGTCCTCGCCGCCCTCAAAGGCACGCTCCAGCGGCGTCACCACCTCAATGGCCTCCCTGTTCGCCTCCACCCACAGTGTGATGCGGTCGTGGGCCTGCGCCAGGTCTTCCAGCACAACCTCGCCTTTGCCCAGACGGTCGAATGTGAACACTAGGGTCCCGAATCCGCGCAGCAATCCGCAGAGCCGTAGCGCCACCGAGGCGTTCAGGTGGCAGTGGTCGACAGGAGTTCCATCCAGGCAGCGCGTCACAGCCCCGTTCGATGTAATAAGCGGAGTATCCTCGCGCAAACCATGTCCATTCAACAGGGGAGCGGTGTAGGCCACGCGGCGCCCCGTTGCGATGGCCACCGTAATTCCGGCTGCCTGGGCTGCGCGCAGAGCCTGCGCCGTCCGGTCGCTCACCTTCTGCGCAAACGTGGCCAGCATCGTGCCATCCATGTCAATCGCCACCAGGCGGACCGGAGCGTGCATAGCCCCAGTCTACGCGCCTTTGCCGTCACGCGTTGCAACCGGCGGGCTACGGCTTAGCGCCTTCAGGAATCAGCAGATGCAGCGTTTCGCGGGCCATCTCGATGCGCACTGGCAGGTGGCCAAGCACCTCGCCGTCGGCCTCTACAAAGATGCCCGGATGCTCGCCCGGGCTGGGCCGGCACTCGAGACTGGTTGTGGTGATGAGTTCCACGTCGCGGGAAAACGCATGCCGACCCGCGGTCGCCGTCAGCAGAAAGCTGAGGTAGCGGATGCGGCTCCGCGTTTTGAATGCGATGACCGAGAGTTCGCGGCTGTGCAGCGAGGCGCCAGGCACCAACCGGCCCAGCACTCCTCCAAACGACCGGATGCGCACGGCGAGGATCTGCGAAGCACGCACGGCGGTGGAGGCGCTGCTCCCGCCCTCTAGAATCACCTCGAAAAGCGGGAAGGGATATCCCGCCCAGATGCGGAACGCTTCGATCAAGTACAACACGTAACCGAGGCGTCGCTTGAGCACCGGATCCATTCGCGCCATCAGCAGCGCGTCGGGTCCCACGCCGGCGGCCACTGTGAAGTAACGCGCGGCGGGCGTTCCGTCGGGAGCGCGATACGAGATGCGGCCCACCGGCACCTCCACCGGGGCAGCCTGCAGCAGTGCGCGGATCGCCTTCTCCGGCGAGCGGGCGAGCCCAAGATTCGCCGCCAGCGCGTTTGCAGTCCCCAATGGCAGCACGCCAAGAGCGACCCCGCTTCCCACCACCGGTTGCAGCACCTGGTGCACCGTGCCATCCCCGCCGCACACAAGGACGGTGTCGCATCCACTCTCGATGGCCCGCTGCGCCAGCCGGGCGCCGCTTCCCGGACCATCGATTAGCTGATGGTCCACTTCCCTGCCCCCAGTGCGCAGGGCCGCGATTGCCTCGCGCACTACCCGTCCGCGACGTGCCGATACCGATCCTGAAGCCGGATTTTCAATGACTGCAACGCGGCGCATTCCCATTCCCACGCCCATTCTGACAGATCGCGCGACACCCGAGCGTCTGCGCGGGACTCGTGATGCCATTCATCCGCAGCACATTCCTTGTGATGAACTTTGCATCGCCGGCGCACGTAGTTGATCTACAATGATCCGCCGGAAATCCAGAAAGGCGCAGGAAGTTCCGAATCCTATGACCCCTCGTGTACGCAGTGCCCTCTTGCTGGTGGTTCCCTTCTTGTTGTTGAGCCTCTTCACCGCGAACGAAAGCGCATTCGCCCAAGCCGCACCCGAAGCGCAGCCGCAGGCTCCTCTCTACAAGGACGCCTCTCGCCCCATTCCCGACCGTGTCGCTGACCTTCTCTCGCGCATGACCCTGCAGGACAAGGTGGATCAGCTCAACTGGAGTTGGCAGCAGAAGGTCGACGTGGCCGATCCCAGCGGGACCTACACGGCGGAGACCGCGCGCCAGGCGCTCGGCGCGGAATGGGGCGGCGACATTCAGCTCACCCCGCGCAAGGCGGCCATCCTGCGCAACGCAGTGCAGCGGTACCAGATCGAGAAAACCCGCCTCGGCATTCCCGTGATGTTTCCCGGCGAGGCGCTGCACGGCTACATGGAATACGGCAGCACCAGCTTTCCGCAGGCGCTTGGCCTCGCCAGCACGTGGGATCCGGCACTGATCGAGCGCATCTTCACGGCGATCGGCGATGAGGCCGGTTCGCGGGGATCAAGCCAGGTCTTCTCCCCTGTCCTCGATATCGCCCGCGATCCGCGCTGGGGCCGCACGGAAGAGACCTATGGCGAAGATCCCTACCTGGTCACCCGCATCGGAGTCGCGGCCATTGAAGGCCTGCAGGGCAATTCCTGGCTCATTGATCGCCATCACGTTCTCGCCACCGCCAAGCACTTCGCCGTCCACGGAATGCCCGAGGGCGGCACCAATACCGCTCCCGGCAACTACTCCGAGCGGGTGATCCGCGAAAACTTCCTCCCGCCATTCGAGGCCGCGGTGCGCGAGGCACATGTGGGTAGCGTCATGGCCTCGTACAACGAAATCGACGGTGTACCGTCGCACGCCAATCATTGGCTGCTCGATAAAGTGCTGCGCCAGGAGTGGGGTTTTATCGGCTACATCTCGTCCGACGACAACGGCATTGAAATGCTGGCCGGCGGCCACCACGTCGCCCAGGACGTCAACGACGCCGCGCGCCAGGCTCTCAGCGCAGGCGTTGACTTCGACGTGGCCGATGCGCCCTCGTACGCGAATCTCGCGCAGCAGGTGAAGGCGGGCGCTGTGCCTTTGAGCGAGATTGACCGGGCAGTGGCGCGTGTACTCGAAACCAAGTTCCGCCTCGGTCTCTTCGATCATCCTTACGTCGATCCCGATTACGCCGAGCGCGTCAACAACAGCCAGGAACACAAGCAACTGGCGCTCGAAGCTGCGCGCAAATCGCTCGTGCTCCTCAAGAACGAGAAGAATCTGCTGCCCCTCGATCTCACGAAGCTCAAGACCATCGCGGTGATCGGCCCCAATGCGGCAGACGTCCACCTGGGCGGCTACAGCCGCGATCCCGGCTTCGGCATCAGCGTGCTCGAGGGCATCAAGACACGCGTGGGCGAAAAGGCAAAGGTGCTCTATGCGCAGGGCTGCAAAATCACCAACGCTCCCGAGGGCTATCGCGGATGGTGGGCAAATGGCGTGGAGCTCGTCGATACGAAATCGCAAGCTGATTCCGTCAAGGCCGCCGTCGATGCCACGCGCAAGTCAGACGTCGCGATCGTCGTGGTTGGGGAAAACGAAAGCACCAATCGCGAAGCGTGGTCTGAAGACCATCGCGGCGATCGCGATTCGCTCGACCTGCTCGGCGCGCAAAACGACCTCGTCAGGGCCGTTGTCGAAACCGGCAAGCCGGTTGTTGTCCTGCTGATCAACGGCCGTCCGCTTTCGGTCAATTACATTGCGGAAAACGTGCCTGCCATCTTCGAAGGCTGGTACCTGGGCGAGATGGGTGGCCAGGCTTTCGCCGAGGCCATCTTCGGCGACATCAATCCGGGCGGCAAACTGCCCATCACCTTTCCGCACACGGTGGGCGCGCTGCCCGACTTCTACAATCACAAGCCGAGTGACGATCGCAGCTATGAATTCAGCACCCGCAAGCCGCTGTTCGCGTTCGGCTCCGGCCTCAGCTACACCACGTTCAAGTTCGACAACCTGCGCGTGGAACCCGCACAGATTCTCGAGGGCGCAACCGCAACCGTCCGCGTCGATTTGACCAACACCGGCGCGCGCGAGGGCGACGAGGTCGCCGAGCTCTATCTACATCAACGCGTCGCGTCAGTCACCCAGCCGGTGATGAAGCTGACCGGCTTCGAGCGCGTCACGCTCAAACCCGGCGAGAAGCGCACCGTCGAGTTCACCGTCACGCCTGAAATCCTCAGGATCTGGAACATCGACATGCACCGCGTCGTCGAGCCGGGCGTTTTCGATCTCATGGTAGGCCCCAGTTCCGACCAGACCAGCACCGTCAAGCTCGTTGTCGCCGGCCTGCACGGCGAAACCGGCAAGGCGATTGCCACCGCTCCCGTACCAAACGGATCGGAATCCGGCGTCGTGAGCACATTCGATGAAGGCAAGGTCGCAGCCAACTACGGCATGTGGATCGCCGCGGGCGACAAAATGAACGGTGGAAAATCCAATTCGTCCGTCGCCATCGTGGAGCCCGGTGCCGAAGGCAGCAAGGGCGCCATGCGCGTCACCGGGGAAAACGTGCCGGGCGGCCCGTTCGTCTTTGCCGGTGCGCTCTATTCGCCCGGCTCCGCTCCCATGCAGCCCGTCAACCTTTCGAGCAAAAAGGCGATCAGCTTCTGGGCCAGGGGCGACGGCGCCACCTACACGCTGCTGGTCCTCACCGAGTCGCGCAGCGGCCAGTCGGGAGAGGCCCCCGCCATGACGACCTTCGT
>Ga0070684_100001917_pt1 | contig 15255 bp, 14 predicted proteins | sample KBSC723LmetaG_FD_65653 | JGI IMG/M metagenome (GOLD analysis project Ga0070684, IMG submission 65653) | Corn rhizosphere microbial communities from Kellogg Biological Station, Michigan, USA - KBS C7.2-3L metaG | ecosystem: Host-associated > Plants > Roots > Rhizosphere ...
GCCGATCATTCTGGCAACAAAACCGTAGCAGTGGCGAATTACGAATCTGCTTCTCATCCGCGCCTCGAACTGTTTTCATTTACTAGATGAAAAAATCGAAAACGAAGTCGCGCTCAGCACCAAAAGTCCGACCCGCGGCAAGAAATTCCGAGCGAAATGTTCCCTACCGTAAACCGGCGCTTCGCAGCGACGCCTTCGCCAGGGCTCTGATCGATGCAAAAGCGTGTCTTAACGATTCTGCGACTCTGTTGGCGCTTTTCAACGACGCAGCGAAAAAGGCAGCGGCAGTGCCGAGGGAACCGTTCAAAGAATATTGGCCTTACCTGCAAACCATGCTGCGATTAGTGCGCGCCTATCATCGCGGCGAATACGATCGAATTCCTGACAACTCACTGTTGTGGATTGTTGCTGCGCTCAGTTATCTGATTGATCCATTCGATTTGATTCCGGACGCAACGCCGGTCCTCGGCTTCGTCGACGATGCGACCGTCATCGAGTTTGTCACCGACAAAAGCCGCCAAACGCTGGACGATTTCATGATGTGGGAAACCGCCGCACTGTAGGCGACACAATTTGTGAGCCGCTCGCACGGGCGAGGTGGTTGCAGGATTAAACCATTAGCAGCGCCGGGTTTTCCAGCAGGTGCCGCAATTCCTTGAGATAATCGGCGCCGAGCGCGCCGTCGATGACGCGATGGTCGCAGCTCATCGTTATGGACATGCGATGACCGACCATCACTTGATCGCAGTCGTCAACGACCGGGATTTTCGCGAGTTTGCCCACAGCGAGAATAAACCCCTGGGGCGGATTGATAACCGCGGAGAAACTGTCGATGCCCAGACCGCCGAGGTTTGAGACGGTGAATGTGCCGCCCTGAAATTCTTCCGGTTTCATTCTCTTGTTACGGGCGCGATGCGCGAGATCCTTCGCTAACGAGCTAATCTCGCGAAGCGATTTGTCTTGCGCCGCGCGAACGACCGGTGTCAGCAGTCCGTCGTCAATCGCAACCGCAACGCCGAGATCGACGTCCGCGTACTGAACAATTGCGTCGTTGTCGAATGAAGCATTCACACGCGGCACCTTCACTGCAGCCATCACTGCGGCTTTCAAAACAAAATCGTTCACCGTGATCTTCGCTGCATCCGCGCCTTCGCCCGCGGATTTCAATTCCTCGCGTGCCTCCATGAGCGGCCCCGCATTAATGTCGATCGTGAGATAGAAGTGTGGAACTGGACCGAGACTTTCGACGAGCCGTTGCGCGATGACTTTGCGCATGCCAGAAAGTTGAATCCGCGTTGACGTTGGAGCCGGGACGCCCTCGTCCCGATCACGTCCGACGCGGGGACGCGCCGGCTCTACGGATTTCATTTTCCCCGCAGCGCGGACGTCGGTTTCGGTGACACGTCCGTCCGGGCCTGTTCCTTTTACCGTGGAAAGATCAACACCCAATTCCCCGGCGAGCCGGCGGGCAACAGGCGACGCTTTCACGCGGGGTTCTTCGGATTTCTGTTCTCTCGCCTGAGGCTTTTGTGGTGTCGTCTCAACTTGGGCGGCTGGCACAGGTGCCCCTGCATTTTTTTTCTGCGGCGGCGCAGTTTCTGTTTCTGCGGTCTCTGCCGGGGCAGGTTTTTCTGTTTCTGCTTGCGGCTTCTCTTCTGACACGGCTTCCGTCTTCTTTTTCCGCGCTGGCGTCTCCTCTTTCGGTGCGTCCTCACCTTGCCCGCGGATGAACCCGATTTTATCGCCGACATTCACCTTGCCGCCTTCCGGCACATAAATTTCGGTGAGCGTTCCGTCCTCAGGTGACTCCCATTCCATGGTCGCCTTGTCCGTTTCGATCTCGGCGAGCACTTCGCCAGCCGAGACCTGATCACCCTTCTTTTTTTTCCATGCGACAAGAGTGCCTTCGGTCATCGTGTCGCTCAGTTTTGGCATCTGGATTTCAGGCATAATTACAACTGAAGGTTTTTACGCGTAGCAGACCCGTTTCACTGCGGTCACGAGTTTTTCAGCGTTTGGCAGGACAGCATGTTCCAGGTGTTCATTGTATGGCATCGGAATGTCTTCCTGTGACACGCGCAGAACCGGCGCATCCAGCTCGTCGAAAATCTCCTTTTGAATCCGATAGCAAATTTCTGCGCCGACACCGCAGAACGGATGGTCCTGTTCAACAATCACCACACGATGCGTCTTGGCGACAGAGTCGAAGATCGCCTTCTCGTCCAGCGGCTTAATCGAGCGCAGATCAATGATCTCTGCGGAAATGTTTTCCTCTTCTAGTTGCGCCGCGACCTTCAGCGCGATCGGAACCGTCTGTGCGTAACAAACGACGGTGACATCGCTGCCTTCGCGTTTCACCTCCGCTTCACCCAACGGAATAAGCAATTCTTCATCGGGCGGCTCGACCATTCCTTTGGAGCTGTAAAGCAGTTCCGCTTCGAGGACTAACACCGGGTTGTCGTCGCGCACCGCAGTTTTTAACAAGCCCTTGGCATCGCGCGGCGTCGCTGGTGTACAAACTTTCAGGCCGGGAACACTGGCATAAAGATTCTCTGTGGCGTGCGAATGCGTCGCTCCAAGTTGATGCGCGGGACCGTTCGGTCCACGGAACGTAATCGGGATATTAAATTGGCCGCCGGACATCATGAACATGTTTGGCGCGTTGTTCACCACCTGGTCGAAAGCCACGAGCGAAAAGCTGAATGTCATGAATTCAATAATTGGGCGCAGCCCGACCATCGCCGCGCCAATGCCCAAACCGGCAAACCCGTTTTCGCTAATCGGGGTATCGATGATGCGTCTCGGGCCGAAGCGCTCCAGCAATCCAGCGCTCACTTTGTACGCTCCCTGATATTCAGCCACTTCCTCTCCCATTAGGAAAACGTTCGGGTCACGCTCGATCTCTTCAGCGAGCGCTTCATTCAACGCCTGGCGATACGTAATTTCTCTCATGCGCTTCTTTGAGATGGAGCCGGCTCGCCATCGCGCCGCTCTTCTACCGCGGGCTGAGGGCGGTCCGTCTCCATCGCTCCATTGAAATACACGTAATCGTGGAGTTTCCCGACTGGTAGCTCCACACTTTCTTCGGCGAACTTTACTGCGGCCAGCACAGCTTCCTTGGCGCGCTTGTCCAGCTGATCGAACTGTTCGTTGGTCAATTTTCCCTCGCGGGTAAGCTGCGCGCGTAGACGAATGATCGGATCATCAAGACGATATTTCTCCAGTTCGTCTTTAGTCCGGTAACTTGCAGGATCAGACATGGAATGGCCGCGATAACGATACGTGCGCACCTCTAAAAACGCCGGATGTGATTCTTTGCGGATGGATTCGGCAACTTCAGCGACTTTGTCGCGCACCTCGCGGAAGTTCATTCCATCGACGATCTCGCCGGGAATATCGTAACCCTCCGCGCGATCCACGATCTGCTTGAGCGATGTTGATCGTTTCACCGATGTGCCCATGGCGAAAAGATTGTTCTCGCAAATGAAAATGATCGGCAACTTGTACAACGCGGCGAGATTCAAGGCTTCGTGGAACGATCCTTGATTGATCGCGCCGTCGCCGAAGAAGCAAAGCGTGACTCGATCTTCGCCCCGGTACTTGATTGCAAACGCCAACCCAACTCCCAATGGGACATGCGCGGCGACTATCGCGTGGCCGCCGTACATGTTGTGTCGCTTGTCAAAAAAATGCATCGACCCACCGAGGCCGCGCGAGCAGCCGGTCTCTTTTCCAAAGAGCTCCGCCATGCATGCGTTCACACTTGTGCCACGAGCCAGGGCATGCCCGTGATCACGGTAAGCAGTAATTACGTAATCATCCGGCCGCACGGCAGCGATTGCCCCGACCACGACGGCTTCCTGTCCAATGTAAAGGTGGCAAAAACCGCCAATCTTCTGCGCTTGATACTGCTGACTGGCGCGTTCTTCAAAGCGCCGGATCAACAGCATTAGCGAGAGCATCTCGACTTCGTCGCGCTGCTCCACCGGCTGCATAATCAGTTATCCGGTGGCAACAGGACGCAACTCCGAAGCGCTTTCCCGCGATCGCCCCATGCTTCGGCCGGCGTTCATGCAAACGATAAAAAGACCGGTAAAAATTAAATCGCTAACGAGTGAATTGCGGAAAAACATCCAAGTCGGTGTCGCGCTGTATTGAGGCAAACCAATGGTCAGCGACTGAATCAGCCCGGCGAAATTTTTCGCGTACCCAGGGTCGCTCAACCACGAGAACGTATTCGTGACGACGTAGAACATCGTGGAAGCAACGATCGATGCAGGCAAAAGCGTCTTCAGTGACGCTCGGCTCTGCAAAAGAAGTCCGAGGCATCCGACGAGCGCCAGCGCGCCGTAACGGACGAGAATCTGCGGATCGAGCAGCGGCGCGCCATAGCGAGCATTAATGATGACGTCGGAAATTAACAACGTCAGCAGCGGCACCGAGAACTTGTATTTTCTGGGGAAATAAGCAGCGCTACACAAAGCAATCGCGGCGAGTGGCGCGAAGTTAGAAAGCCAGCCCGCTCCGGAATGAATCAGTAAACCTGTCGTGACGCGATAAACGACGACTGACAAGACGAGTAGAAGCGCGGGAATCATTCCACAGAATCTATCCGGTCACTGAGTATTGCAACGAGCATTTGGAACTCGTCATTCCGAGCGCAGTCGAGGAATCCCGTAGCACGACTGAAAGTGAACTTTCGCGGATCCTTCGACTCCGCTGAGGGTGACAACCTGTTTATTTCGCCGCGGAAAGCGTCTTGTTCAGCCGCGCCTTGCGACGATTGGCGGCGTTGCGATGAATGACTCCACCTTTGGCTGCTTTGTCGATAGCAGAAATCGCCGCGCGGATCTGTTCGGGCGTTCGCTCGGACGCTAAACGGATTTGCTTTTGCTGTCTGCGCAGGTGCGTCTTAACGCTTCGGTTATGCGCCGCTCGTTTGATCGTCTGTCGGGCACGTTTACCGGCTGATTTAGTGTTGGCCATCGGCTATCAGGAAGTTATTGAACGAACTCTGCGCTTTTATAAGCGTTTGTTCGTTGCGAGTTTCGCTTTTTGCCGGGCGCCGGCAAGAGTTCCAGCCGTCCGCATTTGTTCCACGCTGAGTGAGCTGGAAGGTGGCATCGCAAGCATGGCGGCACTTATCTGCGGAGGCGGCTGCGGCGTTACGTTTGCAGCCTTCGCGGCAGTTATCTCTGCTGGCGGCTGCGCCGTTACCTTTGCAACTTTCGTGGCTGCTATCTGCGGTGGCGCCTGCGCTATCTTTGCACCCTTCGGGGGAGTTATCTGCGATGCTGGCTCCTGCGTTACCCTTGCGAGATTTGTGGAGGCTATCGGCGCCGGCGACGTTGTGTTTGTAGCGACTACACCGCCGCTCATTTCCTGACGCGGCTTCATTTTTTCCATTTTTGGCAACCGGTCAGGAATAATCTGCACTACAGCTCCGACTGGAAGTTGGTCGTAAAGCTCGGCGACGTCCTTCGATTTCATGCGGATGCAGCCGTAACTTGCCGGGCGACCAATTTTGTTTTCCTCGGGCGTGCCGTGAATATAAATGCAACGTTGAAACGCATGCGCGTTCTGCGCTTCGAGTCCGCGCAGCCAGATGATGCGCGTGGTAATCGGGTCGCGACCAGGGGCGTTGGGCTGAAGAACTTCACCAGTCAACCGCCGCTTATGAAAAACAGCGCCGACTGGCACGTTGTCACCGATCTTTTTTTCCACCGCCAGATAACCGAGTGGAGTGGTCATTCGTCCCCACGCGTCGCCCAAGCCGAACATCGACGTTGATATCGGATACGTCGCCACTTTGCTGCCATTGCGCAAAAGCACCAGTTTCTGATCACGGACACTAATGATCACCTGGTTCGAACTGTCTACCGGCGCGACCGCAAAAGCTGAGGTAGCTGAGAGTACACTAAGGATGAATGCAACGGGCCTAAGCATTGGCCGAATCTTTTACTCGACAATTGCGATTTGTCACGCGGGAATTGTGGCCCGCGCCCGTGAATTGCCAAGATTAAATTTTGACCAACCACTCAAGAAGGAGCTGAGACACACGTACAGAAATCCTGCCTGAAACATTACCAAAAACGGCACCGACAAAAATTGCCGATGCATAATGGCATAGACAACGAAGTAGCTAAAATAGATGGCAAATGCCAGCTCCGCGAGAGGGAGCGCCGACTTGAGCGGCCGGTATTTACAGCTCCGCCATGGCTGTGACTTGCGTTCGATTCCGTACTTTGGCGTCCGCGTGAAATCCGATTGGTGGTTGATCATCGCTTCGAGCACAGCTCGTGCGTTGTTGAGCGAGAGACCAATTCCTAATGCAAGCAAACATGGAAGAAAAAGAAGATCTTTGATCCACGTTCGGGGATACAACTCGCGCTGGGCACAAATATAAAAAAGACCGACCGAAGCCGATGCTGCGAGAAACATCGGAATATCGACTAGCAGTGTGCGAAGCCAGCCAACTGGAGGTCCACCAGTGGCAGGATATAAAAGGACGCAAAGCATTGCCAGCAGCAGGTATGCGAAATTCGACATCAGGTGCCCGGTCGCTTCCAGCTTTATTCGAAAGGGCAAATGGCTGCGCCAAACGCTCGGCAACAATTTCTTGCAGGTCTGGACTGAACCTTTCGTCCAGCGATGCTGCTGAGACTTGAACCCATTCATATCCACCGGCAGCTCCGCCGGAGTAACCACGTCGGAGAGATAAATGAACTTCCAGCCGGCGAGTTGCGCTCGATAGCTCAGGTCGAGGTCCTCACACAACGTATCGTGCTGCCACCCGCCGCTCTGCTCGATACAGGAACGACGCCATAAACCAGCTGTCCCGTTGAAATTAAAAAAGCGGCCGCTGCGGCTACGCGCGATTTGTTCAAGCAAAAGATGTCCATCCAAAAATATCGCCTGCATGCGTGTGAGCAATGAATAGCCGCGATTCAAATGTCCCCATCGCGTTTGAATCATTCCTACAGTTGGATCGGTAAAGAAATGAACGGTCCGTTTTAGCAAGTCTTTCTCCGGAACAAAATCGGCGTCGAGGATGCAAAGAAACTCGCCTTCGGCAGCAGCGGTTCCTCCCGCCAGGGCCCCAGCCTTAAAGCCGGTCCGGTCAGTACGATGGATTCGCTGGACGTTGAAACCTCGCCCGCGCAATTCCTCAGCACAGGCTGCGGTGATATCGCGTGTTTCATCCGTTGAATCGTCGAGCACCTGGATTTGCAAAAGCTCCTGCGGATAATCGAGTTCGCTTACGGAACGGAGCAGCCGCTCGGCAACATAAACTTCATTGAAAATCGGTAACTGCACCGTCACCTTCGGGAGTTTCTCAAAGTAGCGGGCCGGAACCGGCGGCCGCTTACGATTTTTCAAATACAAATAAATGATGAAATAGCGATGGATCCCATAAGCAGAAAGCCCGAGGAGCACGCTTAAGTAACAGGTCGACCAGATAATATGTCCGATGCTTTCTTGCATGGAGATTGCTATGGCTGCGAATAGATGACGCAGTCAGGCCGACATGATGCTAATTCCATCAGTTGCGTCAATCCAAAAATCAAACGGCTGCCGGTGAAACGCCGTCACATCGTGTTGATATACAGCACTCTCTTATCGGTTCGCAATTGCGACGCCAATCGGTTTGGCGATATCGCTGTTCTCCGGGACTGTGCATCTGAAAATCGGCCGACTCTCCGGCGGCAATTCCTCCTTGCCTCAGACGAGCAGCAGGTTGACGGTGGCTCAGTCGGTTTTCTGCTGAACACCGGCGTTTTTATTGGGAATTTTCATGACGAAACGAAGGCGCGAGCGTTTCGAGCGTTCAAAGATCATTGTTCCGATTCTGCTGGCAGGATGGATTCCTTCCGTCCTAACGCTGATCGTTTCCTACACCATCCTGCGCGACACGTTGGAATCACGCATTTTGCGAGACCGGCAAACGCTGGTGCAATTGCTCGGGCACGTGGTCAGAACCGATCTCAGCCGTAGCAGTGAAATTATCAACTATTACGAGAGTCTCCCTGACGTCGCCCGGATTTTCAGTTCGCCAAATCCCGCCCCGGCTGCCCAACAGTGGGTCAACTCCGCCTTCTATTCACATCCAAACGTTGATGGGATGTTTCTCGCTGGGCCAGAAGGGACTTTGCTCGCATCAATTCCCAACACGCCAGAGATGGTGGGCAAAGACTTTGGGGCGAATTATTGGCGTGAAGAAGCAACTGCTTCGGAGCAACCGGTCGTGTCGTCGATACATCCCAGGTCCTCCGATAACCGCGTTGTAGCCAACATTGTCGCCGCTATTCGCTCCCCTGACAGGAGGCTTCTTGGATTCGTCGGCGACTCGGTTCTTATAGAGAGAATTGGCAAGCGACTGTCTGCTATCGACTTTTCCGACCACTTCGTTTTCCAAGTGCTCGACCAAAAGGGTGCGGCGCTTTTCTCAAACGAATTCAAACCAAATCCAGATACGACGGCGCCTGAGAGTAGCGAGTTACTCAACAAAATCGGCCAAAGGAAGAGTGGCCACTTCGAATACCGCAACAACCTTTATTCCTTCAGCCGCATCGAGTCGACCGGATGGGTGGCATTAGTGGAGCAACCGCTCGCTGTTGCGTACAAACCGGTCCATGATCTTCTCGAGCGCATGACGCTCTTAACCGCATGGCTGGTTGTTCTGACGGGTGTCTTTGCATGGTTGGGCAGCCGGTTCTACGAACGCCAACTGGAATCAAAACAGCAACTCGAACGCGAGGTCATCTTCAACGAGAAAATGCTCGCGAACATGCCTGGCGGTATCGCTCTAGTTGATCCTGTTTCTCGCCGGTTTCTGCATGCCAACGATGCATTTGCCCGGATGGCTGAACGTTTCGGAGATCTGCCGCCGGGTCGCGATATTACCGAAATCAGCTGCGATGATGTAAAGATTGCGCCACCAGGGGCAGTTGAACGGGTGCTTAACTTTGGAACGCCGTTTCAACTGATCGAGCATCCGTTGAAAAATAAGTCGGGCGTGACGCATTTTCTCGACATCAACCTGCTGCGACTGCAAGGAGCAAAGGAAACCGTTCAAGGCGTGCTTTATCTGGTGGAAGAAAAGACGCGCGATGTCACGCTGCGCCAGGAATTGATTGCCGCAAACGCAGCGAAGGACCAATTCCTGGCACAACTATCTCACGAGTTGCGAAGTCCTCTCACGCCTGTAATCGCCATGGTGGGAGAACTCGAAGCCGAGGTGCCGGATTCCAAGCCCGTCCGAGAAGCGCTTGAAGTCGTCCGTCGAAACGTCGAATTGGAAGCGCGTCTCATCGATGACTTGCTGGACATCACTCGCATCTCGAAAGGCAAACTCCAGCTGAGCTTCGAACCGATTTCCATCCATCAAATCCTCCAGCGCGCTTACGAGATATGCCGTGCCGAAATCGAGGCAAAAGACCTCGAAGTGAACTTCGCACTTCGCGCGGATCGTACGTATGTGGAAGGCGATCCAGCACGCTTGCAGCAGGTTTTTTGGAACCTGATCAAAAACAGTGTCAAGTTCACCCCGGAAAAAGGACGCATTAGCATCGAAACTTTGAATCCGGTGCCCGACAAAATCGAGGCGCGCGTTACCGACACCGGCATTGGCATTGAGCCCGAGACGATCGACAAGATCTTTGACGCATTTGAACAGGGACAGAGTGATATCACCCGCCGGTTTGGCGGACTCGGGCTTGGCCTGACCATTTCAAAGACGTTGATCGACGCGCATGGTGGAAACATTCGCGTCCAAAGTTCCGGGAAAAATCAGGGTGCGACTTTTACAGTCGAACTAAGCACCATTGAAAGCCCGATTGAGCGCGATGGACACGGGCAGGATCAACCAATTGACCGGAAACCGGATGCCGCTGTTGTCAATCATCGGCGCGTCCTGCTGGTTGACGACCATTACGACACCTGTCTCGGCATGAAGAGAATGTTGGAACGTCGAGGCTATCAGATAACTGTAGCCCATTCCGCGGAGCAGGCTGTGGAGCAAGTGCGCACACAAGAATTCGACCTGCTCATCAGCGACATCGGATTGCCCGACCGCAGCGGCTATGAATTAATGCGCGAGGTGCGACTCAACACACGTTTACCGGGAATCGCTTTGAGCGGCTTCGGAAGCGAACAGGATATCAATCAAGCTAAGGAAGCAGGGTTCGCTGAACATCTGACGAAGCCGATTAATTTTGAGCGCCTGGAGAAAACGATCGAAAGTTTGCTCTCGTAACTCGAGCGGCAGGACAATCCATTCTGCGAATCTAAGTCGCAGGTTCCCAATCGTCCGATCAGATCCAGTTATTCGCCAGCGTGTGCGCCGACCTCTGCGTTCACCCTTCGCTCTTCCGCTTCTTTTAATTGCCTGGAGAGCTTTTCCACGCGTTGCCGCATGATTTTACCCGCCTTGAACTTCACCGTCGCACGCGGCGGAATTACGAAACTGCTCCCCGGTTGATTTGGATTTCGTCCGATCCGCGGTCTGGTAAGGCGCGGGAGGAACACGCCGAAGTTTCTCAACTCAACCGGGATATTATTGGCCAGGCTGTCTGTGATTTTATCGAGAGTCTTTTGCACCACATCGAAGACCTGATGCTGAACCATCCCAGTCTGATTGCTGATCGACACCACAATGTCGCGCTTGGTTAATTTCGCCATATCTAATTTAGTATTCGTTCCTTGTGACTCCGTTGGTGGCCAAAATGAAGCACAAAAAGGCGATTTTTTGAATTCGGAGCTTCAACGCTTCAATTAGTGACGTTAGGCGAGGTGCGCCGTCGCCACTGTTCGCGAGGAGGCGGCGCGGCATAATGTTGCGGAGCAATCTCGTGCGCGGTCCGGAAATGAACTTTCGCCACGTCGCGCAGCGCCTGCGGGCCGTTCAGTTCGACTAGCTTTTTTGCAGTCTCCTTCACCCCGGAAGACACGCCGCGTTCCAAACGCATACCGACTTCTTTGCCTTTGCGTTCGAGCCAATTGATGAATCCCTCACGGGCTATGATCGATGCCGCCGCCACAGCGATGTCAGATTCCGCTCGCGGCCTTTGTTCAAGAACAATGTTACGTCCATGCCTCATCAAGGACTCCTTGATTACGCGTGCGTCGGCGAACTGGTCCGATAACGACCGCGGGCAGTCCGGTTTTCGCGCCAGCAAATTCTCGATCACCCGCGCGTGCCCCCACCCCAGAAGACGATTCAAATTGGCAAACTTTTCGTATAAATCATTGTACTTGGCCGGGCCGATCAGAACGATTTCTACCAGACCTTGTGAAGTTTTTCGAATTGTGTCCGCCAGCGCACGAATCCGCGCATCGGAGCTGATCCGCTTGCTATCTACGACGCCGCCGTCGAGAAGCTTCCGCGCGATACCCCGATCAACGTAAACCCCAGAAATCACCAAAGGTCCGAAGAAATCGCCCTTCCCGCTTTCGTCCACGCCGAAATGCGGCTCGAACATTTCAGGCGAGTGCACTTCTTCATAACCTAGTTTCGCTTCACCGAGAATCTTCGGCTCCAGTTCGAACTGCACGAATTCCTCCAGCCCGCGACCCTGCACCAGCACCTTTGGTCCTTTCTCGTACACCGCCACGCTTAACTTGTTCTTTTGCGCAAAAAAAATGGTCCAATCCTTCGGGGAGAACTCGAATCCTGACTCCTCGAGCAAACCGCGAAGCTTTCCTACTTGATCATGGGAAAGTAGATGCGTGTAAGAATTCATTTCGGAAAACGCCGAACGCTCAACGCTCAACGCCTAATCCTCAACTCGGAATTCGCCATTGGACGTTCAGCGTTGGGCGTTGGACGTTCGCTGCCAAACAGTGACACCGCCAGAAAACCTTGCCGTTTTTCGCCACTCTCTTGTTCGCTGGTATCGTCGCAACGGGCGCGATCTGCCTTGGCGCCGGACCCGCGATCCGTACGCAATCCTCGTTTCCGAGTTCATGCTGCAGCAGACGCAGGTCGCGACTGTGATTCCGTATTATGACAAGTGGCTTTGCAGGTTTCCGGATTTCGCCTCACTGGCGCGCGCTTCGGAAAACGAGGTGCTTCGCGCGTGGCAAGGCCTCGGCTATTACGCTCGCGCGCGAAATCTCCACGCCACCGCAAAAACCGTTATGAATCGACATGACGGAAAATTCCCCCGTCGAGTCGAGCAAATGCGACAACTTTCGGGAATCGGGAAATACACCGCGCATGCAGTGGCCAGCTTTGCCTTTGATGAACCGGTTCCGATCGTCGAAGCGAACACCGGTCGCGTTTTAGCCCGACTTTTCGATTTGCGCGAATCGATCGATTCCAATCGGGGCCGCCGCCTCCTTTGGCAACACGCAGCGAGTGTTCTCCCGAAAACCGATGCCGCGACTTTCAACTCTGCACTCCTCGATTTTGGCGCGCTCATTTGCATTCCCCGAAAGCCGAGGTGCGATGTGTGCGCAGTCAAAAATTTTTGCCGCGCAAAACATCCGGATGCACTCCCAATAAGGAAGTCGCGACCGGAAACCAAACGACTCATAGAGATGCATGCATTAATCATTAGGCGCGGCCGGATTCTACTCGAGCAATCCCGCCATCGTTGGCGCGGCATGTGGATTTTGCCGCCGCTCGTTATTGACTGCTTGGAACAGTCGCGTCTTGAGCGCAGGCCAATTTATCAGTCCGTGTTTCCGTTCACCCATCATCGAGTCACTCTTTCCGTGTATCGCCGCTCCGCACCAAAGCGAATCGCGTCCGGACAGGAGTGGTTTGGATCGATCGAAGAGGTCGCAATGCCTTCACCGCACCGGCGCGCGATCGACGCGCTGCCGGAAGGACGCCGATTTTCAGTGCAACATGAGCAGCGCACAAGTCCCAGCAACGGTAGTTAAAATCGTGATGGGAATGCCAAATCGTGCGTAATCCCAGAAGCCAATTTCCAGATGTTCCCGCGCGGATTCCACAACGATCATGTTCGCGACCGAACCGATGATTGTAAGGTTGCCGGCGAAGGTCGTCGCCAGCGCGAGCACTTTCCACATCAACGCAGGATCCGCGAAATGTGGAATCCATTTACCGGCCACGAGAACAAAGGGCACATTGGAAAAAACGTTTGAGCCAGCCACGGCGAACCAACTCAAATTCCAAGCCTGCGGTGTCGCGTGGGCTCCGAACATCGGCTGCAGATGGCGATAAATCGCGTCGGGCAACCCTGTGTCGCTCAGTCCCTCGACGACGACAAATAACGCCGCAAAAAAGACAAGCAAATGCCAATCAACAAGCTTTAGGACCTCATGCGTATCGCGGCGCGCGAGTACCATCACCAGCGCCGCGCCGGCAAGCGCTGTCCATGCCAGGTTTAAGCCGGCAAGAAAACAGAGGAAGATCGACACGAAAACTATGCATACGATCGCGAACAGACCGCGGTCGAGCTTCTGAATCGGATGAGGTTCCCGGCTAATCGCAGCCGCGCGCAGCACTTTGCGAAAACCGAAACTCACAATCCCAAAATTGATCGCCAACCCAACGAGCGCAGCCGGCGCGAGCGATCGCGCGAATTCGGAAAACGGGATGCGCGAGAAGTGCCCGATGATCATGTTTTGAGGATTTCCAACCAGCGTCGCCACGCTGCCGATATTGGCGCTGGTCGCGAGTGCGATGAGAAACGGCAACAGCGGAAGTTTACCGCGACGGATGACGGCAACCACCAACGGCGTCAGCATCAAACAAATCGTATCGTTGACCAGCAACGCTGATAAGATTCCCGAGATAAGCGTCAGAAAAAGCAACAGTCGTTGCGGCGTGTGCGAGAACTTTAGGACGACGTCAGCCGCCCATTCGAAAAAGTGTGCGAGGTAAAGATACGCCGAGATAAGCATCATCCCGAGCAACAGGACCAGCGTGTCGTAGTTGACCGCGTGATACGCGCGTTCCGGCGTCATCACGCCAGTCGAAACCATCAATACCGCACCGAGCAAAGCAGCAGCTGGCCGATTCAAAGGCAGAATCTTGAGCTGTCGCCCACTGATCAGCACATACGTAATAGCAAAGATAACCGTCGCGACGATTTCCTTTTGCCACTGATTCACGGGCGTCCATAACGGATGGCGTGGCGCTTTTCAATTCACGTGCCGCGCTGTGGTTTCCAGTCAGGGTTGAGCGTTGAAACGTTTACGTTTCTCTGCGATAAGCTTTGCACTGAGATATGCGAAGCATGACTGGATACGGTCGCGGCGAGACCGACCACGACGGAACGAAATTTACTGTGGAGCTAAATTCCGTGAACCGGAAACAGAGCGACGTCGTGGTTAATTTGCCACGTGATCTCGTTGAGCTTGAACCGCGCATTCGCCAGACAATCAATGAAAGCATTTCGCGCGGTCGCACGAACGCGACGGTCAGTCTTCATAGCGGCGCCAACGGCGCGCGGACGCTCGCGCTCAACACGGAACTCGCCCGTTCGTATCACGAAGCGATGCGCTCATTGCAAAAGGAATTGAATGCGCCGGGGGACATCACCATCGCCACCATCCTCCAAGCGCCCGGCGTAATGCGGTTCCCGGAAGAAGCGCTGGATCCCGAAGGTACATGGCCGGCAGTCGAACGCGCTCTGCGTGCCGCGCTCGCAGATCTGATCAAAATGCGCGAACGCGAAGGCAAACATTTGGCCAAAGATTTGATTCACCGTCTGAAAGCAATTCGAAAAAAACTCAAAGAAGTCCGGGCACTGCATCCCGATGTGGTGAAACGGTATCGCGCGGCGCTACTCGATCGGATACAAAAAGCCGGGCTACCGCTGCCTAACGAGGATGAGCGCGTCTTGAAAGAGATTACGTTTTTTGCCGATCGCGCTGATGTATCGGAAGAGCTAACGCGGCTCGAAAGTCACCTTGCTCAATTTGCCCATCATTTGCGGAGCAAAGAGCCGGTTGGGCGCACACTGGAATTCATCACACAGGAGATTTTCCGAGAACTCAACACCCTCGGAGCGAAAGCGAATGACGCTGCAATCTCCCAACGCGTCATCGGCTGCAAGGCCGAATTGGAAAAGATCCGTGAGCAAATTCAAAATCTTGAGTAAGCAATCCTTTGGCCGAAATGCAGTCGAATCGCAGCGCACACCGGAGCGCGATCTGTTGAAGCGGGCGTTCTCTAAGTCATGTTGAGCGAAGCGAAACATCTCTGAATATTCGCTTGGTGACGGAAGAAAGAAGTAGTCTGAGATGCTTCGCTTCGCTCAGAATGACAAGCTAATGAAA
>Ga0070684_100001919_pt1 | contig 15251 bp, 15 predicted proteins | sample KBSC723LmetaG_FD_65653 | JGI IMG/M metagenome (GOLD analysis project Ga0070684, IMG submission 65653) | Corn rhizosphere microbial communities from Kellogg Biological Station, Michigan, USA - KBS C7.2-3L metaG | ecosystem: Host-associated > Plants > Roots > Rhizosphere ...
CTGCGTCATCGGTGACGGCGAGGCCGAGACCGGCCCGCTGGCGACGAGCTGGCACTCGAACAAGTGGCTCAACCCCCAGCGGGACGGCGCGGTGCTCCCGATCCTCCACCTGAACGGCTACAAGATCGCGAACCCGACCGTCCTCGCGCGGATCCCGGAGGAGGAGCTGGGCGCGCTGCTCCAGGGCTACGGCCACCGGCCGGTCTTCGTCACCGGCGGGTTCGACGGCGAGGAGCCCGCGGCCGTTCACCAGCGGTTCGCGGCCGCCCTCGACGAGGTGGTCGACGAGATCACCGAGATCCAGCACAGGGCGCGCGGCAGCGACGGAGAGCTGCAACGGGCGCGCTGGCCGATGATCGTCCTACGCACTCCGAAGGGTTGGACGGGCCCGAAGGAGGTCGACGGGCAGCTGGTCGAGAACTCCTGGCGCTCGCACCAGGTCCCGATGACCGACGTGCGCGACAACCCGAAACACCTCCGCGTGCTCGAGGAGTGGCTGCGGAGCTACGAGCCGGAGGACCTGTTCGACGAGAGCGGCGCCCTCGTCGCTGAGCTGGCCGAGCTGCCCCCGACGGGCGAGCGCCGGATGGGCGCGGTGCCGCAGGCCAACGGCGGCACTCTCCTCCGCGATCTCGTTCTCCCCGATTTCCGCGACTACGCGGTCGAGGTGGACGAGCCCGGGACGACGTTCGGGGAGGCTACGAGGGTGCTCGGCGCGTTCCTTCGCGACGTGATCGCGCGGAACCCCGACAACTTCCGGCTCTTCGGGCCGGACGAGACAGCTTCGAACCGGCTCGGCGGCGTGTTCGAAGCCACCGCGCGAACGTGGGAGGCCGAGCTCCTGCCGAGTGACGAGGGGCTCTCGCGCGACGGCCGGGTGATGGAAGTCCTTTCCGAGCATCTCTGCCAGGGCTGGCTCGAGGGCTACCTGCTGACGGGCCGGCACGGCCTGTTCAACTGCTACGAGGCCTTCATCCACATCATCGACTCGATGTTCAACCAGCACGCGAAGTGGCTGAAGGTGACGCGCGATATCCCATGGCGACGACCGATCGCGTCGCTCAACTACCTCCTCAGCTCGCACGTCTGGCGCCAGGACCACAACGGCTTCTCGCACCAGGATCCCGGCTTCATCGACCACGTCGTGAACAAGAAGGCCGAGATCATCCGCGTCTACCTGCCGCCGGACGCGAACACGCTGCTGTCCGTCGCCGACCATTGCCTGCGGAGCCGCAACTACGTCAACGTCATCGTCGCGGGCAAGCAGCCTGCCCTCAGCTACCTCTCGATGGAGGAAGCGATCATCCACTGCACCCGGGGGCTCGGGGCGTGGGACTGGGCCTCGAACGACGAGGGCGGCCAGCCTGACGTCGTCCTCGGCTGCTGCGGCGACGTGCCGACGCTCGAGACGCTTGCAGCCGCGGCGATTCTCCGCGAGCGGCTACCCGATCTCAAGGTTCGGGTCGTGAACGTCGTCGACCTGATGCGACTGCAGCCGGAGAGCGAGCATCCGCACGGCCTGTCCGACGCCGAGTTCGACTCGCTGTTCACGACGGATCGCCCGATCGTCTTCGCCTATCACGGGTATCCATGGCTGATCCACCGGCTCACGTATCGCCGGGCGAACCACGGCAACCTCCACGTGCGCGGCTACAAGGAGGAGGGGACGACGACAACGCCCTTCGACATGGTCATGCTCAACGACCTCGACCGCTTCCGTCTGGTGATCGACGTCATCGACCGCGTGCCTGGGCTCGCGGCCAGGGCAGCCGGGCTGCGGCAGGAGCTGGTCGCGGAGCGGCTGCGCTGCCGAGCCTGGACGCGGGAGCACGGCGAGGACGAGCCGGCCGTCCGGGACTGGGTCTGGCCGTACTGACCTAGGGCCGGAGGCGCGCTCCCACGAGGTCGGCGAGCTCTGCAGGGGCAACCGACACGAGGTCGTGCACGTCGCCCGGGAGGGTCTCGAGCTCCAGCTGAGGAACGTTCGCCCGGAAGCGATCGATCCCCGCGCGCCCGACCGGCCCGATTCCTCGAGCCGGGGTCACGAGCAGGACGGAGAGGCTCGAGGCGGCGAGGGCGGCGTGCTCGGCTGCGGTCGGCTCGACACAGTTGCCGTGGCGGATCGCGCCCACCACCTCGGGCCCGGCGATCGGGACGATGAAGTCGTCTGCCTCCCGCATCGTCGCGCGGTGTGCGTCCTCGAGCGCGGGCGTCCACCGGCCCAGTGCGCTGCGCTCGTCCTCGAAGTACGCCTCCCAGCTCGGGTATCGCTCGTCTTGGGCGCGCTTCCGCGCCGCGAGGATCCGAGCCTCGAGCCCCTGGCGCGTGTCGAAGTCGGGCAGGTCGGCGAAGTCCCAGTAGCCCCCGTCCACGAGAACGAGCCCGGTCGCGTGCTGGGACTGCAGCGCACCGAACGCGACGGCGACCTCCGCGCCCCACGAGAACCCGACGAACAGTGCCGAGTCCACATCGAGCGCCGAGAGCAGATCGGCCGCGGTGGCTGCGAGCCGCGACGGCCGGTACGCATCGGACGAGGCAGCCGGCGAGCGGCCGTGGCCAGGCGGGTCAGGGGCGATCACACGGGCCGCCAAGCGGTCTGCGAGCAACGGCCCGAGCTCGTTGGCGTGGAGCCCGGTGCCGCCCAGACCGTCCCAGTACAGGACTGCAGGCTGTCCGGCATCGCCCCACTCGTACACGAAGAGCGGTCCACTCGCAGTCTCGGTGGCGAAGGACCTCATCTCTGCCGTCAGTATCCAGCTTGATGAGCACGGTCCTGACCGTCAACGCGGGCTCCACGAGCCTGAAGCTGAACCTCGTCGACGGCGACTCCTCGCGGCCCGTCCACACATTCGAGCGCGCCGACGCCGTCGGCCACCGGGTCGTGCACGGCGGGGAGAAGTTCGTCGCGCCGGTACGGATCGACGACGAGGTGGAGCAGGCAATCGACGACCTCTCGGAGATCGCGCCGCTGCACAATCGGCCGGCCCTCCAGGCGATCCGCGAAGCTCGCGCGAAGCTGCCCGACGTCCCGCACGTGGCGGTCTTCGACACGGCGTTCCACGCCACGATCCCCGAGGAGGCCGCGACGTACGCGGTCCCGCTCGTCTGGCGTGAGCGGTGGGGCATCCGCCGCTACGGGTTCCACGGCCTCGCTGTTGAGTCGGTCGTCGCTCAGCTGGACGCAGAGCGGATCGTGGCCTGCCATCTCGGAGGCGGCTGCTCCGTGACGGCCGTGCGCGACGGGCGATCGATCGACACGACGATGGGCTTCACCCCGCTCGAAGGCGTCCCGATGGCGACCCGCTCGGGCTCGATCGATCCAGGCGTCCTGATCCACCTCCTGCGAGAGCGCGGGCTCAGTGCCGACGAGCTCGACCACGCCCTCGAGCACGAGTCGGGGCTCGCGGCGCTCGGCGGGCTCGACGACCCGCTGGCGTTCGGTGTCTACACCTACCGGATCGCTGCCGCCGTGGCCCAGATGGCCATGGCACTCAACGGGATCGACATCCTCGCGTTCTCCGGCGGAGTCGGCGAAAACCATCCCGAGGTGCGAGAGGCGATCGCAGGACGGCTTACCGTCCTCGGCGACGTCGAGATCGCGGTCGTCCCGGCCCGGGAGGAGCTGGCGATCGCGCGCGGAGTCCGCCACGTTCTGGCCAGCTGAGTGCGAGAGCCCGGCGCCTGGGCTCTCGCACTGTGGTGAGGAGTGCTGCTACGGGCCGGCTTCGGTGTCGACGACCTCGAACGACTTGTTCACGTAGACGGTGACCCTCGACCCGTCGCTGCGGGTCATGTGGGCCTCGTACGCGGCATTGCCGTCTGCGTCGGTCTCGACCCGTTCGATCGTGCCGCCGCTCACCTTCGAAAGCGCGGCCGCACGGACCTTCGCCGCGGCATCACCGGTGAGGAGCGTCTCGTCGGGACGCTGGGGCGGCACGCCCGCCTGACCGGGCCCACCGAAGTGCGGCCTGGCCGGCTGACTGTTGTTGTTGTTGCTGCTGCCGTTCCCACTCGATCCGCTCCCGCCGGATGCGGCACCGGCGAGGGCCGACCCTCCGAGTGCGAGGGCCGTGATCGAGAGGACGATCAGCAGCACGTTCTTGACCCTGTCCGTCATAGGTCTCCTTTCTGTCGGGGATACGGACTCCCTCAGGAGACCAGCGCGACGTGAGAGCGGGCTAAGCCCGGCTTAAGAGCTTCTTCTGAATCCGATTAGGGTCATGTGAAGTGACGCGGACACTTACCGAGCGGGAGCTCAACCGGGCACTGCTCGCGCGCCAACTGCTCCTCGAGCGCGCGAAGACGCCTCTCCCCCGCGCGTTGGAGCGGATCGGTGGAATCCAGGCTCAGTACGCGCCCGCGATGTACATCGGGCTCTGGTCGCGACTGGCCGATTTCGAGCGCGAGCAGCTGACGCGCGCGCTCGGGCGCAAGAGCGTCGTCCAGGGCACGCTGCTGCGCACGACGATCCACCTCGTCTCCAAGGCCGACTACTGGCCCTTCGTCGTCGGGATCCGTAAACGCCGCCGGGAGCAGTGGGTGCGGAGCCACAAGGCCGACGTGCGCAAGATCGAGGCTGCCTGCCGCAAGCTCCGCCCTCACTTCAAGCGCGGCGAGCTGAACCAGAAGGAGATCGACGAAATCCTCAGCGGCGATGCCGCGGCCCGCAACGGCGTCGGGCTCTTCCTCGACCTCGTCCGCGTCCCGCCCGCCGGCACCTGGGACCGGCGTCGAGCAGACATCTACGCGCTCGCCGAAGACTGGATCGGGAAGGACAAGACGACCCAGAAGCAGGGGCTCGAGCGCCTCGTGCAGCGCTACCTCTCCGGCTTCGGCCCGGCACGGGCCGAGGAGATCGCCAACTGGGCGGGGGTCTCGAACCCGGACATCAAAGGCGTCCTCGAGGGCCTGGAGCTACGGCGCTTCGAGGACGAGCAGGGCAAGGAGCTGATCGACCTTCCCCGGTTGCCACTCCCCGATGCGGATACGCCGGCGCCCGTCCGGTTTCTGCCGGTCTGGGACGCCACGCTCCTCGTCCACGCACGCCGCGCGCAGATCCTCCCGGAGCGCTACCGCCCACTGATCTTCAACACGAAGACCCCCCACTCGGTGAACGCGTTCCTCGTCGACGGCCAGGTCGCGGGCACGTGGCGTTACGAGAAAGGCAGGGTGAAGATCGCACCATTCGGCCGGCTGCCGAAGGGCGTGCGGGCCGAGCTCGACGACGAGGCCGAGCTCCTCGCCGAGTTCCACTCGTAAGAGGCCTCAAGTGCGGCACCCGGGAGGCCGAAGCCTCTTAGATGACCGTCCTCGTCCTCGTGGGCGGAATCTTTCTGCTCGCCCTCCTCGCCGGATTCGTCCCGTTCGTCTCGATCGAGCTCGCTCTGATCGTCTCCGCCGCGACCCACCACCCGTCGATCTCCGTGCTGCTGGCGCTGGCTGTTACTGCTGCAGCCGGCCTGATGGTGGGCAAAGGCTGCTTTTTCGTGGGAGGCCGAAGCGCCTTCTCGTGGCGCCGGCGTCGGTCGCGGCGCACGCGGTTGCGGCTGCCCGGGTTCCTCAACCGGGCGACGGGAAAGCCCCGGGTCGCGGCCGCAACCGTCTTCGTCTCGGCGGCGACGGGTGTTCCGCCCTTCGCGGTCGTCTCCCCGCTCGCAGGCGGCTGGCACCTTCGGCTGTCGTCGTTCCTCGTCGTGGGCTTCGCCGGCAAGTCGGCCCGTTTCGCCGGGATCGTGCTCGTGCCGGGGCTGCTAGCCGCTCTCCACCCGTAGCCGATCGCCGCTCGAAAACTGCTCCAGGACGTGCGCGAGCAGCTCGAACGAGTGGAGGACGTGGTCGCGCGCCAGTGCCTTCGCCCCGGGGGCGTTGCCAGCCCTCAGTGCCGCCATGATCGCCTTGTGCTCGTTGTCGTTCCGCTCGTAGAGGGCGTCCGTCTCCGACCCTCCCGGCGCCCAGACGGCATGACCGGAGAAGGACCGGCGCGCGCTCTTCGCGAGACGCTCGATCAGCGGCATGGCCGCGACCCGGTAGATGACGTCGTGGAATCCATGGTTCGCGGTCACCCACTCGTGCGTGAGCCGCCAGCGGTCGACGTCCTCGCGCGGCCGGGCCCGGAGCGCCTGCGTCGCCTTGCTGAAGGCCGCTTCCGCGCGCTCCAGCTCTTCGAGGTCGGCTGCCGTGAACTTCGGCGCCGCGATCTCGGTCGCGAGTGACTCGAGCTCGGCGCGGACAAGGAACGCCTCGCGCAGGTCCTCGAGCGTGATCGTCCGCACACGCACTCCGCGGTTGGGAACGAAGGAGACGAGACCGAGCGCGGCCAGCCGGCGCAGCGCCTCGCGCACCGGCGTCCGGCTCACCTCGAATCGCTCCGACAGCTCCTCCTGTCGCAGGACGCGTCCGGGCTCGAGCTCGCCGGAGACGATTGCCTTCTCGAGCTGGAGGGCGATCTCGTCGGCCTTCGTGCTGTCCGTCATAGCCGTTCGTACGCAGACAGCGTAAGGAACTCGACGAACTCGTCGGCGAGAGCGACCTCCGTGAAGATCTCCTTCGCGTCCGCAGGCCCCTCCGCTTCACTGATCTCCCCGAGCACTTGCTCCCTCGAAATCCTGCCGTGCGCAATCCACTGCCAGAGCTGCGAGCGCGAGATCTCCGCGGTTGCCACGTCTTCCATCAGGTTGTCGATGGCCGCCGCGCCGGCACCGCGGAGCCAGGCGTCGAGATAGCCGATGCCGACGCGGACGTTCGTCGCGACGCCCTCGCCCGAAATCTCGCCCGGCGTCTCTGGAATCGAGAGCAGATCGGTGGCTGTGACATGGACGTCGTCTCGGAGCCTCGCGACCTGGTTCGGATGCGAGCCGAGCACCGAGTCGAAGACCTCGGTCGCCGTCGGGACGAGGTCGGGGTGGGCGACCCAGGTGCCGTCGAAACCGTCACCTGCCTCACGTTCCTTGTCTTCACGGACCTTCGCGAGCGCGACGTCGTTGACGGCCGCGTCCTTTCGTGACGGGATGAAAGCGGCCATTCCACCCATCGCGTGCGCGCCCCGACGATGGCACGTCGCGACCAGGAGCTCGGTGTACGCACGCATGAAGGGCACGGTCATCGTCACCTCCGCCCGGTCGGGAAGGACGAACTCGGGGCGCGAGCGGAACTTCCTGATCACGCTGAAGATGTAGTCCCACCGCCCCGCGTTCAGCCCGGACGCGTGCTCACGGAGCTCGTACAAGATCTCGTCCATCTCGAACGCGGCGAGGACGTTCTCGATCAGCACGGTGGCGCGGATCGTGCCCGCCTCGAGCCCGAGCTCGTCCTGCACCAGCAGGAACGCGTCGTTCCAGAGTCGGGCCTCGAGCCGGCTCTCGAGCTTCGGCAAGTAGAAGTACGGGCCCGAGTCGCGTGCGAGCAGCTCTCGTGCGTTGTGGAAGAAGGCAAGCCCGAAGTCGAAGAGGCTCGCGGAGACCGGCTCTCCGTCCACGAGGAGATGGCGCTCGTCGAGATGCCAGCCGCGCGGCCGCGGGACGAGTACGGCCGTGGTCTCGTTCAGCGCGTAGGTCTTGTCGGGAGTCTCCAGCTCGATCTTCCCGCGCACGGCATCGGCGAGGTTGCGCTGGCCCTCGACCACGTTGTGCCAGGTCGGCGAGCATGCGTCCTCGAAATCGGCCATGAAGACCCGCGCGCCGGAGTTCATCGCGTTGATCATCATCTTCCGGTCGACGGGCCCCGTGATCTCGACCCGGCGGTCGAGGAGGTCCGGCGGCGTGGGTGCCACGCGCCAATTGGACTCCCGGACGTCACGCGTCGCGGTCGGGAAGTCGGGCAGCGCCCCGGAGTCGAGCTCGGCCTGACGATCCCGACGACGCTGCAGGAGCTCGAGCCGCCGCGGGTTCAGTTCACGGTGGAGGCGCGCGACGAAAGCAAGCGCCGTCGGCGAAAGGATGTCGTCGTCGCCGCGGCCGAGCAGCTCGACCCCGTCGGGAGCCGTCTGCAGTCGGCTCACCCGAACTGTGCTTCTTCGGTCGAGCCCGTAAGCGCGAGCGTCGAGCTCTCCCCGACTGCCTGCAGGACCGCGTCGAAGTAGCCGGCCCCCACCTCGCGCTGGTGGCGCGTCGCCGTGTAGCCGTCCTCCTCGAGCGCGAACTCCCGCTCCTGAAGCTCGACGTAGGCCGACATCGCCCGCTCGCGGTAGCCCTTGGCGAGCCGGAAGAGCGACTCGTTCAGTGCGTGGAAGCCCGCGAGCGTCACGAATTGGAACTTGTAGCCGAGCGCGCCGAGGTCGTCCTGGAACGTCGCGATCGAAGCGTCATCCAGGTGGCGGCGCCAGTTGAAGGAGGGAGAACAGTTGTAGGCGAGGAGCTTCCCCGGGAAGCGCTCGTGGATGGCCCGCGCGAACTCGCGCGCCTCCCCGAGGTCAGGTGTCGAGGTCTCGAACCAGAGCACGTCTGCGAAAGGCGCATACGCGAGCGAGCGGGCGATCGCGGGCGCCAGCCCGTCCCGGATCCGGAAGAAGCCCTCCGGAGTGCGCTCGCCCGTCAGGAACTCGTTGTCGGCCGGGTCGACGTCACTCGTGAGCAGGGTGGCGCTCAACGCGTCCGTCCGGGCGACGAGCACCGTCGGGACGCCGGCAACGTCGGCCGCGAGGCGCGCTGCGGTGAGCGTACGAACGAACTGGCTCGTCGGAACGAGCACTTTCCCGCCCAGGTGGCCGCACTTCTTCTCGGCGGCGAGCTGATCCTCGTAGTGGACGCCTGCGGCGCCGGCTTCGATCATGCCGCGCATCAGCTCGTACGCCTGAAGCGGCCCGCCGAATCCCGCCTCCGCGTCGGCCACGATCGGAAGCAGCCAGTCGGCCTCGTTGCCCTCGACCGCCTCGACCTGTATCGCGCGAATGAGCGCGTTGTTCAGCCGGCGGACGAGCGCGGGCGCGCTGTCGGCCGGATACAAGCTCTGGTCGGGATATGTCTGGCCGGCGAGGTTGGCGTCGGCCGCCACCTGCCAGCCGGAAAGGTAGATCGCGTCGAGCCCCGCCTTGGCCATCTGCACCGCCTGGCCGCCCGTGAGCGCGCCGAGGGCGGAGACGTGCTCGTCGGCGCAAAGCAGCTCCCAGAGCCGCTCGGAGCCGAGCCGGGCCAGCGTGTGCTCGACGTGGACGGGCCCTCGGAGCCGCTGCACCTGCTCATCCGTGTACGGGCGCTCGATTCCATCCCAGCGCCCGGCGACGGGGACGTCCGGCGACGCGCCGTTGCGGGAGTCAGACACGCGGTGGCCTAGTCGGTGTCGTGGTCGCGCTCGCAGAAGTCGGGGCAGGTGCACTCTGCGAGCTCGGCGGTGCTCAATGCGTGCGCGTCGACGCTCGAGTTACGCGCGACGGGCCGCTCAACAGGCCACTCGGTCATTAGTGTGGATCCAATTTCCAGCATCTTGGATCCCAAAGATAGCAGTTATGGGCATCAGTGGGCAAAAACCACGACTTTTGGATCCCATACGAAAGTACTGGATCCTAAGAGGCGCGGGCGACGCGGGATCCGCCCACGATCGCCTCGCGGCCGCCGGCGAACCTGACGAGGAGCTTTCCCTTGCCGTCGTAGTCGGGTGAGTCGACGACGATCGTCGCCTCGTCGCCTACGACGCGGCACGGCTCGCCCACCTCGTCTTCCAGACCGCGCCAGTAGCGCACGAAGGGGTTCTCCTCCCATTCCCGGCCGATCGTGGTCTCCTCGGTGTGGCCGGGGAGCACGCGCGTCTCCGGCGGCAGCTCCATCAAGACCTCCATCACCGAGCGCTTGATCGCGGGCACGTCTCGCCCGCCCCCGACCGCGTCCTTGAAGAGGATGTCCCCCGAGAAGCAGAGCTCGTCGTTGACGACGAACGCGAGGTGGTCCGCGGAGTGACCGGGCGTTGGAAGCGCCACGATGTGGAGCCCGCCCGCGTCGAGGGAGCCCGTGACGACGGTCAGGCCGAGCTCGGCCTCGTGCGCGACGTGGTCGGGATCGCCGTGCGTGCGCAGGACGTGCTCGGGGCGCACGTGCCAACGCTCGGCGGCCTCGTGCAGCGGCTCCATCGGCGCTCCCGAGTCCACGAAGACCGCCGTCCCTCCTTCCTCGTCGGCCAGGAGGTACGCGTTCGAGAGCCAGCCCGGGTCCATGCTCCGCTCAACCAACACGGCTCGTTAGGCTACTCGTACACCGACGCAGGAGGAGACCGTGGCAAGCCTGTGGGACCGCACGATGACCGTCGTCAAGGCGAAGTGGAACAAGCTTCTGAACCGGGCCGAGAACCCGAACGAGACGCTCGACTACTCCTACGAGAAGCAGCTCGAGCTTCTGCAGAACGTGAAACGGGGCGTCGCAGACGTCGTGACCGCGAAGAAGCGGCTTCAGCTGCAGTCGGGAAAGCTCGAGGCGAGCGTGCCCAAGCTCGAGTCCCAGGCCCGAGAGGCGCTTGCCGCGAACCGCGAGGACCTGGCGAGGATGGCGCTCGAGCGCAAGACGGCCGCGCAGGCGCAACTCCAGGATCTCGATCGCCAGGTGGGCGAGCTCGAGCAGCAGCAGGTGAAGCTCGAGTCGAACGAGAAGGCGCTCTCCGCGCGGGTCGAGGCGTTCCGCAGCCAGAAGGAAGTGATGAAGGCTCAGTACTCGGCCGCGGAGGCGTCGGTGCGGATCGGCGAGGCGTCGACGGGGATCGGCGACCAGATGGCCGACACGGGGGCTGCGATCGACCGGGCGCGCGACAAGACCGAGGAGATGCAGGCCCGGGCGGCGGCGATGGACGAGCTGATCGACTCCGGCACGCTCGAGGACTTCACATCCGGCGGGACGCAGCTCGACCGCGAGCTGGCGCAGCTGACGTCGAAGTCGAAGGTCGACGACGAGCTGGCGAAGATGAAGGCTGAGATCGGCACCGGCTCGGAGTCTGGCCAGAAGGAGCTCGAGCAGTAACGACGGAGCACGTCGGCCACTGGGACGAGGTCGAGCCGCGCCGCAGCGAGAAGGGCGAGATGGCGGCGAGCTGGCAGCGGCTCGGCGACGCGGTGGGCTGCATGGGGATCGGGGTCAACCGCGTCCGGATCGACCCCGGCCGGCTCTCGACTCCTCCCCACTCGCACGGTGCATCCGAGGAGATCGTCTTCGTGCTGGGCGGCTCGGGCTTCTCCTGGCAGGACGAGCAGGTGTACGAGCTCCGGCCCGGGGACTGCGTCGTTCACCTCGCCGACCACGAGGAGCACACGTTGCGTGGCGGGGACGACGGTCTCGAGGTGTTGATCTGTGGCACGCGCCGGCCGACCGAGATCGGTTGGCTCCCACGCTCGCGGGCGGTTCGGTTCGGCTGGCCGTGGGTCGAGGGGCGCACCGATGATCCCTGGGACGTCGAGGCGCAGGCGGAGCCGCTCGAGTTCGTCGATCCGGCGCCGCGGCCGAAGAACATCGTCAACGTCGAGGAAGCCGAGGCCGAGGACGAGGAGGAGGGCGACTGCGCCTGTGTCGAACGGCCGCTCGGACGCCTCGCCGGGGCTGTCCGGACCGGGATGCGGCACGAGATCGTGCCCGACGGGAAGCTCAACTGTCCGCCGCACTGCCATGGCTCGGAAGAGGAGTTCTTCCTCGTTCTCGAGGGCAACGGCACCTGCCTACTCGGGGATGAGGAGCACCCCCTGCGGCGGGGGTCGTTCGTGGGCCGTCCGCCGGGAACGGGTGTCGCTCACGCCTTCCGTGGGCCTCTGACGCTCCTCACTTACGGCACGAACGAGCCGAATGAGATCTGTTACTACCCGCGCTCGAACAAGATCGCCTTCTTCGGCGTCGGCGTCATCGGCCGCATCGAGAAGCTCGACTACTGGGACGGCGAGCCGCCGTCTTAACAGGGACTGTCCCTCATAGGGACTGTCCCTCGTAAGGGCCCGCCCCTCGTTAGATCGGCGCGTCGAAGAGGGCCAGCCAGCGCGTCAGGTCCTGCTCGATCGGGAGCTCCTTCTCGAGCTTCGCCTTCAGCTCGAGCTCCTCGGAATTGTCGCGCTCCTTGCCCTCGCCGGTCGGCACGAACGGCCAGTACGCGCCGCGCTTGAAGCCGTAGATGAAGTAGACCGGGTGCGCACCGCCTTTGAACTTGAAGGCCGCTGCCAGGAGCTGCTCGCCGAACCCGTGCGCGACCAGCTCCGAAGAGACGAGGTGCACGGCGGGCACGAGCTCTTCGAAGTCGTTGTCGCGCACGATCAGCCATTCGAACCCGAACTCGTCGCCGCGCCGCTCGACCTTCGAGTGCGTCTCCTGCGCGACCGTGTCCAGCAGCTCCTGCAGCTCGTTCTCCGCGCGAACGAACTCGGCCGCCGACAGCGGCTTGAAGACGACGGCCGCGTCGCCGGTCGGCTTCAGCCCGAGCTCGGTCTCGAGCGTGATCCGAGCCGTCGAGATGGCGAAGAGCTTCTCCTGCTGCGCCTTCGGAAGCTTCTTGCGCCCGAACAGGACGTCGGTTAGGCCCATTTTTTCGCCTCCGGCGGAACAATGGCGATGCTCACGGCGAAGCTATGAGCGAGCCCGCAGTGAGTGCTGCTAGCTCCAAGGCTAGAACGTGCCGGGATCGACCGGGCGGCCCATCTCGCGCGAGATCTCGGCGAGTCGGGCGAGGCGCTTCTCGAGCGGCGGGTGCGTCATGAAGAGCTCCGAACCGGCCTTCTTCCAGCCGGCCGGGAAGATGAAGAAGGCGTTCATGCCCGACACCTCGCGCAGATCCTGCTGCGGGATTTGCGTCATCCGGCTCGCGATCTTCTGGAGCGCCGACATCAGATGTTCGGGCGCACCGGTGATCAGCGCGGAGCCGCGGTCGGCCGCGTACTCGCGGTAGCGCGAGATCATCTGGATCAGCAGCCAGCTGATCACGTAGGTCAGCAGCGAGACGGCGAACATGATCAGCCAGACGGGCGCGCCGGAGTTCCGGTCCCGATCGCCGCCGCTGAACATCCCGCCCCAGAGCCCGAAGCGCGCGAGCATCGCCGCGACCATCGAGAAGAAGCTCGCGATCGTCATCACCGCGACGTCGCGGTTGGCGATGTGCGTCAGCTCATGGGCGAGCACGCCCTCGATCTCCTGGGGCTCGAGCCGGTTCCAGAGGCCCTGCGTGACGGCCACGACCGAGTGCTTCTGGCTGCGGCCCGTCGCGAAGGCGTTCGGGACTTCCGTCGGGATCACCGCGACCCGCGGCTTCGGCAGGTCGGCCATCGCAGCGAGGCGCTCGACCATCGCATGCAGCTCCGGCGCCTCGTCGGGCCCGACGACCTTCGCCCCCGACGCGAGCAGCGCGATCTTGTCCGACGTGAAGTACTGGAGGAACGCAAGCCCTCCCATGATCAGGACGATGGCGAAGATCCCGATGTTCAGGACGTTCACCATCACCACGAAGAAGACGACGTAGAGCAGTCCGAGCGTGAACATCGTCAGCAACATCCGGCTCGAAAGGCCGAAGTCGCGTCCGTACGCCTTGCGTTTCATCGAGAATCGCGCTCCTTGAAGCGGTGGGGAACCCGAATTCTAGCCGCGGGCCTACTCATGGCCGCGCTTGCCGCCGCCGAGCCGGCGCAGGCGGAGCAGGCGCGCGTCCGCGTCGGTGAGCCGCCGGCGAACGCGGCCGTGGGGCTCCTGGTCGCTGGCCGCGGGAAGACGGTCAGCCGCGAAGACGCCGAGAAGGTGCTCAAAGAGGTTCCCCGGGAGAGCTGTCCGTGCCCGGTCACGATCTACGTGACCCTGCCCGGGCCGGAGGAGCACAACGTCCGCCGCTTTCGAATCGGGATCGTCGGCAACGGCTACGACGGCCTTCTGGTCTCCGACCGCACGAAGGTCCCCGGGCTCGTGTCGCTGTACGACATCGCCCCGACGGTGCGCGCGCTCGCGCGCGGAGAGACGCCTCCGGTCACCTCGCGCGAGGACTCGGATCCCCAGGACACTCTTGAGAAGCTCGACCGCCGACTGGCCGACGCGCACGACTCTCGCGGGCCCGCCGCGTACGTCGTCTTCGGACTCGGCGCCCTGTTCGCGCTGCTCACGCTGTTGCTGCACTCGGAGCTCTGGGGACGCGCGGCGCTGCTGGTGGGCCCCCTGGCGCTCGCCACAGCGCTCGCGCTCAGCGGGTTGGAGGTCGCACGGCCGCGAAATGTCGGCCTGGCGCTGCTCGTGTTCGTCGGGGCCGGCGCGCCCGCGCTGGCAGGCGTCACGCGCTCGAGGCTCGTCTTCGCCGGCGTGCTGCTCGCGATCTTCGTCGTCTACGCGCTCGTGCTCGCGTTCTCGACAGAGACCAGCTCGCTGGCCGCGCTCGGCCCCCACCCGGACGGCGGCGTCCGCTTCTACGGGATCTCGAACCAGGTGGAGACACTGCTCCTCGTGCCCGGCCTCCTGGGCGCCGCGCTTCTCGGCACGACGCTCGTTCCGGTCGTGGCGGTGCTCGTCCTACTGGTCGTCGGCGCGAGCGGGCTCGGCGCCGACGGAGGCGGCGTCCTCGTCTTCGCGGCGGGCTACCTCTTCCTCTGGCTGCGGCTCCGGCGCGTGCCGCTGAGCGTCAGGAACCTCGCGCTCGCGGCAGGCGCGGCGATCGTCGTCGGGCTCGTTCTCGTCGGCCTCGACGCGGCTCTCGGGGGATCGAGCCACGTCACGCGGACGCTCGGCGACGGGCCCGGCGCCCTCGCCGGCGAGCTCGCGCACCGATGGCGGGTGTCGCTCGACGGCTACGTGGCCTCGTGGCAGGCGACCGTGATCATCACGGCGTCGATCGCGGTCCTCGTCTGGATCGGGCTCAGGCGCCCGCGGTATCCGGTCGTCGACGCGACCCTTGTGGCCCTCGCCGTGTCGCTGCTCGTCAACGACTCGCCACGGGACGTGGCCTCGTACGGCGCGATCTCGTGCGCCGCGCTTCGCTTCTGGAAAGAGGCGCGGCGCGTTCAGTAGACTCGCCGCCGTGGGCCGCGCACTGCTGATCGTCCTCGGGGTGCTCCTTCTCGCCGGCTGCGGCGGAGAAGAGGTCGTGTCGCCGACCGGCCCGGTCGAGGGCACCCTCCCCAAGGTCGAGGCTGCGAATCCCGCGAACGGCAAGGGCGTCTTCACGGGCAACGGCTGCGGCAGCTGCCACACGCTGAAAGAGGCCGGCGCTTCCGGCAAGATCGGCCCCGACCTCGACACGGCCCTCAAGGGCAAGGACACCGAGTTCGTCAAGGAGTCGATCACCGATCCGAACGCGGAGATCGCCTCGGGCTTCCAGCCGAATGTAATGCCGCA